>ODAK010006547.1_pt1 | contig 11731 bp, 11 predicted proteins | sample 1539591 | NCBI WGS metagenome assembly ODAK01 (sample SAMEA3539303, study PRJEB22396) | soil metagenome | biome: tundra; feature: field; material: soil | place: USA | collected 2010-05 | depth 0.15 m | reverse complement strand
GGAGCGAATACATCACGCCGGAGACGATCGACTCGCGCATCTGGCCCCGGCTTGCGGCGATCGCCGAGCGATTCTGGTCACCGGGAAGCGTGAACGACGTGACGGACATGTATCGCCGCCTCGAGGTGACTTCGCGCCGGCTCGGCGAAGTCGGCCTGGGCCATGAAGACCATACCCGTCGCATGGTGCGGCGGCTCGCGGGTGATTCCGCGCCGCTGTTCGAGGCGCTGCTCGACTATGTGCGACCGCGGGATTTTGGCGGCAGTGGCACCAGCCAGATGGTGCCGCACACTCAGCTCATCGATGCCGCAGTTGCCGATCCACACGCCACCTGGGACCTGGCTGGCCGCGCCCGCAGGGCTGGGACGGGCGACGTTGCGGCGGCAACGCAACTGCGCGCCGACTTCCGGCGAATGACGGGATTCTACTCCCGCTTGCTGGCAGTCAAGGACCGGATTCCCGAGGCGACCGATGCGCTTCAGGTGGCCGGCGCATTGGATCAACTGGGCCACGTCGGCCTCGAGGCCCTGGACTTCGCCGCACGTCGGACGTCCCCGGGCCCCCAATGGCGCGTCGATGCCGATTCGGCGCTCGCAGCCGTGGCGCCGGATCGCATGCGCCAGTGGCAGTTGCGTCCCGTCGTCGCGGATGCTGTACGTCTCCTCGTCGACGCGGCGAGGGCCCTTCCGTCGCCCGGCGGTTCACTCTAACCTTCGGCGTCCCATCCAGTCGGCTCTCCTCAATCCGGGGTCATTCCATGTTTCGACGCGCGTGCATGCCGCTGGCCGCGTCCGCCATCACCGTCCTGATTGGTGCGTGCGGGGGCCCATCACAGCGTTCTCGGGATACTGAAATCGTACCAAGAGATACCGCTCACACCGGCGGGTGGATTTCGCTGTTCGATACCCGGACGCTCACCGGATGGCACGCTTATCAGCAACCGAGTGGCGTCACGACGGGCTGGAGCGTTGACGCCGGCGCGATTCGCACCGATGGCAATGGGCGCGACTTGGTGAGTGACCAGCAGTACAGTTCGTTCGAACTCGATCTCGAGTGGAAGGTCGCTCCCGGCGCGAACAGCGGGATCTTCTACTGGGCGAACGAAGGCACCAACGAGATCTACGAGAACGCGCCGGAAATGCAGGTGCTGGACAACCTCGGGCACCCCGACGGCAAGTCGCCCTACACCGCCGCCGGATCGCTCTATGCCCTCTATCCGGCGCCGCTCACGGCGGTGAAGCCGGTCGGCGAATGGAACCAGGTGCGCATCGTCGCGCATGGCTCCAGGGTCCAGCAATGGCTCAATGGAGTCAAGGTTGTCGACGTGAACTTCAATTCAAAGGCGACGAAGACCACGATCGCTGCCAGCAAGTTCAAGGAGTGGCTGACATTCGGGAAGTCGCGCCGTGGCCACCTCGGGCTGCAATCTCACGGCGGTACGGTCTGGTTCCGCAACCTCCGAATCAAGGACTTCTCATGAGCGTCCGCGTGCGCCTGCAGGCGATGATGTTCCTCCAGTATTTCATCTGGGGCAGCTGGTTCGTCACGATGGGGACGTATCTGTCGCAAACCCGTCAGTTCACCGGACAGCAGATCGGCCTGGCGTACGGTGCGACCGCGATTGCCGCACTAGTGAGTCCATTCTTCATCGGGATGATCTCCGATCGGTTTTTCGCATCGGAACGAATGCTGGCAGCGCTGCATCTGCTCGGCGCGGTGGTGATGTTCCTGGTCTCGACCCAGACGTCGTTCGGCTCCTTCTATCCGTTGCTGATTCTGTACGCGCTGTGCTACATGCCCACGCTGTCACTCACGAATTCGATCGCATTTCATCACGTTACCGACCCGGCGCGCGAGTTTCCGTGGATTCGAGCCCTGGGCACGTTTGGCTGGATTGTCGCGGGATATGTAGTCGGCAAGGCGCTGCATGCCGACGCGCTGGCCACGCCGATGCGGCTCGCCGCTGGGGCTTCGATAGTGATGGCAGTCTTCGCCCTGATGCTGCCGCACACGCCGCCGCGAGCCAGCGGCACGCCGTTCACGGTGCGGGACGCCTTCGGGCTGGACGCGCTTTCGCTGCTCAAGGACCGCTCGTTCCTGATGTTCTGCCTCGGTTCGTTCCTGCTCTGCATTCCGTTGCAGTTCTACTACTCCTTCGCCAATCCGTTCCTCAACGAGATCGGCGTCAAGGACGCCGCGTTCATCCAGTCCTTCGGGCAGATGTCGGAGCTGCTGTTCATCGTGGCCCTCCCGCTCCTGCTGCGCCAGTTCGGCATCAAGTGGATCATGGTGGGCGGAATGCTGGCGTGGTCGTTGCGATACTTCGCGTTCGCGCATGGCAACGCGGACAACATGTTCTGGTTGATCATGCTCGGCATTCTCCTGCACGGCGTCTGCTACGACTTCTTCTTCGTCGCCGGACAGATCTATACCGACGAGCGCGCGGGCGCCCGGATCCGCGGCGCCGCACAGGGATTCCTCAATTTCCTCACCAATGGCCTCGGGTACTTCATCGGGTCTTTCGTGTCGGGACGTGTGGTCGGCGCGCACGCGTCGTCGCCAACCCAGCACAACTGGCACGCGATCTGGATGGTCCCCGCGATCGGTGCAGCCGCGATTCTCGTGATCTTTGCGGTCGCGTTCAGGCCGGGAAATGCGGCCGTGAGCCGTGAGCCCCAGGCGGCGAGGTAGCCCGCGCAGGTCGCACGCGAGCGTGGATACCGGGCTCATGGCTCGCGGCTGCTCCTCGAAGCCTGCGTCGACACCCTCGCCTCTGCGGTCAATGCCGAGCGTGGTGGCGCTGACCGCGTCGAACTGTGCGCCGATCTCGCCGATGCCGGCACGACGCCGAGCCACGGCGTCCTGTCGAGCGTCCTCGAGCGGCTGCGCATTCCCGTATTTCCCATCATCCGTCCGCGAGGCGGCGGGTTCGTCTACGACGACGGCGACATCACCATCATGCGGGCCGACTTGCGTCATGCGCGCGAGCTTGGGGCACCGGGGGCGGTGATCGGCGGGCTGACCGCCACCGGGGAAGTCGCCGCCGACGTCATCGCGATGCTGAGGGATGAAGGGCGTGACATGCAGCTCACCTTCCATCGCGCCTTCGATGTCTGCCGCGACGCTGCGGCCGCGCTCGAGACATTGATCCGGCTTGGGGTGGACCGGGTGTTGACGTCGGGTCAGCGGACCACTGCGTGGGAAGGCCGCGAGACGATCGCTGCCCTCGTGCGCCAAGCCGCGGGACGCATCACGATTCTTGCCGGTGGGAGCATCACCGAAACGAATGCCGCAGACCTGATCCGCTTCACCGGCGTGGTCGAGTTGCACGTACGCGGAGTCACGCTGCAACGGGACGCCGGACCCGACCACCGGATTCCATTTCGTAAGGCGCTGCCCGAAGACGAATCCGTCCGTGCGGTCACCGATCCTGCGCGAATCGCCGCGGTGCGCCAGGCCGTGGCAATTACGAACTAGGCCGGATGCGTCTCCTCAGCGATCACCGCCGTGCCGTAGCACAGTACTTCGGTCACCCCGGCCATCACCTCCGTGGCGTCGTAGCGAATGCCGATCACCGCATTCGCACCGATATTCTGCGCATGCGCGATCATGATGTCGAACGCCGTCTCGCGCGCCTGCTCACACATCGACGTGTACAGCGTGATGTTGCCACCGAAGAGTGTCTGGATTCGCGCACCGAAGTTACCGAAAATGGAACGCGATCGCACGACGATTCCGCGCACCAGGCCGAGGGACTGAAGGATGGTGCAGTCTGGCAGTTCAAACCCGGTGGTGGTGAGTTCGTGCGGAATCACCGCACTGCCGCGTCGCGTCAAGGTTGCCATGCGCCCCTCGCCACCGCCGGGAGAAACTGGTCGAGCCCGCGCGGCGGAAACGCGAGCGTCTTGCCCTGTTCGGCGCTCATGTAGGCCGCCATGAGGAGCTGCATCACTTCGAGCCCATCCTGCCACGTGAGCAGCGGTGCCTCCTTGCCAAGGAAGGCCCGAACAAAATGGCGGTCCTCGGCGACGTAGCCGTACGTCGCGGCTTCATCCGGGACGACCGGCATCAACCCCGTTTCGGCGTTCTGCTTTTCCAGCAGGTCTTCACCGGCCTTGCCGCGAACATCGCGGGAGAAGAAGCAGTTCAACTCGGAGTTGAGCGTGTTCCAGCTCATCGAGTATTCGGGCCCGAGCAGCTCGCCGGACAGTCTGAGTCCCGGACCCACGAAGCTCCACGATGTCGTCGCCTCGCCGACGGCGGTGAGTCCTTCGGGTGTCTCGTAGGTGACGGTCACCGAGGCAAAATCCTCCGACGGCCGCTTGGCGTAGTCCACCGCCTTGCCGAATCGCGTCTTGAGCTGCTTGACGTAGGCCGGACGGGTCCACTTGAGCGAGGCGATGCGTCCATCAATCGATACCGGCCGCAACGTGGATCGCGCGGCACCCGGCTGCGTGAGCAGGAAGCGAACGACTTCGATCGAGTGACACATCATGTCGTTGAGCACTCCGCCGCCCTGTTTCTCTCCTTGCCAGAACCAGGCGTTGTGCGGCCCCGAATGTTCTTCGGCGGCGCGGGCGAGGTAGGGGCGCCCCGCGGTGCGCGCGCCCCGGGCCCAGATCAGGTCGCGGCCCCGAACCAGGCCCGGCGCGAAGAGCTGGTTTTCCAGGTATCCGTGCGCCATGCCCGCTTGCTGCACCAGCCTGAACACCTGCTTCGCTTCGGCTACGCTACACGCCAGCGGCTTTTCGCACGCGATGCCGCGCAGCGTGCCCTTGCCACGCAACACGGTGTCGCAGATCTCCGCGACATTCTCGACCCGGGTATGGTTGGGACCGCAGAGCCAGATGGCATGGATGTCCGGATCGGCGACCATCTCGGTGATCGACCGGTACGGCTTCGCGTCCCCCACCTCGAGGTCGCGGGCAAGCCGGGCGGCGCTCGCGGCGTTCTTCGCGTTCGGGCTCCAGACGCCGCGGACGTCGCCGTCGCGCACACCCGGCCATCCTTGAATGTGAAACCGGGTGTTGAAGCCCGACCCGATAAATCCAACACCTAGGCGCGTCGGTGATTTCGTCATGGTTCTCGATGCATTGGTGGTGGCTAATTGCTCGCCATGCGCCATGGGCCATGAGCCCCACGCGGTCGGCTCGGCCAGAACCTCGGGTCCCGCGCCGAGCCTCCCGTCGGGGGCTCACGGCTCATGGCCAGCTACTGACTCCCAGCCGCCGGTAGTTTTCCGCCGGGCATCCCGTCCATTCCGGGACGGCTGTGTTGCCGACGTAACCGAGATCCTTGACGCCCAGCTCCGACGTAAAGAAGCCGGTCGCGGTGAAATCACGGAACGAGTTGAACCACGCTACACCGAGCGCCATCTCGGGCCGGCTGCGGCGAGGGTAAGCCACATCATCGAGCACCAGCCGGCGCTGCGCATCGGTGCAGTCGACAAAGTCCTGGTCGAATCGCTGGTGGCACTCATGGTCAAGCCACGCCAGCCCGCCACGGTTCGCCGTTCGGAGGCCCGGCTCGAGGTCGAGCATGGTGTCCATGAATTCCGGCACGCCGGCGTCGGTCGCCGAGCCGCTGGTGGCATCCTTCGGAATCACGTAGTTCACCAGTGACTGGACCGTCGCCCATTCGTGAGCCGTGTACACCCTTGGCGCGTATGCAGCACCGGCAGATACTGCGGCGAGCTTGCGGGTGGAGGCGATCCGGCTCGCTTCCATCGCCTGCGCTGGCCGCGGGATCAGGAACGCGCCGGCGGTCGCGGCCATTGCACCGACGATGTCGCGCCGGCTCATGGTCGGTCCCGCGGCATCAGGCGAGGAACTCATAGCTTGCCCTCCTTCCGCTGCGCCGCGATGTAGCGCGACGTCCGCATCGACAGGGCCAGGATGGTCCAGGTGGGATTCTTGTCCGCCTGGGTCACGAACGGCGCGCCATCAGCTACGAAGAGGTTCTTGCAGTCCCACGCCTGGCAATTGGCGTTCAGCGCGCTGGTGGTGGCAGTGCTGCCCATTCGCACGCCGCCGACCTCGTGAATGATCGAGCCACCGGTCGAGATACCGTAGCCCTGCTCCTTCGTCGGCATGGTCGACCATACCTCCGCGCCCATCTTGTGGAGCAATGCACGGAAGGTCTCCTGCATGTGCTTTGCCTGCAGATATTCGTGATCGCTCCACTTCCAGTGGAACCGGAGCACCGGGATTCCCCACTGATCGACCATGCGCGGATCGAGCTCGCAGAACGAGTTCTCGTTCGGGATCATTTCGCCGCGACCCGAGAAGCCGATTGTCGATCCCCAATACTTGCGATAGTCGCTCTTGAGCGAGGTTCCGTATCCGCCACCGGACGGGTAATTCTGGATCCCACCCATGAAGCCGTACCCCGGCATCCCCATGCCGCCCCAGATCTCGATGTGATAGCCACGCGGGAAATCGAGCTTGCTGTTGTCGAGCCACCATGGCATGTAGAGATGGGCGCCGCCGACGCCGTCGCAGTTGTGCTGCGGCTGGTCGTCCAGGGCCGGGATATAACCGCCGACGTCGGTGCCGGTCGTGTCGGTGATGTACTTGCCGACCACACCGCTCGAGTTGGCGAGTCCGTGAGGGAACCTGGCTGATGTCGAATTGAGCAGGATCCTTGCCGATTCGCAGGCGCTGGCAGCGAGCACCACCACGCGCGCATCCACTCGCTTCTCCGCACGCGAAACCTTGTCGATGTAGACCACACCGTTCGCGAGACCGTCCGACCCCACCGTCACCTCGCGCACCATCGCATCGGTACGCAGCGTGAGCTTGCCGGTGCGCATGGCGGGCTCGATCAGAACGTTGGTCGACGAAAAGTTGGCGTTGACCCGGCAACCGCGATTGCATTGACCGCAATAATGGCACGCCGGGCGGCCGTTGAGCGGGCGAGTCAGGATCGACAGGCGCGACGGGATGCATGTGACGGCCAGCTTGTCCGCCGCCTTCTTGACCAGCATTTCCCAGCAGCGCGGCTTGGGCGGGGGCAGGAACACGCCGTCAGGATGGTTACGCAATCCTTCGTGGCTTCCGAAGATTCCGACCAGCCGATCGACATCGTCATAGTGGGGCGCCATGTCGGCGTATGAAATCGGCCAATCATCGCCGAGGCCATCAGCAGTCTTGTGCTTGAAATCGTCCGGGCCGAACCGCAGCGAGATGCGGCCCCAATGATTAGTGCGCCCACCGACCATCCGCGCTCGCCACCAGGAAAACTGGCTACCGGGTGCGGTGGTGAACGGTTCGCCAGGGACGGTCCATCCGCCAATGCACGCATCGTGCTCGCCGAATGGCCGCTCGGTCGTCCCCCGGCCGCGGCGGGGCGTCTCCCATGGCTCGACAAACATGTCCGAGTCCTTGGTGTTGTCCCACATGCCGCCGGCCTCGAGCAGGATCACGGTGGCGCCGGCCCGGGTCAGCTCGTACGCGGCCATGCCCCCACCAGCACCCGAGCCGACGATACAGACGTCGTACGCATCCCGTCGCGCATGAATTGGCATGACATCTCCGGATAGCTGTGTTCAGGAGATCGCGACCGAGCGTACGCGAGTGGTGTCACGTTTGCCGATAGGGCGATCCGGTGCAAAGCTAGATGCGTTTGTCGGCGTCGAGAAGTAGCGAGAACAGCAGGAGGGCGGGCGGGCTTGTGCGTCAACTCACGGCGAATCGGCACCGCGGCGCAACGCCATGCACGCATCGGGTGCTGACGCGTGCACCCGTCGCGGTGGCGAGCAATGCCCGGACCATCTCACAGCTGTCGGGACACTGCCGCACCGCATCCGCGAGCGGGCACGCCACGCCTTCGACCATGACGTGCTCCGTGTCTCGCCGCACAGTCGCGGCCGCCCCGAGCGATTCGAGCAATGTTCTGGCCAATTCGGCGGGGTCGCCTTGCATTGGCGCCGCGCGGCTCGCCGCAATGCGCCGACCGGCGGCATTGAATACCGAATGCAATTCGGGCGGATCCACTTTCTCGCCGAGAGCAGCTACCAGCGCGGCCAGCGCCGGCGCATATGCCACCGAGAATTGCGCCTCGGCCTGAGCAGTCACAGCGTAGATCTGCGGCGGCTTCCCGGGACCGGCTCCGTGACGGACACCAATCCGCCCCACAAGCCCGTCGCGCTCGAGCGCGGCCAGTTGGGCCCGAACGCCGTTGGCGGTCAGCCCGACCACCGCCGCCAACTCATCGACCGTATGCGGGCGGTACCGAAGGAGGTCCAGCAATCGGTCACGGGTCAACTGTTCACCACCAACAGGGGTCCGGATCATGGTTCAAATCAAACCGAACCCGCCCGTTTGCACAATATAACTACTAATTACTTGATATATTATGAATATTTGCGATATTTCAATCCGATCGGGCCGCGGGAACGTATCCCAACTGCCAAATCACTCAACCCTGATCACCGAAACCGATCCCGGAGGATCGATGCAGGTCGTTACGCTCGCCATCATCACCATGCTCACCCCGCTCCCGGCGAAGCCGGCTCATTCGCCCGTCGTGCGTCGCGACGCAGTCGCTGTTCGTGTCGCGCTTGACGACGCCACCATCGTCGCCATTTTCGACGCGGCCAACACGGCCGACATTGAGACCGGCCAGCTCGGCGCCAGGAAGGGATCTACCCAGAAGATTCGTGATTACGGCGCGATGCTGGTGGCCGCTCATACCGGCGCCCGGCAGCAAGGCCGCGATCTCGCTAAGAAACTCGGCGTCACGCCCACTCCTCCCAACGACGATCAAAGCGCTGCGCAGCATGCGGCGGCGATGAAGCAGCTCCGGGGGGTCTCGGGAAAGGCCTTCGACCGCGCGTTCCTGGAGCATGAGATCGCGTACCACAAGGCAGTGATCGCCGCGGTGCAGAACACACTGCTCCCGGCGATCCAGAACGCCCAGCTCAAGGCCCTCGTCATCCAGGTGTCGCCGGTATTTCTGCAGCACCAGCAGGTCGCGGAGCAGCTCCTCGCCGCCATGGGGAAGTAAGCGACCGCAACTGCACAGGGACAGGACGGACGTGTAGCCGGAGGGGGGCAGGGCGTCCCCCTCCGGCAGGTTGCGTCGTTACCCCGGCTGTGAGGTGCACCATGTTGGTCAGTTTTGCCAGTCAAGTGGCGGTAGCACCGGTCTCGCCCGCCCAGCGGGCCGGCCCGCACCCCCGATCAATCTGACCCCCGTCGTCACGCTCATCACACCCGGTTCCCCGGAAGGGGCGCTCTGATGGAGTTCTTCAAGCGACTGATCGACTTCTTCACCCTCGGCTCGGACCGCCCGGTACGGCGATTATTCGCTTATTACACCGTGCTGGCCATCGTGCTGGTCATCCTCTTTCATTTTGTCCCCTACTTCGACCGGCTGTTCTCGGGCGAGCACGTCAAGGCAATCACCGGCCCGGGCGTACTGCAGGACGCACTCGAAGGCGGCAAGGGAAAGCTGGTGGAAGTCCCCGTCCAGTCCCATCTCGATCTTGCGCTCACCACGGCGCTCGTCATGGTGAGCACGCTCGCCTTGATGCTGCCTGTCAGCTGGGTGTTCATGTCCGTTCGGCGAACGCGAGACTTCAGCCAGCACGTCGCCCAGACACTGATCCTCCTCCCCCTTGTCGTGGCCGGCATCGTGCTGGTGGTCCGGGCCAGTCTTGCGCTCGCGTTCAGCCTGGGCGGCATCGTCGCAGGGATGCGCTTCCGAACGGTAATGCGCGACGTGCGCGATACGGTGTACATCCTCCTTGGCATCGGCGTCGGCCTTGCCGCGGGAGTCCAGGCCCTCACCGTGGCGGCGATACTCTCGGTGATATTCAACCTCGTGGTACTTCTGGCGTGGCGGTATGACTTCGGCCGGAACGTGCTCGAGCCGACGGCGTCCTCACAGTGGGCCGAACCGCTCGGCGACCTGGCCGACAACAGGGTTGGCAGCGGACCCGTCCCCGATCGCGATCTGGTGTTGGCACTTTCTCCCAAGAAGGCGGCCACCCTGGCCAAACGCTTCAACCGAGTTCGGAAGATCCTCGGGCCCACCAAGAAAAAGCCGCGATTCAATGCGATTCTGTCGGTCACGACCGACACCGTCAGCGACGCGCAGACACGCATCGAATCGGTGCTGGACACACTCGCCCGGCGCTGGCGGCTCGACCAGGTCGTGACCAACGAAGGCAAGCCATCCGAGCTGTACTATCTGGTCGGCGTCCGCAAGAGCGTGACGCGCGATCGGTTGCTCACGGCGATTCGTGAGAGCGCCGGCGACAGGATCGTCGAGACCGATCTGGAGATCGGCGACGCCGTCGCACAAGAGCGCCAGGACACGAAATGAACCGGTTCCGCCGCACTGCGGCGGTGCTTGGCGCCCTGACAGCCGCTGCCGCTTGCGGGCCGGCCGGCCGCCGCGACAGCGCTACGCCCGACAGCGTCCTGCTGGCCGAGCGCGAGACGCGACTGCACCAGAACCTCGTCCATCCCGATTCCGGCGGGTCTGACGCGCCGGTCGCGCGCTGGGAACTGTCCGACAACCTCAAGGAAATCTCGGGACTCGCACTCACCGCAGACGGGCGGTTGCTCACGCATGGCGACGAACGAGGCAAGGTCTTCGAGGTGGATTATCGGCGCGGCGTGGTGCTCAAGGAGTTCACCGTTGGCAACCCGGGAGTGCATGGTGATTTCGAATCGATCACGATCGTTGGCGACACGGTCGTGCTGCTGTCGAGTGACGGCGTGCTCTATGAGTTTCCTGAAGGCGCCAATGGCTCATCGGTTGAATACACCACTGAGGACACCGGACTGGGGTCCCAGTGCGAGTTCGAGGGGGTCGCGTATGACCCCACGATCAAGTCGCTCCTATTGGCATGCAAGAAGGTGTATGACAAGGCGTTCAAGGATTCGCTGATCATTTTCCGGTGGCAGCCACACCCGGCGAAAGTCGTGGGCAAGGCGACCGGCAGCAAGCCGTCGTATCTGGCGATCCCGATCGCGCGCGTAGTCGGTGCCAACGGCTGGGAGGGATTGCACCCGTCCGACATCACGATCAACCCGTTCAATGGCGACTACGTCCTGGTCGCGTCCCGGGAAAAGGCGTTGTTCGAGGTCACCCCGGCGGGAGCTGTGGTGTTCGCCCGACCCCTGCCCCCAGGACACGATCAGGCTGAAGGCGTAGCGATCACCAAAGACAGCATCCTGATCATCAGTGACGAGGCCAAGGGTGGCCCGGCCCTCATCACACTCTATCGCTGGCCAAGGTAGCCGATGCCATTGCCATACAAACTATCATGTCGCAAGCTCGCTGCTGCTGGCGTGCTATTGCTATCGCCGACCATCGTGTTGTCTCAGGCGGTTGCCCCGCGCATCACGATACCTGACAGCGTCACCATCGTTCCAGGCGCGCACTACCAGGCCGGCGGTCTCCATCGATCTCTGTTCGGCGACAATTATCGCGACCTGTGGACCACGCCAATCCGCCTTCCGGTGCTGGATCTGCGTTCTTTCGCGGGAGGCCTTCGGCCGGACAAAAAGGGCGGCGGCAACCAGACCACATCGCTGCACTTGGTCAACCCTGATGGCGTTGGATATGTGTTTCGATCGGTGGACAAGTACCGGGTTCCGATGTCCGCGATGTGGAAGGGCACCGTGGTCGAAAAGATCGCTCTCGACGCCAGCAGCACTGCCCATCCTGCCGGTATACTGGTCGCCGCGCAGCTAATGGATGCCGCCGGCGTGCTGCA
>ODAK010006546.1_pt1 | contig 11731 bp, 9 predicted proteins | sample 1539591 | NCBI WGS metagenome assembly ODAK01 (sample SAMEA3539303, study PRJEB22396) | soil metagenome | biome: tundra; feature: field; material: soil | place: USA | collected 2010-05 | depth 0.15 m | reverse complement strand
CCGACGACGACCTGATCAAGATCATCGACCTGTTGGTGAACATGGTGAACGTGAATCTGGTTTCCAAGCAGGTGAAGATCCGGCTGACTCCGGAAGCGTCGAAGTACCTGCTGGAGAAGACCTGCGGGGATCGCAGTTACGGCGCGCGTCCGCTGCGGCGGGCATTACAGAAGTACATCGAAGACCCGCTCAGCGAGGCCCTGATTCAGGGCACGCTGCCGCGTCCGTCCGAACTGGAAGTGTACCTCAGCGATACCGGGATCTTCTACCGGGTGGTGAACGCGGAAGGCGAGGCCACGGTGACCGCGGGCGGTCCGGTGGAGCCGCCGGTGGGCACGCTGCTGTATACGTTCTAGGGTTCGAATCGCGCCATCATCGCACGACGCCGAGAAGCTCGACGATCTCTCCCAGCTTCCGCCGCAATACCCCGGCTTGTTCGGCGTTGGGATTGATGCGCAAAGCACTTTCGAGATCGCTTTTTGCTTCCAAAAGGTAGGCGCGGCGGTTGTCGTTATTAAAGAGGCGCGTGTAACATTCGGCCAGGAGCACGAGCGTGTCCGGATCGTCGCGCTCGGTAGTCAGCGAATTCTGGCAATACTTGATGGCCCGGAGATAATTGTCTCTTCCGACTTCGGCGGCACAGAGTCCATAATATGCAGACGCCTTTTGCGAACGATATAAGAACTGAGTTCCACTGCGATGTTTCCGCATGCCGGTGCCAATCGCCCAAAATGCCGCCGTACGAATCACGCCGGAACGGAACTCCTGGACCTCAATGGCGCGATGATAGTCTTCAATGGCCTCGTCGAAATTCCGTTGCATGCGGCGCGCCTCTCCGCGGATCAGGTACGCCTGGCCTGAAGCACCGTCCAGTTTGATGGCCCGATTGGCGGACTGTTCCGCGTCCTGGGGACGATCCGCAAGAAACAGGGCTTCGGCCAGAAGGCTTGCCACGAACGTGCTCCGAGGGTCCTCCGTCGCGGCTTGCTGCAGTTGACGCACGGCTTCGGGGTAATCGCCGCTTTCCATCAGGAGGACACCGGCCATGGAGCGGGCTTCGACATAATCCGGATCGATTTCAATGGCGCGGCGACACGACTTCAACGCTGCCGCGGTGTCGTCTTGAGCCTGTTGGACCCGGCACAGTTGCAGGGCCGCCTGGCTGTAACTGGTGTCTTCCTTGAGGGCCCGCGAGAGAGCATCGGCCGCTGAGCGCAATTCGGCGGGCGATGCCCGAGATCGCTCCCAGATGGCAACCCCCCGATCGTAGAGCAGCTTGGCCGCCGGCTTGACGGTCCGCTGGTGCAACAGCCGCAGCGAGACCGTCTGTTCCGCCCCCGGGATTACATTGACTTCGAGGGAGACGGGTTCATATCCCATGCGCACGCCCCGAACCTTGTGCACCCCGCTGGCCAAGCCGGGGACACGAAGTGGATGGTCCGGGCCGGATGTCCCGGAGGGCTTGTCGTCTATGAAGACCTCCACGTCGGCCAGGTTCGCCTCGATCACCAGAGTTCCATTACTGAGTTGCGGGAGATCCACGGTCAGTTTCTCGCGCACCGTGGGGCTGAATCCCAGAATCATCTCGTCGGGAAAATCGCCGAACTCCAACGGTGTTTGCTGCTGGCCGCGCTCTTTGGCGTAATTCTTGACTTCCCGCTTCACGTAGCTGACCAGTTCATCCGCGGTCACGACGCCGTCCCGTGGATCCACATCGGCTTCTCCCATCCACCCTCGGACCAGGAAATAGCTGAACAGCCCGTTCCCACCGCCCAGTTGCGGATCCTCAAAGCTCTTCTCCGAGGCGCGGCTGGAGGTCAGGGTAAGAAATCCCTGCGGCAGCCCCCTCAGGCTTTCATTCACGCGGCCAGGGGTAGATTCGACCGTGACCTTCCCCGAGTGGCAGGCATCGATCAGGAGCATCTTCCACTTGGCCTTCACGTTCTTGGAGAAGACTTCGCCCAGCCGCTGCATGGGATAGGCCGTCTCGGCAAGCCTCTTCAGGTCGATGTCGTAGGGCACGAGATAGCCGCGCCCGTCCTGGTCCGCCAGTCCGTGACCGACAAAGTAGACCACCACGCGATCGGCCTCTTGGGCGCGCGACGGCAGCCAGACTTCCAACGCATCGCGAATGTTTTGCAGGGTCGCCAGGGGTCCAATCAATTTCTTGACGTTCTCAAACTCCAGGTTGCCGGCTTCCTTGCTGATCAGCGCGGAGTACAAATTCTCGGCGTCTTTCTCCGCGAAGGCCAGATTAGTCTCGGGCGCCAGATTCCGATACTTCGAAATGCCAATCACCACGGCGTAGCCACGCGGCACCCGAAGCGGCGTTTTCAGCTCTTCCGGAGTGCCCAGCCTGACCATAGACATGTCCCTGGCTTTGACCGGATCGCTCTTTTGTTGCGCCGGGGCAAACCCGCCGGCCAGCGCGGCCACCAACACAACGCGATGCATGCGGGAGAGTGTTCTACTCATGGCGAACCTTGATTTCGATCACCAAGCGGTTGGCCGCGGAGGAGGACATCACGGCATACACCGAATTGGGACGCTCCCCGGCGGATTCGGGCTGGGCGATTTTCTCGATTTTCAAATCGCGGCCGGTAAGCCGCTGCCAGGATTCCACTACGTCCCGGACGGCGTCCACGTTCGCCGGGCCGGCGCCGGATTCCAACACAACTGCCGCCGGAGGGCGGGAGGCGGGGCGCAATCCCTCCAGCAAATCGCGCATTTTGGCGGCATCCTCTTCGCGCTCCGTGATTGCCAGCAACAGAATCTCAGTCCCTGGTTTGCCGTCCAAGAGGAAACAGTAGCCGGTGGGAACTCGGAGCGTCACTCCGGCCTTGGCCGCACTCGAGGCGTCCGGCATCTCCGGATTGGGGATCAACAGATGCCAGTCTCCGCTCGAACCGTGGTTGAGAACGAACAGGGCGCCATCGCGATTGGGCGTGAACTCAACGGCCAGGCAATCCCCCTCGTGAAAGACTGTGTCGGGATCGACTTCGCGGACGCGTTTGGTCGATGGGTCAACCAGCAGCTCCGTATATCGAAGACCCAGATGATGCCCGGCCGGAGCGGTTGCGGAGTCCCCGGAAAGCTTCTCCAGATACAAATCTCTGGGTTTGACGGGTGAATTCTGGGCGAAGAATATCTTCACCGTCACCCCCGCGAGTAAAGCTCCGAACGCCAAAAAACGTGACATATGAGGTTATGCCCGTATTACTGGAGCAGTATACACTAATTCGACAAGGTCACCTGAACTGCATTGAGGGCGCTGCAGTTGGTGCAGGAAAAGGTGACGGATAGTGAGAAGCTGCCGCCGGTTGCCAGACTGGCCGGCGTTCCGAACCACTGACTCTGGTCCGCTCCGGCGAACGATCCGGAGCTGAAAGACACCGAGGACGTGAGCGGCTGGCCTGAGCTGGGATTGAAGACGCAGGTGACCCCGGTGACGCTGCGCTTCGGCGTGACCGCGTTAAACACGACGGTAACGGAGCTTGCAGCCGTCGTCATGGTGGGAGATCCGACGAGCGCCGGCGCTCCGGCCGGAATTGTGATTTTCTGCGATGGCGCCGCACTCGGCAGCACGGAATTGCCGTTGGAATCGACCAGCGATTTCAGGGTGACGGTAATCGTGCCGGCAACCGTGCCCTGGCTGAACTGCGAGCTGTTGCCGGACCACACGGCCGCGGAGCTACCGGCAGGAACCGTAAATACCAGGCTGGTCTTGAGCGTCGAACTGCACGCCGCATTGGTCGTGCCGTTGGCAAACACTACCTCCTGACTCTGATAACCGCTGGCGTTCCCCACGCTGGGGTCGGCCGTAAACGTAAGGCACAGCAGCCCGGAGAGCGTCGTAGGCGGGGCGCTGCTGAGCGTAAGGTTGGTAGTATACTGATTCGCCGCGGAGGGTATGGCGGCAAGACTGAAACTGCTCACCGACGGCGCGGGGCTGATGGTCCCGCTGAAAGACTGGGCGGCGGTTTGCCCGGCGCTGTCTTTCACTTGCAGGGTAAAGCTATACGCGCCGGATGCCGCCGGCGTGCCACTGATGGAGTAAGTTGCCGCTCCCGCAACCGCGGTGAGCCCCGAGGGCAGCGAACCGGCGCTCGCGGAAAAAGTGTAGGGCGGAGCGCCGCCGGAAACGGTACAGGTGCTGGAGTACGGAACCCCCGCTATCACTGGACCACTGGCAGGATTGCAAGTGAGTTGCGGCACGGACAGCACATTGACGGTGACCGTGGTAGAAGCGGTTTGCCTGGTCGTGCTGGAACTGTCGGTCACCGTGGCGGTGACGCTGTAGGAAGGCGGGGGCGGAGCAGGTACGGTTCCACTGAGCGTGATGGTGGCGCCCGAGGTCCCACTGGACTTCAACCACGAGGGCAGAGTGGAAAAAGACCAAGTATAAGGTCCGGCCCCTCCGGATGCGGTGCAGGTGGTGGAGTACTGCGCGCTCGCCGGGTAAGAGCCACTCTGCGGAACGCAACTGACCGTCAATGCCCGGGCCGAAACATTGATCGTGACCGTGGTCGAATTCGTCTGCTTGGCCGAAGAGGTGCTGTCGGTTACTGTGACGGTAACGCTGTAGGATGCGGGGGGCGGATCGGGCACGGTTCCGCTCAGAGTAGTGCTGGCTCCTGTGGTTGTGCTGGACGTCAGCCACGAGGGCAAGGATGAAAAAGACCAGGTATACGGCGCTGTCCCTCCGGAGGCTGTGCAAGTGGCGGAGTACGACGCACCCGCGGTGAAGCTACCGCTCTGCGGGACGCAACTTACCGTCAGGGTTGTCAGGTTGACGATAAACGTGGTGGAGGCCGTCTGCCGGGCCGGAGTAGTGCTGTCGGTTACGGTAACGCCCACCGTGTAGACGTTGGGAGGAGCAGGGGGCGTGGTTCCGCTAAGAGTAATGCTGGCGCCTGTGGTTGCGCTGGACTTCAGCCACGAGGGCAAGGATGAAAGAGACCAGGTATATGGCGCCGTCCCTCCGGAGGCCGTGCAAGTGGCGGAGTACGACGCACCCGCGGTGAAGCTACCGCTCTGCGGGACGCAACTTACCGTCAGGGTTGTCAGGTTGACGATAAACGTGGTGGAGGCCGTCTGCCGGGCCGGAGTAGTGCTGTCGGTTACGGTAACGCCCACCGTGTAGACGTTGGGAGGAGCAGGGGGCGTGGTTCCGCTAAGAGTAATGCTGGCGCCTGTGGTTGCGCTGGACTTCAGCCACGAGGGCAAGGATGTAAAAGACCAGGCATATGGCGCTGTCCCTCCGGAGGCCGTGCAAGTGGCGGAGTACGGCGCACCCGGGATATAGAAGCTACTCTGCGCGTCACACGTGACTCTCACAACTGAAGCCGGGTTGACGATCAGGGTAAGGGGCTGAGACGTGGTGACGCTGAGCGAAGGGCTGGTACTGTCCGTGACCCTGAGGGAAACAGGATAAGTTCCGGGGGTGGCCGGTGTGCCCGATATAGAGCCGTTGGTCACGGTCAATCCGGGCGGCAATCCGGTTGCCGTCCAAGTGTACGGGGTTGTGCCTCCGGTGGCGGAAAGCGGCGCGTTGTACACAGTGCCTACCGAACCGGGCAGTAGCGACGTAGTGGTGATGACGAGCGGTGCAGTGGCGACGTTGGTGCCGAGCGTGATATTGTCGAACCCGATGAAATTTGCGGCACCGCTGAAGTTCACCGACCGTGCCGTTCCGGTGAACTGGACGCCGATTTGTTGCCAGTTGCAGTAAGTTATACTATCGTTCACAACGGGGCAATTTGTGGATGTCACGTTCGCGCTTAGGGAAAGCGTCGCCAGAATATTGCCCGTTCCATTGAAACCGTCGTAAACCGTGACGGATCCCGGGCTGGACGCTGCATAGTAGAACGAGAATCCGTTTGAAAACCCTTTTGAAGCGTTCATCACGACACCGGGTCCCGTTAGGAAGAAGGCGACCGTGTTACCGCTCGGGTTCCCGCTGAAGTTGCCGGATCCGCCGGCGTTGATGGTGATAAGTGCCAAGCTGTCCGAGCCGAAGGTGATCCCGTAGTTCGGCCCGGGGCCGCTCCCATTGGTGCTGGTGGGGAGCCCGGTAAAAGGGTCAGCTAAGAGCCCGTACCCTCCATTATAGTAATTGTTGATGTATTCGCCGTCCTGCAGCCCCTCAAAGGTCAGGGTCACCACGCTTGACGTCTGGGTCCAGCATATGCCGGCGAATAGCAAAACCCCGCAAATTCCTGCAAGACAAATAGAGGGCGCCGAGTGCCGCACAGCGTGCCGGCCGGAACCTGGCTCAAGGATCGTGTTCATTGGCGCGACACCTCCGCTGTTGACGCTGCTGCCGCAAACACCGCCTGCAAGCCGGAATCTCTCGCCGTCAGAAACCATGCGGAGTGCCCGGGCTCGGCGGAGAATACAAACGACTCGCCGTCGCGGAGCCGATCCAGCCGCGTGGCAACCGCCGGCAGAGTCATCGACTGCATCCCGCCGGTGGCTAGCTCGACCCGGCAAGCGGACGTGTCTCCGGAGGCCACGACAAAAGCCGACGCTCCGTCGCGCGATGCCTCTACAAGCGTTTCTCCGGATGCAACGCTCAGGCTGCCGGTAACTGGCTGCAAGACCGGCGCCCCGTTGACGATGCGCGCGAGGTGGATCGCCCCGTTGCCGGCATCCGCGATGACGACCGTGGCTTGGTTGGGCAGAAAAGCCATCCCCAACGAGGGTGACCCGGCGTAGGCAAACTGGGGCGCTGTCGAGTTGGAAAGCATGTAGACCTGGCCTGCCGCGGTCAGAACCGCCAGCAGTTGACCGTCGTCGCTGACGGCGATCTTTTTCACGCCCGAGGTATCGAAGAAGTTCACCTCAAATGCCACCCGGGGCGTCGCATCGAGTCCGGTCAGGACCTGAATGACACTACTGGATGCCAGTAGGCCGGCGGACCTGCCCAAAGGGCTGAAACTCACCAGATCGGGGCTGGGAGCTGCGTCTGCAATCGTCTGAACGGCGCTCGGCACGCTGCCCTGAAATGTGACCACGCCTGGCGCCTTCCCGCGCTGTTGAACCAGAGCCCAACCTCCCGTGGGGGCGAGGTGGACGCGCGAGACTCCACGGGGCAAGCGCATGGGCGCCTGGATGGACGACGCACCCAGCACTCCGAGCACCGCCCGGATCTCACCGCGCCCGGTGTTCTCACCGGCAATCAGGCCAACCAAAGGCGCCGACATCTGTGCCCTGGCGTCAGATCCGGCGACGGCAGCCAGCATGAGACCGATACCAACGATGGAACAGTGACGTGACAAGTGAGCAAGCATGGAAATTTCCCGCATTCTTGAACCGGCTACTTGGGAGGGCCGAACGTGATCGACGAGGCTGAGCCGACACCAGGTGTCGCGGGGACCTGCGCCGGGGTGGTGGGTGGCGCGGACTTGCTCAGCACCTTGGCGGCGACGGCTGCAGCGGCGCCGACACCTGCAACGATACCTACGATCAGGCCAGTGGAGACGCCGGCACCCGCTCCGCCCGCGCCTGCTCCCGCGGTTCCAGCCGATCCGGCGGCGGCCGCGGCCGTGGTACTGACGGAAACCGTGCCGGTCAGGACACCTCCCGGCACCGACGCAGATACACTCACACCAAAGGAACTGCCGGCAGCAGCCGAGAAGGCCCCGCTCGACGCGATCCCGGTGGCGGAGGTTGTCGCCACGGAAGTCAGTCCGCCGCCGGCAAACGCGGCGCCGCCAGAAAGTTGTGGCAGCGTAAAGGCCACCGCGATGCCCGCGACCGGGACGTCGTTCTCGTCCGTGATTTTCACGACCGCCTGAGAACTGACCCGCCCCTTCTTGACGCGCTTGGAACTGCTGGCGTCTTCGAGAACTGTCAGCTTATACTTCGGGGTAGCCGTCGCCTGAGCCGGAGGCGGGGCCTGCGGCTCCGCGATCAGTGCGGGATTCAGCAGGCCGCAAAATAGCAGAACCGAAACGATCGATCCAATCGGATTCGAGTTCATCACTTTCTCCTTCGCTCGCCTAACTGCCGAGCGTCCTGCTCATGCCACGGGCGAGGCACATTCCGCCCCGCGCACGCAATCACACTGACGGACCGGTTGGGTGCGACCGAGGCAAACGGTGGCTGAGTCACATCATTGTGACCGCCCTCCCAAGAAATGTCAATGTAAAAGAAAAACAAATGCAATGAGAGCCAGCTTCTATTTCCGAGTACGGCCCCCTTCAGTCGAGCGCTAATGGCCGGTAATCTCAGTGCATGGCTTTGAAGGACCCGAAACAGCATCCTTCAAAATAGACGATTTAGGATCGGCCAAATCGCGATGTTGCCGTCGCAAAGCATCCAGGAACTTCTCCTTGCCCCCGTAAGCGCGAGCATAGCGGCAGACTGCATCCTGGGCCAGTGCCTGCAAGGTCGTTGTGCCGATCTCTTCAGGTTTGTAGTCGAACACCTCACGTACCGGGCCTATGAGATGGCAATCTTCGCCCTTAAGCCGCAACAAAACGCCTTTCTTGTCGACCATAGGCGGCTGGCGCGACGCCTTTGGCAGAAAAAACCCGCCCAACACAAGGTAGTCGCCATCAGCAGCGGCGGTGCGTGCAAAAATCCACGTCTGCCTATTCCATCGCTCCGTCGTCAGTTCCGCACACGTGCGAGCCAGGGCAGCGGGTGCAGCTTCGAAACGTATAGCATCGGGAGAATAGACCAAGCCAAATATAGGATCAGTGGCCATCGGCCACTTAGGACTCGCGGAGCCGGACAGCATCGCGAGAAAGAGAAAACCGCTAAGAAGGCGGGCGATATATCGTATAAGACGGTTTTTCGGACCGGTAACTCGGGCCGGGCCAGAGTTCCCGTTGAATGAAATCGGAAATCCAATTGTCACCATCATAATATGCTATGTGCCCATCCTCACTGGCGCTCGTGCTTTGCATGACGACAACATCACCGACCTGTGGTGTTGGATTATCGGCGACGAGGACGACGAATCCATTTCGAGTGAGTGTTGGCCCCCATTCCTTTGCGGAAGCCGGGTGTCCAGTCGAGTCTAGACCTCCGGCCTCAAGGGCCTTCCGGACGTGAGTAGCGCACACACCAGCGCCATATGGCGGTAACGCATTTGTTCTTATCCACTCCGCAGCTTTCTTCTTGTCGAAATTTGGCATGGTATTAGTCAGCCCAGCTTGTAGTGTAGATCGTACACCCAAAACTACTCCGGAGCAAGGAGACGACAGGGAACGAATCTTGCGGCGCGCGCGCTGGTTACCGGACGCAGCTACATCGCGGGAATTGTGGCGCCCGACGTGGTTCACCCATTTTTCGGCTGGGTCCGCCTGTCTTCTACGCGAGAGCTTTGGTAGCCTTCTTGACGTCGTCCGGCGCTACCTGAACCAGCGCGCCAAAGCGGCCGTTGCCGGCGCAGAGGGCCTGCACCGCAGAGACGTTGATTTCCTTCGCGGCCAGTTTCGCCAGCACTTCCGCCACCGCGCCCGGATGATCTTCACCGGTGATGTGGAATGCCGTCTGCTTCTTTCCGAGTTCGATCTTGAGCTTCTTCGCGGCCTTCTTGAGACCTGCCGTGTCTTCCGCCACCAGATCGATCCTGGACTTGCTCTTGCCCACCGGGTAGCCCCAAATGCCGACGAAATTCACGCCGGCTTCCTTGAGCGCGCTGAGCACGTTCTCGCCTTTTCCCGGCTTGTTGGACACCACCACTGAGTAATACTCGAGTTTTGCCATTTACAGTCCTCTTGTCTACGGTACCACTCACCGTTTCCGCGCTTCCGCCACGATCTCCTTGACGCGCGCCATCAGCTTGCCGGTGGCGTCTATGACGGCGTCGGCGCCGGCGCGCGCGGGCGTGCCAGAACCCCGGGCGGCGGCCACGGCGTCCAGCGGGATGACGTCGGCGATCAGATTGTTCTCGATGACGATATCCTTGGGGCCGCTGGCAGGTGTCCCATTGCCATCGATCACGATGGCGTTGTGGATCAGCAGGCGGTGCACGCGTTGGCCGCTGGCCGGCGCCTGCGCCATGACGGAGCAGGCGAGCGAAAGCGCGGCGAGAGAGACGATCGGGGTTCGGGACATGGGAACGATTGTGTCATGGTACGGGCAGGGGAGCAATCGGCGGACCGACAACGAGGTGTGCGCTTGGGAGGAGCCGCGTTGCTCCAATCGGCTTCTATCCCGGGATTCTCTCGATTGCCCGTCTGTCCCCGAGGGTCGCGCCGGCATGTTAAAGTCGAGAATGGTGGCCTCTTGAAGTTCTTCGGGGCGCGTAGCTCAGTTGGTTAGAGCACCTCGTTTACACCGAGGGGGTCCGGGGTTCGAGTCCCTGCGCGCCCACCAGTATCCCGTCTCGAAGATTGACCTGCGGTGATACGATGTAGGTCTGCGGCGGAATATCCCCGAACTCGATGGCGTCAGAGCTGTGGCAATACTGGCCGTGATTGCCTTCCACGTCGGAACCGGCGAGCCTTCGTCCGTGCTACCGCACGTCACCCGTGGCTTGGGTTCGGATGGTGCGGCGTCGATCTCTTTTTTGTTCTCTCCGGCTTCCTGATCACCGGAATCCTGATCGACACCAAGGAGACGGCGCACGCCTTCCGCAATTTCTATGCGCGGCGGATTCTGCGCATCTTCCCTCTGTATTACCTGACTCTCGCTGTGTACTTCCATGTGCTGCCGGCCGCGGCACGTCTCCTTTCCGGATTCCATCGTTTCCAGCGGACCGAAGAGCTGTGGTATTGGCTGTACGTCTGCAATTGGAGTCCCTCGATTGGCACGGCACATGCGCTGCTGACGCACTTGTGGTCCCTCTCCATTGAAGAGCAGTTCTACCTGTTCTGGCCCTTACTGGTGTTTACCTTGAGCCGCCGCTCCGTCGGGCGCCTCTGCGCCGCGGTGATCGTGCTGACTCCGTGCTTACGGTTAGGATACCTTCTGACGGTGGTGGGCGGAGGCTCGCTTCTGTACCGCATCACGCTGTTCCGGATTGATACCCTGGCGTTCGGGGCGCTCTGCGCGCTGCTGGTCCGCGACCCTGGCCGATTGCGCCTGGCCATGCAGGCACGGCCCATCCTGCTCGCCGCCGCGGGCATCGGCCTGGCGGCGTCCATCGCCATTGGCGGCACGTCATCTTACCTGCCGCCCATGAACGTGATCGGTTTCACTTCGCTGGCTCTGGGCGATCGCGGGCGGTGCGGGCCTTCGCGCGGTCCTGCGATCCGGCCCCTTACGTTCCATTGGCAAATACAGCTATGCCATGTACATCTTCCACGTGCCGATTGTGGCGCTCCTGCGGCGGGCATCCGATCTTGCGCGAACCCTCAACCCGCTCGCCTTCGGCACGCTGCTCGCGGTGGAAATCGCTGCCGCGGCAGCCCTCTCGTACGCCGCCGGATTTATTTCCTGGCGGCTGTTCGAGAACCGCTTCCTGCAACTGAAATCGCGCTTCGAGTACCATGGGAAGCCTACACCGGCAGGCTAGGCCCACTCGTCTTGCCGGGCGCCCGGCGCCATTGATATAGTGAAACCAAATGATCAGGTTCCGTTGTGTGTAGCCCGCGTCTGGTCGCCGGATCGGCTCTGATCGTCGTGGTCTACCTCGGCTTGGGGCTCACCGATGTATTCACCCGGGCGCCTTGGTGCGACGAGGCCTGGTTCGGAAATCCAGCCTACAATCTCGCCTACAAGGGGTTCATGGGCACCACCGTCCTGGACCCTGCCAGCAGCACATGGAAGAGCG
>ODAK010006545.1_pt1 | contig 11733 bp, 16 predicted proteins | sample 1539591 | NCBI WGS metagenome assembly ODAK01 (sample SAMEA3539303, study PRJEB22396) | soil metagenome | biome: tundra; feature: field; material: soil | place: USA | collected 2010-05 | depth 0.15 m | reverse complement strand
CCCGGTTCAGGGGTCAGGGGCGTGCGCCGGGAGTTCTCCCGGGCCCTCGAGCCTCCCGTGTGGAACTGACCAATTCACGGGTGGTTCAAGTGGCGCCGACGGTACCCTTATGACGATGAGTTTCGGGCCGTCGGCCTTACAGGGGTTTCCCGTCTCGGGCACGGGCGGACGTGTCGAGTACCGGCTCGCCCGCAACGCCGTGGTGAGCGAGTTCAAGAAGGGCCGACTGTCGCGTCTCGATGTGTGCGACGCGCACCCCGAACTCTTACGAGCGGCCCGCAACGTCGGGACGGAGTTGTCCGAGGACTGCCCCATCTGCGAGGAGACACCGGTCGTCCACGTCACCTACGTGTTCGGTTCGCGACTTCCGAAGAACGGGCGCTGCCCGACGACCTCGACCGAGCTCGCCCGCCTGTGTCGACGCACCGACGAGGTCGTGGTGTACGTGGTCGAGGTCTGCCCGAAGTGCTCGTGGAACCATCTCGCCCGGATGTATCCGGCCGGCGGTCGCCATCGTGCCACCGCGGCGCGTGCCCGGCGGGGCAACGGCTGAGACCCAAGCGCCCCGACACCCTGATCGTCCGGCGCGCCCACTTCGGGCGCGTCGTAGTGCACCATTGACCGGACCACCCGGGAAAAGGCAAGGGGACCCACACACATGAGCCAGGTTTCACCAGGCGACGACGGAACCAGGCAGAGGCCCGGTCCCGGGGCGCGCAAGGGCTCACCCGCCAAACGCCCCCCGGCCAAGACCACGCCCAAGGGCCGCCCTCCGACCGGGGGCAAGGGCCGTCCGCCCACCTCCGGCGGTGCCAAGGGCCGCGCCCAACGTCCGAACATGCAGATCACCGCGCCGCCGCCGCGCCGCTTCTCGCCCTCCACCCTCGCCTTCGTGTCGATCGGGTTGGTGGTCGTGATCGTGCTCGTCTTCGTGGCGGCGAAGGTTCTCGGCGGGTCGAATCCCGCGGCGCCTCAGAACGGGATCCTTCCCCCGCCCGCGCCGGCTTCGGCGAAGGTGGTGTCGGAGGTGACCGGCGTCACCCAGGCGGTTGCCGACACCGTCGGGATCGGGTCGGGTGTCACCGCACCGCAGGTCCTCAAGAACCAGCCCAAACTCGCCGACAATGGCAAGCCGGAATTGCTGTACATCGGGGCCGAGTTCTGCCCGTACTGCGCGGCCGAACGCTGGGCCATGGTCATGGCCTTGAGCCGTTTCGGCACGTTGTCGGGGCTGATGGAGACGACCTCGTCGCCGTGGGACTCCTATCCCGCCACCGCCACGTTCTCCTTCCGCAACGTCGCGTTCACGAGCCAATACCTCAGCCTCGTGTCGGTGGAGCACGAGACCAATGACAACAACGGCTCGGGCTCGCGCAAGTTGTTCCAACCCCTCACGACCGCGCAGGGCAACCTGTGGTCGAAGTACTCACAACAATTCGGACAGCAGACCGGCTACCCGTTCCTGGACTTCGACAACAAGATCTTCGTGCTGGGGCCGAGCTACGTCCCCGACGTCCTGGCCGGGCTCAACCAGCAGGAGATCGCGGCCAAATTGTCGAATCCGAAGGACGTGGTGACGCAACGGATCGTCGGCACCGCCAACTACATCACGGCGTCGATCTGCGCCATCACGGGAAACCAGCCGACCGCAGTGTGCTCGGCCTCGGGGACGCACAAGGCGGCTGTCTCCATGAAACTGAGCTGACGGCCCGGCGATGTCCGACGTGGACGTCGAGCAGGACTACGTCCTCCCGACGCTGCCGACCTGGCGGCCGTGGGCGGCGTTCCTCCTGTCGATCATCGGGTTCGGCGTCTCGATGTACCTGACCGTCGAGCACTTCACGGGGGGACCTCTGAGCTGTCCCAACACCGGTGCCGTGAACTGCTTCAAGGTCACCACGAGCAAGTGGTCCTACATCTTCGGCATCCCGGTGTCGCTCCTCGGACTGCTCTTCTTCACCGTCATGGTCGTGATCAACTTCCCTCGGTTGTGGCGCGTCGGCGCCGCCTGGGTGGCGGTGGCGCGCCTCGCCCTGGTCGCGAGCGGGATCTGCTTCGTCCTGTACCTGCTGGCGGCCGAGCTCTTCAGCATCAAGGCCATCTGCCTGTGGTGCACCGGAGTGCACGTCACGACCTTCTTGTTGTTCGTCTTAGTGGTGGTGTCCTTCCCGCTCATGTCGCCCCGCGCGCAGCGCTACCGAGCGTGGGTCGAGGCCGAGGGAGCCTGAGCACCTTCGACCCGGTGCAACCGGATCGGCCCCGGCGGGGTTGAGAGGGTGTGATGGCACTGCACAGCGACTCGGCCGTGCTCGACGACCTGGCCGGTGATCTCGACGCCGGGTACCCGGCCTTCGTGCGCGCTCATGCCGGCGCGGTCTACAGCACCGCACTGCGCCTGAGCGGGTCGCCCGCCGAGGCCGACGACCTCGCCCAGGAGACCTTCATCCGGGCCTACAGGGCTCTGCAGGGCTTCGAAGCCAACCGCGTGCTCTCGCTCGAGTCGAGAGCGTGGCTCCTCACCATCACGTTGAACCTGTGGCGCAACGCCCTGCGGCGCGCGGCGCGGCGACCGAGAGAAACGAGTGTCCGTCACGCCGATCCGGTGGACCGTGGGCGCGGTCCCGAAGCGACCGCCGAGGCCTCCGAGGACTCCGAGCTGCTCCTGCGCCTGCTGCGCGAGCTGCCCGAACACCATCGTGTCCCGGTCGTGCTCCGACACGTGGTGGGCCTGTCCTACGGGGAGATCTCTTCGGTGCTCGAGTGCCCGGTGGGCACGGCCAAGGCGAACGTGGCCCGCGGTCTCGACCGGCTCCGGGCCCTGGCATCACCCGAGAAGAAGGAGGTCCGATGACCACCAAATTGTCCGGCAAACAGTCCGGCAAACAGTCCGGCAACACGTCGCGTCGTCCCCCCGTCGTCATCGACGGCGCCGCTCTGCGCCGGCTGCGCGTCGACGCCCCGGAGGGCTTCGTCGACACCGTGCTCGACAGTCTCGGCCTGCACCACGCCGACCAGCTGGTCACCGTGCAGAGCCCGGCGGGTGACCTCTTCGTGGCCTTCAACGACGACGGCATCAGCGCCGTGATGCCGGCCGCGCTGTTCGACGACGACCCCGAGAAGTTCGCGGCCCACCACCGCGACGAGACGGGGCGCCCGCTCGTGGCCGGCACTCGCCCCCCCGCCGGACTGGTGGCGGCGCTGCGCAGCGGCCGGGCGACCAGCCTGCGCTATGACCTGTCGGGCCTGACGTCGTTCGAGCGCGCCGTGCTCACCAAGACCCTCGAGATCCCCTCGGGCGAGGTCCGTCCCTACGGATGGGTGGCGCGCGAGATCGGCCGGCCCAAGGCCGTCCGCGCCGTGGGCTCCGCGCTCGGGCGCAACCCCGTGCCGGTGCTCATCCCCTGTCACCGCGTGGTGCGCAGCGACGGGCAGATCGGGAACTACGGCCTCGGTGTCCCCATGAAGCGGGCGCTGCTGAGTGCCGAGGGTGTGGACATCGAGCGCCTGGAGCGCCTCGCCGATGCCGGAGTGCGCTATGTCGGCAGCGACACCACCGGCGTTTTCTGCGTGCCGTCGTGTGTGCACGCCCGGCGCATCCGCCCCGCCCACGAAGTCCACTTCCGCACCGAGACCGCAGCGGCGGGAGCGGGGTACCGACCGTGCAAGCACTGCACGCCGGTGGCGGTGCGTGACGCGTCTTGATTCGTCGTTAAGTCGTCGGCCACACCGTGTCGAACCAGCGCGCCGACGCGCTGCGCCGGGTCACGGCCCGGCCAATCACCGATGCGGCGGCGGCAACGGTGCGCGGTATTCCCGGGGGCGTGCCGTCGAGGAGCTCGTTCCAGAACACCGACCATCCGCCCGCCAGGGGGCGACCCAGTAGCGGGTGGGTGAGGAGCTTCCCCACCACCGCCGCGGTCGCCGGTCGTCCCACCAGGGTGGCGTGGGCGGCGGCGGCGACCCGGTGGTAGGCGAGGTGCTGGCGTGCGATCCCGGCTCGATAGCGCGCCGCGGCGGTGCCCGGGCCCGCCAGCACCGCTTCGGCGGCGAGACGTCCGCTCGTCATGGCATGGGCGATGCCCTCGCCCTGGAGTGGGTTCACGAGCCCGGCCGCGTCGCCGGTGAGCAGCACGCGCCCCGCCGCGGGCGTGGTGCCCACCATCCCCATCTTGAGCCAGCCCCCCAACCGTCCCGGTCCTGACCCGTCACCGGGTTTGTCCACGAGACCCATGCGACGGAGGTGCTCGAGGAAGTCGGGGAGGAGCCGCACCGCACCGGCCCCGGCGCGCCGGTCCGACAACGTCCCGATGCCGAGCCCGGCGTTGGCGCGCCCGTCGGGACCGGGAAAGAGCCAGCCGTAGCCGGGAAAGACGCGTCCGGGCTCTCGCTGCCACAACACGATGTGGGGCAACGCCACGGGCTCGTCGAGATAGGCCCGCACCGCGAACCCCCACAGCACCCGGCGCGCGTCGACCAGTCCCGCCGCATCGGCGACGCGACTCGTCGCCCCATCGGCGCCGACCACCACGTCGGCGCGCAGCCTCCGACCGCCGTCGAGCTCGATCACGTGCGGGTCGGCACCGCCTCCGTCGCGGAGGCCTTCCCTCGGGCCGTCCCCGGCGCCGACCCCGATCTCCTGGACGCGCCCGGTCACCGACGTCGCCCCGGCACCGAGGGCCTCGTCGACCAGCCAGGCGTCGAATCCCAGGCGGGGGATGGCGTAGCCGTATCCGGGGTAGTCGATGCCGTCGAAACAGGGCAGCCGCAGGCGCCGTCCCGACGGCCCCACGACCACCATGTCGCCCAACGGGGCGCGCGGGTCGGTGGGGGTCAGGCCGAGGTCGTCCAGCACGGCCACGGCGCGAGGCCCGATGGCGTCCCCACACGCCTTGTCACGGGGAAAGCCCGCCTTGTCGACGAGCGCCACGCGGGCACCGCCCCGGGCGAGGACCAAGGCGGTGACGCTCCCGGCGGGCCCCGAGCCCACCACCACGACGTCGAAGTGCTCCTCGACCACCAAAACCTCCGACATCGACGGGCGTTCTGTGGGATTGTCGCACTGTGCGCCCAGAGACACCTTCCACCGGGGCCCGCAACAGCCGTTTCGCCCGTCGCCTCTTCACAGGACTGCCGCAGCGGTATGACCGTCTGGCCGAGGTGCTCTCGCTCGGTCAGAACGGCCGCTGGCGCCGGGCCATGGTGGACCACATCGTGCCGGGGAGCCCCCGGCTGATTCTCGACGTGGCCACGGGACCGGCGGGGGTGGCCCTGCAACTGGCCTCGCGCACCGGGGGGCAGGTGGTCGGGGTCGACCTCACCGAGGCCATGATCCGCGAGGGCAAGGCCAATGTGGCCCGGGCCGGAGCCGAGAAGCAGGTCCAGGTCGTGCTGGGCAAAGGCCAGCAGCTCCCCTTCGCCGATGCCACATTCGACGCCCTCACCTTCACCTACCTCCTCCGGTACGTCGAGGACCCCGCCGCCACGTTGCGCGAACTGGCCCGGGTGGTCCGTCCCGGCGGGACCGTGGCCAATCTCGAATTCCTCGTCCCCGCCAGCCGGTTCTGGCGTTTCTGGTGGTGGGGCTACACCCGGCTGGTCCTGCCCATCGGCGGCGCCATCACGGGCGGGCGGGAGTGGTTCACGGTGGGCCGCTTCCTCGGTCCCAACATCTCGGCCCACTACCGCCGCTTCCCGGTGTCGTGGACGGTCCAGGCGTGGCGCGACGCCGGCATCGACGACGTCGGGGTGCGGACGATGAGCCTCGGGGGCGGTCTCGTGATGTGGGGCAGCCGCACCGGTGGCTGAGACCCCCCGTCCCGCGTTCTACGCCGCGAAACGCGGCGGATGGCGCGACTGGTGGACGGTCCTCCATCCGCCCTACACGGCCTGGCACCTCTCCTACGTCGTGATCGGGGCGTCGCTCGCCCCCCGCGTGCACATCTCGCGTCTGGTGGCGACGGTGGTGGCGTTCTTCTTGGCGGTGGGGGTCGCCGCGCACTGTCTCGACGAGCTGCACGGACGTCCGCTGCGCACCCTCATCCCCGGTCGCGCCCTCATCGCGGCGACGGTGGTGTCGCTGGCGGGTGCGGTCGCCATCGGCGTGGTGGGGGTGGTGACGGTCGGTGCGATCCTCGTCCCCTTCATCGTGGTCGGGCCGCTGCTCGTCATGGCCTACAACGCCGAGCTCTTCGGCGGGATCGTCCACACCGACGCCGGGTTCGCGGTCGCCTGGGGGGCGTTCCCCGTGCTCACCGCCTACGCGGCGCAGGCCGGCACCCTGGCGTGGGCCACCGTGCTGGTGGCGGTGGGCGCCTTCGCGCTGTCGTGGGCGCAGCGCGCCCTGAGCACCCCGGCCCGGATGTTGCGCCGCTCGGTCCAAGGCGTCGACGGCACCCTCACCCTGGCCGACGGGACCGTCCGCCATCTCGACGACCGGTTCCTGTTGGACCCGCTCGAGCGGGCGCTCCGGGCCATGTCGTGGGGGCTCGTCGCCGTGGCGGCCGGCATCGCCGTGGCCCGGCTGACCTGATCCGCTGATTCTCAGATCCCCTGATTCCAGATTCCGGCCGGCTACTCCTGCTCGGTGGGGCGGATCAGCATCTCGTTGACCGCGACGTGGCGAGGCCGCGTGACGATGTAGGTCACGGCGTCGGCGATGTCCTCGGCGTGCATGAGCTCGATGTTGGTGAACTGGCTCTGCATGACCTCGAGCACCTCGGCGCGGTTGTGCCCGGCGAGCTCGGTGGCCGTGGCGCCGGGCTCGACCAGTGAGACCCGGACGTGGCGCGTGGTGACCTCCTGGCGCAACGACTCGCTGAAGGCGCCGACACCGTGCTTGGTGAGGTTGTAGACACCCCGACCGGCGCGCGCCACGCGGCCCGCCACCGAGCTGATGTTGACCATGTCGGCCACCCGGCGCGGTCCGTCCTCGGCGGCGCGCAGCAGGTGCGGGAGAGCCGCGTGCGCGCAGTAGAGCAGGCCCATCACGTTGAGCTCCACCATCCGCTGCCATTCCGACAACGGCGCGTCCACCACGGGCCCGAGCAGCATGACCCCGGCGTTGTTGACGAGCGTGTCGAGGCGGCCCAGCTCGGCCACGGTCTGCTCGACGGCGTCGGTGGCCTGGCCCTCGTCGGTCACGTCGGACTCGATCACCACCACGTTGGCGCCCTGGGTGCGGATGTCGGCGGCGAGCGCGTCGAGCCGGTCCTTGCGCCGCGCCGCCAACGCAACACTCGCCCCCTGCGCCGCCAGTGCGGCGGCCGTTGCCGCGCCGATGCCGCTCGAGGCTCCCGTAACCAGGGCGACGGTGCCGACGAGGGTCTTGTCGGAAGTACCGGTCATTCATTTCTCCTTGCTGTGTACTCGGCAGCCAGGTGGCGGCGGTAACCCAGGACGGTGGCCTCGACGACGCGATCGTGGCCCCAGCGCATGAAGGGATGGGCGACGCGCGCTGCGAGGCGCATGGGGCGCTGTCGCATCTCGATGGTCCATGACACTTCCGCCAATGTGCCCTCGTCGGTTGGCTCGAGCACGAGGTGCGCGGTGCCCTCGAGATCGCCGTGCACGGTGGCGTCGATGCGCGAGGGCCGGGTGCAGCGGTCGAGGACGACCCGGATGCGCATGGTGTAGGGAACCGGGGGTGACACCACGCCGTGCAACACGGCCCCCGCTACGAGCCCCGGTCCTTCGAGGCGGAACTCGGCCAACCACGCCCACCAGCTCTCGAACTTCTCGGCGTGCTCGATCGAGCTCCAGATGGCCTCGGGAGGGACGTCGAAGGCGAAGCGACCGCGGTAGTCGATGAGAGAGGTCGATCGGGCCACGTGCTCAGCCCGGGGACGGCTCGTTGGGGTAGACGGCCCGGCACGCCGTGCACCAGCGCTCGACCTCTTCCACGGTCTGGCCCGGGCGCAGCCGGCCGTCGTCGCCGGCCTCGAGGTAGACGCGGTGCACCGGCTCGAAGGGCCCGTCCGACTGGCCGCAGCTTTCGCACGTCGCGCCTGGTGACGACCCATTCCTAGCCACCGCGGAACGGTACACTGGGACCTACTACCCGGTCCCGACGCCGCCGGCAGCCCTCGTGCGCTGGACGGCAAGGAGGCCTCACATGCGACCCAAGGTCACGGTCCCCGAGGTCCGTTCTTCCAAGCGTGGGCGCGGCAGCCCCGCCCTGGTCATGCTCACCGCCTACGACACCCCCGGGGCCCGCATCGCCGACGCGGCCGGGGTCGACATGATCCTGGTGGGCGACTCGCTGGCCAACAACGTGCTGGGCCTGGCCGACACCTTGCAGGTGGACATCGGGGTCATGGCTCATCACGTGGCCGCGGTGGGACGGGCCTCGACCCGGGCCCTCGTCATCGGGGACATGCCCTGGCTCAGCTACCACGTGTCGGTGGAGGACACCATCCGCAACGCCGCCACCCTGGTCAGGGCGGGTGCCCAGGCCGTGAAGCTCGAAGGCGGCCGGGCCCGGGTGCCGATGATCGAGGCCCTTGTCTCCACGGAGATCCCCGTCATGGGCCATCTGGGCCTGACCCCCCAGTCGGTCAATGCCATGGGGGGCTACAAGGTCCAGGCCAAAGAGGCCACCGCCGCCGACGAGCTGGTGGAGGACGCCAAGGCCGTCACCGCGGCGGGGTGCTTCGCCATCGTCCTCGAAGGGGTACCCGACGTGGTGGCGGCCCGGGTCACCGCCGAGGTGGACGTGCCCACCATCGGGATCGGGGCCGGAGCTGGGTGCGACGGCCAGGTGCTCGTCTTCCACGACCTGCTGGGTCTCGGGGTCGGGCCGGTCCCCAAATTCGTCCGCAGATACGCTGACCTGGCCTCTCTCGCCGTGGAGGCGGTCTCGACCTGGGCAGACGATGTCCGTTCGGGGGCGTTTCCCTCCGACGCCGAGACCTACCACCTGCCCGCCGAGCCGGGCCCCGGGGGCCACTGACCCACCCGTCAGGTACCATGGCCGCTGGTCACGGACCGGGTCACCACCCGGGTCGGGCCGACCGACAGAACCCTGCTCCGCCGGGGGGCGGAGCCCCGCATGCCGAGTGGCTCGGGTCCAGAGGGAGGTGAGCCGCGCGTGCGGCCGTACGAGACAATGATCATCTTCGACCCCGAGGTCGAAGAAGCCGCCATCCAGGGAACCCTGGACAAGGCGCTCGAGGTGGTGCGGACCAACGGAGGCACGACGGGGACCGTCGACCGTTGGGGACGACGCACCCTCGCCTACGAGATGAACAAGAAGCGTGAGGGCTATTACGTGGTGGCCGAGTTCACCGCCGAGCCCAAGGCGTCCGCCGAGCTCGACCGGTTCCTCGTACTGGCCGACGAGGTCATGCGCCACAAGATCATCCGGGTGCCGGAGAAGGTCGCCGGCACGGCACGGCCCAAGGCATCCGCCCAGGCCAAGGTGCCCGCCGGGGACGCGGCCCGCAGCGCCGGCTGAGCCGGCAGCGGAGGAGGAACAGACATGGCGAACGGCAACAACATCACGGTCGTAGGCAACATCACCCGCGATCCCGAGCTGCGCTTCACCCCCACGGGCCAGGCCACGGCCACCTTCGGGGTGGCGGTGAACCGGCGGTGGCAGAACCGTCAGACCCAGGAATGGGAAGAGGCCACGTCGTTCTTCGACGTCGTCTGCTGGCGCGAGATGGCCGAGAACGCCTCGGAGAGCCTGGCGCGCGGCTCGCGCGTGATCGTGACCGGTCGGCTCGAGCAGCGCTCGTGGGAGACCCAGGACGGCGACAAGCGCTCCAAGGTCGAGATCGTGGCCGACGAGATCGGCCCCAGCCTGCGTTGGGCCACCGCCCAGGTCACCAAGAACGAACGCCGCGGCCCCGGTGAGGCCGCACCCCCGCGCAGTGGCGGTGGAGGCGGCCCCGCCCGGGAGCCGGCTGCGCAGTCCGCGGGCAACGGCGGCCCCGGCTACGGCTTCGACGAGGAACCTTTCTGAGCCATGGTTCGGGCCACGCCACGATCGTCCCGCCGCAATGCCACGTCCCCCGCCCGGCGTCTCACCCAGACGTCGTGCGCGCTGTGTCAGGCCAAAGTGGCGTGGGTCGACTACAAGAACATCACCCTGCTGCGCCGCTATATGAGCGACCGGGGCAAGATCCGCGCCCGGTCGGCGACGGGGAACTGCGTCCGACACCAGGGTGAGGTTTCGGTCGCGATCAAGACGGCGCGTGAGCTCGTGCTGTTGCCCCGAGGCGACACCAAACCAACAACGACAGAGCCCCTCGAGATGGCGGGCGTAACCAGGGGTGGTCGGTCATGAAGGTTCTGCTGCGAAGTGACATCTCCGGTGTGGGGAAGAAGGGCGACATCGTCGACGTGGCGAAAGGCTTCGCCCGCAACTTCTTGTTCCCGACGGGGAGCGCGCTCGTCGCGTCCGGCGGCATCGAGGCCCAGGCGGCGTCGATGCGCAAGTCGCGCGCACTGCGCGACGCCCAGGACAAGGAATCGGCGCAGACCGTCGCCGGCGTCTTGAGTGCGGGAACGGTCACGATCACCGCTCGCGCCGGAGCCGAGGGCCGTCTGTTCGGTTCGGTGACGACGACCGACATCGCCGAGGCCGTGCAAACCCAGACCGGTGCCGTGCTCGATCGTCGCAAGATCCAATTGGCCGAGCCGCTCAAGGCGGTGGGCACCCACGTGGTCCCGGTCCGGCTGCACACCGACGTCGAGGCCGAGCTGACCGTCGAGGTCGTCGCAGAGGCCTGACCAGGGCGGCGCCTCCCGGGTGCCGGCAGGTGTCACACCCGGGTGCGACCGTGGGCGGGGTGCGACGTCACCCGTCACAGCCGGGCTTCTCGGTTGTCCCCAGGCCCTCCATCTCGAGACGCCGGTCGTCCACACGGTTGTCCACCGTGAAACGTCGGTTGTCCACCATGAATTCGCAGGGTTGCACCCCTCGTTCCCCACAGGCTCTTTAGGCCAGGGTTAGGGGACCATGGCGCAGCCTTACGAAGAAGCACCCGTCCGTCGACTCCACCCCGTCGGCGGTCGCGTCCCGCCCCACAACCTCGACGCCGAGGAGTCGCTGCTCGGAGCGATGCTCCTGTCGCGCGATGCCATCGCGGCGGCACTCGAATGCTGCGTGGCCGAGGACTTTTACAAGCCGGCCCACGGACACGTGTTCGCGGCGGTGACGGCCCTCTACACGCGCGGCGAGCCCGCCGACCCCGTAACCGTCGCCGACGAGCTGCGGCGTTCGGGGCTCCTCGACGCCGTGGGCGACGCGTCGGTGTTGATCTCGCTGCAAGTCAACACGCCGTCGACGGCGAACGCGTCGCACTACGCGCACATCGTCGAGGAGCACGCCCTGTTGCGGCGGCTCATCGTGGTGTCAGGCGAGATCGCCGAGCTCGGCTTCAGCCTTCCCGAGGACGTGTCGACGGTGATCGACCGTGCCGAGGCGATGGTGTTCGAGGTGGCCCAGCGCCGGGTCGTCGACACCATGGCGCCGTTGCGCGAGCTCCTGGCGGCCAGTCTCGACCATCTCGAGAACCTCTTCGAGCGCGGCGACACCATCACCGGTGTCCCCACCGGCTACGGGGACCTCGACGAGCGCCTGGCCGGTCTGCAGAAATCGAACCTGGTGGTGGTGGGGGCGCGCCCCGCCATGGGCAAGACGAGCTTCGCTCTCGGCATCGCCCAGCACGCCGCGGTGCACGCCCGGGTGCCGGTGCTCGTGTTCTCCCTCGAGATGAGCCACCTCGAGCT
>ODAK010006543.1_pt1 | contig 11734 bp, 3 predicted proteins | sample 1539591 | NCBI WGS metagenome assembly ODAK01 (sample SAMEA3539303, study PRJEB22396) | soil metagenome | biome: tundra; feature: field; material: soil | place: USA | collected 2010-05 | depth 0.15 m | reverse complement strand
TTATTTACGCTGCTGGTCGCCTCCGTTCTGAACGGGTCTCTGCAAGCGCAGCGAGCAGGGGCGACATTTCACGGCAATGCTGCCGGACAGCCTGTTCGCTCAGGCTTTGTCGGGCAGCGCGCCTTCCCAAACAGATTCTTTCCAAGACGCGGATTCCCTCCAAGCGGTTCTCACCGCCACGACAGCTTCGGTTCCATTTTTGTCCCATATTTTGTCCCGTACGACGAGCCGTTTGGGTACGAGCAGCCCGATGCTGAAGCAGTGACGAATGGGACTGTGCCCCCAGTCGTAATTCCACGGACACCGGAACCTCCTGTACCCAAAGCGCAGGTCATCGAGATTCCGGGCGTTGCAAATTCAACCGCCGCCAAAATGCTACCGCCGACGATATTCATCTTGGCAAACGGAGAGCGACTGGAAACTCGGCGGTTTGTGCTCACGGCAAGCCTTTTGTCTGTCAGCATTGACCGTCATCAGCGCACCGTCCCGTTTGACCTGCTCGACATCAACGCGACAATCACCGCCAATCATCAACGCGGAATTGATTTGCGGATTCCCGCCGACCGGAATGAGATTTCCCTAAGCTTCTGAAAAGCCGCGCGGCCATTTCCTGAGGATCACGGGACAGGCCTGTCGGGCTGTGCTCGTGACGAGTCACTGAGCTCGACCAGTTCGGGGGTATCCTCGATGCCGGTTCCTCATCCGGGCGACTGTACTGTCGCAAGATATCTTCGCGTGCGGCCCGGAAAGCCTACTTAAGACGGGGGCACATCTCTAATGCTCGGTCTCCAAGGCCGCTGTCTCGTCCCAGTCGTCAGGTGGCAAAGAAACTCCCCAAATGTTCCGTGGCTCATCAAGTTCGATCCCGCAGTGCATCGCGTTTCTAGGGTCGACATAGACAACCCGAGCCGCAGCCCGTTTATCGGTTAGATATACGTGAATCGAGATTCTCATTCCAGCACTCAACTGAATTGCGGTTGCGATCAACGCTCCGTGAAGGTTGACGACGATGGTCTCGCCATCGCAGGTGTGAGCCTCAGCGCCGCCCTCAACCGTGATAACCACCTTTAGAGGGACACGAGTACTTCGTCGGGACTCATGAAACGTCGCCGTGGGGGGCATGAGTGAAAGGATACATGCGGCGTAGAGCCGATGAAAGCATCAACGTTCAAAGCTCATTTGGATTATCGAACGGGCGGATTACGCAATTGGGGAGAAGCTCGCGAACATGATCGTAACCCGAAGCCGAACAAGATCGCTCGGGGGCGCAGGAAATCGTAAGGTTCTCTCCGTCCAGTTGGACAGTGTCTATCGCGGGGGAATCCCGTACCACGAGAGGAGTTCATTCAGCCTGCACTTGCATTCGCGGCCGCTGCACGCCCGATTGCCGTAGTTACGGTGTTCCCCGGAGGCCACGTCGTCGGGGGGAGCGTGGTAACTCCGTCGAGGATTACCAACAGGAGGAACAGATGTTACCTCCGAGCCATTTATCGAAAGCGGGCGCGGGAAAAAGTCGGCGTGGCGGCGGTAATTCTTCCTGCCGTCCAAGGGAAAAAAATTGCCATGCTAGGTAAAGTGCTTTCCCCGGCAGCAGTTTCGCAACATGCCATTAGTCGCCCACACCGAAAACATGTACTTATTCCCTGTTGGTTAGCGCTTAGCTCCTTGCTGGTCCAGTTTGGCTGCGGACGTGCTATTTCGATGTGTGCCGGCCGATTCGCGTAGTTCGCAGACGGTAATTTTCCCCACTGCCGTCGAATCGCGAGTTTAGGAACACAAGCGGTCCTGCGTACCTCCCCTGTATAGCTCCCCCAAATCCAGATTGCGCGGAGTGTTGCCACATGCGGCATATCATTCGGTACTTTGCTCTAGCATTCGGCCTATTGAGCCTAAGCCTTCTCGTAAAAGCTTCCCTTCCGCAAGTGACCACGGGAACGTGGTCTTCCGGTGGCACGATGGCGTCCGCACATGACGCCGGGTGTTCCGTCCTGTTGCAAGACGGACGTCTCATGGTGATCGGCGGCTCCGACGCCCATGGTCCGACTGCGAACGTGGACATTTTCAACACCGATGGCACATGGTCATCCGCCGCTGTCATGCAATCTCCTCGCGCCAGTCAAGCCTGTGCCGTGCTCCAAAACGGGCAGGTATTGGCTGCTGGCGGCGACGCGGGTGCAGGTGCAGTCAATACCGCAGAGCTTTACGATCCTTCGGCGAATAGCTGGTCGTCGCTTCCGGTAATGACTCAGGCACGTTCTGGTGCCACTGCCTCGCTTTTGCAGGACGGACGGGTCTTATTGGCGGGCGGCGGGAGCAATGCGCTCGAAATCTTCGACCCGAATAGTCAAGCTTTTTCGTTCGTCGGAACAATGTCGGCAGCCCGGCAGGACGCTGCGGCGGCGGTGATGCAAGATGGACGTGTTCTGATCGTGGGTGGTAGCGGCATAGACTCTGCGACTGGCAACCCTACAGTTCTCGCTTCCAGCGACATCTATGATCCAAATGCGGGCGCAGTGTCGGCAGGTCCGGCTTTGAGCGTAGCTCGTAGCCTGCATTCTGCTACAACGCAGTTGGACGGCAAGGTAGCGGTGATTGGCGGCAGTAACGGCTCAGCCGACCTTAATAGTATCGAAATCTTTGACCCGGTCGCGGGGAACTTTAGTTCAGCTTCGGCTTCCTTGGCGACGCCGCGCAGCGGACATCTGGCTTTCCTCCTGCCGAAGAACAATGAAATTTTAGTCGTGGGTGGACAATCAGCCGGAGCCGATCTAGCTTCTGCCGAACTCTATGCTCCATGGGGCGGGGTCTCGGGAACGGGTGCAATGAAAGCCGCCCGGTCACAAGCATCCGGATCGTCATTGAGCGTCGTGGATGGCTTGCTCATGGTAGCGGGCGGCTCTTCCCAAAACACTGCCGAACTGTACACTTTTGCCACGGTTAAGACCGACGCCTCAGATTACGCTCCGGGCACAATGGTTACAATCACGGGCACAGGCTGGCAGCCGGGCGAGACAGTCGCATTAACATTTGTTGAATCGCCGCTGATTGACACTCACCCCATCCTGTATGCAACTGCCGACGTAAATGGCAACATCTCCAATAGCCAGTTCTCGCCGGATGTACATGATGTCGCTGTGCGCTTCTATCTGACCGCGACCGGGTCAAAGTCTCAGGCGCAGAACACGTTCACAGACGCCCTTGCTACTACTACTACGATTGCTTCCAGTTCGAATCTCAATACCTCTTTGGTTGGTGGTAGTGTGACGTTCACAGCCGGGGTCACTCAGGCAGGCAGCACGGTGACGAGTGGAACGGTTACATTTACGATAGGGGGAAACAATAATTGTGGCGGCGGAACCGTGATATCTTCCAACGTTTCTCTCGCCAGCGGGCAGGCGAGTGCATCTACCACTTTTGCCTCCTCAGGATCGTTCACTATTCGCGCTTGCTACAGCGGGTTTGGCAACGGCAGTACAGCGTTGCAGTCCAGTAATGCCTCGCTGACGCAGATCGTGAACAAAATCACTCCGGTCATTACATGGGGCAACCCCCTCACCATCACCTATGGCACTGCCTTAAGTTCGACGCAACTCAACGCCACGGCTTCGGCTCTCGGCACGTCAGTTTCCGGCACCTTCGCTTACAACCCATCTGCCGGAACGGTGTTGAACGCGGGCTCCGGGCAAACACTTTCGGTGATCTTTACACCTTCCGACACGAATACCTACACTTCTGCCGCTGCGTCAGTCACGATTAATGTCAATCAAGCCAGCACTATCACGACCTTGGGAAGTTGGTCTCAGTTAGCTCCCACCGGAACTGGTCCGGCGCAGGGACTTTTCGGCATGTCGATTGTGGAAGACAGTTCCGGAAATCTCATTATGTTTGGTGGGTCTACGGGCAGCCCGACGAACGATGTTTGGGTATTGAGCGGCGGCAACGGTCTTGGTGGCACTCCTGTTTGGACCAAGCTTTCACCTGCGGGTAGTCCGCCTGCGCCCCGGTTTAACCACGCGGCTGTCTACGATTCAGCCACCAACAGCATGATTATCTACGGCGGCTGCGAGGGAGGTTGTTTTCCTATTGGCAATGACGCTTGGGTGCTCAGTCATGCCAACGGCATTGGGGGAACCCCCACTTGGTCGTTGTTGACCTTCTCAGGACCATCGTCAGGTGGTCGGCAAAACATGGCGAAGGCCTACGACCCGACCAGCAACCAAGCAATTATATTCGGTGGTCAGAACGGAGGGGGCTCGGGTGGCGCAACTTTCCCCGAGGTTTGGGTGCTCAGTCATGCCAACGGGACGGGCGGCAGCGCCGTCTGGTCAAAGCTTACGACTTCCGGCACCATTCCTCCGGGGCAGTACGGCCCAAGCTCGTTTTACGATGTTACCAATAATCGACTGACGGTTGCAGGCGGTGCGGCACAGGGATCAGGCGTCCCCACCAATGCCGTTTACGTACTGACTCACGCCAATGGCCTTGGCGGCACACCCACGTGGACAAACCTTGTTGCGGAAGGCGCAGCCGGATCGCCCGCAGGATTCGGAAGCTACCCTGCGGCTTACGACGCTACCAACAACCAAGGGATTCTGGTCGAGTCTGGGGGGACGAACAACCTCTGGCTGCTCAGTAACGGCAACGGCCTTGGGGGAACTACAGCCTACTCCCATCTGATGCCAAGCGGCGGAGTTTCGGCGGTAGTTGGTCTGCAAGGTGCAGCGTACGACCCGGTCAACAGTCGTGTGTCGTCTCTCTATCAGAACGCTGGCAGCAATCAACTTTTTGTGTTGGGTGCTGGATCGCCGGATGCGTCGGCTTTCGGGCAATCGGTGACGTTCACGGCGAGGGTGAGTGCTGCGTCGGGGAATCCAACTGGAACGGTGACGTTCAAGGATGGGGCAACAACGCTGGGTACTGGCACTTTGTCCACTACTAGCGGCGCGACGACCGCGACGTTCACCACCAGCGGGTTGTCTTTCGGCACGCATACGATCACCGCAGTGTATGGAGCCGATGGGAACTTCACTGCGAGTACCTCTTCATGGGCATTGACTCAGACAGTCAATCAAGCAACGCCCACGGTCACTTGGAGCAACCCCGCCGACATCATCTACGGCACCGCGTTGAGCGGAACTCAACTGAATGCGACCGCTTCGGTACCCGGCACGTTCACCTACACTCCGGCTGCCGGAACGGTGTTAAACGTAGGCTCCGGGCAAACGTTGTCGGTTCATTTTGTTCCAAACGACACTACTGACTACAGCATCCCGAGTGACAAAACGGTTTTGATCAACGTCACGAAAGCTGCGGCGACAGTGACGCTGGGCAGCCTCAGTCAGACCTACAGCGGTTCGCCAGAAGCGGCAACCGCTACAACCACTCCGAGCGGGTTGACGGTGAGTTTCACTTATAACGGCTTGTCCACCGCCCCGACGAATGCGGGCAGCTACACAGCCGTGGGGACGATCAGCGACCCAACCTATCAAGGTAGTGCGACGGGTACGCTGGTGATCAGCAAAGCTACGCCGACGATCACGTGGTCAAATCCCTTCGACATCACTTACGGCACCGCTTTGAGCGGCACGCAACTCAATGCTACGGCTTCAGTCAGCGGCACCTTCGCCTACTCGCCAGCAGCAGGGACAGTCCTGAAAGCAGGCAGCGGACAGGCACTTTCAGTGACTTTCACTCCTACGGATGCTACTGACTACAGTTCTGCCTCTAAGTCAGTCGCGATCAACGTTATAGCGTTGACCACCACGTGCAGCATCACGGCTGCCAACAAAACGTACGATGGCACAACGGCGGCGACGGTCAGCAATTATAGCCTCAGCGGGGTGCTTGGCACGGACATAGTAAATTGCAGCGCTAGCGGCACGGTGACCTTTGCCGACAAGAAAGTTGGCACGGGCAAGACGGTAACCGCTACGGGGCTGAAGCTGGGCGGCAAAGACGCCGGGAATTACGTCCTCTCCAGTACCTCTGCGACGGCGACTGCCAACATCACTCAGTTGGCGATTACCGTTACTGCCGTATCCGACACGAAGCAGTATGACGGGACTACCCATTCAGTTGGGAGTCCGACTATTGCTCCAGCCATTGCCACTGGCGACACGGCTAGCTTCGTCCAAACCTTTGCCGACAAAAACGTAGGTACAGGCAAGACCCTTACTCCAAGCGGAGTAGTGGCGGACGGGAACAGCGGGGGCAACTATGCGGTGACGTTCGCTTCCGTAGCGACGGGCTCGATTACTCAGCGCCCAATCACGGTGACCGCTGACGCCAAGACCAAAGTGTACGGCGACGCGGACCCGGCGTTCACGTACAGCATCACCAGCGGCTCTCTTGTGGCTGGCGACAGCCTGAGTGGAAATTTAACACGTGCATCCGGCGACAGCGTGGGTAGTTACGCCATTCAGCAAGGCACATTGACCGCAGGTTCTAATTATGCCCTGACGTATGTGGGTGCTAACCTGACGATCACTGCCCGTTCTATCACTGTGACGGCGGACGCCCAAACCAAGGTTTATGGGAGTTCGGACCCGGCACTAACGTACAAAACCAGCGGAGCATTGGTTGGCAGTGACAGTTTTAGCGGCTCTTTAACCCGTGTCGCTGGCCTAGATGCAGGGACATACGCGATTCAGCAGGGCACGTTGATGCTGAGCACGAACTACACCCTGAACTATGTCGGTGCGAACCTGACGATCACCCAAGCGACCCCCACTATTTCGGCGGTTGTTCTCTCCTGCACATACAACGGTAGCCCCTGTGGGGGTTCGGGCTCGGCAACCGGGGTCTTGAATCCACCGGATTCACTGCTCCCTGTCGCTTTGAGCTACAGCGGAACGCAGTCGGACGGCACAGCTTATGGGCCTTCGGCGTCCGCCCCGGTAAATGCGGGAGCCTACACTCTTATCGTCGCATTCGCAGGCAATACGGACTACACTCCAGCTTCGGGGCAGGCAAACTTCTCGATTGCGCAAGTCCAGCCTTCGATTGTCTGGGCTAATCCTGCCGACATTGCATACGGCACGGCGCTGAGTGGCACGCAACTTAATGCTACGTTGTCCACTCCGATTCCGGGCTCGTTCTCTTACAATCCGCCTCTCGGCACAGTGTTGCCAGTGGGAAGTACTGAAGCGTTGGTTGTACTGTTCACACCAACTGATACGGTGAACTACACCACCGCTAACGCAAACGTGGCGATCAATGTCACGAAGGCAGCCCCGAGGGTCATCTGGTCGAATCCTGCGGACATTAGGTATCCAACGGCTCTGGGCAGCACGCAGCTTGACGCTATCGCACCAGCGATGCCAGTTGGTGTTATAGGCTGGTGGAAAGCCGACGAGAACACTGGCACGACCGCCCAGAATGCGGTTGGCGCTGACACCGCGACCCTCACGAACGGGGCTTCATGGGCTGCGGGTAAGTACAACTCCGCGTTCTCACTTTCTGCCGCTCAGACGCAATACGTGGATGCCGGGAATACTCCGAACCTGCAAGTTTCGCACGGGGACTTTAGCGTCGCCGCTTGGGTTTACTTCAACAGCCTGTCTGGCGACATGTCCATTGTCGATAAAATGGGTAATGGTCCGAATGATGATGGATGGCGCTTAATTAAGCAGACCGATGACCGTTTCTGGTTCTGCATCGGACAGACGCCGGGAGATAATACTTGCTATCCGGGATCAATGGCGGACAGCACAACCGTTGCGACCACCGGACAGTGGTATTTCCTTGTGGCAACCAAGACCTCGACCACGGCGTCGATTTTCGTCAACGGCAACTTCGAGAGCAGCGGCAGCGTGGGTCCGATCCACGATACGGATGCCGTTAATCTGCACTTCGGCTCAAATGTTACCCAAGGTGCGTACTTGGACGGCATGGTTGATGAACCGATGCTGTTCAATCACGCCCTTAGCAACGCGGAAGTGCAAGCCCTCTACGGCACGCAGGCAGGCGCTTTCGCCTACACGCCGGACACAGGCACGGTGCTGAACGCGGGCTCCGGACAGGCGCTCAAAACCGGGTTCACGCCGACCGACACAGCTAACTTCACGACTGCTACTGCCAGCGTGAGTATCAATGTTCTCAAAGCCAACCAGACAATCTCGTTCGGCACTTTGGGCGACAAAACTTATGGCGACTCCGCGTTCCCGGTGAGCGCAACAGGCGGAGCCTCGAACAATCCAGTCACATTCGCCACATCATCAACAGCGTGCAGTGTGTCCGCCACCGGGACGGTCACGATTGTCAGCGCCGGACCGTGCTCGATCACGGCTTCGCAGGCTGGCAACGACAATTACAACGATGCTACCCCCGTCACGCAGCCCTTCACGATCAATAGGGCGGACGCTAAGATCAACGTGGTACCTTACAACGTCACGTATGATGGCTCCTCGCACACGGCTACCGGAACGGCGACAGGCGTGGGCGGTGTCGATCTAAGCAGCGGTCTCAAACTGAGCGCCTCCACCCACACCGACGCTGGGGACTATCAGGATGGATGGAGCTTCTTCGATGTGACAGGCAATTACAACGCCGATGGTGGCGTGATTGCCGATCACATTACCAAGGCGAACGCCAAAATCACGGTGACGTCGTACAGCGTGACGTATGATGGCAACCCGCACACGGCTACTGGTTCGGCAACGGGCGTGGAAATTCCGCCTGTTGACTTGAGCAGCCTCCTGCATTTGGATGGAACAACGCACACCTACGCCGGGGATTATTCTACCGATAGTTGGAGCTTCGAGGGGAATAGCAACTACAACTCGACCAAGGGCACGGTGCACGATAGTATCGCGAAGGCGAATGCCAAGATTACGGTGACGCCGTACAGTGTGACGTATGACGGCAGCGCTCATACGGCGACTGGCTCGGCGCTGGGCGTGTCGGGTGAGACTCTAGCTGGTCTTGATCTCGGTGGTACAACCCACACGGGTGCGAGCGATTACCCAATGGTTGATCCGTGGACGTTTACGGATGTGACCGGGAACTACAACAATGCTAACGCCACGGTGAGCGACAGTATCGCGAGGGCGAATGCGATTATCAGCGTGAAGCCCTACAGCGTGACGTATGACGGCAACGCTCATACGGCTACTGGTTCGGCGACAGGGGTGAAAGGCGAAGCTCTAAACGGTCTCAATCTGAGTGCCTCCAATCATACCAACGCCGGGGACTATCAGGATGGATGGAGCTTCGTCGATGCGACAGGTAACTACAACGCCGATGGTAACGTGATTGCCGATCATATCGCCAAGGCGAACGCGAACATCACGGTCACCCTGTATGCTGTGACATACGATGGCGCTGCGCATACGGCGACCGGAACCGTAACGGGTATCAAGGGCGAAACCCTAGCTGGTCTTGACCTGAGTGGGACTACACACACTAATGCGGCTGACTATCCGAGTGACCCATGGAAGTTCACCGATTCCACGGGCAACTACAACAATGCCAACAGCACAGTTCACGACAGCATTGCCAAGGCGGATGCAACGATCAGCGTGAGTGGTTATTCGGGCGTGTACGACGCCAACTCGCACGGAGCAACAGGTTCCGCCAAGGGCGTCAAGGGCGAAGATTTGAGCACCTTGTTGAACTTGGGTTTAAGCTTCACGGACGTTCCGGGTGGCACGGCTCACTGGACGTTCGCCGGAGACACCAATTACAACAACGCCGCTGGTGATGCCAGCATCGTCTTAACACAAGCCCAAGCCAGCGTCACGGTGAAGGGCTATAACGGGGTGTATGATGGCAACGCACACGGAGCAACAGGCTCGGCGACCGGAATCGGTGGGGCGAATCTCAGCAACTTATTGAGTCTGGGGTCAACCTTCACCGACGCTCCCGGTGGCACGGCAAACTGGTCGTTCGCTGGTAACACTGACTATCAGTCCGCCAGCGGCACGGCTGCTATCGTAATCAACAAGGCTGGCAGCACAGTGACGGTGACGGTTGCAAATGCGACTTACGACGGTAATCTGCACGGCGGTACTGCCAATGTCACGGGCATTGGCGGTCTGAACCAATCTCTGACTGTGAGCTACGTTGGCACGGGAATTACCGTGTACGGACCGACAAACACTGCACCAGTCAACGCTGGAACTTATGAAGCAGACGCCAGCTTTGGTGGTGATGGCGATCACAGCGGTTCGAACGGCTCAGCAACGTTCGCTATCGCCAAGGCCAGCAGCACCACGACGGTGACGGTGGCGGGCGGCGCGAGCTTCACCTACGACAGCTTGTCGCATCCGGCGACGGTTTCGGTGACAGGTGTGAACCTCATTCTAGCCCAGCCTCCGGTTTATAGCTGCGGTCATGCACCAATCAGTGTGGCTGATTCTGGTTGCACCGCTAGCTACAACTATGCAGGTGATGCGAATCACAACAGCAGCAGCGACAGCAAAACCTACACCATCAACAAGGCACTGCTGACTGTCACTGCCAATAACGCCGCGATGACTTTGGACGGTGTTGTGCCATCGCCACTCACTGGCACGCTAACGGGCGTGTTGGGCGCGGATGGCATTACCGCAACCTACACGACGGCGGCGACCGGGACAGCGGTCGGTTCATTCCCGATCACGCCAGTCCTTTCGGACCCGAATGGCAAGCTGCCTAACTACTCGGTCACGTCAAAGAATGGCACCCTGACTGTTACGTACGCGCCTGCGAATGCGGGCTTGTGCGACGGTGACCTCAGCCACACCATCCTGCAACCAGTCAATGCTGATGGCACCAGCACGTTCAAGCAGGGCAGCACGGTTCCCGCGAAGTTCCGGGTCTGTGATGCAAAGGGTACCTCCATCGGCTTGTCTGGCGTGGTGACTAGCTTCAATTTGGTTTACATGAACGGCGGGACTCTCATCCCGACCGTAGATGAGACGGTCGATTCATCCACGCCGGATACGGCATTCCGTTGGGACTCCACCGCACAGCAGTGGATTTTCAACATTAGTACGAAGGGTTTGCCGACGCATTATACGTACACGTTCCAGATCAACCTTAACGATGGCAGCTTCATCCAGTTCGTGATCGGACTGCCTAAGTAAGAACTCGGAATCCCGCCCCGGTAAACCAACCGGGGCGGGTCCGGAGGAGAAATGGACGACGCGCATTTTCGAGCACTGATTGGAGACCTTTCACTGACCGCCGACATCCGGCTGTCAGACTTGGCGAACCGGGACTATCACACTTTCAGCCTTTTGCGGACAAAGATGTTGGAGATCATGGCGGAGCGGAACGAGCTTGAGCGAGTGGACTTGGACGTCTCTAATGCACGGGAGCGCATGCTCGACCGGGCGCTTGGGCGCTGCAAGCACGGTAAGCGGCTGGTGCCCGGTTGTGAGGACTGTCTTCGTAAAGTCCTGCAACAGACCAGCGCCGCCGAGTCTTCCTTTTTGCGTCGGTAACCAGTATTAGTCCGGCATGGACACATGCCGGAACCCCATCCGCCACGATCTCAAAACGTGGCCCCAAGCCATTTTCGGCGATCCTTGCCAACCTCAAGAAGCATGAAGTTCGGGTAAACGACCGCGACTTCCGCGAGGGCGACGAGCTTTGCCTCCGCGAATGGGACCCCGCTACGACGACCTGCTGCGCCGGATGGGACTGACGCAGTAAGCCTCTGAACGAGTGGTCAGAAGGTATACCTGTGCGCCAGCGACCGACCCGGCGAAACAGGGGGCGAAAGGCCGCATAAAAATGGGCCGCTGCGCCG
>ODAK010006541.1_pt1 | contig 11736 bp, 9 predicted proteins | sample 1539591 | NCBI WGS metagenome assembly ODAK01 (sample SAMEA3539303, study PRJEB22396) | soil metagenome | biome: tundra; feature: field; material: soil | place: USA | collected 2010-05 | depth 0.15 m | reverse complement strand
TGGCTGCCCACCGGCGGGCGGCACGAGATCTACTACGAGGAATGCGGCCGGGCCGGCGGCAAGCCGGCGGTGGTGCTGCACGGCGGCCCGGGCGGCGCGATCAACCCGACCATGCGGCGTTTCTTCGACCCCAGCCGCTGGCGGGTCCTGCTGTTCGACCAGCGCGGCTGCGGCAAGTCGCGGCCCAATGCCGAGCTGGACGAGAACGACACCTGGGCGCTGATCGAGGATATCGAGCGTCTGCGCGTGCATATGGGCGTCGAGCGCTGGACGGTGTTCGGCGGCTCCTGGGGCTCGACGCTGGCGCTGGCCTACGCCATCACCCATCCCGAACGGGTCGAGGCGCTGATCCTGCGCGGCGTCTTTCTGCTCACCGAGCGCGAGATCGCCTGGTTCTACCAGGACGGCGCCTCGATGATGTTCCCCGACGCCTGGGCCAGCTTCGTCGAGCCGATCCCGTCAGCCGAGCGCGGCGACCTGCTCAGCGCCTATCATCGCCGGCTGACCCATGCCGATCCCAAGGTGCAGGCCCGCGCCGCCGCGGCCTGGAGCCAGTGGGAGGGCGACACCATCTCGCTGCGCGGCCCGGAAGCCCGGCCTGCCAAGTTCAACGAGGTCGACTTCGCCGTCGCCTTCGCCCGCATCGAGTGCCACTATTTCGCCAACCGCGGCTTCTTTTCCGAAGACGGCTGGATCCTCAACAATGTCGCCAAGATCCAGCACATACCGGGCTGGATCGTGCAGGGCCGTTTCGACGTGGTCACGCCGATGGAGTCGGCCTGGCGGCTGAAGACCGCCTGGCCGAAGGCCGAGTTCGAGGTGGTCTGGGACGCCGGCCATGCCTCGACCGAGCCCGGCATCATCGACGGCCTGGTCCGCGCCACGGACCGCGCCTTTTCCGTCTAGAGCGGGTTGAGGAAAAGTGTGACGCGGTTTTCTGCCCGCAACCCGCTCTACCCCTTAGGAATCGATCACGTTTATGATTTTGGATTGCTTCAATCCAAAACCATCGTGATCTAGGCAGACCATGACCACACTGCAGAATCGCCCGCACACCGCCCTCCTCGTCGTCGACGTGCAGACCGGCGTCGTCGCGGGCGCTCACCAGCGCGACGCGGTCGTCGCCAACATCGCGGGCCTGGTCGAAAAGGCCCGGCGGGAACGGATTCCGGTCGTCTGGGTGCAGCACGCCAATGAGGAACTTGCCAGGGGCAGCGACCCCTGGCGCATCGTTCCCGAACTTGTTCCAGCCGGCGCCGAGCCGCTGATCGAGAAGGCATACGGCGACGCCTTCGAGGACACCCGTCTCGAGGCCGTGCTGTCGGATCTCGCGGTCGGGCGCCTGCTCGTCGTCGGCGCGGAGACCGATGCCTGCATCCGCTCGACCCTGCACGGCGCGCTCGCCAGGGGCTATGGGGCGCGCCGCCCGTGGACCAGGTCATCAAGCACACCAACCTCTACTGGACCTACCAGACCGCGCCCGGACGGACGGCCGGGACGGTCGCGGCCAAGGATGTCGACTTCGCCGCCGCGCCGTAACGCCTAAGTCGTCGCCTTTGCCGCGACCCAGCGCCAAGCCAGCCCCGCGCCGATGACCAATAGCGCCGCCGAGATGAGGCCCGAGGCGTGCAGGCCTCGCACCGCCTGGCCGTTGGCGGCCAGGGCCCCGAAGATGGCCACGCCCATGGCGCCGGCCGCCTGGCGCGCCGCGTTCAGCACCGCCGAGGCCGTCCCCGACCAGGCATGATCGACGCCGGCCAGGACGGCGGTGGTCATGGCTGGCACCCCCAGCCCCATGCCGAACGGGATGAGCAGGAAGATGGGCAGCATGTGCGCGAACGAACTCCTGGCGCCCAGCGTCACCAGCAGGGCATAGCCGACCGCGCCGATCAGGCCGCCGATCACCATGGGAAAGCGCGAGCCGAACCGGCCGATCAGCCAGCCGCTGACCAGGTTGGAGACAATGAATGTCAGCGTCAGCGGCAAGATGGCCAGGCCCGCCTGCAGCGGCGACCAGCCGTGGGCGCCTTGCAGATAGAGCGCCAGCACGAAGAGCACGCCGTAATAGGCGAGATTGACCGCGATCCCGAAGCCGACGGCGGCGTCAAAACCGGTGTTCCTGAAGAAGTGTAGCGGCAGCATGGGCGCGCGCGACCGGTGCTCGACCGCAACGAAGCCGATGCCGGCGGCGGCGAACAACAGGCCCGCGCCGATGATCAGCGGATGGGTCAGGCCCAGCGGCCCCGCCTCGATCACCCCGCTGACCAGGCCGAGCAGCGCCAGAATGGCCAGGACCTGGCCCGGCAGGTCGAGCCGGCGCTTCTCCGCATGCGCCGGCGCTACGGGCGCGAAGGCCAGGGTCAGGGCCGCGCCGACCAGGCAGAGCGGCAGGTTGACCCAGAAAATGCTGCGCCAGCCGAAACTGGTCAGTAGCAGGCCACCGACCACCGGCCCGATCCCGATCGCCATGCCGCTGGCCGCCGTCCAGATGCCCACCGCCCGGGCGCGCAGCCTGTCGTCATGTTTGGTGGCGAAGTTCAGCACCACCAGCGAGTTGGGCACCATCAGCGCCGCCGCCGCGCCTTGCACGGTGCGCGCGGCGATCAGGACGCCGGCGTTCGGCGCGAGGCCGCAGGTCGCGGAGGCCAGGGCGAACAGGCCGAACCCGGCCAGATAGACCCGCCGCGCGCCGAACAGGTCGCCGAGCACGCCGGCGCTGAGCAACAGCACGGCGAACGACAGCGTATAGGCGTCCACCACCCACTGCAGCTCCGCCGTGCCGCCGCCGAGATCGCGGGACATGGCCGGCAGGGCGACATTGACGATGGTCACGTCGAGCTGGACCACCATGAAGCCGAAACTGGCCGCGGCGATGATCCACCCGGCGCCGGCGGTCTTGGCCAAGGTCTTGGACTGGGCTGAGGTCATGGCCTCCCTATGCCGCGGGCCTAAGTGCAACGTTTCAGCCGCGCGTGAACCATCCGCGCCGTTACGGGTCTAGGGTGTTCGCTTAAAGGAGCCGCGCCATGGAAGCCAATATCGCCGTCCCCGCCGCCCTGATCGGCGACCCGGCCCGCGCCGCCATGCTGCAGGCGCTGTTCGACGGCCGCGCCCAGCCGGCCACGGCGCTGGCCTGGGCGGCCGGGGTCTCGGCCCAGTCGGCCAGCAACCATCTGACCCAACTGGTCGCCGGCGGCCTGCTCAGCGTCACTAGCCAGGGCCGCCATCGCTATTACCGCTTGGCCGGGCCGGAGGTGGCGCAGGTGCTCGAGGCCCTGGCCGTGCTCGGCCCGCCGCCCCGCGCCCTGGTCCGCCCGCTCGACGCCAGGGCGCGAAGCCTGCGCGACGCGCGGTCCTGTTACGACCACGTCGCCGGGCGGCTGGGCGTGGCCCTGGCCGATGCCATGGAGCATGGCGGGCTGATTGAAGCCGACGGCGCAGACCGCTACCGCCTGACCGAGGCCGGCCGCGAGCGGTTGGGCGCGCTTGGGGTGGATTTGAGCCCGCCCAAGGCCGCCCGCCGCGGCCAGATGCGCCCCTGCCTGGACTGGACCGAGCGCCGCCGCCACCTGGCCGGCCCGCTGGCCGCCCGCCTGATGACCCGCCTCATGGACCTGGGCTGGCTTCGCCGCACCGGCCCCACCCGCGCCCTGCTGCTGACCCCCGCCGGCCACCGCGGACTCACCGACGCGCTGGGCCTCGACCTGACTGAGGCTTCGGCGGCGGCGTAACGCGAACCCTACCGCAGCGCCTGGTCCAGGTCGGCGATCAGGTCGTCGGCGGCTTCGACGCCGACGGAGAGGCGGATGAGCGAATCGGCGATGCCGATGCGGGCGCGCGCCTCAGGCGGAATCGAGGCGTGGGTCATGATCGCCGGGTGCTCGATCAGGCTCTCGACGCCGCCCAGGCTCTCGGCCAGGGTGAACAGGCGCGTGCGCTCCAGCATCCGGCGCGTGCCGGCGAGGTCGCGGTCGAGGATGGCGGTCACCATGCCGCCGAACCCGCGCATCTGCCGCTTCGCCAGCGCATGCTGCGGATGGCTGGGCAGCCCCGGATAGATCACCCGCGCCACCTCCGGCCGGCCCTCCAGCCAGCGCGCGACCGCCAGGCCGTTTTCGCAATGGCGCTGCATGCGCAGCGCCAAGGTCTTGACGCCGCGCAGGGTGAGGAAGCTGTCGAACGGCGAGGCCACGGCGCCGACGGCGTTCTGCAGGAAGGTGAGCTGGTCGCTGAGCGCGGTGTTCTCGCCCACCACCAGCGCGCCGCCGACGATGTCGGAATGGCCGCCGATGTATTTGGTGGTGGAGTGCATCACCACGTCGAAGCCCAGCTCCAGCGGGCGCTGCAGGTAGGGGCTGGCGAACGTATTGTCGGCGGCGGCGACAAGGCCGCGCTGTCTGGCCAGGGCCGCGATCGCCTCAAGGTCGGCCAGCCGGAGCATCGGGTTGGTCGGCGTCTCGGCCCAGATCAGCCGCGTTTTCGGGGTGATGGCGGCCTCGATCGCAGCCACGTCGGTCATGTCCACGAAGCTGAAGTCGAGACCGGCCGAGCGGCGCCGCACGCCCTCGAACAGGCGATAGGAGCCGCCGTAGAGATCCTCGCTGGCGATCACATGGTCGCCGGAATCCAGCGTTTCGAGCAGGGTGGCGATGGCGGCCAGGCCGGAGGCGAAGGCGAAGCCCTTGGTGCCGCTCTCCAGGTCGGCCAGCCCGCGTTCGAGCGCGAAGCGGGTCGGGTTCTGGCTGCGCGAGTACTCGAAGCCCTGGTGCACGCCCGGCGACGACTGCGCATAGGTCGAGGTGGCGTAGATCGGCGTCATCACCGCGCCGGTCAGCGGGTCGTGTTCCTGGCCGCCGTGGATGGCCCGGGTGGCGAAGTCGAGCCGGTTCTTTGGCGGCGCTTCGTCGCTCACGCCGCGCGCCTCAGATAGTTGATCAGGTCGATGCGCGTGATCAGCCCGAGGAATTCACGGCCCTCCATCACGATCGCCACCTCGTCGCGCTCGAAGATCGGCAACAGTGCGTCGAGCGGCTGGCCGGCCTGCAGGGTGCGCAGCCTGGCGGTCATGGCGGTCGCGACCGGCTGGCCGAAGCGTGCTTCCGTGCGCCGGTCCTCGACCGCTTCCAGGAGGTCGCTCTCGTCGATCAGGCCGATCAGACGGCCGTCGTCCAGCACCGGCAGCTGGCTCACGTCGGCCTGTCGCATTCGGTTGTAGGCGGTCAGCAGCGTGTCCTCCGGTCCCACGGTCACCGCGTCGCCTGCCGTGCGAACGATCAGGTCGCGCAGGTCGCCGTGCAGTTCGCGATCCATCAGCCCCTGCTCGACGACCCAGCTGTCGTTGTAGAGCTTCGACAGGTAGCGCGAGCCGGTGTCGCAGACGAGCGTGACGACACGCCTGGGCTCAGTCTGCTCGCGGCAATAGCGCAGCGCGGCGGCCAGCAGCGTGCCCGACGACGAGCCGCCCAGGATGCCGGCCTTGGTCAGCAACAGGCGGGCGGCGGCGATGCTGTCGGTGTCGGAGACCTCGTAGGCCGCCTTCACCAGGGAGAGGTCGCAGTTCATCGGCACGAAATCCTCGCCGATACCCTCAACCACCCAGGAGCCCGCTTCGACGCGTTCGCCGCGCAGGACGAGCGGAGCCAGCACCGACCCGACCGGATCGGCCAGCACCATCTGCGCCTTCGGCGACGCCTTGGCGAAGAATCGCCCGAGCCCCGTCAGCGTTCCGCCCGAGCCGACGCCCACCACCACCGCATCGACGTCGCCTCCCATCTGCTCGAGAATCTCCGGGCCGGTCGTCGTCTCGTGCGCAAGCGGGTTGGCGGGATTCTCGAACTGGTTGACGTAGAAGGCGTTCGGCAGGGCGGCCGCCAACACCTGCGCCATGTCCTGATAGTATTCCGCGTGCCCCTTGCCGACGTCGGAGCGGGTGATGCGCACGTCGACGCCCATGGCGCGCAGGTGCTGGATCTTCTCCCGCGCCATCTTGTCCGGCACGACCAGCAAGAGCTTGTAACCCTTCAGCAGCCCGACCTGCGCCAAGCCGAGCCCGGTGTTGCCGGCGGTCGCCTCGACCAGGGTCCCGCCCGGCCTCAGCCGCCCGTCGGCCTCCGCCGCCGCGATCATCGACAGCGCGATGCGATCCTTGATCGATCCGCCCGGGTTGGCGTTCTCCAGCTTGACGAACAGCCGACAGCGCCCGGTGTCGAAGCCCTCGAGCTCCACCATCGGCGTCTTGCCGATCAGCGCCAGCACCGAGGCGACGGCCGGCGGTGTCGCGATCTCGGCCGAGCGCAAGCTCATCGCGGTCTGAAGCCTTCCCGAGGTCGTCCGAGGCTAGACACTAACGCACCGGCGCCTGAGTCGCTCCAGCAATCCCCGAGGCGTCAGGCCACCGCTTGCGGTCCGCGCACGAGGCGACCCGGCAGCGCACCGGTGGGCTCGCCGCCGCGGCTCACCACCTGGCCGGAGACGACCAGCGCCTCATAGCCGCGCGCGCCCTGGGTGATACGGCGACCGCCGGCCGGCAGGTCGTACAGCACGTGCGGCGTTTCGAGCGCGACGGCGTCGTAGTCGATCACATTCAGGTCCGCCTTGCGACCCACGGCCAGCAAGCCGCGGTCGCGCAGGCCGACGGTCTCGGCCGGGTCCGACGTCAGCGCCTTGATCGCCGCCTCGATGGAGAGCCGCGCGCCTTGCCGCTCGCGCGTCCAGTGCTGCAGCACGAAGGTCGGATAGCTGGAATCGCAGATCATGCCGTAGTGGGCGCCGCCGTCGCCGAGGCCGAGCACGCTGTTCGGGTCGGTGATCAGCGCGTGGATCGGGTCGAGCGAGCCGGAGCCATAGTTGGCCAGCGCCGCCAGCAGGAGGCCGCGCCCGTCGTTCTCCAAGAGGAGATCGTAGGCCAGCTCGGCCGGATGCACGCCGCGCGCCACAGCCTGCGCCGCCAGCGAGCTCGCCTGCGTCGGCTCGTAGTTGGGCGGGTCGCCGAGCGGGTAGATGAAGTTGAACCGCCGCCCCATCCGCGCCAGCGGAATGATCGCGTCGCCCGGCTCCTCGGCCAGCAGCCGCGCCCGCATCGCCGGGTCGCGCAGGGCCGCTATCCGCTGGGCGAAGGGCAGCTTGATCAACGGCTGGTAGCTCGGGCAGAGGCTGAACGGGTTGATCGAGAGGTCGAAGCCCAGCACCACCCCGATCGGGCGCGGATAGACCTGGGCGCGGATCGGCGGTCCCTCGCGGTTGGCCGCCGCCAGGTGGCGCATGACGCCACGCCAGGCGTCGGGGTTGTCGTTGGCCTGGGCCATGGAGAAGCTGGCCGGCCGGCCGCTCATCCGCGTCAGCCGCGAGAGCAGGTCGATCTCGTCCTCGAAGGTCCGACCCGGCGCGCCGAACACCGCCTGCAGCACGCCCTTGCCGGCGTCTTTCAGCGCCATCGCCATGGCCTCGAGCTCGCTCTCGGCCGCCTCCCAGGTCGGGATGGCGTCGCCCTGGCCGGTCTTGTGGATGATCAGGCGCGAGGTCGCGAAGCCCAGCGCGCCGACCTGCATGGCCTCGCGCACGATCGCCTGCATGCGGTTGAGATCGTCCGCCGTCGCCGCCTCGCGGTCGGCGCCGCGCTGGCCCATGACGTAGACGCGAACGGCCGAGTGGGGGATCTGCGAGGCGAAATCGATGTCGTGCGGGCGCTTCTCGATCGCGTTCAGATAGTCCGGATAGGTCTCCCACTCCCAGGTCAGCCCCTCGGTCATCACCACCTCGGGAATGTCCTCAACGCCTTCCATGACGCTGACCAGAAGGTCGTGGTGCTCCGGGCGGCATGGCGCAAAGCCGACGCCGCAGTTGCCGCCCACCACCGTGGTCACCCCGTGCGACGACGAGGGCGACAGCCGCTCCGACCACACCGCCTGGCCATCGTAGTGGGTGTGGATGTCGACGAACCCCGGCGTGACCAGTAGCCCGTGCGCGTCGATCTCCTCGGCGCCCCGGCCGCTCACCGCGCCGATGGCGGCGATGCGTCCGTCCGTGACGGCGACATCCGCCTCGAAGCGCTCGGCGCCGGAGCCGTCGACGACAAGGCCGTTGCGGATGACGAGATCGTAGGCGTGGGGCATGGGACGCGTCCTCGGGCGAGGCCGCCATCGTTCGCCGGGCGCCCTACGGCGTCAATGGCTTTCAAGCCCGGGCGTGCGACCAAGCGCCTGACCAAACCTTAATGGCGCCCGGCCTGCGTCTGATGGCATAACGCTCAAAACCGCACTTCAGAATGCAACACTTCGAGGAAACGCTCACCGGTCATGACAGCCGAACCCGCGCCGCCGCTTGTCGAACCCACGCCGACGCCTGCCGCTCCGAGCGCCGCAAAGGCGGTGATCGAGCTTCGCCGCAGCAAGCTGAGCATTCCGCTAGTCTCCGCATACGGCGCTGGCACGCTGGTCGACAGCGTGATGAGCGGCGCGCTCGGCCTGTACCTGTTCTACTACGTGACCCAGGTCTGCGGGCTGGCGAACTCGCTGGCCGGGCTTTCGATTTTCCTGGGCCTGTTGATCGATTCCATGGTCGACCCGATCGTGGGATCGCTCTCCGACAACACCCACTCCAGGTTCGGACGCCGCCATCCCTTCATGTTCGCCGCCGCGCTGCCGCTGGCGATCCTGCTCGGCGTCATCTTCTCGATCCCGACGGGCTTGCACGGATGGGGCCTGTTCGCTTTCGTGACGATCGTCGCCATCGCCCTGCGCATCTGCCACTCCTGCTTCAACCTGCCCTACGTCGCGCTGGGGGCCGAGCTCAGCGATGATTACGACGAACGGACCGTCGTGGTCGGCTCGCGCTTTCTGGTCGGCCCCATCGGGACGACAGCGATCGTCCTGCTCGGCACCGGCTTCTTCCTTTACGGCCCGAAGATCGGACAGCACGCGTCCTACCTGCCGCTGGGCTGGACGCTGGGCGCCATCACCCTGGTCGGCGCGGTGATCGCGACGTTCGGGACGCTCCCGGCGCTCAAGCGCCTGCACCAGGTCAAGGTGAGGAGCGGCAACGCCATCGCGCGCACCTGGACGGACGTCGTTGAGATCTTCCGGAACCGCTCGTTCGTATCGCTGTTCGCCTGCCTGATCCTCATCTTCACCGCCGCCGGCGTCGCCAGCGTGCTGGGCCTGCACGCCTACAAGTTCTTCTGGAACCTGCCGCCGGGCATGATCCCGATCGTGCAGCTCGCCGCAGTGCCGGGCTTGTTCATCGGCGCCATCGTCTCGCTCATCGTGGTGCCCAAGTTCGAGAAGCGGACGGTGGTCATTGTGGGTCTGGTGTTGTTCGCGGCGCTGCAGGCGTGGCTGCCGCTCCTGCGCAACGCCGGCCTGCTGCCGACGGGACCGCTGCTCTATGCCCTCCTGATGATCAATGCGGCGACGGTCACCTTCGTCACCACCGGGGTTTCGGTCGCCTTCCAATCGGCCATGGCCGATGCGGCGGACGAGCACGAGCATCTGTTCGGCACCCGGCGCGAGGGGCTCTACTTCGCGGGCCTCAACTTCTCCGCCAAGGCCGCGGTCGGCCTCGGCAGCCTGATCGCCGGCATCGGTCTCGACCTGATCCACTTCCCGACCGCGATCGCCTCGCAGCCGGGCGCGGCGGCGCACATCGATCCGGCCGTCATCAAGAACCTCGGCCTGCTCTTTGGTCCCGGTCCGGCGGTGATCACGGCGGTCGCCGTCCTCATCTTCATCGGCTACCGCCTGACCAAGGCCCAACACGCCACGATCCAGACCGAACTCAACGCCCGCCGCGCCGCGTCGGAAAACAGCTGATCAGGCCCTGACCGTGGCGGGCGCGAACCGCTCGCTCAGTTTGGCCATCACATCCTCGAACTCGGCCACGGTTTCGCGGATGATCTGGGCGACCGGTTTGACCTCGTCGATGCGGCCGGCGACCTGGCCGGAGAGCGCGATCGAGGCTTCCATGTCGCCGCCGAAATAGAGATCCAGCGCATGGCCGAACTCGCTCATGATGGCGGCGGGCGGTTCCTTCTCGAACCGGGTGGTCTTTTCGGTGCGCAGCGCGCGCAACGCCGGGCCGGGGCCGAAGCGGTTCAGGAAGACCGTGTCGGTCTCCTTGGCGGCCAGGATGGTGTCCTTCCAGTTCTGGTGCACCGGGCTTTCGGCCGCCGAGACCATGCGGGTGCCCATCTGCACGCCCTCGGCGCCCAGGGCGAAGGCCGCGGCCATGGTGCGGCCGTCGACAATGCCGCCGGCGGCGATAACCGGCACCGAGACCTTGGAACAGACCAGCGGCAGAAGGACCATGGTCGCCACGTCGCGCGGGTTCTTGAAGCCGCCGCCCTCGCCACCCTCGACCACCAGGCCGTCGACCCCGGCGTCGATCGCCTTCAGCGCCGCGGCCAGCGACGGGACCACGTGGAAGACGGTCAGGCCGGCGGCTTTCAGTTCGCTGCAATAGCGGTTGGGGTCGCCGGCCGAGGTGGTGACGAACTTCACCCCCTGGTCGACCACGAAGGACACGATGTCCGGATCGCGCACAAAGGCCTGGGCGATGTTCACCCCGAACGGCTTGTCGGTCAGCTTGCGCATCTTCTTGACCTCCTCGCGCACGGCGTCGAGTTCGCCGGACGAGGTCTCGATGATGCCCAGCCCGCCGGCGTTGGACACCGCCGAGGCCAGCTGGGCCCGCGCGATCCAGCCCATCGGGGCCTGGACGATGGGATATTGGACGCCAAGCAGGTCGGTGATGCGTGTCTTGATCATGGCGCCCTCGCGTTTGCAGCGGGCGCCATTAGCCGGGACGCGGTGGTCCGCCGTCAAGCCGCGCGCGTAGGATTGACAAGCGGCGGCTTTGGGCCCGCGATCAGGCAAAACGGGAGGCAAGATGGGGCTGTTTGAACTTCTGGCGATCAATGCGGCGATCTCGATCGCCTGTTTCGTCGCGCTCTGGCTGATCGGGATCGCGATCAAGGACGTCACCTTCGTCGACAGCTGGTGGGCGCTGGGCATGGTGGTGCTGGCCTTGGCCAGCTTCATCGAGACCGGGCCGGCGACGCCGCACAAGATCGCGCTCACCGCGCTCTGCGTCGCCTGGGGTCTGCGGCTGGGCATTCACCTCCTGCTGCGCTGGCGGCGCGACGGGCCGGATCGGCGCTACAAGACCATGCTCGGCAAGGCCGAGACCGAGCGCCACTGGGGTTTCGCGCAAAGCTCGCTGCTGTTGGTTTTCGCCCTGCAGGCGCCGCTGCAGTTCGTGGTTTCGCTGCCGGTGCAACTGGGCCAGGCCGCGCCGAGCTCGGCGCCGCTGGGCCTCATCGCGCTGGCCGGTCTCGTGATCGGCGTCATCGGCCTGGGCTTCGAGGCCATCGGCGACTGGCAGCTGATGCTGTTCAAGCGCGACCCCGCCAACACCGCGACGGTGATGGACCGCGGCCTGTGGCGCTACACCCGGCATCCGAACTATTTCGGCGACGCCTGCGTCTGGGTCGGCCTCTTCCTGATCGCGGCGGAGACGAGATACGGCCTCTGGTCCCTGCCCGGCCCGCTGCTGATCGTCTTCCTGCTCACCCGCTGGAGCGGCGTACCCACCGTCGAGGGCCGGATGCGGCGACGCAGGCCGGGATACGAAGCGTATGTGCAGCGGACGTCTGGATTCGTGCCCTGGTTTCCTAAGCGCATCTAAACCGTCATCCCCCGCTGGAGCGGCTTTAGCCGCGGAATGCGGGGGACCCATGAACAC
>ODAK010006540.1_pt1 | contig 11738 bp, 10 predicted proteins | sample 1539591 | NCBI WGS metagenome assembly ODAK01 (sample SAMEA3539303, study PRJEB22396) | soil metagenome | biome: tundra; feature: field; material: soil | place: USA | collected 2010-05 | depth 0.15 m | reverse complement strand
TCTTGAAACCGGCAAGGCTCACGTCGAGCCTATATTCACCCACGGGCAGGCCTGGGATCGTGTAAACCCCTTCCCCGTTCGTCGGGGTTGTGAAGACTGCATTGGTGCCGACATTTGTTGCTGTGACGGTAGCCCCGGGCAGAACGGCTCCTGCCGGGTCTTTCACTGTCCCCGTTATTGTTGCTCGATCGGTTTGGCTATGCGCCAGAATTCCAATCGACAAGAGAACGAACAGCAAACTGAACAATCTGTTTCTGGTTTGTCGCATCACTGGACCCCTCCTCAACCGCTTTTGGTTTGTGTTAATTGGTTGCATTTTGCGCTATTTTCCCGCTCCGACCGATCCGCCTGCCGACAGTACTCTTGATCGACCGCTTGCCGGTTTGCTTTCGGCCGCTACGGGAGCGTATCTTGATGATCGGAGCAAGGATGAGGATGAAACTCTGTTCTGGGAAGTTCCCTTGATGTTTCATAGAGTTAAGAAGACTTCCAGGGAACACGTTACGAAATCTAAGCGATTGATTATAAAAGTTTTAAGACGGTTGTTATCACTATGTTAAATGCGCCCCGGCCGCGAAGTGAAAACGGCGAATCCGTGGACCCAGACGTTTGCCTCGCCGGGGTTGAGCGTTTGGTGAATAGCCGGCTTCTGTCGGGTTCCGATGCGCTCTGCAAGCTTCTTCAGTTCCTGGCTCACCACACACTCAATTCGCCTTCGGAACACGTAAAGGAGTATGAGATCGCGACACAGGTCTTCGGTCGGCGGTCCGATTTCGACCCGCAGGCTGACTCCGGGGTTCGCGTCCAGATGGGGCGTTTGCGCACCAAGCTCGCGGAATACTACCAAACAGTTGGCATCGATGACCCAATTCAAGTAGACCTGCCCAAGGGCAGTTATTCTCTCACGTTTCGGCAAAGAGTCATTGAGCCAAACCTAAACTTAGTGGAAATGAATGCGCCACCCCCCTTTGAGAAACCGGCTGAAACGAGGGGTAGAGGTGCTTTGACCATCGCCATTGCAGCGCTTGCCGGCGCCCTCTTGATCGTCGCGATCCTCGTCTACATTTCACTTCGCCGGCCATCTGGGCTCGACGGTTCGAGCGGCCAGGCAACTCAAGCTCCATCTGCTGCGCTTAAGACCTTTTGGGGACCATTTCTCCAGGGTTCGCAATCGCCGTTTGTTGTCTTCAGTAATGCGCTGTTTGTCGGGAACGCTGTCACAGGTATGCGATATTTCGACCCTGCCCGCGATTCCCGCGATCAAATCTCACAGCATTACACCGGCGTCGGCGAAGTAATGGGGGTGGAGGAACTCGAGGGTCTGTTCCTGCACATGGGACGGCAATTTGAAGTTAAAAGAGGCGGGTTGTTCACTTTCGACGATGCCCGCAAAAGTAACCTGATTTTCGTGGGTTCTCCAACAGAGAATCTTACGCTGGATGAAATTCCGAACACCAGTGGATTTGTCTTCAGACAACTGCAAGTGGGAAAGAATGACCGGGTTCAGGGGGTGGTCGATTTGCGGCCACGGCCCGGCGAGAGTGCTACATATCTGCCTACACCTGGGTCGAAACCACTGCAAGTCGATTACTCCGTCATCACCTTAGCACATGGCCTCGATCATTCCCGATGGACGCTTATTCTCGCCGGGGCCTCAACGGTTGGCACCCAAGCCGCCGTCGACTACACCTGCGATCCGGACTCGATTCAAGATCTCCTTCACCGGCTGAGTATACCTCTCGGCTCAGGGATGAAATCCTTTGAAGCGTTGCTGCGAGTCAAGGTCGCAAACGACGTCCCTCTCACCGTTGAATTGGTAAAAATCCGAAGCACAGAGTGATTTGTCCGAGGAAGTGCGAGGCCCAACGTTGCTGAAGGACGTTGACTGCTGCCCGTTTGCACGACAATTGCCAAAGCGCACATTTCCACCAATTCAGCTATGAAGACCAAAGTTTCACCCGAGTGGCTTTAGAATTCAAGGCAGCCCGATATTGTTTGAAGGACGGGAGTAAGTCATGCCTTGTGCAAAGATCCGTGGAACGACCCTGATCGCCATGTTCTTGTTCAGCCAGGTTGCTCTCGCTGAGGATTGGCCGCCCACACAGGATCGAACGAATCCAATCACCGAATCGCTCAACGGTCGCAGGATAGAACGCTATACGCACGGTGCGCGCGTCGACTGGGGATATCCTGAAAGCTCGGCGAGCGATTGGCAACATCCGAATCCGCAGGAGACCACCGGGAAAGGCCAAAACCACAACAGCTTCTATGTGGTGTTCCCGAAGAGCCATCCAAGACATGCTCCTCTTTGTGTTGCTTTGCATTCGGCAAATCGTACCGGATTCGATTACCTCGGCTACCAGTTTCTGAATCGAAGAGTCGAGCCGTCGGACGACCCCTCAGCCATCATGACACCCGTTCTGGATAACTGTTATGTGCTCTACCTGAACTCCACTGACGATGAATGGTGGGGCTGGAAGATGGCGCGTGATGGAAATGCGAAATACCTGCAGGCTTTGACTCCCGCCGAGAAAAGGGTTCTGGACACGATCGAGTGGGTCATCCAGCGATACAAGATCGATCGCAACCGGGTATACCTCTCCGGCGTATCCATGGGCGGCTGCGGTGCGCTGGGTATAGGCCTGCCGCATGGCAATATCTTTGCCGCAATCATGGTCGATGTGCCGGCCGGAACTGACTACGCGGCCCTTCGCTTGGGCTTTCCCCGTGCTCTCGCCTCGGAGGCCGCGGAATCGGAAAGAGAGGCTTGGATTCAGAAGATTCCGGGCACCGGCCTGCCAGACCCGCCGGTTGTCATGGATTTCTCGGCACAGAACGATAGTTGGTCAAAAACTCAGTTGCAACTGCTGAGAGCGGCGCAAGCCGGCAAGCTTCCGCTGGTTGTCGCATGGGGTCCCTTCGGTCACACTGCCTTCAGCACTTCCATCGCCCAATATCCTGAAGACGATGTTGCACTGTCGTTTCCATGGCTGGAGATCCGCAAGAATGTAGCCTACCCTGTCTTTACAAATACCTCATCCGATCAACGTTCGCCGTGGAGCATGTCGTCGACCAGCTTCGATGAGTCCGGTCAGATCAATGCCTACTTCAGGTGGAGCAATGAGCGAGACAAAACATCGAGGTTTGCAATGAAACTCTGGCTGTCACACCCAAACGTGACAAATCCGCCGTCTACCATGCCGGAGGTTTCAACAACCGACATCACTCTTCGTAGATTACAGCGGTTCAAAGTTCAACCGGGAAAAGCCTATACATGGCGATTGGTTCGTGAGAGCAGAATTGTAGAGTCTGGAAGAGTTAGGCCGAATGCCGCAAACCTCATCACTATCCCGCAAGTAACACTTAACGCAATCAAGGCAGAATTGATTGTAGAAGTGCTGCGTTAAAAGCAGGCCCGGTTAGAGAGCATTTAACCTGAACCGGGAACGCTCCGTGGCGGCGTGAGCGAGATCCCCGGACGAATCGGCTGCAACACGCCCCTCAACCTTTGCGGGTTTCTCTCTGGTAACATTCTGATCAACCCTCGCGAGTCATAGAATGCCGCTCTCTGCTGAGAAGGCGACAACAAGCGCATGAGGGTGTCGCGGAGGATATTGACCATTAATCCTCTTTGGAGTCGAGGTGCAAGATGAACGCCTGCATGACACCCCACAGGATATTTCTGCTCGTAGTGTTTGCTATGTACTGCGTCTCTTCGATCGACTGGAGCCAGGAGCCGCGTGAAAAGGTCTCAAGAATCTGGTCTTCCGAACCTCCGGCCGACACGCCTTTCATTCAATCCCGCGAGATCACTGGCCTTGCGTTTACCGGCCGTTACGCAAACTACGGCGCAGCCGACACTTGGTATCCAACCTGGGCAGGGAACGGAAACTTGTACTCTCCCTGGACGGATGGAAAAGTGAACGGTGTCGAGGCTGCATCGTGGAAGGGCCCCAAAGCTACCACAGGTTACGTCACGATCCTGGGCGACGATCCGTTGCACCTGTCGTTAGTCGATGCGGCAAGTTATCCTGACGACCCAACTCCCTGCGGAGGGCGGTACCCGTCGGGCAGTTTGATCTACAAAGGTATTTGGTACTACGGCACTTACTGCCTCTACCAAACGCCCGGCAAGAACTTGAACTGGGATATTCTTGGTCCTTTCGTTGGGTTTCGGTATTCAAGTGACTATGGCAAGACCTGGCACGGTACGACCCACACGCCCGCTCATCCTCTCTTTTCCGAGTCTGCGCAGATCGGCGGAAAGATCAAAATGGGTGTCCCGCATTTCGTTGACTTCGGGCGAAATATGCAGAACTCGCCCGACGGAAAAGCCTACCTGGTAGCTCAGGGTTCCTCAGACGCTATCGCGCCGGCACGCGAGCCCGATCTGAGCTGGATTACAGCCAATCAGGTTTATCTCGCGCGGGTGAAGCCGTCGATCCGCAATATGGACAGGGCGGGCGCATATGAATTCTTCGGTGGCTACAACCTGAAGGGACAAGCAATTTGGACAAAAGACTTCCGCCGGATTCAGCCCTTGCTGACTTGGAAAGGCAGAATGGGAAATGTGGCAGTCACTTACGATGCGCCGCTGAAGAAGTACCTGATGGCCGTCACCGATGGCGGAAACACCGTTTCCAAATTTAACACCTTCATCCTTGAAAGTAGTTACCTCACTGGTCCTTGGGCACTCGTAACGTATATGAGGAACTTTGGGGAGCAAGGATATTTTGTGAACTTCCCGTCCAAGTTCATAAGCGCGGACGGCCGGACTGCTTGGCTGTCCTATTCGGCGAACTTTACTAACTCCTACCTTCATACCGGCTATAAGTCAGACCCGGTGGGCGGGGGATATTGTTGGACGCTGCAGGAAGCTTTAGTTGAAGCCAGGAAATAGCGAGGACGATATCCATGTCACACCTTACAAATCGCCGGAAGTTTCTGCAAAACTCCACCGCAGTCTGCGGAGGCCTTTTGTTAGGCCCTCATGTGAAATCGGCCGAACAGCTTGCCGCTCATCTCGACACTCCCCGCAAGGCATCGGCCCCGGTCCAAGCAACGCACGAGAGAAACCCCGCTTCTCTTTCCGCTCTTCTTCCCGGCGCCGTCGAGCCTCGGGGATGGCTGAAATCCTGGGCCATATCTGCTGCCAATGGCATCACCGGCCATCTTGACGAGTACAACGGAACTTTCCACGAGGCCTGGAAAGGACACGGTTTTTCCGCATTAGGCGCAAACGCCGATGGGACTGGATGGCCGTTGGAGCAATGCAGCTATTGGCTCGACGGCGCCATTCGCCTTGGCTATATGCTGAAGGATGCGAACCTTATCCAGAAAGCTTCGGCAAGATTGGATCGCATAGTCAATGGTGTCTTACAGGGCGGTGAGTCTTTTATCTATTGGCGTCCGGTTTCCGCTGTCAGTGATCCGTTCAACAGTTGGGCCCATTCCCACATGGGCCGCGCACTCGTGGCCTATTATCTTGGCTCAGGCAATAGGAAAGTACTGGAAGCGCTTGTAAAGGTCTACAAGACCTATCCATTGGATGACCTTCCGGCAACTTTTTATCGTGTATCCGGCGCCGTCAACCTGGACGCCATGTCGGATACTTACAGGATAAGTGGAGACCGGCAAATCCTCGATAACATGCTCGCTTTCGCTGGGAGACAGTCTTACCTGGAAACAGCCCGGGCATGGGCAGGCGGCCAAATTGAACCCGGGCATAACGTCATCTTCTATGAACATATCCGAACGCCTGCCCTACTCTCTTCATGGATTGATTCGCAGCACAACTTGTCCGCATCGATTGCCGCCTTAGAGTGGAATGACACAAACAACCTCCTTCCCATGGGAGTAAGTTCCGGCGAAGAGTATCACGCCGGCATCGGCGCCACCCGGAACGTGGAAACTTGCGACGTTGCCGCATCCTTGTGGACCAACCTCTGCCTTGCCAAGTGCACAGCAAGCCCCGGATATCTCGATCGTATGGAACAAATATTCCTTAACGCCGGCCCGGCGCCTGTAAGTCAGGACTTCAAAACCATGTCCTATTATCAGCGGCCAAATAGATACAGCCGGACGCTTCCCGGTGAAGAGCCGGCAAACCCCGGAAAAGGGTCGTACCAATTCACAGAGATCGGCGACCCGGTCCTTTGCTGCGTCGGCAACCTGAACCGGATCATCCCGAATTATGTGATGCACATGTGGATGGCGACGCCTGACGGCGGCCTGGCAGCGACGTTATACGGCCCTTCCCGCTTGACCACGACAGTCAATGGTAGCGTAAGTGTGGTCATCGAAACCACCACTGCCTATCCGTTTGAAGAGACAATTGAGATCATTTTGAAGCCGGAGCGCGAAGTTAGATTCCCGCTATATCTCCGCATCCCTTCCTGGGTTGAAGGGCCTGAGATATCCGTCAATGGCAGGCCGCACGCTGCGAACCAACAGTCGGGCCAATTTCAATCGGTGGTGCGTGATTGGCAACATGGCGATCGGATTCGTCTTCACTTTCCGATGCGGGTTCGAGTGCTTAAGAGAAATGAGACACCGTATCCCCAGATCCCCTATTTCAAAAACAGCCGGGGAATCGCTCGGCTGAAGGACATTCACAATCCTTACGCCTCTGTCTTCTATGGGCCTCTCCTGTTTTCGTTGCCGATCCCGGAGCAATCGCCGAACGAAGAGGTGGCTGGTTTCAAGTCGAATTATGCTATCAATGTAAGCACCGGCAAACCAGATGCGAGCGAGGCCGGGATCGATCGGGCAGCAGGCTACTCGTACGATCAGTGGAAGTGGAATCTCTCGACACCGATTTCTCTCCGAATCAACGCTCAGGAGATCGCGTGGACGCCCACAGAGTTACAGCCGCTCCCGGAAAGAGTGATGACCGGCACTCCGACGAAGATCATCCTTGTGCCATATGGCTGCACTAAGTTCGGCATTTCCATGTTTCCTCGGTCTTCATAGGTGGGGTTCGAAGAAGTCGCTGGCAATATCCACCTTTCATGCAGTTTCAAGGGCAACATGCGAATCGAAAGTGCCTTGGCATCGCGCCAACTTTTGCAGGTGGCGATCCACCTCATCGCGATATGGGTAGGAGTCGATCGTCTCCCGACGCGTTGTAGATAGGGAACCTGCCACCACTCCCATCCGGATCGCTTCCGGCAGCGGGAGACCTTCGCTCAGGCCCACAGCCAGGCCTGCATTGAAGGCGTCCCCGGCGCCAACCGTATCGACCACCGCCACCGGGACAGCCGGAAATTCGCCCAATCCATCCGGCCACACCCACAAGGCCCCGCGCCCACCAAGCGTGATCACCACATTCTGCGCGCCGAGTTTAAGCAGCGCCTCTCCCAGCTCTGCGGGGTCTCGCTTATCGTCCGGTGCGAGCCCCAGGCAAAGCCGCGCTTCGGTTTCGTTCGGGGTCAGTACGAATACAGCACTCAGGTCGCAACCCCGCAAATCGCATGCGGGGGCCGGATTCAGGATGGCGCGCTTTCCCTGCATAGCCGCCATTCGCGCCCCGGCCAGAGCGGTCTCGAGCGGAATCTCGAGAGGCGAAAGCGTCACGTCCGCACCATCGATCGCTTCCCGCCGCGCAATCAAATCGTCCGGCGTGAAACTGCCGTTTGCGCCAATGTCGATGAGAATCGCGTTCGATCCATTCCTGCTGCAAATAATGAATCCGACCGCAGTCGGCAGTCCATCGGAGTGGAGAACAGCTTTAGTGCTCACGCGCTCCTGCCTCAGCAGCTCGACGAAATTGTCACCCGCGGTATCACGCCCCACTTTGCCGAAAAATGTAGTATCGGCCCCCAGCCTGGAGGCGCAGCATGCCATGTTGGAGCCCTTCCCGCCATGCGTAACATGGTAGTTTCCGCCGGTCAACGTTTCGCCTTCCAGGGGTATCCGTTCGCTGTCGATTACCTGCGCGACAATGTAACTGCCGATGACTGTGACCTTTCCCATATGCGTCTATTCGACCTCCAGCATGGCAAGTACATTGGCTACCGGCGTGTCTGCTTGAATGTGATGCGAACCCGCGCGTATGTATCCACCTTCGCTGCCCAGGATGCGCGACACTTCCGCCACCCGCGCTTGCACCTGTGCCGCAGTGGCGTTCGAAAGAAACGGCTGCACGTCCACGCCGCCATGAAACACAATGCGCCTGCCGAACTCGGCGGCCAATCGCTCCGGCTCCATGTTGCGTGCCGTTGGCTGGACGGGATTGAGAATAGCCAGCCCCATATCAATCCAACGCGGGATCAAGCGGTACACAGACCCGCAAGAATGAAGCATCGCGGGCTTGCCAAATTCCGCGGCTACTTCGATCAGAGCGGCATGATGCGGCTGCAGATACTTCTCATAGAGTTTCGGGCTTACAAGAAGAGACTCCTGCGAGGCCACATCGTCGTAGAAATACACAATGTCGATGAGATCGCCGGCTGTGCGCAACACGGTGCGCAGGTTCTCCAGGTGAACCTCGGCGATTCTCTCCATGATGTAAACGGGATTCTCCGGCGCCGATGCCAAGTCAGCCAGGAAGCGTTCAAATCCGTAGAGAGACCATGCGGTTTCAAGAACCGAGCCAACTCGGTATCGGATGCTGTAGACCGCCGTACGGTTCAGTTCTTCGATCGTCTCGCGAAGCGTCGAGAAGTCCCACCACGCGGGCTCAGGCCAGCGGTGCGCGCGCAGAGCATCGAGCGTATGAGCAGACCCAAGGGTAAAGCTCGCAAATTCGTCGAATTCAGCGCCACCTGCTACTACTCTTCTGCGGTGTGCGCCCCAGATGTCACGATTGCTTCCGTCCGCCAGCACGCCGCGCCACATCCCGCCCGTCGAGGAGCGCTCGTGCGACGCGTCCAGATTAACGCCATCCTCTGCAACATCCGGATGCCGGCAAAACATGTCGTAGGAGACCACGCGGCAATCCACATCCAGCCGCTCCAGAATCTCGCTACGGGATTCGGTGCCGAAGTGTTTGCCCAATCGATTCCATACCTCCGGGACGGCTGCAAAGTCGCGCGGCGTCCGTGTGGGCTTGCGAAAGGCTATAGCTTCGGTCACCCGGTCCCGATGCGTCGTGTCGAGATTCAATAACATTGGCAAACCTCCAACGAAGGGCGCAATCTAAGGGGCTCACTCTTCCGCGGGAAGCGCCACGCCGCTACATGGATCTACCTTTAACGGATGAGGATCCTTCTTCCTGGGCCATTGGTAAGGCAATTTTCTTTGAGGGGTGCTTTCACCCAACTCGATCGACAATTTCCACTCCCCAACCCACTTGATCGGCGCGATATTTCCATCCGGGGCAAATTGCAGAGGTGAGCTCCAGTACTGAAAGTCGTGGCCCTTCAACCCATCGGGTCTCGAGCCCCACCGATCAGCCATCCAGATATACTCCACTCCTTCGGATGTTGGGATACGAGCTACAAAAGTCTGTTGCCCGGCTACGATCGGCTTCCCATTTGTGTCCCGGTTAATGTTGCGAAGCTGAGTGTAAGGGCCGAGCGGTTTGGACGCCGTGAGCACCCGCGCGCCACTGCCCGCAGGGCAGAAACAGCATGTCGAATCAAAGAGGGCGTAATACCGCTTACCACGCCGGAAGAGCGCCGGGGCCTCACATCCCTTTCCCAGCATGTCGCTCACTTCTCCTGTCGAGCCCAGAAAGTCAGGCGCCAGGCGTTCGATTCGGATTGCATGGTCCTGCCCAATTACGGAGTACATGAAGTATCCGGTACCGTCCTCATCGACAAAGAGACTGCCGTCCCCCGGCCGGTCTTTTGCCTGGGAGAGTTGCACCTTGGGATTGACAATCGCGAACGGGCCGACTGGGGTGTCGCTTACTGCGGCCCCCACTTGACCATCCCACAGTTGCGGATACCAGTTATACCAAAGCACGTACTTACGTGTTGTAGGGTTGTAAGCAACATAAGGCCTGTAATACACCCCGTCCGGGGGCGATTCGAGGATCTCGCCGTCGAATCTCCATCTCACAAGATCTGGAGAGCTGTAGACCCGGAACCGGTTGTTGATGCCATATCCAGCACTCTTTCCGTATGCAGTGCCGTAAAGATAGTACCGGCCCTCAAAGAACTGGAGACACCCATCGTGTGCGTCGATGATATCTCCATTCACATCGCGCCTTAGTTGGGTATTGTTTATCACAATCGTCCGAAAGTGGGGCGCCTTCGCTGGGGCATAACCAGGGCTGCCTGCCAAAACGAAACAGGATGCAAGGTACAAAGCTATGCTTCTTCGAGCGAACAAATACCTGAATACTTTCACGTATTTCTTTCTCCCATTTCTAGACACAGCGGCTACGCGTTTCTGCATACTCAGCGCCAGAAGCAGGTGCTGCACCACTGATTTCTACGAGGAGTTCCCCCTTGCACTTTTCTTTGAGATGCCTTTGCCTGCCATTATTCGGCATGTCTGCGATCCTTTGGTTCGCGCTTGGTTACCGATACTTGCTTTATGTAATAGCTCCCAGGGTCGAAGCGGAAATTGAAGCCCCACATGCCGACAAACTGGGCGTCGTCGAGTTCCGCCGGCTGCGCACAAGGTGACAAGAGAACGCCAACAAGTAGGAGACCCGCGACGCAGCCTGATCGTTGCAGTTTGGTTCCGTGAGATATTACCATTCGCGATCCTTCGATACAGTGATGTTCAATCGGTTGATCCCGGCTTGCCCGCGACGGAAGCCGAGATAAATAGAAGGCAAATCCCTGAGTCGGCGTGAAATTACCCTTTTGTTGCAGAAATGAAGGAGGATTCGCAACTTTACACGCCCAGTTGGAACTCAGTTGGTGGCTCAGTTGGCTATATCGCTAAGGAGATTGTCCCGGCGGGAAGATCGAAGCCGGATTGTACGAACGGAATGCATTCCTACCGAAACCGCGCATCTTGCATCGCAACCGCGGCAACGGGGTCGGAACTGAAGAGGTCATGTCCAAACAAACTTCCTTAAGCGCGTCCAACCAAGAATCGCGCAGCTCTGGCGTTGCGCATGGCAGCGCAGCATTCGATATTGAGCAGTTGCTTCACCGGCCGGGATCAGAATGCGTTACAGTGACCCTGCGGGTCGAGAGTCCGCAGCGAACTGCAAACAGGGTCTTAACCGTTTGTGTCAGCCGAGGGGCAACCCCTGGGGCAACCCCACCCCTGACGGGGGGTGATCGAAGTTTTGATCCGCACTCGGGATTACTCTCGATAAGTTTACATTCTCGCCACCATTGATCCAGATTTCCAGATCGACAACAGAAATGCATTCGCGGCCTATTAGAGGCGCACATCTAACGACAGCCCTATTTTCCTGCCCGGGCATCTGAGTGGACTGAAGTCGCCATTCCCCACGGAAATGTCCCTTATCGTTGGTCATTCCTCGGATTCCCGCCCATTCAATTCGTCAAAATGCGCCGGCAGCATCCTTATGTATGGATAGCGCTCACAAATGGAGCCGATCGTTGACTGCGACCGCGATCTCCTGCCGGCTACCCAGATAACGATCGGTCGTTTCAATCGACGCATGGCCCAGCAGGAACTGAATCTGCTCCAATTCGCCGCCCGCTTTCCGGCACTGCCGGGCGCAGGTGCGCCTCATATCATGTGCGCCGAAATGCTCGATGCCGATCGCCTTGGCCGAGGTGACAACGACACTCGCCCAGGCATTCGTGCCTTTGGTGGACGGCGGTGGCCGTATAGAGTCCGTTACAGAGGAACAATCTATG
>ODAK010006539.1_pt1 | contig 11739 bp, 12 predicted proteins | sample 1539591 | NCBI WGS metagenome assembly ODAK01 (sample SAMEA3539303, study PRJEB22396) | soil metagenome | biome: tundra; feature: field; material: soil | place: USA | collected 2010-05 | depth 0.15 m | reverse complement strand
GGCGAGGGCTTCGAATCGCACCTGCACAGTTGCCGAAGTCGTGTAAGAGTTCGTGAGAATCGGGAGTAAGGGGAAGTACTCCGAACGGCTCCGGAACGGATTCGCTCCCACTCCCCACACCCCACCCCCCCACTCCCCAACAATTACTTATTTGCGTTATGGAACGGAAACCCTAACTCATGCGTCCCGAATATGACGTTACACCATAAAACGGGCTCGGAAGTGCTTGTGTTCACATAACTTAACAGCCGTTTTTGCGTTGACTCTCACCGCTCTTTCCATAGAATACGCCCCCTACACCGCCGTCCAGTCGGTATCCCGAGTTAAGGAGTACGCATGGATCAACGCTATTCAACAATCATCTTTGTCCCGCATGCCCGGGCCAAGTTCCGGAAGTTGAAGGTGTCCCACCGCCTGCTCTTCTCCGTCGTCTCCGTCCTGACGTCGTCCCTCTGCCTTTCGACCTTCTTTTCTGTCCAGTACTTCACTTCCCTCTCGCAGACGCACGAGCTCAGCAAGCTCCGCCACGAGAACAAAGACCTCCAGACCGCAAACGAACAGTTCAGCAAGTCAGTCGAGTCGCTCCGCGGTCAGCTCCGCACCGTTGAAGACCGCACGCGCAAACTGGCGATCTACGCCGGCATCAGCAGCCTCGACGACACCGCGCAGGGCGGCGTCGGCGGTCTTCGCCCGACCGAGCTCGGTGACAATCCGTACCGTGACGATGTCGAGAAGATGGCGTTCCGCTCGCGCCGGCTCGAAGGCGACCTGTCGGTCCTCGAACAGAAGCTCGTCGCCCAGTCGCAACTCCTCGCTTCCACGCCATCGATCGCGCCAGTACGAGGGATACTGACCGACGGCTTCGGAGGCCGCTCCGATCCGTTTACGGGCGAAGCCGGCACTCACAATGCGATCGATATTTCGTCCGCAGTCGGCCAGCCCGTTCGTGCACCCGCGGATGGCATCGTCGTCAAGGCCGAGTGGGCGAACGGATACGGCAACGTCATCTATATCTCGCACGGCTACGGCTACTCGACGCGCTACGGGCATCTCTCGTCCTACGCGGCCAAGCCCGGCCAGCACGTCAAACGCGGCGACATCATCGCCTACGTCGGATCGACCGGCCGCTCCACCGGCCCGCACCTTCACTACGAAGTGCGCCTGAACAACAACCCGGTCAATCCGCTCGAATACATCCTCAACGCGTTCTAGTCGCTGCGCTTTGGTAGTTGCGCGCCGCGCGTTGTCGGTTGTCGGTTGATTGCGCTTCGCGCGTTGTCGGCGAGGTTCTCGCATCGGTCGCGCCCTCAACGCCCGCTGCCTCGGTGAATCAGGCGTCCCCGTCAGCCGAACGCGTGCCAACTAACGTTCACGACTCACGCGCGCCGAAGGCGCAAAATCAACCGACAACCGACAACGCGCGCCGCGCCAGCGGCGCGCAATTCATCACTCTCGCTCTTCTTCCCCTACCGGCAGATCCCAGCGCTCCGTGATCCGTTCGTGCGTGAGCCACTTCTCGCAGTCGAGGGCGGCCATGCATCCGGTGCCTGCGGCGGTAACGGCCTGACGATAGACGTGGTCGACGGCATCACCGCAGGCGAAGACGCCATCGATGTTCGTGGCCGTCGAGTGCGGATGTTTCAGGCAGATGTAGCCGCGCGAATCGAGCTCGAGCTGCCCGGCGTAGGCCTGGGTGTTGGGCGTGTGACCGATGGCGACGAAGAGACCCTGTGTCGCGAAATCGCTCACAGCGTCGGTCTTCAGGTTGCGGATCTTGAGCGAGGTGATGCCGCCCTCTTTCGTGCCGATGACCTCATCGACCGTGGTGTCGAGAATGAATTCGATCTTCGGATTGCCGCGGGCGCGGTCCTGCATGATCTTCGACGCGCGCAGCTCGTCGCGGCGATGGATGACCGTCACTTTCGTGGCGAACTTCGTAAGGAAGGTCGCCTCTTCCATCGCCGAGTCGCCACCACCCACGACGACGATCTCTTTGTTCTTGAAGAAGAATCCGTCGCACGTGGCGCAGTAGGAGACGCCGAAACCCTGGAGCGCTTTTTCGCTCGGCAGCCCGATCTGCATGGCCGAAGCGCCTGCCGCGATGATCAGCGCCTGGCATTCGTACTCATGCGAATCAGTCGTGATCACCAGCGGGTGGCCGGTGAGCTTCACGCTCTCGACCTGTTCCATCTTGAACGCTGCGCCGAAGCGCTCGGCCTGCTGGCGCATGAGATCCATCAACTTCGGCCCGAGGATCCCTTCCGGAAATCCCGGATAGTTTTCGACGTCGGTGGTGATGGTGAGTTGTCCGCCGGGCTGCAGGCCCTCCAGGACCAGCGGAGCGAGGTTCGCGCGGGAGAGATAGATCGCCGCAGTGCATCCGGCCGGGCCGGAGCCGATAACGATGACTTTGTAATCCTTGATTCGTTCCATGGGGCGCGCATTCTATCGCGCGGCGGGCACGTGTCACGCCTGTGACGGGTTCGCCGCATTTTCTTGTTCGCTCCATTTCCATTCCGCAGCGTCGCGCTGGATTTCACTGCATCAGCAGAGTGTTGCTGGCCGACAAGAAACGAATGATCACGAGATTGTCCGAGGTCTGGCCTGCCGTCGAGCGTATCGCGCGCGACAACGGCGTCGTCCGCCTCGGTGCCAGCGACATCACCGACGCGCACAGTGCGTTGTTCGACGAGTGGCTCGACCGCGGCCATCACGGCACGATGAGCTATCTGGCTCGCACGCGCGACGCGCGGCGCGATCCGCACGCACGCTTCCCATGGGCGAAGTCAGCGATCGTAATTCTCGTGCCGTACGCATCGGCACGTCCCGACGCGCCGCCACACGCCCTCTCGCGTCACATCGCCCGCTACGCCCTCGGCGACGACTATCACGACGTGCTCGATCAGATCCTCCGCCAGATCGAGACGGTCGTTGCCCCGTACGGAAAGACGTGGCGCTACGTCGATACCGGCCCGCTGTCCGACCGCGCCCTGGCCACGCAAGCAGGCCTCGGCTGGATCGCCAAAAACGCCATGCTGATCAACGAAGCGATCGGTTCGTACACGTTTATCGGCACGCTGCTCACATCGCTCGAAAACGATCTTGTTCGCGATTCGGTCGCCGACCGCTGCGGCACCTGCACGCGCTGCATCGACGCCTGCCCCACCGATGCGATCCTCCCCGATCGCACCATCGCATCGGAGCGTTGCATCAGCTACGCGACGATCGAGCACCGCGGCGCCCTGCCCAATCTTCCCCTCGCCGGCAACGCGTTCGGATGCGACATCTGCCAGGAAGTCTGCCCGTGGAACAACGAGCCAGCCTCCTCGCATCCCGCCTTCAAGCCTCGCAACGAGTACCGCGCGACACCGGTCACCGATCTCCTGCGCTTCGAGCAAGCCGATTTCTCGACTTTGTTTCGCAGGAGCGCCGTCAAGCGCGCCAAATTGGCAGGCATGCAAAGAAACGTCGCCGCGTTGACAGAGGCGGAAAGCCGAGGGAAAGTATGCGGATGACAAAGGATGAAGAGCCGGTTGCGCGAGACACGATTGCGATCGAGACTAACGACGACGATTTCTTCGTTCATGTTCCAGATCCTGCGCTCGGACCTCTCGGCGAGTGGAAACCGCCATCGCTGCATCTCGACTGGGATCCTGTGGAGGACCTCGTCGCTGAGCGAGATCGCCATCGGTGAACGAGGAGTAACCATGACGAAAGGCATCACCCTGCAGGAGTTGCAGGAACACTTCGCAGATCTCTTCGATGAAGTGCGGCACGGCATAACGTTGCGGCTGATCGACGGGGGGAACGTCGTCGCCAAAATTTCCCCCGCAGATGCCAAACCGCGCGAGACGAAGACAAGCGAGACTCCCGAGGACATGATCTATCGTCGGGCAGTTGGCTCCTTCGCCGATTTCGTCCTTCCACCTCCGATTGAGTCAGATGTGGACATCGTCGACTTCCTTCGCGAAGACCGAGACACTCGGTGAAGCTGCACGTCGACGCCTCCGTCATTCTGCGGATTGTGGTCAACGCGCCGAAGGCACTTCGTGGCTGGAAAGCGTGGAGCTTTCCGACGTCGAGCGCACTGCTACAGGTCGAATGTCTTCGCACACTCGATCGATATCAAACGTCCGGGGAACTGCGACCAGCGGAGATCCCGCGCAGTTACGCAACCCTTCACGAAGCCATGAGCAGAATCGAGCTTCTAAAGCTTGACGAGAAGATCCTCGAAAATGCGGGTGGTCCATTCGGCCTTCCCCTGAAGACTCTGGATGCCATTCATCTCGTCACAGCGATCGCGTGGCGCGACCGCATCAATGAAGAAGTGACGTTCGTGACAAACGACAACGCGCTCGCTGCCGCGGCAGAGGCCTATCACTTCCCCGTCCTCGGCGCCTAAGGCAGCTCGAACGTCCGGCCGATGATCGACGGATCGATTGAGCGGTCGAGGTACTCCCACACGGCCAGCGCGTCGGGGTGATCGGCGATGGCGGGGGCGGCGGCGCGCGTGGCGGGGTCGCTGATCGTCAGGCGCGCGCGGCGGTACCAATGCATCGCCTCATCGGGATTGAGACGAAGCTCTTCGCGCACGCACTGAATCAACACGTACTGCTCCGTGGGAACGCCGGCTGTCTCGACCGACTTGTAAGACGGCGCCAGTTGGCGCGCGCGGGCGCGGATGACTTTCAGTTTGAGGCCGAGGGAGATCGTGTCGAGCGAGGCGCGTCCGTCCTGGCAGAGTTGGCCGATGGCAAGACGCAGCAGCTCGGGCTTCTCGTCGATGAAGAGGCCGTTGCGGAACGTCGATGGATCGACGGACTTCATCGCCGACCAGGCCACCTTCGCATTCACCGAGACGCTCAGATTCCCGCCCGGCACTTCAAAGAAGAGCACTCCCACGCTATCTGCCGCAAGCCGCCTCATGCTCTCGATTCGCGCTCCGCGGGCCGACAGATTCTCGATCAGAACCGGCTCCGCCTTCCACGTCCCCTCGATCGGCGCAAGCACGTCGAAACGGTCCGTCGAGCGCATCTCCTCGATGCGCGTCGTGCGCTTCGAGGTCCGCAGATGCGCGAGCACGCCGTCGATCAGCGCCGCATCGGCGTAGGTCCGCACGCCGGAGACGAAGCGGCCCTTCCCCGACGAATCCGTCTTCGTCCAGACGACGACCGCCTCGATCGCTGCGATCTGAGGCCGCCCCTCGATCGACAACTGCAGCACCGACTTCTGTCCCATCTCCACCGGCTGGGCGTGACGGAAGCGTGCGCCTTTCACCGAGATGTCGGTTACTGACACCGCGCTTCCCGCAAATTGGGCAACGAGCGGCGGATCGAGCAGGAAACGCTCGGCAGTTCGCAGATTTCGAGTCGCGGCTTCGTACATGGTCGAGGGGTTGAAGGAACGGTGAAGGTATAGCACGCTCAAAGGCTCCCTTGTGAGCCCCGTCACGTCATAATGCGTCCCGATGCGTCGCTACGACATCATCACCTTCGACTGCTACGGCACGCTGATCGACTGGGAGTCAGGGATCGCCAATGCCTTCCGTCAAGCGGCCGCCGCGCAAGGTCTGTCCCTCGAGCGCGAAGACATCCTCCGCGAATATGCGAACACCGAGCGCCACGTCCAATCGGAGGGCTACCGCAGATACCGCGAAGTGTTGCAGGACACCGCCTCGCGCATCGCCATCGCCCTCGGGTGGCCACTCGCCTACGACGACGCCGGCTTTCTCGGGGACAGTCTGCCGTCATGGAAACCGTTCCCCGACACGAATCCGGCGCTCGAGCGTCTGGTGGCCGCAGGATGCCGGCTCGGGATTCTCTCGAACATCGACGACGACCTGATCGCCGCGACGCGCAAACACTTCACCGTCGATTTCGACCTGGTCATCACCGCGCAGCAGATACGCTCGTACAAACCTGGTCACGCGCATTTCCTGGCTGCGAAGGAGCGCATCGGCGGCGCGCGCTGGTTACACGCCGCCGAGAGCAACTTTCACGACGTCGTGCCGGCGAATTCGTTGAGGATCGACACAGCCTGGATCAACCGGCTACAGCAACAGCCCCTCCCCGGCGGCACACCGAAGTTCGCGCTCAATAACCTGACTGATCTCGCCGACGCGGTCACGTGATCGTCAGAAGCGAAAGGTCAGCCCGAGCGCGGCTTGGAAGGCCGGCACGAAACCCGGCTCGTCGAATTGCGGGAAGAAGGGTTTGGTGATGTGAGACTTCGCACTCCTGATCACCTGTCTTGCATCGAGACGAATACCGAGCTTAGGGCGAAACTGAAAGGTTAGACCGCCGACGACCTCTGGTGCTACGGCGCGTGACCTAATGACATTCGGCCCCAGCGGGCCGCCGAGATCTTCTGACATCCCCACGTACCGCAGGCCAACGCCAGCGTACGGCTTCCAATGGTTGCCAGAGACGAAGTGATACGAAACGTCCGCGTCGACCGGAAAGAGCTCGAATTGGGGGAAGGACGACACCGGGAACCCACCGATGACGAAGGTTGTGACATGCCTCCGGTACGTTTGCCTGCTCACTGACAGTTCGCCAGAGATACGGTCAGTGAACATGTGATCCAGAGCCACGCCGTAGCCTGCATTAGAGCGCTCACCAGTGGATCTCAAATCGCTGAGCGCCAGATCTGAGACGAAGATCGTGACGGCGTTTGCTGTGTTTCGTTGTTGCGCGGAAGCTGTCGCGACGACGAATAACAATGACGATGCTGCTATGAAGATCGGACTGCGCATGATTGCCTCCACTTGATGTCGGAAACTGACTACGAAAAGTTGTCGCATCGAAAAGAACCTCCTGCACATTGAGACGCAAACAGCGACGCGAGGTTACTTTGGCATGCGCAAATGCACATTTCCTGGCTGCGAAGGAGCGCATCGGCGGCGCGCGCAGGCTGCACGCCGCCGGGAGCAACTTTCACGACATCGTGCCGGCGAACGCGCTGGGATCGACACAGCCTGGATCAACCGGCTACAGCGACAGCCACTCTCCGGCGGCACACCGAAGTTCACACTAACAACCTGACTGAACTCGCAGACGCGGTCACCTGAGATTAGAAGCGCAAGCTCAATCCGGCCGATGCCTTGAACTTCGCATCTGCGCCAATATCACCGCTGCCGCCGAGAATCTGCTTCGCATCGAAACGCAGGCCCAGCCTTGGATTGAACTGGAAGGTGACGCCGCCGGTAATCTCGGGATCGGTCGAGCGTCTCGTGAAACGGTTATCGCCTAGTGGGCCGGTGACGCGAACGGAATCGCTCACGTAGCGCGCGCCAGCACCCAGGTACGGCTTCCAACGGCTGTCCGTGAAGAAGTGGTACGAGGCAGTGGCGTCGATCGGATAGATGCGCTCCGAATGGGTCGTAGTCGTCGGAAAACCCTCGAGAGGAAATGTCGTGACGGAGCCACCGATGCGCTGACTCGTCACGGCCAGCTCAGCTGAGACGCGATCGCTGAACATGTGCTCGAGCGCCGCGCCAAAGTCGGAACCGAACCTGGTTCCGGTCGTGCTCGATTTAGCGATCGAGAGGTCTGACACAAAAACCGAGACCGAATTCTTGTAATGAGATTGCTGCGCAAAGACCGGCGCAGCAGCGAACAACAGCGAGACCATCACCATCCTGGCGTTAGGCATGCTTCCTCCTATTGTTTTGTGCATCCACACCTTTGACGGCGGCCGCACGAATAGGTTACAAATCGCTACCGCTCCACGATCATCGCCGCCGCCTCGCCACCGCCGATACAGATCGCGACCATCCCACGCTTCACGTTCCGGCTTTCCATGGCGTGGAGCAGCGTGACGAGAATGCGCGAGCCGCTGGAGCCGATCGGATGGCCCAGCGCCACCGCGCCGCCGAAGACGTTCATTTTCTCGTGCGGAATGTTGGCGTCTTTCATGGCCGCCATCGCCACGACCGCGAAAGCCTCGTTCACTTCGAAGAGGTCGATGTCGCCGATGGTCATACCGGCGCGCTTGAGGACGATGTCGATCGCCTTCGCCGGCGCTGTCGTGAACCACTCCGGCTCGTGCGCCGCCGTGGCCTGGGCGATGATGCGGGCGATCGGTTTGCGGCCGTGCTTCTGCGCCCAATCCGCGGACGAAACGATGAGCGCCGAGGCGCCGTCGTTGATCTTCGACGCATTCGCGGCGGTCACCGTGCCGCCATCCTTCTGGAACGCGGGCTTGAGCGAACCCATCTTATCGAGCGGCGCCGCGAACGGCTCCTCATCGTCTGAGACGACCGTCGTCCCTTTCTTCGATTGCAACTCGACGACCGCGATCTCTTTCTTGAACTGGCCGCTCCGCACGGCTTCCTGCGCACGTCGGTACGACTCGCGGGAAAAGTCGTCCTGTGCTTCGCGCGAGAACGCGTACTTCGCGGCGCAGAGCTCCGCGCAGTTGCCCATGTGCTTGTCGCCGTACGGATCCCAGAGGCCGTCGTGGATCATGAGGTCGACGAGCTTGCCGTTGCCCATGCGATAGCCGCTGCGTGCTTGCGGGAGCGCGTACGGCGCGTTCGACATCGACTCCATCCCGCCCGCGACGGCGACTTCGTACTCATCGCAGCGAATGTCGTTCGCCGCATACATCACGGCCTTGAGTCCTGAGCCGCAGACCTTGTTGACGGTGACGGCGCCCGCGCTGACCGGAATGCCCGCGCCGATGCCTGCCTGGCGCGCCGGCGCCTGGCCGATTGCCGCCTGCAGGACGTTGCCCATGATCACTTGTTCGATCTGATCCGCCGCCACGCCGGCTCTCTCCAGTGCGCCCTTGATGGCGATCGATCCGAGTTTCGGCGCGGCAAGCGACGAGAGTGTTCCCTGAAACGATCCGATCGGCGTCCGTGCGCAGCCGAGGATGACGATGTCTTTCAATTGAGGCTCCTTGCGGCGTGGGTTGCCGCGGGATTGGTAAGTAGATTAGTAGATCAGTGATTCGAGATCACGTTAGCGGATCACAGCGATCAGTGATTCGTGCACCAGCAGTTTGTGACTGTTAATAATCAATGATGCAGATCCTTGGCGCAACGCATCAGAATCCAGCATCGAAATCGCAAACCGCCCCGCTGTCATTCCGAGAGGGCCCCGCTGTCATTCCCGCTGTCATTCCGAGAGGGCGGGGCGGCGGGTGGGCGAGGAATCCCCCGCCTACGCAGCGGGACTCGGTCGCCCCCGAGAGAAGAGGCCACCACCCGCTGATATGATCCATCCCCGATAGGAGTTATTTCATGTCAATTTCCGCAATCACGGACCGGCGCGTCCACATCCAGCCCGGCGATGTTCACAACGTGCTCTCGCGGCACATGCTCGCCGACGGCTACGAAGTCGTCATGGATCTGGCCCGGTCGAAAGGCTCGTGGCTCTTCGATGCCCGCCGCGGCCGCTCCGTTCTCGATTTCTTCACCAACTTTGCTTCCTGCCCGATCGGTTACAACCATCCGCGGCTCGACAATCCCGAATTCCGCGACCGCATTGCCACCGTGGCGATCAACAAGCCGGCGAACTCGGACATCTACACGACCTACATGGCGGAGTTCGTCGAGACCTTCGCGCGACTGGCGGTCCCTCCATCCTTGAACAAGCACATGTTCTTCATCGAAGGGGGCGCCCTCGGCGTCGAGAACGCGGTCAAGTCAGCGATCGACTGGAAGATCCGCAAGAACCTTCGCAAGGGCATCGAGGGCCGCGGCACGCAGATCATGCATCTGCGCGAAGCGTTTCACGGCCGCACCGGATACACGCTGTCGTTGACGAATACTGATCCGCGCAAGACGCAGTACTTCCCGAAGTTCGATTGGCCGCGCATCGACAATCCCAAGCTGCGCTTTCCGATCGACGATGATGTGGAGCAGCGCGAACAGGCTTCGCTCGCGCAGGCGAAACAGTTCCTCGCCGACCGCAAAGACGACATCGCCGCTTTGATCATGGAAACGATCCAGGGCGAGGGCGGCGACAACCATTTCCGTCCCGAGTACTTCCGCGCCGTCCGCCAGCTCTGCGATGAAAACGACGTGCTCCTCATCTTCGACGAGGTGCAGTCTGGCGTCGGCCTGACCGGCAAGATGTGGGCGTTCCAGCACTACGGCGTCGAGCCGGACATGTTCTGCTTCGGCAAGAAGACGCAGGTCTGCGGATTCGCTGCTGGCGACCGTCTTTTCGACATCGACGACAACGTCTTCGCCGTCAGCTCGCGTATCAACTCCACGTGGGGCGGCAACCTCACCGACATGGTCCGCTCGCAGCGCTACTTCGAGGTCATCGACGACGAAGGGCTCGTCGAGAATGCGGCAGTCGTCGGCGCGTACTTCAAGAGCGAACTGCAGCGCTTCGCCGAGGAGTTCCCGGACATGGTTTCCAACGTTCGCGGCCGCGGGCTGATGACGGCGTTCGACCTCCCCAGCGGCGAGATCCGCGACGCCGCGCTGAAGTCATTCCTCGCCAACGACGTGATGGCGCTCTCCTCCGGCCACCGCTCCGCGCGATTCCGTCCGCCTCTGAACCTCTCGAAAGATGAAGCAGCGGAGGGCATCAAGCGGATGGAAAAGGCGCTGCAAGGACTGGCCTGATGTTTGGCTCCCTCGGTTGCCCCGAGCTGATCATCATCGGCGCAGTCGGGTTAACCTTCCCGGGAGCGATCTTCGCGCTCGGCTTCTACATCGGCCGACGCTCGGCGCGACGGGACACAAACGTCACACCGACGGACACAGCGTCCGGGCCGCCGCACGTATAGTCAACGAATGAATCACGAGCGACTCAACCGGCGCGACTGGTTTCTCATCGCCGCCTGCCTCGCCATTGCTGCCGTCTCGATCTTCGTCGTCCTCAACTGGTTCAGTGCTGCGTTCCCCGAGGCTTCGATCGAGTTCCGGTACGACCGCGACTCATCGCAGCAGCTCGCGGCGCGCGTCGTCGCCGCGCAGCAGATCGACACGCGCGGCATGAAGCACAGCGCGACGTTCGACTCCGACGACGAGGCGCGCATTTTCCTGGAACGCTCGGTCGGTCTGAAGAAAGCGAACGAGATCTTCAAGCGCGATGTGCGCCTCTGGTCGTGGTCGCATCGCTGGTTCCGTCCGTTGCAGGAGGAAGAGATCCGCGTGGACATCGCGCCGACCGGCGAAGTGACCGGCTTCAGCGACCGGATCCCGGAGGATCGTGCCATCGCCTCTCCTGACGTGGCCGGCGCGCGCACCATCGCCGAGGGGTTCCTGTCGAGCGTTCACGCAAACCTCGGCGATCTTCAGCTCGTTTCGCAAAGCGAGCGCCGGCTGTCGCACCGGATGCAGCGCATCTTCACGTGGGAATCGCGCACCGTCCACCCAGCCGGCGCGCCGTACCGAACCGTCGTCACCGTCGATGGCGACCGCATTCGCAGTTTCAACACGCGCATCAAGGTCCCCGAGGATTGGCAGCGCTCGTATCGGGAGCTGCGCTCGAAGAACCTGCTGGCCGGCAATGTCGATACCGTCTTCTTCATCATCACCGGCATCTGCATCGTGGCGGTGTTCGTCACGCGCCTCATCCGCGGCGATCTCCGCCTCCGTCTCCTCCTCGGCATCGGAATCGCGGCCGTCGTTCTCGTCACAGGCACGACGCTGAATTCGTGGCCGAGCGCGTTGGCCGGCTACGACACCACCAATTCCTATCCCGCGTTCCTCGCGCAATTCGCGTTCGGCGCAATCCTGCAGGGTGTCGGCGTGGCGATGTTGCTCGTCGTCAT
>ODAK010006537.1_pt1 | contig 11741 bp, 17 predicted proteins | sample 1539591 | NCBI WGS metagenome assembly ODAK01 (sample SAMEA3539303, study PRJEB22396) | soil metagenome | biome: tundra; feature: field; material: soil | place: USA | collected 2010-05 | depth 0.15 m | reverse complement strand
GGCCTCACCGAAGGCGCGTGCGACTCACTGGACGAGCTGGCCGACCTCTGGAGCATGGCGGCCCAATTCGAGCCCGCATGGCCGGCCGAGTTGACCGAGGCGCTCTACGCCGTCTGGCGCCGGGCCGTCGACCGCTCACGGGGCTGGGCCGCCCCCGAAGCCGCCGGAGGCGCCGCCGGATGAGGGGATGAATAAAGGTCGGCGGCGGCGCCGGGTCGACGACGGCGCGCTGCCCCGCCTGGCCCACCTCGCCCTCGACGAGCAGGTGGCCGCACTGGCCGCCATTCTGGACGAGGACGGCTACCTGGCCGATGCCACAAAGGAGGAGGACGGGAGTTGGCTCATCACCGAGCACAACTGCGCCATCCTCACGGTGGCCCACGGTTTCTCCCAGGCGTGCTCGAGTGAGCTCTCGTTCATTCGCGATGCCTTGCCCGGTGCCACGGTCGAGCGGGTGGCCCATCTCATGGATGGCGCGCACGTATGCGCCTACCGCATCACTCCCGCTACCGCTCCCGCTACGGCGTAGGCGTCATCGGCGCGATATCGAGCACGACGGCGCCGTCGACTTCGTGGATCTCGTTGCGCAGGAGCTCGACGAGGTGCGCGCCGCCGAGCTCGATCACGAACTCGTCCACGGCGTTGCCGTCCACCCGCTCGAGGATGTGAATGGCGACGATGTCCCCACCTACAGCGCCGATGCGACTGGCCACCAGTCCCAGTGCACCCGGGCGATCGGGCAATGCGATGCGAACGAGGTATCCGGCCATGGCGCAGAGGCTAGGCGATCAATGTAAACAGGCTGTTTCAGCGGGCCGGCACGTACGCATCGACGTACTCACGACCGGAGAGGCGGGCGATCTCACGCATTAAGGAATCGGTGAAGGCGCGGCACTCGGTGTGGTCGTGCCCCTCCAGCGGATCGTCCGGATTCACCGGAGGCGGCATTTCCATGGGCCGGCCGAAGCGGATGGTCACTCGTTTGAACGGCCGCATGATCTTCGAGTTGACCGGCTGCACCTCGACCGTGCCCACGACACCGACGGGGATGATGGGCACCCCGCACTCACGCGAGAGGCGGGTCACGCCGGTGCGCCCCTTGTGCACGTAGTCGTCGAGCGTGCGTGTCCCCTCTGGGTAGAGACAGAGCAGGCGGCCCTTCCGGAGCACCTCGGACCGCGCCGTCTCGAGCGCTCGCTCGCTGGCGCTCCCCCCGCTGCGTCGGATCGGTATCTGCCCCGCGGCCCGGAAGAACCACCGCGTCTTCTTGGAATCGAAATACTCCGCCTTGGCCAAGAACGTCAGCTTGCGCGTGACGACGAGAGGGATGAAGAACGAATCACAGAACGACTGGTGGTTGGCGGCCAGGACGGCCGGCCCCTTCTTGGGAATGTTCTCCCGCCCCTCGACCTTGATCCGCCACAGCACGAAGAAGATCGGGCTGAGGAGCCCCTTGAGCACCCAGTACGCCACCAGTCCAAACGTAGTCCCGACCCTCCCGGTCCCGCCGGGGCGCGACACGCGGGCAGCCGATGTGGTGAACTGCGGGGCCGGGCCAGGGGGGCCCAGGGGAGGTGGCCATCATGTCCATGCAATCGAGCGTTGCCCAGCCGTTCCTGTCGGGGCTCTTCTTCGGCGAGTGCCCCCGCTGGCACGAGGGCCGGCTGTGGTACTCGGACTTCTACGACCACGGCGTCTTCTCCGTGTCGCCCGAGGGGGACCTTCGCACCGAGGTCGAGTTCGAAGGTGAGCCGGCCGGTCTGGGCTGGCTGCCCGATGGGCGCCTCCTCATCAACTCGCGCCTCGACCGCGCCGTCATCCGGCGCGAGGCCGACGGGACGCTGGTGCGCCACGGCGAGCTGACGCCCTGGGCGCAGGGTCACGCCAACGACATGGTCGTGGCGAGCAACGGCCAGGCCTACGCGGGGAACTTCGGCTTCGAGCTCACCCAGGAGTTCGACGGCAAGGTGCGGCGCGCCAACATCGGCCCCACCTCCCTGGTGCGGGTCGACCCCGACGGGACCAGCCACGAGGCAGCCGACGATCTGGCCTTCCCCAACGGCACGGTGATCACCGCCGACGGGGCCACGCTCGTCATCGCCGAGAGCATGGGGGGCTGCCTCACCGCCTTCGACCGCAGTCCCGACGGCACCCTGTCCGGGCGCCGGGTATGGGCCGCGCTCCCCGAGGGCTTCGCACCCGATGGGATGTGCCTCTGCTCCGACAACACCATCTGGGTCGCCAACGCGCTAGGGGCCGAGTTCGCGCGGGTGGCCGAAGGAGGCGACATCCTCGAGCGGATCAGCACGGCGACCGGACTCGGCAGCTTCGCCTGCATGCTCGGCGACGAGGACCGCAGAACGCTCTACATGGTCACGGCCGCAACCAGTGATCAGGTGAAAGCCCAGGAGAAGCGCACGGGCTGTATCGAGACGGCGCGCACGACCGTCCCGGGGGCGGGACTGCCGTAGGGACCTGGCCGTGGCCACGACCCGGGTTCCCGAGACGACCGGGGTGCGACGTTAGGCGGCGGTGGGTGGCGCGTGCCACGTCGCCGCTGCAGCCAGCCCGCCGTCGAGGAGGCGACGGGCGGCAACCACGCCGACGACGCCGAGCACGACGGATCCGAGTGCGACCCCGATGTCCACCACGAACGTGCTCCAGTTCTGGCCGGGCGACTGCGCGAGTGCTATCCCCGCACCGACGAGCACACCTCCGACGATGGTCAGGAACGATTCGATCTGCCACCAGGCCAGGGCCATCGAACCCAGCACGAAGATGGCGGCTGACTGCGGGGACGCCCACACGCCCGCCCGTTCGAGCGCCAACCCCACGTCGATGTGGCGACCCGGTGCTCCAAAGTTGATGGAGCTGAACAGGTACGGCGTCGTGACCGACCCGATGAGCGACGTCACAAGGAGAAGGAAGAGGATCACCAGGAGACCGACGGCCACGATCTCGGCCAGGTTCCACGCTGTCCGCGTGCGTTGCCCCGGTGGGTCGTCGACGTCGTCGAGCTGACTCACGCTCAGCCCAGCTTGGTCAGCGCGCTCCGCAGGTTTCGCACCGCTTGGCTGATGCGTTGCTCGTTCTCGATGAGCGCGAACCGCACATGGCCATCCCCGCCCGGGCCGAACCCCACGCCGGGCGACGTCGCCACATCGGCCTCTTTCACCAGATATTTGGCGAACTCGAGTGAGCCCATCTCGCGATAGGGCTCGGGTATCGGAGCCCAGACGAACATCGTCCCCTTCGGGGGGACCAGATGCCATCCGATGCGATTGAGGCCGTCGCACAGGGTGTCACGACGGGACTTGTAGATCTTGTTGATCACCGCCGGGTAGTCCGGTGCCTCGTTCATGGCCACGATGGCGGCGATCTGGATGGGTTGGAACGTGCCGTAGTCGAGGTACGTCTTCAGCTTGGTCAACGCCTGCACGATCTCGCTGTTTCCCACCACGAAGCCGACGCGCCAGCCGGCCATGGAGAAGGACTTGGTCATGGTGTAGAGCTCGACGGCAACGTCCTTGGCCCCGGGCACTTGCAGGATAGAGGGTGGTTCGTAGCCGTCGAATCCGATGTCGGCGTAGGCGAAGTCGTGCACGAGGATCACTTCGTGCTCCCGTGCGAACGCCACCAGGCGCTCCATGAAGGAGAGGTCGACGCAGGCCGTGGTCGGATTGTGGGGGAACGAAAGCACGATGACCCGGGGCTTGGGCCACGACTCCTCCCAGGCGTGCATCAAGCCGTCGAAGAAAGCATCACCGGGATCGGGGGCAGCGGTCCCGTCGACATCGACGGAGGGCCCGTTGAGCGGCACCTGGCGGACGTCCGCGCCGGCGAAGAGCGGGCCCCAGATGTGGATCGGGTACGACGGGGAGGGCACGAGCGCGGTGTCCCCGGGACCGACCAGCACCCACATCAGATGTGAGAACCCTTCCTTGGCCCCGATGGTGGTGACGACCTCGGTTTCGGGGTCCAGCTCCACACCGAACTTGCGCAGGTAGAGGTCCGCGATGGCGCTGCGTAGCTTGGGAATCCCGCGCGAGGCGGAGTAGCGGTGGTTGCGCGGGTTGTGGGCGGTCTCGGCCAGCTTCTCCACCGCGACATCGGGCGAGGGCAGATCTGGATTGCCGAACCCGAGGTCGACGACGTCGAGACCGGCTCGCCGGGCCTCGTCCCTCAGATCGTTGATGGTGGCGAAGACGTATGGCGGTAGACCATTTATCCGGCGGAACTCCATGTTGGGAGTCTACGACCCGGTTTCAGCCTCGCCCGACGATGCCCACGTCCCGTCCGTCGGCGTCACCGGCCGTACGTGCCGCGGCCACGAGGAGGTCGGGGTCGACGGGCGAGGCGAAGATCACCCAGCTGGCTCCTGCCGCAGCCAGATCGCGGACCCTGGCCATGAGGACGGCCTCATCCTTGGGCGGCGGGCCACCCCAGGTCACCTCGACCGCCCGTGGTCCCTGGGAGCGGTCGGCCACCAGATCCGGCTCGGCATCCCACACGTTGAGCGCCACCGCGGCCGCCCGCGCCTCCTCGGTCCGAGCCGCCGGTCCGCCGGCCACCCATACGGTCAAGCCTCGGTCACGCAATGCCCGCGCCACGTCGACCATGGCGGCGCGTCGCTCGGCGGCCGGGGCAAAGGGGATGCCGTAGGCGCGGTTCTCCGCCTCGCTGAGCCGATCTCCCGTGCCCAGCCCCGCAATGATGCGTCCGGGGGCCAGCCGGGCCAACGCAGTGAACTGGCCCAGCAGCACAGCGTTGGGGACGAGACCGACGCGCGCCACCAGCGTCCCGAAGAAGGGCCCGCCGGTGGCGGTCGGAGAATCTTTCACCGTGGCCGCGAGGGTGGCCAGGACGGGGAAGGGGGCGAGCGCCGGCCGATCCGGCTGCCCGATGGGCCACAGATGGTCGTAACAGAACACGCCGTCCACCCCGGCGGCGAAGGCCCGGTGAGCCACGTCGAGGGCTTCGTCGGGCGTCTCCCTGAACGTCGGCAACACGACGCCGACGGCGATCACTCCAGGCCCCCCGCCCGCGCCCCCAGCGCCGCGCCCACCGCGCCGGCACGCTCCCCGAACGCCGCCGGGACGATGACCGTCCCGGGTCGGGTCGAGCCTCCCTCGACAAGCTCGGCGAAGGCGCGGCGGGTGGGACCGAGGAGGAGGTCGCCGACCCCGACCAGACCGCCCCCGAGGACGATGCACTCGGGGTCGACCACGCACGCCAGGTTGGCGAGGCCAAAACCGACCCACCATCCGACTTCTTCCACCACGCGCCGTGCGTCCGGATCGCCGGACAGGGCGGCGGCCGTCACGTCCTCGCCCCGCACGCTCTCGGGATCGCCCCCGGAGCGCGCGACCACCCCGGGCAACGCGCCGGCCAGCGCCGCTTCCCGTGCCAAAAGACCCAACCCACCCCCCGATGCGAAGCGCTCCCAGCAACCCCGCCGACCGCATGGGCACGGGGGGCCGGCCGGGTCGACCACCATGTGGCCGATCTCCCCGGCGAAACCGTGCCCACCCACCTGGACCCGTCCATCGATGACGATCCCTCCGCCGATCCCGGTCCCCAACGTCACCATGACCACGTGTCGGTAACCCATCGCCGCACCGATCCGGTGCTCGGCCAGCACGGCGAAGTTGGCGTCGTTCTCGATGACGACCTTCCGACCAGGCAGGCGTTCTCCGATCAGCACCCGCCAGTCCGCGCCTTGGCCCTGCGGCAGATTGGGTGAAAACCGCAACCGACCGGATCGGTCCACCATGCCCGGGGCGCCCACACCGACAGCTCGTGGGCGCGAAGGCGGGTCGGCGGTTCCCGCGGACCCCGCCCCCACCGCAGCCTCGAGTTGGGCCACCACCTCCGCCACGGCATCGGCCACCGCTGCGCCCCGGTCGCCGATCTCGGTGGGGGAGGTCCCCTCGACCCACGCGCCGGACCGAGGGGTGGCCACACGTGCCTCGGCCACCACCGCGTTGGCGGCGTCAAGGGCGATGCCGAGAACCTTCGTGCCGCCGATGTCCACTCCGAACGCCACGCCGGCGTGCGCCGACGAGCCGCCCCCGGACCTCATGCCGAAGACTCGACCCGTGCCTTCAGCTCACGCATGGCCGTCGACATGATGCGGCTCTGGGCGCGCATCTTGATGAAGCCCGGGATGGGCACCCGCAGTTCGGCCTCCAGGTGGTACGTCACAAGGGTGCCGGAACCCTCACCGGCGTCGAAGACGTAGCTCCCGTCCAACTTCGAGGTGATGTCGCCTTTGGTGAGCTTCCACGAGAGTACGTGCGGGGCTTCGGAGAAGTCATAGCGCAGGGTGTAGCTCGTGCTACGCCCGAACGCGGCGGCGCGAAACGTGACCAGTACGGGGCGACCCTGATCGTCGCGCTCGTCCACGACGATCTCTTTGATGTCGGCGGCCCATTCGGGGTACCGCTCGATGTCCGCGGCAACAGAGAAGCATCGCTCAGGCGATGCCGACACCGACATGTGTTCAGTGGCTTGATCGGCCACGATCTCGTGTTCCTCTCTTGTCAACCTGCCCTCGGGCTCGGGCAGGGAGGGTCAGCCTGCCACTTTCGCCAGGGTGCTGGCCAGCCTAGAAGCGAGAACGTCGAAGTCGTAGGATGCCTGGGCGCGGGCCCGAGCGGCCCGACCCATACGTTTCCTGAGCTTGGGCTCGGCCAGCAGGGTGCGGAGCGCCTCCGCCACGCGGCCCGGATCTTCGGGGTCGTGCACCACCAGGCCCGTTTCGCCGTGCACGACGGCCTCGGCCGCTCCCCCGCTGTCGCCTGCTATCTGTGGCACACCGGCGGCGGCGGCCTCCAGAAAGACGATGCCGAACCCCTCTTGCTCGAGTCCCAGCCAGCGGTTGCGGCAGGCCATGACGAAGACGTCGGCCGCACCCAGGAGAGCGGCCCGGTCGTCATCACTGACGCGGCCCAGCAGAGAGACCGAAACCAGGCTGGAGGCGGCCTGACGGCGCAGCGCCTCCAGCTCTCGACCCACCCCTCCGATCGCCACCACCAGATCGGGGTACGAGGGGGCCAACCTGTCGGCCGCGGCTATGAGCACGTCCATCCCCTTGCGCGGGACCAGCCGGCTCACGCTCACGATCAGGGGCCCGCTGCCCGGCAACTTCAAGCGGGCCCGTGCCGCCCGCCGTTGGGGGGCCAACAGCGGTGTGATGGCCGTGGTGTCGACACCGGGGGGTATTTCGGCCACGGTTGCCGCGATGTCGCCCGCGGCCCGCCGCCCTTCCGAGGCCGGGTAGCTCCCCGCCGAGATGACCACCGACGAGCAGCGCAACACGTGCGCCAGCGCGGCACGCGCCCCGGGCACCCGGCCCGGCACGGTGACTTCGGCCCCGTGGAGGATGACCCCGTAGGGCACACCCAGACGAGGGCCCAGAAGCCCGAGCGGAACGGCGGGGTCAAGCAGCACGAGGTCGATGCCGTGCTCGTCGATGCAACGGCGCACACGCGCCAGGGCGTGCGGCGTCGGGAAGTAAAAGGTCGACTCGGGCACTCGTTCGATGACGAACCCATGCGCCTTCTGCTCGGCATCGAAGGCGGGCGCACCGGGGTGCGACGTCGCGGTGAGCACCACGAAGGATTCCGGATCGAGGCGCTTCCACAACTCCCAGAGGTAGCTCTGGATGCCGCCCACCTTGGGTGGGAAGTCATTCGTCACCAACAGGTGACGCCTCATCGGGGCAGCCAACCCCGCCTGGGGTGGTACCCGATCCGCTTCGACCGGGAGCTAGCCGGCGCGGGTGCTGAAGCGCAGAGACGGGACCAGTCCCGCCCGCTCGAGCATGCGCATGGCACGCGCCTCGTCGGCGTCGATGACCACCGCGTCATCGGGCTCGCGGCCCAGGAGAAAGGTGACGACGCAGTCGTCGCAGGCGTTGGTCCCCTGGAGCTCGCAGCATTCGCAATCGATTGTGAGCGGTCCCGTCGTGTCCGGGCTGAACAGGTGTAGTTCGGGCATGATCGCGGCCCTCCTTCTTGTGCCCACAGCATGACGGGGGGTTGTGACACAGCGGCCGTGACCCGCTCCCGGGCGATCACGGGTTTCCCCCGAGGGCGCGGCGCGTGGCCCGTACCGTTTCACCTATTCCCCAGGCCACACCCTCGGTTCGGACTTCGCCGGCCGCTACCACCGCCAGGAAGGGTGGGCCACCCACGCGATAGTCACGGAACGCCTGCGAGCTCATCACGGTCAGGGTGTCCACGGGGTCGAGGGCGGCGACGGCCCGCACATCTTCGAGCTCGGGACCCTTGGTCACCAGGACGACCCGCACCCCCTCAGGCAGGGATTCGCGCAATGCCACCGTCCCCTCCCACAGATCACGGCAGCCCTGGCACGACGACGAGAGGAAGATGAGGAGGACCGGGTCCGGCGCATCGACGATGCCTACCTTCACGGTCTCGCCCGCAGGAGTGAGGCCTTCGATGTCGGAGGGTGCCGTGGCCGGGTGGTCACGGTACGTCGGGATGGGCCGGAGCCGGCGCAGGATCTCGGCCGGCGGCGGGTCGTTCACGGGGTCCGTGACGGTGCGCCCGGTTCCCCGTGCTCCAGCTCTCCGGCCTCGATCTCAACCACGCTGCGACCGTGGCCACACCAACGACACACGACCTTGTCGACATGGCGGGAGAGAACCGTCGCCTCTTCGATCTCGAGCTCGCCTCCGACGGTGTAGTGATGGAACGCTTTGGTCGTCTGAGACGTCGTGACGTCGAAGCGGGTCACGTTGCCGCAGCTGTCGCACCTGTATCGAGGAATGCCCACCGGCACCACGGTAGTCGCCGCCAAACGGCGACTCCGTAGAACTAGATGCGGCTGAGGAGCTCGGCCTTCTTGGCTGCGAACTCCTCCTGCGAAATGATCCCTCGCTGGCGCAGGTCGTCGAGCTCAATGAGCCTGTCCCGAATTTCTGCGGGCCCGGCTCCACGGGGTGGCGCGGGACCCGTCGTGGTGGCGGGGGGTGCCGCGGGTGCCGGTGGCGGGGCGTCCTCGTGGTCCTGCGCCGCGACCGGCGGCACGCCGAACGGCGGTGTCGCGGGCCCCTCGTCCTGGGCCGCCATCGAGCGCGAGGAGCGCGCGTCGATATCGCGCAGCTCGGCCGGGATGGGCTCGGCGCTGCCGCCCCCGGTGAGCTCGTTGATCTGACTGTTGATCACCCGCTGCACGATGGCCGGTTTGCGGACGAACTCGAGCACCACCGCGTCGTCCTCGCCCTGGACGTCGATGATCAGTCGCCCCGTCCCCAACGCGCGTTCCCAGAGCTTCTGGGAGAGGTTGAGCTCGGTGATCCGTTGGAGGCGGAGCTGCACGATGTCCCGGTCCAATATGCCCCGGCGCACCAGGATACGGGTCGTGGTCAGCGCCAACGTGTAGAGGCGCCACCGCAGAAGCCGACCGAGGAGCCAGACGATGGGGATGGCGGCCAGACCCCACAAGACATCGGTCAGCCAATTGGGTGTGGACGGGGCAGCGACGAGGATGGCGATCACCACGGCCACCGCTCCGACGGCGGCGGCGAGCGGGCCGGCAAAGAAGATCCAGTGCGGACGCAGCTCGACCAGGAACTCCTCGTCCTCATTGAGGAACCTGCGTGGCAACGGCACAGCGTTGAGAGTAGTTGCGACGCCCACCGGAGCGCTGGCGGTGGAACGCACCGCCCAGACCTGCAGCGGCACGGGCCCATTAGCCTGGACCACATGCCGTATGCCGAAGTTGCCCCAGACGAGATCCGAGCCCGGTTGTCACGGGGCGAAGATGTGTTCCTGCTCGACGTGCGAGAGCCCGACGAAGTGGCGGAGTGGGCGTACCCGATCGGGGTCAACATCCCGCTCGGACAACTCAGCGACCGGGTGGGAGAGCTCCCCCAGGGGACGACCATCGTCGTGGCGTGCGCGGCAGGGGCTCGTTCGGCCAAAGCCGCCACGGCACTCAGTCAAGCCGGGTGGACGGCCGAGAACCTCACTGGTGGAGCCGCCGCCTGGGCGGCCACCGAACCCGAGACGACCTGAACCGGCGCCGGCGCCGGCGGCGCGCGTCCGTCAGGCTCCGGCTGCCGCAGCCAGGCGCAGATAGTGCCACGCCCGTTCGGGCGCCAATCCACCGCACAGGGGTTCCAGCGCCAGCACCTTTCCCTCCGCCACCAGCTCGGCGGCACGGGACGGGGTGTAGATGCGGTAGCTCTTGTCTTCGCGCCGTAGCTCCTCGACGGTATCGGCCTCGGAAAGCGAGGTGATGCCCGACTTTCCCGCCTTTTCGTTCCATTCCCGGTAGAGACGAATCTCCTGCAGCATCCGAGGTCCCAGCTCGTCCCAGGCCGCGTCGAGATCCTCCGCCACGAATTCCGTCGTGACCGAGTCGGCGGCAGGGATCTGACAGCCCGGCGCAGCGATTCCCGACCGTTGCGCCTCCTCCTCGTACGCCACGCGCAAGTCGTCCCGGTGGGCTTCGGCCAGGAGGAGCAGGCCATGGCGTGCTGCCCGCCGCGCGGCGGCAACGCTGTGCCCGCCATACGCCAGCGCCGGTCCACCCGCCGTCGCGGGGACCGGGGTGACCCGCAGCTCGCCGCGGCCACTCTGGGTGAATGGCAGCGCGGTCCAGGCGCGGCGGAGCGTGACCAACAGCTCTTCCATCTGTTCCGCCCGGGCAGTCGGATCGACCCCGAAGAGCTGATACTCCTCGTCCCGGTATCCCATGCCGATGACACAAAACACCCGACCCGAGCTCACGTGATCGAGCACCGCCAGGTCTTCAGCCAGCCGCACCGGGTCATAGAGCAGACCGAGAAGCGCGGCGATCACAATCGGGGTGGTCTTCGTGCGGGCAGCCATGGCCGACGCCAGGAGCAGGGGAGAAGGCAAGTAGCCGTCCGGCGATGAGTGGTGCTCCGACAGGACGGCCGCCACATTTCCGTGGGACTCGCCCCACTCCGTCATGTCGATCGCCGCCTGGTAGGCCGCCGTCAGCGAGGCCGATCGTTCGGCTGCCCCAGTGACGTCGTCGGGGATGCGCATGGAGAACCGAAGCTGGTACATCACCCCAGCATTGCCGATCGCTCCCGGGGTCCGGGGTCAACATACGGATCCGAGGTGGGGCCGCAAGAAGTGGGGCTGGTGGGGATCGAACCCACGACCGAGGGATTATGAGTCCCCTGCTCTAACCACTGAGCTACAGCCCCTGAACTGGCCTTTCTTCCTACAGATTGTGAACCATCTTGCCTTGCCCTCGTACTTGCCCTCGTTGTGTCCATGACCGGCACGATCAGGGAACGTTCACCTGGGCATTTCGAGTTGCGAGCGTACAACGCTGCTACTGGCAAGCAGGTGACGAAGACCTACGCTCACCCGCGCAAAGAGAAGGGCGTAGGGATCGCAGAAGCCAAGATGCAACTCGCCAGGCTGGTTTCCGATATCGCCGAAGGCGAGTTCGGGGCCAAAGTGGAACCCACGGAGAAGGTGACCCTCTCGATGCTGCTCGACGAGTGGATAGCGCATGGTGAGACCCGAGGTAGATCGCCAAACACCTTGCACGGATACAGAAGCAAGGCGTCACGCATCAAAGCCAGCCCACTTGGCGGTGTTGAGGTTTCAAAGCTCACTACTCGTGACCTGGACGGCTGGTTCGTCAGTGCCGGAGAGATGATCTGCCTTCTAATGAGGCCAGCCTCGGACCGCCGAGGACAACGCATCGGTGAGTGACTTACATTT
>ODAK010006535.1_pt1 | contig 11743 bp, 6 predicted proteins | sample 1539591 | NCBI WGS metagenome assembly ODAK01 (sample SAMEA3539303, study PRJEB22396) | soil metagenome | biome: tundra; feature: field; material: soil | place: USA | collected 2010-05 | depth 0.15 m | reverse complement strand
CCGGCCCCTCTCCCAAAGGGAGAGGGGAGAGAAGAGCTAAACCGGAGCATGTACCAGTGATAGAGGCCTTCGCGATTGTACTTTTGGCCGTAGGCGTTGGCGGGGCCCTGGTCGGCCATGAAGCGAGCCATCGCCACCGTGACGGGGAACTCGACCTCTTTTTCCTGATAGAGTTTGCTCACTTCGTCCACCAGGATCTTGCGAACGCTTGCACGCGGCATGTCGGCGTCGAAACGGGCCGGATCGAGCTTGATGTGGAACTTCAGATCGAACCAGGTACCCAGCGACAGGAAACCCCAATCGTGCTGCAAATACGATTTCCCCTTGCTCAGGTCGGTCGCGTGGACGACCTTCTCGGCTTCCGCGAACAGGTATTGCGAGATGTTCTCGCGGCCGATCTTCTTGAGCTGGCGGTCGGTCGCCTTCAGGTCCCACATCTTGTTAACGCGGTCGGCCATCGCTTGCCAATTCCATTCCGACGCTTCGATTTCCTCATCGAGATTTTCGTCAAGCGCTTCCTGGATCAGCGTCTGGATATTGTTGAGCGCTTTCTCACGCGCGACCTGGTCGGCCTCTTCAAAGTTGCAGTTCGCGAAATCCGCCGCCGTCACTTCGACGCTGAGCTTTTGCACGACCAGTTCGGCGAAGCTGCTGGCGCCATAGGTCGGATCGAGATAGCGGTCGAGGGCCAAATCGATCTGCTGATCGAGCATCCGGCCAACGCGGGTTTTCGGGTTGGCGTCGTTGAGGATCTCTTGACGATAGCCGTAGACGCGCTTGCGCTGATAGTCCATGACCTCGTCGTATTCGAGGAGGTTTTTGCGGATGTCGAAGTTGTGCTCCTCGACTTTTTTCTGGGCGGCCTCGATGCGCCGGCTAACCATGCCGCTTTCGATGGCCTGGCCGGGCTCCATGCCGAGCTTGGACAGAACGTTGGCGACCCATTCACCGGCGAAGACGCGCATCAGGTCGTCTTGCAGCGACAGGAAGAATCGGCCCGAGCCGGGATCACCCTGACGACCTGCACGGCCACGGAGCTGGTTGTCGATCCGGCGTGATTCGTGGCGCTCGGTGCCGACGATGTGCAGGCCGCCCATGGAGGCGACGACGCGGCCTTCCGCCTCCATGCCTTCCTTGTCGCGGATTTCCTGGACGGTGGACTTCCAGACGTCGTCGGGGACTTCGAGCCGGGTGGCGTACTTGTCTTTGAGGCGCGCCCATGCCAGCGTCTCGGGGTTGCCGCCCAGGATGATGTCGGTGCCACGGCCGGCCATGTTGGTGGAGATGGTCACGGAGCCGATGCGTCCGGCCTGGGCGACAATCTCGGCTTCGCGAGCGGCATACTCGGGCTTGGCGTTGAGCAGCTCATGCTTGACGCCGCGGCGCTGGAGCATCTTCGACAGCTTTTCCGACTGATTCACGTTAGTGGTGCCCACCAAAATGGGCCGCCCCATGGTTTCGATGTGGTCGATGGCGTCGGCCTTGACCGTTTGCGTCTCGCGGGTTTCCTTGACGATGAACTCCACGGAATCGTCGTTTTCCTTTATGATCGAGCCGATGAGGACGTTGCCGTCCTTGAGATAGAGGGTGTCGTACTTGTTGATGCGTTCGAGCTCGTCAACGACGGCGTCCCATTTTTCCTTCTCGGTCAGGTAGACCATGTCCTGGTAGTTGACGCGTGTGAGCGGCTTGTTGGTGGGGATGGCGACGACGTCGAGCTTGTAGATTTTCCAGAATTCGTTGGCCTCGGTCATGGCGGTGCCGTTCATGCCCGCGAGCTTTTTGTAGAGCTTGAAGAAGTTCTGGAGCGTGACGGTCGCCAGCGTCTGAGTCTCTTCCTTGATCTTGACGCCTTCGCGGGCATGCTTGGCTTCGACGGCCTGGTGTAGGCCATCGGACCACTGCCGGCCGACCATCAGGCGGCCGGTAAATTCATCGACGATGATGACGCCCAGCTCGCGAGTCTCGGGGTTGTGCATGACGACGTATTGCTTGTCCTTGTGGTAGAGATGATGCGCCTTGAGCGCATTGTCGATCATGTGCGGCCATTCCATGTTGCCCGCGGTGTAGAAGCTCTCGACGCCGGCCAACTCCTCGGCCTTGCGGATGCCTTCGTCGGTCAGATGGCAGGACCGCTCTTTTTCCTTGACCTCGAAGTAGAAGCCGAGGCGTTTTTCCTTCTTCTCGACATTGGCGCTGGCCACGTAATCCTCGACCGCGGTTTGATTCGCTTCGTCGCCCTCGGAACCTTCGTCGTCGGGAGGGCTGGCGACCGCGACGTCCTGCGATTGTTTAACGCCCTGGGTGACGGCCAGGTCCTGCACGCCCGCCTCGGTTTCTTCGGGCGACCCCTCCTCTTGCGACAGCGGGTGATGGGGAATGTTGATGCCATGCCCTAAGGCACGCAGCTTTTCCTGGGCTTTCTTTTCCATCCGCGTCAACTCAATGGCGATCTGGTTCGCCCTATCGTACAACTTCGGCGTGCCGAACGAGGGGCCAGAGATGATGAGCGGAGTGCGGGCTTCGTCGATGAGGATGTTGTCCACTTCGTCGATGATCGCGAAGTTGAGGGCGCGCTGGCACTGGTGATATTCCGGCGGGTAATTGGCATCGCCCCAGCGGGCGGGTTTCATGTTGTCGCGCAGGTAGTCGAAGCCGAACTCGCTATTGGTGCCGTAGGTGATGTCGCAATCGTAGGCGCGACGGCGTTCGACCGAATCCATGTCGCTCTGGATGAAGCCGCTCGTGATGCCGAGGCCGTTATAAATCGGCGACATCCATTCGCAATCGCGGCGCGCCAAATAATCGTTGACGGTGATGATATGCAGGCCCTTGCCCGTCAAGGCATTGAGATACGCGGGGGGCGTGGCGACGAGGGTTTTACCTTCGCCGGTCACCATCTCGGCAATCTTGCCCTGGTGCAGGACGGCCGCGCCGACAATTTGCGTATCGAAGTGCCGCATGTTCTTCGTGCGGCGGGCAACCTCGCGGCAAGCGGCGAAGGCGTACGGAAGCAGATCGTCCAACGTCGGTTCGGCGGGAAGCGATTCCTCCATCAGCGCGAGCAGCGTCGTGAACGATTCGCTGGGGGCGGCATCGGCATGATGAACGACACCGGGTTCGCCCGCCCCCTTCTTGATAAACGGCTTGTGCTCGACCCCCAAACGTCGCCGGAATTCGGCGGTCAGCTTCTCGAACTCCTCGTCGCGCACCTCCAGCATCAATGGCTCCAGCGAGTTGACGCGGTCCAGGACCGATCCTGGCGCGACGGTATGTGCTTCGCTGCCCTTGGGTCGAATGAATCCGAGCGAGCGGACCAGGCGTTCGTTGCTGGACCCGAACATTCGCCCGAGGAAGCCGACGACGCCTTCGGAGACGGCACTCAACGAGTCGGTGACTTTTTCCCAAACACTGACATCTAAATTCGCTTGCGTACTCATGTTACATCCTTCGGCCCACGAGCCCGCAGCGCCAGCAACGGCTTTTCTCGACTCCCTTGCTGGCGCTGCGGGCTAGTAAACTCGGCACAATCGTTATTGTCGATCCAGTCTAAGAAGTCAGTCTAAGTTTCCAGGCCGGTCGGGTCAATATGGAGTGACGATTCCAGGGTTTTCACGTCGGCTCCTACAATAAGCATATGGATCGAGAAAGTCCCTTTTCTCGCTTTGGTGAACAAATGACCCACTAACCCTGAGCGCCGGCGAGGGGATAACAGAATCCTGAAGGCTCACTTGCAGCTTGCTGTTATCCCCTCGCTGGCGCTCAGGGTTAGTCAATCAATGGCTATTCATGGCTTTCGACCCACGATGTCCCTTCTGCAATAGCGCGTTGCCCACTCCGCCGCTCGACGGCAAGCTCGCCTGTCCGCGCTGCGGCGAGCCTGTGCCGGCAGCGCGCTGGCCCATCGATACCGCGGTCGCCGCCGGGGAGCCGCCCATTCATCCCCGAGCGCAGCCGCAAACGCCCGGCATCCGCAAGACGGCGTTCCTCATCCTCGGCGTCATGCTCACCATGGCTGTTGTTGGCTTGAGCTATGCCATCTGGACGACGAAGCTGCGGCAATCCCGACATCCGTGGATGCCCGAGAAGCAGGCGCCGATCACGTTCCGCTCGCCGATGCAATTGTCGGGGCTCGGGTATCTGCCCAAGGGAACGCAGATCGTCGTCGGCTTGCAAATTGCCGAATGGCTCGAAGACAAAACCGGCAAGCAACTGCTTGAAGAACCACGCCCCGCCTTGCTCGATTGGGTGCTGAGACAGATCACGCGTTCCACGAGCCTAAAAATTGACGAGATCGATCATGTCGTGCTGGCCTCGGCCTTCGATGCGCAACTCGTGCTAATCGTGACGACCCGGCAGCCGTACTCCCCGCAAAAAATCGCCGCTGTGTTGCAGCCGGCGCAGACCTCGGTTTACCAGCAAAAGCCGCTCTACGATTATTCGCTGAAGCCCCTCGGCGAGGCGATGCTCTGGTGCGTCGAGGAGCGCACGCTGCTGTATGTGCTTCGGCTCGATGCGCCGAAGCGCGAACACCTGAGCGGACTGTCGGCAACGCCGCGGCCGATGGAGGAGCTGCTGCCCGCGTCCCTGCGAGCTGTCCTGACGGAGCGCTTGCCGAAACACAATTTGTTGTGGGCGGTCGCCCGGCTCGAGCAGCTTGGCGCGCTAAACGATTGGCTGCCATTCGTGCTGGGAAAGCAGATGAAGCTGGGACCGATCCAGGAAATGAAGGCGTTCGCCATCGGCTTGGAGCCGCTCGATGGCTTGACGTTGACCGGGCATTTCCAAATGACGGATGCGAAGGCGGCCGCCAAATTCAAGGCGATGTTGGCGGAGGTGAAGATCGACGGCGCGACGTCGCAAAAAGTCGAGACGACGCCAGCGGACGCGAAGGAACCCTGGCTGACCTGGCAAATGCGCGGCGACGCGGCGGCAGTGCGCGCGTTGTTGGATGGTAGCAAGAAATGAGAGACACGCTTACCAGCCCGGAGCGCCAGCGATGGGATAACAGAATCGTTTGCAATCGCTTTCCTTGATGCTGCTATCCCGTCGCTGGCGCTCCGGGCTGGTGGGTTGGTCCCTATGCCTTCAACATCTCATCATGCCGCATGCCGCTCGGTGACAGATCGGCGCGCCGGCAATTGGCGAGCGCCGCCTTGGCGCCCGCGTGTTGCTCGGCGTCGTTGTCTTCCCATTCGATACTGACGGCGCCGTCGAAGCCGACGCGGTTCAGCTCGATGAAGATTTCCTCGCAGTTATTGGCGTCGCGGGCCGTTCCGGCAGTCACGAAGTTCCAGCCGTTTGCCGCATGGCCCATCGGGCGATGACCGCCGAGCAGACCGGCGCGGGTATGCTCCCGGCTCACTTGCACGCCCTTGATGTGGGCACAGTGGATGAACTTGCCGAACTCGCGGATGAACTGCACGACGCTGACGCCTTGCCATTCCATGTGGCTGCCGTCGAGGTTGAAGCCGACGACGCCTTCGTACCCGGCCTTGCACAGGAAATTGATGTAATCGCTGGCCGACTCGATGTCGCCCATCGCGCGTTCGCTCGGATGGCATTCCAGATCGAAGGTGACGCCGTACTTCTTGCAGGCGTCCCAAATGGGGCCGAAGCGTTCGACGAGCAGTTCCAGGCTGACCTGGCGGGCATCGGCAATCGCATGGCCGCCGATGCTGCTGGGCAAGGGCGGGAACAGGAAGAAATGGCTCCAGCAATGCGCGGGCGAGCCGACGAAGCCCGGCAGCGCGACCTTGCGATTTTGCAGCTTGCCGAGAAAATGCGCGAGCCGCACGCAGCGCATGAGGCTTTGTGCCGATTGCTTCTGGATCGCCTTGCCGACGTCGTCGGGAACGAAATAGGGATCGGTGCGCGGCGGGCTGTTCCCCTTGGCGCGCCAGGCCTTATACATTTCGACCGCTTCGCCGCCCGTGAATTGCAGCGTCTTGGCGGTCGGCTCATCGCCCAGGGCTTGGCCTTGCAGGTGGGTGGCGATGGTGAAGATTTCCAGGCCGTGCTTCTGAGCGATCGCATGACGTTCCTTGGCGTAGGCTTCCGCGCCGGCGTCAGTATCGCAGTTGGAGAGATCGAGTTCCCAGCTCGCTTCTTCCCAGCCGTCGAAGCCGGCGTCGGCGACGAACTTGATCCAGCCGTCCATCGGCATGTTGCCGAACTGCCCGCGCACGAGGCCGATTTGGTGATAAGATCCTTTGCCGAAACGATGCTTGTCGGTCTGCTTGAAGCCCATGGCGACCTTTCCGAAAGTGAAGATTCGAGGATGCCGGTCAGGGAAAGCCTACCAACGACCTGCATGGAGTTCAAGCGGGACGGCGATTTTTCTGGAAATGCGTCTGAGTTGGCCGAATCGTCGCAAACGTCTACTAAAAGGACTGGATCAGCAAAGCCCGCTTCGGGTAGGATGAGGCGATTACCAGCCCGAAGCGCCAGCGAGGAAAAACTCAACCTCGCTGGCGCTTCCGGCTGATGATGAACGGTCAAAACTCTCTTTACAAGGAACCCATCATGCGGCCACAAATCTTCGGCGGGCTTCTCGCGGGACTCACTTTGATCGGCGTCGCCCTGACCCTGCACTCGGATGCGACTGCCGGCGGCGTTAAATCCGACTCCAAGGTCAAAGCGACCGCGACCGCGACCAAGCCGGTCGCCGACGGCAAGCAGACCGTCACCATCACCCTCGAAATCGAAAAGGGGTGGTACATCTACGCCAACCCCGTCGGCGATGAAGATTTCGAGGGCAACAAAACACGCGTCAACATCAAGGCCAAGGACAAAGTGATGGCCAACGTGGCCTACCCGACGGGAAAGGTCAAAGTGGACGGCAAGTTCAAGTTCAACATCTATGAAGACAAGGTCACGATCCAGGCGGTCGTTTTTCGCACGGCCGGCGACTCCAGCCCGTTGCAGCTTAGCATCGATGTGAACTCGTGCAACAAGGGAACCTGCCTGTTGCCGGGCGTCGTGAAATTGACGGTGCCGTGATTTGGACCTCGTTTAGCGTTCGCAGTGAAGCGCGCTTCTCCGCGAACGCTAAACGAAGACAGTTACTTCCCGTTCAGCCGCGCTTCCGCGGCGGCGGCGAGGCCGAGATCGGCGAGGATTTGGGCGGCTCGATTGGCGTCGTGGACCGTGTCGAACGCCGCATAGCCGATGAATTGGTTGCCCAGGACTGCCATCGTCAGTCCCTGGAGATTGATGCCCGCGATGGCCCACTGCTGCGTGACGCGATGAGCCAGGCCGGCTTCGTTGTCCCCTTCCATGCGGCGCACAATCGGATGATCGGTTTCCTGCATTTCGGCTGCCTTGGCGGCGCGGGTCGGGCCGGGACCGCTGATCGGCGCGACATACAAGATGCCCATGCCGGGCTTGTTCGGCAATCGCTTGGTGAAGATATATTCGAGGTTGGCCTCGCCCTGGGCCAGGAAGGCTAACTTCCCGGCGACGCTGCCGGGCTGATCGGTGACCTCACACGACCAGACATGCACGCGATCCCATTTGAAGCTCATGACGCACCACCTTTCGCGCAACGTATCGAGACGATCATCCCGATTTTGATCGGAAGTAAACACGGTTTGACGCCATCGGCCAGCATAGTCGCCGAACGGTGCGATGCCAAGGGAGAAATTAAGGCAGTGCTCCACGAAGGGCACGAAGAACACGAAGAGGAAGAGAAGACAGAAGAAGAGGCATTATTTTGCGTGGCTGGGAATTCTTCCGAAAGCGGAAGATTACGGTTGCTCCTGGCATGGCGGGCGGCGACAATGTTAACATGCTTCTGTTGAAGCCATTTCCTGTTCCGCGAGGGTGATCCCATCATGAAACGAATCTTGTTGGTCACAGCCTTGTTTTTCCTCGGCAGCGCGACGGCGTCGGCGGATTATATCCTCATCAAAATCAACATGAACCAGTTGAACTTCTTCCCCATGGGGCTCCCCATGCCGGGGCAACCCGGCGGAGCCGTGGGCGTCGGCGGTGGGCAAGCGACGCCGGCCCCAGGTCAAGGCGCCCTTGGCGGTGGATTTCCGGTGCCTCCGCCGGGCGGACCAGGTGGCGGCGCGATCGGCGGACCCATGCAGCCTCCGCCGGGCGGTATGCCGCAAATCCCCGAAGACCCGAACGCCCGCTGGATCTACGCCTTCGTCGAGGTCAAGGGCACCCCGGCCCTCGTCTTTCCCGCGTTGGGCATCGGTGGCCCCGTGGGCGGAATCTATCAGTTCGACCATAAATGGGGCGCCAAAAATTGGCTGCCTTTGATCATGCCCAATGCCCCGGTCCCCTCGATGATCGCGGGTCACAACATTCCCGACGATCCCGACGTCAAGAACTTTGACGCCAAGCTCGCCAAGGAAAAGAAGGAAAAAGACAAGAAAATCGAGAACGTGCTCCACCTGGCCCGCAAGGTCTTGTCCGCCGGCCGGCTCAAACAATTCCACAAGGCGATGAAAGAAGCCGGCGACATCAATCCCAAGCACGGCGTCGTCAAAAATTACCAGCTCGTCAAGAAGGAACTCGACCGCCCCTTCAAGGACAATGATCCCGCGCAGCTCGACCTTCTCAAGAATTTGGCCGACAACGGCTTCAAACCCAGGGTCAGCGAGCAAGGGCATTATCAACTTCACGTCAAGCTCAGCGGCGCCGACCGCGCCAGCGACGCCATCGTCAAGCACCGCCTGGCTCTGATGGAAACCACGCTGGAGACGTTCTACTACTGGTTCGCCGTTCAGAAGGAAACCTCGCTTCAGCCGGCCTTGCCAAAGTTTCGCCTCCACGCCATCCTGACCAACACCAAGGAAGAATTCGTGTTTTGGCACGAGAACTGGGGCGCGGAGCCGACCGTCGGCGATGGCTTCGCGCCGCGCCGCGACAACGTGGTCGTCATGTCCGCCAAGACGCGCCTCAATGATTCGATGTTCCAGGAATACGACCAATTACTTACTACCAAACTTCAGGAAGCCAACGAAAAGCTGCAAGCGTTTGGCTTGCGGGTCACGCGTGACGACCTTTTGAGCGGCAAAGTGAACGATCCGAGGTTAGCCAAGATCGGCCTCCCCATCGCGTATGCCCAGCTCGCCGTCCTCCTCGCCCGGGCTTTGGAAGACGAATCCGAACGTCTCACCGTCACCAACGAATCCGTTCGGCAACTTCTGATCGCTTCGGAGATGTTCCCGCGCAACGTGCAGATCCCCGACTGGATGGTCGAAGGTCTGGCCGCCTTCTTCGAAACCTCGCCCGGCCTGTACCCGACGGTCGGCGGCAAAAACTGGAGCCAACTGGTCTCGTACAAATATTTCCGCGATGCCAAGCGTTTGGAAAATCCCGCCGAAGTGCTTTTCAACGTCGTCACCGACCGCTATTTCCAGGACGCCCGACTGTTCGCCGCCCAAATGCGCGAGAACCCCAACGGCACGGACCTCCGTGTCGCCGCCAAGGAATCGTGGGAATTCGCCCGCTGCACCTCCTGGGCTTTCATTTACTACCTGGCGCAAACCCGCAAGCTCGATTATCTTTTCCGCTATGGCAAAGAGCTCAACGAGTTGCCGCGCGACATGGACCTTAGCGACGTGGTCATTCAGGGCTGTTTTGCTCGCGCGTTCGGCATGACGGATAACGCGGACCCGCGCCGCATCGATCCATCGAAGCTCGCGGACACGGCGACCAAATGGGGCAACATGATGCAGGAAACGAACCTGGAACACATGGAGGTCCAAGCATTCCTGCTGAAAATGCGCGCCAAGCAGGACGTGGAACCCGGCGCCGCCATGGATCCAGCCGCGTCCGCTGACGATCCCGCCGACACGGGCACCACGGCGAACCCGAACCCTGCCAACCCGAATCGGAATCCCAACGTTCGTCCAAACCCCGCTCCCCGTCCGAACCCCAATGCGCGCCCGAATCCTGTTCGTCCGATTCGCCCGGGGATGCCTCGCCCGCCGGGAGGATAATCGTTGAAACGATGCGCAAGCGGGCGCAACGCCTTGACGCCGCCGCGGGTCGCGTCCTATGATGAGAGGACGCGCAAAGCCGAAGTGGCGGAATTGGCAGACGCGCCAGCTTCAGGAGCTGGTTCCCGCAAGGGAGTGGAGGTTCGAGTCCTCTCTTCGGCATTCTTTACCCCGCAAGGACTTGGGTCAAATCGACCTGAGTCCTTTTTCTTTTGCGTATAATGGTTTGCTAGCGTTTTGCTAACACCAGGGCATTCGTGTGGGACTCGCGGGGAGTCAGATCATGGCGAACCTCCAAGAGCGGAATGGTTGGTATCATCTTCAATTTCGTTACCAAGGGCGGCAATTCAGCCACGCCCTCAAGACGCAAAATCTCCGGGAAGCGGAGGGGATTCGGGGCACGGTCGATCTGGTGCTGATTCGCATCAAGAATCGTGAAATACCGCCGCCCGCCGCAGATGCGGATGTCGTGGACTACTTGCTTGCTGGCGGAAAAGCTGTCGAGGCCCCTGCGACGATGCAGGCTCCGCTCACTGCGAAGGAACTCATCGAACGCTACATGAAAGCCCACGAGAACGGCGCCCTGGAAAAGAACTCGCTTGCCACAATCCGGCTGCATCACAAGCACGTTTTGGAATTCCTCGGAGACCGGTTCGTGCTCCGTGAGTTGAATGGGCAGAAGTTGCAAGAGTATCTCGACAAACGGGCTCGACGGAGAGGCGTCCGCAGTCGTCGTCTTTCGCCGGCGACGCTGAAAAAGGAAATCGCATCGCTTCGCGTTGCCTGGAACTGGGCCAACCGGGCCGGACTGCTTGAAGGCAACTTTCCCGGCCGCGGTTTGACCTTCCCGAAAACGGATGAGAAAGAGCCCTTTGCGACGCGCGAAGAAATAGAGCGTCGCATCGCACGCGGCGGTTTGGATACGCCGCAAATCGCCGCCCTGTGGGAATGTCTCTTTCTCACGAAGCCGGAGGTCGCCGAGTTCTTGGCCTACGTCTCGAAAAATGCTTATCAGCCGTTTGTGTATCCGATGGTCGCCTTTGCCGCTCACACTGGGGGGCGTCGATCCGAACTGCTTCGCATTCTGATCGACGATGTTGATCTCGAAAGCGGCACGGCGTTGATCCGCGAGAAGAAGCGCGTCAAAGGAAAGCGATCGACTCGCCGGGTTCCCGTCTCGCCGTTTCTCAAGGGAGTCCTGCAAGACTGGCTCAAGATCCATCCGGGCGGTCAATTCTTGTTCTGCCAAGAACCAGAAGTCTGCCGAAGCAAGAAGCGTGGCCGCGGCCGTCAAGCGGCGCCGGGTGCCTTGACGCGCGACGAGGCCCACGATCACTTTCAACGTCTCATCAAGGATTCGAAATGGGACAAGATGAAGGGCTGGCATGTGCTCCGGCATTCCTTCATCAGCATCTGCGCCGCGGATAGCGTGGATCAGCGGATGCTTCAGCAATGGGTGGGGCATCTCAGCGAAGAAACGCATCGTCGCTACCTCCATCTCATCCCGAGCAAGGAACAAGATGCGATTGCCAACGTGTTCCAGTGATATGCCGGGATCACGCACTGTGCACCCGGATGGGCAGCAATCCTTCGTTCTTGATGCGCGTAAGCTCCTCGTGGCTGATGCGCCATTCGGGATAGGCGCCCCGGGCGTATTGACGCTTGCTTGCGTGGATACGTCCGAGGCGACACCATTCGCGAACGGTGTATTCGGATTTGCCAAGGATCTTGGCCGTAGATCGGAAGAGCGTCGTGTAGGGAAAGAGTGTAGATCTCGGTGG
>ODAK010006534.1_pt1 | contig 11743 bp, 9 predicted proteins | sample 1539591 | NCBI WGS metagenome assembly ODAK01 (sample SAMEA3539303, study PRJEB22396) | soil metagenome | biome: tundra; feature: field; material: soil | place: USA | collected 2010-05 | depth 0.15 m | reverse complement strand
CCTCTCGATGCCTCGCGAGGGGGTTGAGCAGGCGGCAGCGGCCATGCCTCCCGAGGCCATCGCTCCCGCCGGCGCCTTCCTAGCGCACGCCTCCTGCACGCTCAATGGGGAGACCCTGTTCGTGGGCCCCGACCACATCTCGCGTCTCGCTGTAATCAATACCAGCGGCATCACGGCCGAGAGCCTTACCGCCGAGAGCATCGCCGAGCGGCTCGACGAGATCATGGACGTCACCGATGCCCAGATTCTCACTGTGGGCGATCGCCTGACCTAGTGCTCAAGAGCGGCCTCTGACGCCACCACGGCCTGCCGCCAGGTCACCGCTTCGGAAACCGGCTCCCGGAGTTGTTGGCAATTGCACGACCGGCAGATCTCGCTTCAGCCCGACCCAATGGGTGCTCTCGGGTCCTCAGAGCAGACCGACCTCCCAGCAGGAAGAGGGCTGTGGATCGTCGTCACGTGGCAAGGGGCCTTCCTTTGCTCGTCGAGGGAACTCATCTGCTTCGTCATTACTGGGCAGCGCCTATATGAAGTACTTGTGAATTTGGAATACATGAGGTAGACAGGCGAGGTCAGGTCGTCGGGGATGGCAGCGAGTTCTCAAAGGGGAGCAGTGGACAACGATCGTCAGCACGTCGCGCCATCTCCCGATGTCCAGCGCAGGCTCTACGAGCTCATGGTCCTGATGAAGGCAGCCGACGATCGGCTGAGCAAGGGGATCGCCTCGGGCGAGCTCCAGTGCGTCTACTGGCCGCCGCGGGGCCAAGAGGCCATCGCCGCCGCCGTCGGGGTGTGCCTGCGGATCGACGACCAGCTGGTGACGACCTACCGCGGCCTGCACGACCTGATCGGCAAGGGCGTCCCCCTCGTGGAGATCTACGGCGAGATGCTGGGCCGCCAGGTCGGCTCGAGCCGCGGCAAGGGCGGGACGATGCACATCGCGCGACCGGCCTCGGGCGTGGCGATGTCGACCGGGATCGTCGGGGCCGGCCCGCCGGTGGCGGTGGGGCTGGCGATGGCGGCGAAGCGCAAGGGCCTGGACCGGGTGGTGGTGGTGAGCTTCGGGGACGGCGCGACCAACACCGGTTCGTTCCATGAGGCCGCGAACATGGCCGCCCTGTGGGACCTGCCCGTAGTGCTGCTCTGCCAGAACAACCTCTACGGCGAGATGACGCCCGTCGAGCACACGATGAAGGTCGAGACAATCGCGCAACGGGCGGCGGCCTACGCGATGCCGGGCGTGCGCGTCGACGGCAACGACCCCCTGGCCGTCCTCGCCGCGCTGGGCGAGGCGGTGGCTCGGGCGAGGAACGGGGCTGGCCCGACCCTGCTCGAGTGCGTGACCTTCCGCTTCCGAGGCCACTACTTCGGTGACCCTATGGCCTACATCCCCGCCGAGCAGATGGCGGCGGCCGAACTGGCCGATCCCGTCCCGAGCTTCCGCACTCAGCTGGCGTCGTCGGGGATCTGCGATGAGCGCGAGCTGGCCGAGATCGATCAGGCCGCGGTCCTCGCGGTGGACGAGGCGCTGGCGACGGTGCTCGCGTCGGCGCCGGCCTCGGCTGACGAGCTCTCCTGCGACGTCTACGCGGATCCGACGAATTGCCCGGTCTAGAGGGAGGCACCGTGGACGAACGAGTGATGTCGCTGAGAGAGGCGCTGAACCTCGCCCTCGACCAGGCCCTCGCCGCCGACGAGCGCGTCCTGCTCCTGGGCGAGGACATCGCCGATCCCGGCGCGTCGGGACCGACCAAGGGCCTCTCCACCCTCTACGGCACCGACCGGGTCCTCGACACGCCGATCTCCGAGGCGGCCATCCTCGGCGCGGCCATCGGCATGGCGATGGACGGCTTCCTGCCGGTGGCAGAGATCATGATCATGGACTTCATCGGCATCGCCGCCGACCAGCTGATCAACAACGCGGCCAAGCTGCGCTTCATGACAGGTGGTCGCGTCACAGCGCCCATTACCGTGCGCACGCAGGTCTACGGCGGGCTCGGTACCGGGGCGACTCACTCGCAATCGCTCGAGGCCTGGTTCATGCACATCCCAGGCCTCAAGGTGATCGTGCCCGCCACCCCCCGTGACGCCAAGGGCCTGCTGAGCTCGGCGATCTTCGACGAGGACCCCTGCCTCGTCCTCGAGACGATCCGGCTCCAGGGCCAGCGCGGCCCGGTCCCGCTGGACCCCTCCTTCTCGATCCCCCTCGGCCAGGCCGAGGTCAAGCGGCCCGGCACTGACGTGACCCTCGTCACCTACGGCCGCGGGCTGCTCGAGTCGCTCAACGCGGCGGCCGCGCTGGAGGCCGAGGGGGTGAGCGCCGAGGTGCTGGACCTGCGCACCCTGGTGCCGCTGGACGTCCCGGGACTGCTCGAGTCCGTGGCACGCACCCGCCGGGCGGTGGTCGTGCACGACGCGGTCGAGTTCGCCGGCCCCGGCGCGGAGGTCTCGTCGATCCTGCACGAGGAGCTCTTCGACGTGCTCGAGGCGCCGGTTGGGCGGGTGGGCGCCCGCTTCATCCCCAACCCCGGGAACCCTGCGCTCGAGGCGCAGATCTATCCGAGCGTGGACAAGATCGTCGGCGCCGTGCGGCGGACCATGGGAGAGTCACCTGTGGAGGTAGCTGGAGATGTCTGAGTTCACGATCCGGATCCCGAGGGCCTCGGTGGCCATCTCCGAGGCGACGCTGATCGAGCAGCTCGTCGAAGAGGGCGGCCAGGTCAACGAGGGCGATCCCCTCTTCGTGATCGAGACGGAGAAGGTGGAGACCGAGATCGCCGCCGGTGCCTCGGGGACGGTGCACTGGACCGGCCAGCTCGAGGAAGTCTTCGAAGTAGGTACAGAGATCGGGGTCATCGAAGAGGCGTGATGGGTCCGAGACGGGAGGTCTGACGATGATGACCAATGCCGATAGCGGCGTATCGGAGGGAGTGGGTGGCGTGCCCTTCGCGATGCGCGGTCCGCTGCACGTGCCGGTCGAGCGCTACTACGACCGGGGGTTCTTCGAGCTCGAGAAGCGCAAGCTCTGGCCGAAGGTCTGGCAGATGGCCTGCCGCCTCGAGGAGATCCCCTCTCCTGGGGACTTCGTCGAGTACGAGATCTGCGACCAGTCCATCCTGATCGTGCGACAGGACGACCTCTCGATCAAGGCCTTCCACAACGCGTGCCGCCACCGCGGCGTGCAGCTCGGCAAGGGAACGGGCCGGATGCCCAAGGGACAGATCGTCTGTCCCTTCCACGGCTGGCGGTGGAACATCGACGGCTCGAGCTCCTTCGTCTACGGAAAAGAGGGCTTCGAGCCCGAGTGCGTGCGCCCCGAGGACCTGCGCCTTCCCGAGGTCAAGGTCGACATCTGGGGGGCCTGTGCCTGGATCAACATGGATCCCGAGGCCCGCCCGCTGGCCGAGGCCCTGGCCCCCGCCGCCCAGCTCCTCGACGCCATCGGCTTCGCCAACATGCGGGTGTGGTGGTGGAAGGAGATCATCCTCCGCTCCAACTGGAAGATCGCGCAAGAGGCCTTCCACGAGGGCTGGCACGTGATGCGGACCCACCCACAGCTGACCATGGGGATGGGGGAGGACTACCCCGTGGACAATGTGGAGTACACGACGTTCGAGAACGGCCACGCGCGCTTCCAGGGCCGCTTCGACCCCACCGCGGGCGGGGTCGCCGAGGGCCGAGGGGCAGATCAGTTCCTCGAGCGATCCACGACCCTCTGGGAGGGCCAGGACGCCATGACGCTCAAGCGCGATATCGACGTCTTCATGGGGATGCGCAACCGGGTGCCGCCCGGCGAGGATTTCCCCACGGCGGCAATCGCTGCGCTCTTCGAGTACTGGCAGGGCGCGGGCATCCCGGTGCCGCCCAAGAACGAGGGCGTGCGGCTCTGGGGTGGCGAGGTGTTCTTGTTCCCGAACTTCTTCGTGCTCCCCATGTACGGCAACGCGCTCTGCTATCGCATCCGCCCCCATGACGACGATCCGGAGTGCTGCCGCTTCGAGATCTTCTCGCTGACCACCTACCCCGAGGGTCACGAGCCCGGTCGAGCCCATCTCATGGGCCGCTTCGAGCCGGACGACGCGGAGAACCTGGGCCTGATCCCGCGCCAAGACGTGCGGAACATAGAGCGCCAGCAGCGCGGCCTGCACTCGCTGGGCTTCACCGAGTTGCGGCTGGCCACGGAGTGGGAGAGCCCCATCAGCAACATGCACATCGAGCTCGACCGCTACCTCGCCCGCTGAGCGGGTCGGGGTCGACGCACACACATCGAAGAACGTCGAATCGGGGGGAACATGTCTGAGTCGGAGCATGTCACTGACGTCGTCATCGTCGGGTCCGGAGGTGGCCTCTGCGGGGCGGTGACCGCCGCCGCGCAGGGACTCGAGACCCTCGTCATCGAGAAGGAGCCGCTGATCGGGGGCTCCACCGCCATGTCGGGAGGGGTCCTGTGGCTCCCGAACAACCCCCTCATGCAGGCCGAAGGCGTGCCCGACTCCTTCGAGGAGGCGATGGACTACTTCGACTCGGTGGTGGGCGACGCGGGGCCGGCCTCCTCCCCCGAGCGCCGCGCCGCCTACGTCAAGGAGGGCGCGGAAATGGTCCGCTTCCTCCAGGACCTCGGGATGAGCTTCCGCCGCTGCGAGGGCTACAGCGACTACTACGCCGGCATGCGGGGGATCCGGGGCGGCAAGGAGCGGGGGCGCTCGATCGAGGCGACGGCCTTCGACGGCCACCAGCTCGGCGACTGGAACAAGAAGATCATCCCTGGGATGGGCTCCGCGGTGCCATGGACCATCTACACGGGCGAGGTCGCTCCAGCCCAGCTGATGAACCGGTCGCTCAAGTCGCTGCTACTGGCGGCCCGCGTCGGCGTCCGGACCGCGGTCGGCAAGCTCAGGCGCCAGGACCTCTTCACCAACGGAGGAGCGCTCATCGGTCAGACCCTGCGGGTGGCGCTCGCGCAGAAGGTGGACCTCTGGACCGAGACCCCCCTCGTCGACCTGCTGATCGAGAACGGGCGCGTGACGGGTGTAGTCGCCAAGCGCGACGGGCGGGACATGACCATCCGCGCCCGGCGCGCCGTGCTGCTGAGCGCGGGTGGCTTCGCCCGGAACCCCGAGATGCGGGCGCGCTACGGCAAGCAGCCGAGCTCGACCGCGTGGTCGATCGCCAACCCCGGGGACACCGGTGAGGTCATCCAGATCGCCCTGGGTCACGGGGCAACAGGAGACCTCATGGATGATGCCTGGTGGATCCCGACCGGGCTCTTCGCTGACGGCCGACCCTCCTCGTTCAACGGTGAGCGGTGCAAGCCCGGCTCGATCATCGTCGATCGTGAGGGGAAGCGCTTCTTCAACGAGGCGGTCTCCTACATGGAGGCCGGCCAGCACCTCTACGAGCACAACCAGGACGGTCGCTCGATCCCCAGCTGGCTGATCATCGACTCGCGCAACCGCAGCCGCTACATGTGGTCCTTCCAGCGAGCCGGCAAGACTCCAGAAGAGTGGATCACGAGCGGCTACATGAAACGGGCCGACACGCTCAGAGAGCTGGCCGCGCAGTGCGGCATCGACGTGGGGGGCCTCGAGGCGACGGCCGAGCGGTTCAACTCCTTCGCCCACACGGGCACCGATGCCGACTTCCACCGCGGCGAGGGCGGCCACGAGCGCTTCCAGGGTGACCACACCAATAAGCCCAACCCCTCACTGGGACCGATCGACAAGCCTCCCTACTACGCGGTGGCCATCTACCCCGGAGACGTCGGGACCAGCGGCGGCATCCTCACCGACGAGTTCGCCCGCGTCCTCAACTCGGATCACCAGCCCATCGAGGGGCTCTACGCCGCGGGGAACTGCACGGCGTCGGTCATGGGCCGGTCCTATCCCGGGGCCGGCGCGAGCATTGGTGCCAGCTTCGTGTTCTCGCACATTGCGATGAAGCACGCGGCGGGCGAGCTGTCGGCTGGATGAGCAAGCGGTGCCCCGACGACGGACAGCCGAGAAGAGATTCCGGCGTGCTCCTGGTGACCCACCCGAGCACGATGTCGGCTGGGTCGGTCGTCATGGCGTGCTCTCTGCGAGCACCGGGCGATGGAGGGGGCAAAGAACAGGTCCGTTCACAGGGATCGGCGTCGTTGTGCAAGGGCCCCACGGGGAAGCCGGGTTCCCTGGGATCGCTGACCTACCGGAACGTTGCGCGACGTTGCGGGCGCGTCCCTCGGGCAGGTGATCCGAAGACCTTCGCATACTGCCCCGCTCGTCCTGCATGGAGAACGAACTGGAGCATGCCCACTCCCACCCTCACTGCCACTCCTGTCCCTGCCGGACCGAGCACCTCGATGGCGAAGTCCAGGGCCCGACCCCTCCGTGGTGGGCGCCGCCATGCTCGACCCGCTGCAGCACCGCTGCGCCGTCTTCGAGACGACAGCTACCGGGCGCGGATCCAGCGGGCCTGCACCGAGCGCCTGCGACCCCGATCACGCCGCAAGACGGAAAGGGGAGCTGCCACGTCGAGAGATCGCCGCACCCCCGGAACCCCGAGAGCTCAGCTGGCAGATTCCGGTGGGCAACTCTGGCACATTTCGGTCAGCGCGGCGCCATCAATGTGACCACGAGGCTCAACTCTCCTGCTGATCGGAGGCCGCATCGACCGCACCCGTGAGGTACGCTCGCTCGACCGTCTCGATGTCACGTGCGATCTCCTCCGAGGTCCCTGACATGACGATGCGCCCTCGTTGGAGGACGTAGACCCGATCCGCGATCTCCAGCGCCTGGCGCACGTGCTGCTCGACGACGAGGCACGCGACGCCCTGCGAGTCGGCTGCAGCCCTGACGGCGGAGAGAAGACGTTCGACGATGAGCGGAGCGAGCCCAAGCGAGAGCTCGTCAGCCAAGAGGATCTTCGGCGAGCGGCCCAGCGCCCTTGCCAGGGTGAGCATCTGCTGCTCGCCTCCCGAGAGCAGGCCTGCAGGGCGGCGCAGAATGGGAGCGAGCTCGGGGAAGAAGGAGAGCGCCCTGTCAGTCGGCACGCTGGCGAGGCGGAGGTTCTCCCCGACCGTGAGCCGCATGATTACCGACCGCTCCTCTGTCACGAAGCTCAGCCCCTCCTTGGCCCGTCGATGAAGCGGCGCGGTGGTGGGCTTTGCGTGGAGACGGATCGAGCCCGAGATCGGCGGAATCTCGCCGGCGATCGACAGCATGGTGGTCGTCTTACCCGCACCGTTGGACCCGAGGAGGCAGACCACCTCCCCGCGTCGGACCGTGAGCTCCAAGCCACGACAAAAGGGTGCCCCGCCGTAGCCGAGATCAGCGTCGACCAGTTCGATAGCGAGCTCGCCGCTCACGCCGGTTCTGCCGCTTGCTGGTGGCGCTCTCCGAGGTAGGCGGCGATGACTCGCTCGTCACTGCGCACCTCATCCGGGGTGCCGTCGGCGATGGTGCTCCCGAAATCGATCACGACCACCCGGTCGCAAATCGACATGACCAGGCCCATGTCGTGCTCGACCAGCAGGATGCCCATCCCGCGTTCGCTGGCAAGGCGACGGATGAGGGTTCCAAGCTCACGGCTTCGTGTCTCGTCGAGACCGGCGGCCGGCTCGTCCAAGAGCAGGACCGGCGGACCCGAAGCGACGGTGCGGGCGATGGCCAACAGCCGTCGCTCCCCGTAGGAAAGGCCGGTGGGGAGCTCTGCGAGCCTGTCGGTGAGCTGGAACTCCTTGACTGCCGCGACCGCCGCCGGGGTGAGCGGGCGGGTCCTCGGCCAGACAAGATCAGTCAACCACGAGGTCCGCGTCACCTCGTCAGAGCCTGCCATGATGTTCTCGAGCACGGTCAGATCCTCGAAGAGCTCGAGAGACTGGAACGAGCGACGAAGACCACTCCGCGCTCGGCGAGATGTTCCCCACGAGGTGATGTCCTCACCGTCGATGCTGATCTTCCCCTGCGACACTCTGACGAGACCTGTGACCGCGTCGATCAACGTGGTCTTGCCGGCGCCGTTCGGCCCGATGAGACCTACGATCTGCCCGGGCTCGACCTCGAGGCTCACCTCGTTGACCGCCACGACGCCCCCGAATCGCACCGTGAGACCCTCTACGCGAAGGGTCGCGGGTTCGACTCGACCGGGCTCGGCTTCGGGGAGATGCAACACACGCGGGCCGTGGTGCACGAGCTTCGAGCGGATCTTCCCCCAAGCCTCAGACGCCAGGAGGGCACCGCCGTTGGGATATGCGATCACGGCGCCGAGCAGCAGGACTCCTCCGAACAGGGTGGTCCAAGAGCCGAGCGAGAAGAAGCTCTGGAAGGCCTGGTTGCCGACACCACCGACCGTCATGAAGGAGCCGATGATGCCCCCCACCACGTAGCCGACACCGCCGATCACCGCGTAGGCGACGGCGTAGATCGATTGGAAGGCGTCGAAGCTGTCGTATTGGACCACCGTGTAACGGAAGCCGAGCAGCGTGCCGCCCAACGAGGCGATCGCCCCGGCCAGCGCGAAGGCATAGATCTTCGAGCGGAAGACACTCACCCCGAGGGAGGCTGCCGCGCGTTCATTGCTCCTCATGGCGAGGAGCCGACGTCCCATGGCCGAGCGGCGCAGATTGGCGAGTGCGAGCGCCGGCAGGATGAAGCCGATCAGGCACACGATCGCCCATCGGGAGGGATGGGCCACCGAGCTGACGTCCATCCCGAACATCTTGACCCGTCCGATCGGTGTGCCGTCAGCCAGGATATTCCCTGTGATGGCCGGGTTGTCGAAGATGATCGATTCGATGGTGAAGCCCAAGCTCAGGGTCACCACCGCGAGATTCACCCCCCTGGTGCGGAGTGCGGGGATCGCCAGGATCAGGCTGGCCGGGATCGCGAGGAGCATCCCGCCGATGATGGCAAGAGGTGCCGGAACGCCGTGGTTGGCCATGAGTTGTGCCGAGAAGAGCGCACCCAGGCCGCCGACCGCATACTGACCCAGCGAGAGCTGCCCTGCGTATCCGGTGAGCAGGACGACCGAGAGCAGAATGATCCCGGTGGTGATCGACAGAGAGGCGGCACCCACCCAGGTCTGGTTGAAGACCATGGTGACGAGCACCGCAGTCAGGGCGACGCCGATGCCGATCTCGGGCCAGCGGATTCGTCCGCTGCCCAGGGCTGGCAAGCGCTCGATGACGTGACTGCGGAGCGGAAGCCCTCTTCCTCGCACGACCAGAACGACGACGATGATGACCAACGGAACCAGCTGGCTGGTCCCGGTCATCAGACTGAGGCCGAAAAACGACTGGATGTTGGGCTCATACAGTGTGACGACGCTCTCCCCGATGCCCAGGACCATGCCACCGAGGAGTGTGAGCGGAAACGAGGTGAAGCCACCGACCAGCGCGGCCGCCAGTGCGGAGACCGTCACCAGGAGGGTGAAGACTCCGGGGCTGAGTCCGGTGATCGGGCTGATTAGGACGCCAGCGACGCCGGCCAGCCCGCAGCCCACGCTCCAGGTCACCGCACTCAGGAGGTTGGGCGACCAGCCCAGCGTCGCAACCGCTCGCTCGTTCTCCGCACTGGCCGTGATGGCGAGACCGAATTTGGTGAAACGGATCACCGCCCAGAGCAGCACGGTGAGGACGATGGCGATCCCGGCCAGGATGAGCCGGTCCACCTGGACGACGACGGAACCCAAGTGGAAGACGTTCTGTGGGAGGAAGGGCTGGACGACGTTGGTCGAATCGCCATAGCGCTTCTCGACGAGGCCCTGGAGGACGATGAGCAGACCCAGGGTGGAGATCACCTTCGTGAGCGGCGAGGACTTGGTCATGTGACGGAGGACCACCTGCTGGAAGAGCAGGCCGATGAGTGCTGCACAGAGCACCGCGACGACAAAGGAGGGTACGAAGCCCCAGCCTTGGTTTACCTCGAACTCCTCGTAGCAGAGGTATGCGGCGGCCATGGAGACCGCGCCCTGGGCGAAGTTGACGATTCCCGAGCCTCGGTACACGAGGATCGCCCCTTGGGCCAGCAAGGTGTACGCAGCACCTGCTCCGAGGCCCAGGATGCAGAACTGCAGGAACATGATCACAGCGTTGTTGTCCTTCTCGTCACATGAGTCCGAACAGGTCGGAGGTCCGCGGGTTCGAATCCCGCGGACCTCCGACCTGTGTCAGCGCTGCTTGATGTTGCTCAGCTGCTGGTGCTGGTGCTGGTGCTGGTGCTGGTGCCGGGCAGGCCGGCGAAGGTGTTGAACAGCTGCGACGGGCTCGTCTGACTTCCTTTCCCGTTGTACGCGATCCGGTACATCCAGGGGTTCGAGACGTTCTTGAAGATCGAGCTCAGTGTGCCTGCAGACTGGAGGTTCCCCGGAGTCCAGGGTCTGATGATCCCGTTCATCGGGATGTTCTTCGCTGCCTTGAAGGCCGCCAGGACCGAGGCGGCCGTCGGGGTGCCCTTGTGGGACTTCATGACCTCGTAGAAGGCGTGGACGGCCAGCCAACTCGACAGCGAGACGGAGGTCATGTTGTCGACCGTCACACCCTTCCCGTATTTGCGCAGAGCGGCAATCGGCTGCGCCAAGCCGGGGAAGTTCTTGACGTCACCGATTCCCGGGGTCCACCAGACGTAAGAGGCCTTTTTGGAGAACGAGCCCAGCTCCTTGAGCTGGTTCAGGGTGAGGCCAGCGATTCCTGTCGCGTAGTCGATCTTCGGGTTCAGCTGGTTGATCGCCTGAGCCACCTCGACCAACTGAGCGTTCCCAAGGGCGATGACGATGCCCTGCGCACCGTTCTCCTCGGCCTGGGCGACGTACTGGCTGTAGTCACCCGAAGCCGAGGAGACCAGCACGTAGTTCACCACCTTGGCGCCCTCGGCTGCAGCGATCGGATCGAGCAGCAGGTGCGTCTCTACGGCCGAGGGGGTGTCGGGCAGCACCACGGTGATCTTCTTGTCGCCCCTGTGGATGAGGTCCTCCATGATGCCGACCAAGCTGAAGACGCCGCCGCCGGTGAAGTCCATGTTGTCCGGGTTGGCGTAGTCGGTGACGTCGTCCTCAGTGATCCCGATGCGGGGGATCCCTGCACCTTTGAGAATGCTGTTGACCTCGGCTGGGCTGGAGAAGGTGTCGTCCTCCAGAGTTGCCACGACGTGGTCGCTGACCATGGTCTGAGCGCACTGGACCTCGATGCTGGCAACTCCCTGGGAGTCACACTGGTCGAGCTTCAGGGGGTGCCCGTTGATCCCACCGGCGGCGTTCAGCGCGGCGATCGAGGCGACCAGGGCTTTGCCAGCCTCAGGGAGGGCGAGGTTCGCTCCGGTCATCGGAAGGATCTGGCCCACCACGATCGGCGTGCCGTGGGCCTTCACCTTCGTGCTCGTCGAGCTCGCGCTCGAGCTCGACGAGCCCCAAGCGGTTGCGAGTAGGGCAACCGCTGCGAGTCCGACGATGGCTTTGATCGGCTTTCGTGACATGTTTCCCCCGACTGTCTAATTGAGACTCTCGACTACCTGCAGGCGAACGTTCTTGCACCGCCCTGCGCCCCCGGGTGTCGTCTCATCAATCATGACGAGGCAGCTCTCGTACCCAGAGCGAGGCAGCCACTGCGAGTGGTTCCTCCCTGATTACGGCCGATGCAGGACACCGAATCCTCCGGTGCCCCCCCAACATCGGCGTCACTATACACACTCGAACATGGGATATCAAGAAACTGATCACCTTAGAACGAGACGATCCGCGCGGAGGTGAAGGAGCGCGACTAGCTCCTCGAGCA
>ODAK010006533.1_pt1 | contig 11744 bp, 4 predicted proteins | sample 1539591 | NCBI WGS metagenome assembly ODAK01 (sample SAMEA3539303, study PRJEB22396) | soil metagenome | biome: tundra; feature: field; material: soil | place: USA | collected 2010-05 | depth 0.15 m | reverse complement strand
CTGGCGGCGAATCCATGCGGTGGACTTCACGGTCGAAACTTCGTATCCGGCGCTGCCATCGCTCCGAACATCTAACCGTCGCACGTTCACAACTTTGGTTTCCGGAAAGACATGCGCCCCGTGTTTTTCAGCCAGGTAAAGGTAGTTAAGATCCAGCGTATTTTTTGCGCCGTAGCGGCAACCCATCATGCAACCGCCGCAGGCGATGCACGTGGATCGCGGCGGACCTTCTCCCTGGAAAAATGGATCAGGACAGGTCTGGCCGGGCGGTTCCCCTTCCGCCGACTGGAGGATGCTCACCTTCGTAGGGTAAAAGGTGTTCCCAGCCCCGGAGATTTCTGCAACTCGCTTCAGCAAGAGGTCGGCAGGGCCGAGGATCTTGTTTTCCGTAACCCCCAGGATGCGCGCGGCGGTTTCGTAGTGCCGGGGCATTTCCGTTTTCCAATCGGCCAAGCCACTCCACGATCCCGATTCCCACACTTTTTCAGGAGGCGGAAGCAAGGTGCCGGCGTAGGTGATCGATCCGCCGCCCACCGCACAGCCATGGAAAATGGCGACATGCCTGAACAAGCGCAGGTTGAAGAAACCGCGCAAGCCGAGTTTTGGGCGCCAGAACCAGCGATGGATGGACCAACTGGTGCGCGGGAGATTGGCCGGCGTCCAGCGGCGGCCCATCTCCATAACGGCAACCTTGTAGCCCTTCTCCGCCAGTCGATGGGCTGAAACACTGCCGCCGAAGCCCGATCCAATGACAATAAAGTCGAAATCGAAATCAGATTGTTCGTTGCGGAGCGTCATAACTATATGCCTGCTGCAATTGCCTTCCCCGGTAAAACCACACCGCCGTCGCGCTGGACTTTTCCGTTGTGCCAGATTATGGTCAGTGCGCCGTGAGAAAGCTCCCCGAAGTCGAAGAGGCCAAGGCGCTGATGATTGAAGCCGTGGACTGGTCGGTTTTCAGGTGGCTCTTTGAAAAGCGCAGAGTACGAGAGGCCGCAGACCAAGCCAATGCTGCCTTGGACAAATTGAACCAAGCGGTTAAGGCGCGCTGGAGCAGTGACGTCAAAGCCGCCTACAAAGCGTTGGCGGCGAAAGCAGGTGGCGCTCGAACCCGCCGGCAAGGCGAACCGGAATCTCAGGCCGTCGATCCTCAAGTTAGACTCTTCGCTAAGAAGGTGAAAGAGGCGGATGACGCAGCTTACCGGGCCAGAATGGCTGCGGAAGACACCTTCGACGAAGCGGAGAGACAACTGAATACGGATCTGGCGCGAGAAGGATGTCAGAAAGCCATTGAGTCGTGGGAGTTGCACGAAAGGGCGATACGCATGGCCGAAGCAGCTCATGGTTCCAGCAAAGCCACAATTTAAGGCTTGGCGGTCCAAATCCTGTCTCCCGTTCAGCATGAAATTGTTTCCTTTTTCTCCCGCCCTCGAACCCGGGCATCGATGACTTCTCCAATCCGCCGCAGCGCATCGGCGCTCTGCCACGCCTCGTGTCCGAAGATCTGGAAGTCATGATTCATGTCTTCCCAGCTTTCGAGGACGACATCCGCTCCCTGATTCTTGCCGTGATCGGCGAATGCCCGAATGCTGTCGTACAGAATTTCTGTGTTCCCAGCTTGTATATAAATAGGTGGAAGCTTGCGCAGGTCAGCCCATAGCGGCGAGACGAGCGGGTTCCGACACTGTGCCGGGTCACAAAACCAGTACCTCCACTGCAGGAACGCTGGCTTGTCGATCCAGTCAAAGTCATTGCTAACGATTTCGCTGTCGAAGTTGGTTGGCGGAGAGAGAGCAATGGCTAACGCCGGCAACGGAAGCTTCAAATCGCGTGCCTGCAAGAGCACAGCCAGCGTCAGGTTGCCACCGGCCGAGTCTCCGGCGAGGATCAGATTGTCAGGATCGGTGCCGCTCTCCAGCAACCATTGGTAGGCGTTGAGCGCGTCGTCAAGCTGCGCCGGGAACCGATGCTCCGGAGAAAGACGATAATCGAGGGCAAACGTCCTCGATTTTGCCGCCAGTGTGATCTGCGCGATAAAGCTGGCGTAAGCCTGAGGGTAAAAGGAGTATCCGCCGCCATGAAAATACAAGACAGTGACCGGCGACTCCGCGTTCTTGCGGGAGAACCAGCTTCCCCTGAACTTCTCATGCACAGCGTATCTGATGGTTACCTCTGACAACGCCGATGAGCTGAACACCACCGAATCCAAATAGCGACGGGCCTCCTGTACATCACGTATTTTGAAGGCGGTGTTTACCTGTTTCTTCGCCATTCTCGTGGCCACTTCCACAAACCAGTTCCAGCCTGGCCGCCGCGGGCCCTTGAGCATCCGGCGGACAAACACTTTGACGAACGATTCGCCCAACTCCGCTATGCTCCGGAGCTGGTAGCGAGCCGGACCACGGAAATGGATCTTCGCGGACATGCATTTCACCGGCCCTCTACGTGCACACCGAAGCCCTATCGGGAAAATAAACCGGGATCTTCAAGGGAATCGGGGAATCCGGTGGTGAATTGGCGACCACGGTGCGGATGATGTTATCGATATGCTGCCACCAGCCATGAAAGATCCGACCGTCGATGTAACGAACTTGCAACCGGCTCCAGCCGTTGAGGTCGAATGACTCGTCGTCGGGACTAACGATCACACTGCGGGTATCGAGTCGAAGTCCGGTGTGCAGTGCTTTGAGCGCACTCTCCTTCCCGCTCCACAGCAGCGTCAAAAGCCGAGCCCGGTCCGTGGCATGCGCCCGCGCAACCAGCGCCTGCTCTTCGGCCGTGAAATAGTCGGAGAGGAAAGCTTCGCCACGCGGCTCAATCACTTCTAAATCACAACCCAACTCGACGCTGGCTGGCGCCACCGCGCAAATTGCTCGCCCGGCCCCATGACTGAGTGAAATAGTCGCAACGGCTGGTTTGTTGGCGAGAAAGCCCTCGGGTGCGCCCGACGGCGCCGGACGTATTTCTATTCTCCTAAGGATGTCGGGATGAGCGGGCAGATTCAGGTAAGAGGCTAAAGCGCGTTTCGCCGTCCAACGTCCCAGCCGCCAGCTGTCGCGCCGTTTGGCAAAGCGCATGCCGTTTAGTAGCGCTATCTCGTTAGCGCTGAACCAGGCATTCTCCGCCGGCACATCTGCTTCGCTCTGTTCGAGCCAATGTACCTCCATCAAATCCACCTAGGCCGCTGCTTCAGCCTGAACTCTTGCCTTCTCCAATTCTTCAGCCTGAACTGGTGGCTTCTCGGATTTCGCTTCCTCTTCCCGTCCCATTCCCCGTTCCACTGCATCGATAAGATAAGGTCGCAAGTTCGCAGGCGGAATAATGTAATTCAGCGCGCCTACGGCGAGGGCCCGTTGCACGCTGTGCACGCGGTCAAACTCGGCGGCCATCTCACCCAGTTTCTCGGAGTGTACGACTTTAAAGAGTTCTTCCCACTGGGCGCGCAACCGCCCTTTTTCCGCGCCCTCGGCTTTGGCCATCGCCCCAGTCAGTTCTTGGAGACGCGGGTCTTTGCGGGCTCGGGCGTCGACTTCACCGGCGAAAACAACGGCCGCCGCCGGCGCGCCGCCGATGACGGAGGCGTACGTGCCCTCCAAAGCAGTTACTTCGAGATTCTCGTTCAGCGCCCGTGAGAAAACCACATAAGCGCCGCCGTGATAACGGGAGATCACGCAAAACACAATGGGGCCTTTGAAGTTCACTACCGCCCTGCCGATCTCAGCGCCGTACTCAAGCTGCAGCCTGCGCATCGACTCCGGCGAGCCATCAAACCCCGACAGATTAGCCAGCAGCACGACCGGCCGGTTATTACTGGCCGCGTTGATCGCGCGCGCCACTTTCTTGGACGATAGCGGAAAGAGCGTTCCAGCACACCACTGATCCGGCCCGTCGGCTGGGACAAATCCTAGCCGTGGCACCGGTCGAGATTCGATGCCGATCAGACAAACGGGATAGCCGCCGAGATGTGCATCCCAAACCACCGCCGTCTCCGCTGCGCGCATGCCAGCCCAGCGCTCCAGAGGAGCATGGTCCTGGTCGATGGCCGCCATCATCACTGTACGAACGTCGAAAGATTTCTTGTGCCCGTGGTTGGTCACGTCCGACAGTATGTCGCCCACACATGTGAAACCTTCCTCGCCGCTGTGAGGATAGGCTCGCACGTCACGGGCGATGGGATCGGTCGTCTCCGCCCGCCGTGGGAACCGCTCACCCGGCGCTACGTAGGTGTGATCGTAATGGCGGAACAGGAGGTGGCAGGCTTCATCAATGTCCCGCGCCCAGTACTGCGCCTGGCCGTTGAGGCCCATGATGCGGTCGTACCCGCCAATGCCCTGATTGTCTTCGGCCGAGACGCCTCCTGAATAATCAAGGGCGCGCTTGCCCGTAAGCACCATCGCCGCCTTCGGCGTCATGATCAGAATGCCCCGGGTGTGCATGAGCATGGTGGCCTCGGCGTTCCAGTAGGGCTGCGCACCTACGTTGATCCCATTAACAATGATATTCACTTCCCCGCCTGCCTGCGTGAACTCCACCAGGCGGCGCAGTACAAGGGCAATCCAGTCCATGTTCTCCACACCGCTGTCCATGGAAATCTTGGCGCCGGCCGAGATGGCGAACCATTCCAGCGGCACGCCCATTTCTCGGGCTAGATCAATGGCTGCGATGATGCGCTGGCATTCCGGCTCGGCGAGCGCGCCCAGATCTTTGCTCGGATCTCCCAGCAACATGACCCGCGTTATGCCCTCGGGATACTTGACCGTAAAGTTGCGGATGACGCCAACAATGATGTTCGCTTTGTTTTGACCATAGGGACGCTCGACACGAACCAGACCGCCGTCGGCGTCGAGATCGTACTCCACAAAATCGCCCGGAGGAAATTCGGCCCGCGTGTGTTCCAGGGCGGGTGTGAGCAAGTTGATGATTTCGTACGGATAGATGAGTCCACGTTGGCGCATGCGGACAACTTTTTGCTCGTATTCGGCCAGCGGTTTGATGGGCGGTAATTCGCCGGCGGGCCGGAAGGTAATGAGCATCCCGGTGCCGGTCGGACTCGCAATGCGCACCACCATGTCGCGCAATTCCCCGGTCGCCGGACTGGGAATACGGGCACGCACTACTACTTGTTCCAACCCCAGGCCTTCTAACGCGGGCGCCAGTCTGCGCACCATGTCCCGCAATTCGTCACGCTGAAGACTAAGCGGCGGCCGCACGTATAGGAGTATCCGGTTCCAATAGAGGCGCTGATTGGTTGGCCGCCGTGACTGAAACAGGCGGATGCCGGCAATCGCTTCCGTCAACATGCGCTCCAAATGCGGCAATTTCACGATACGGCCCGTCTCATCCCGCCACGGCGTTACATCGCGCACTTCCGCGCACGCGATTAGCCGCTCATCCTTCGGGTTGTCGCGGGCGACAGCATGGAGCAGGTAAACGTCTTCCGCCGAAGACAGCCGCTCAATGTTGAAGTTGCTGAGCCGCGAGAGGTGCAGTCGCTTGGCCATCATCGGATGCAACCCGCGATAGAGTTTCTCCTCTTCATATGCATTCCCGCTGAGGCGATAGGTGAAATGCTGCATTCCACCCGCGCCTTGGGCCTGGACGGAGCCCACATGGACCGGGCCAGCGACTTCCACCACGATGCGCCGGATGGAACGGGGGAAGCCAGCTTGGTTGAGCGCTGACTGAACTTCCTGCTGCGTGACTTCGGGATCGCCCAGCCGCCCCGAATGCCAAGCGTAGAGGTCAATGACGATGTCATGGTCGGCCGGCACCTGCGCGATCAAAGGAAACATCGCGCGCATTGCCTCAGAAAGCCGCGAATACTCCGCGTGCGTGGAAAAGACATGAACACGCTTGCCCTCATGATAGTATTCGGCCGATGCGAAGCACTGCCCATCCACCTCCAGAGAGCGGAGGTTTTCAAGCGCCCGGATTCGATAGTAGCGGCGCGTGATCACCTCCAACATCAGCCTGCGCATGGCGGGGTCGGCAGCCGCGAACCGGGCGGAAAGTAATGCCACGATAGGCTGCGGACATTCCAGCAACACACGGATTCGCTCGTGGCGGTCGGCGGCATCGGGATTGGCCGCCATATAAGCAAGTTGCTCCTCCACCTGCTCATAGACCTGCTTGCGCGCCTGCTTAAACAGCGGCTGATCAAAGTAGCGATAACGTACTTCCCGAGCCAAGTCGCTGACCGCCGGGAAATGCCCGTTACTCATAACAATCATCCGGTCGAGAAGCGTCCGCAGTGATTCCTCCGCGTGCGGAGCAAGCCTCTGAACGTACCGCAGACGCCGTTCCAGCACTCCCATGACCGGGGCGATTTTCTGCTCCACGCGCTGGTGCGATTTGTATATCCAGAGCAGGCTCTCTTCCAGTTCCGGCGAGCGATCCAGACTTTGAACGCCGTAATGTGACAGAGCGCGGCGAAGCGCGCTGACAAAAGCCGGCGGCAGTCCTTCGCCGCCTGTCTCCAGCATCCGCAAGTACGAAAATAGATGGGCCTCAGCGCTCGGCTCTTCACTACTGGCCCGGTGGTTTACCTCCGGGTCGCGCTGGAACAGCGAGCAGATGTCCACAAAGATATTGAGGATCTCGTCTTCTGCCTGCCTTATTTCGTCGTCCACCGGGCAGTTCTGGTCCCATTCGGCAAGCAGCCGAGTGCTGTGCTTGGGGTCCACGTCAAAGCCCAACATGAACTGGCGGAGTTCTTCCAGGCTCTGGCGGCAGCTGGGTTGGATGGCTTCCTCGTTTCCATCCGACCCGCGCGACGCCCCAAAAACTACGCGCTCCCCAGCGGCCACGGTATCGCCGCCGGCATCGGGTTCGATCTGCAAGAGTGGCGCTCCCGTGTCCACTTGCACGTTGCGCATGGTCATCACTTGCCGGACCTTTCCGGAAAATGGCGCGACGACTTGCATCTCCATTTTCATCGCTTCCAGTACCGCCAGGCGGTCTCCGACCGAAACTGTGTCACCCGCTTTGACCGCAATGGAAACTACCACTGCCGGCGCCGGCGCGTGGACGATACCTCCGTCATCGCGGTCGACCTGGTGCGATACGCCGTCCACCTCGATGCGGTAACTCAACCCCTGGGCCACGGAGACAACGTGGAAACGCCGCCCGAAGGCGGTGAGCCAATATTCAAACTGACTCAGACGGTCGAGATGGGCCTTAATGCGCGATCCATTGACCTCGACTCGGTACTGTTGCGGACCCAGGCGGTACGCCTTGGCCGAGTAGGAATGCCCGCGATAGCGGAGTTCCGTAGTCCGTCCTACCTCACTCCGCACATGCGGCCGTCCGCGCACGGCTGAGGCATAGAATTGAGTCTGCTCGACGGCCAACTGGGCGTCGTAGGCCTCAATCGCGGCCTGTACCAGAGCCACGTCGGCGTGGCGCCTGGAGATGTGGTCTCCGGTCGCCGCCAACTGGTCCAGCCACCCGATATGGACTTCTCCACGCCGCACATCGCGGTGATTCAGCAATTCCAGCAAGAACGCCTTGTTACTGGCACCGCCCTTGATGACCACAACGCTGCCGCGCAGTGCTCGCTGTAACCGGGAAAGCGCTTCCTTCCGGTTCTGCCCGTAGGCGATGATTTTGGCGATCATCGAGTCGAACTCCGAGGCGACGGCATCGCCTTCCGCTACGCCGGTGTCAACCCGCACCCCGGGCCCCGTCAGAATCCTGAACCGCTCAATTAGGCCCGGGGCGGGAGCAAAGCGATTGTCCGGATCCTCCGCATTCAGCCGCACCTCGATGGCATGACCGGTGGTACGCGGTGGCTCGCCTTCCAGGTGACCACCCCGCGCGACGTGAATCTGCAGCTTGACCAGATCGAGCCCGGTAGTGCATTCCGTCACCGGATGCTCGACCTGCAACCGCGTGTTCATCTCCATGAAAAAGAATTGCCGGCTTTCCGGTTGATACAGGAATTCCACGGTGCCTGCATTGCTGTAGCCGGCGGCCTCGCTCAGGCGCACTGCCGCTTCGCGCAATGCCTGATCCTGTTCCCGAGAGAGCGTCGGAGATGGCGCTTCCTCAAGAATTTTCTGGTGACGGCGCTGAATGGTGCAGTCGCGCACGCCGACCGCCCACGTCTTGCCATGGAGGTCTGCGATTACTTGGACTTCGACGTGGCGCGCTCCCTGAACCAGTTGCTCCATGAAAACAGTTGGGTCTCCAAAGGCCTTAAACGCTTGGGCGCGGGCGCTGTGAAAAGCTTCCGAAAGTTGGCTGGGCGAAAGCACCCGGCGGATCCCGTGACCGCCACCCCCTGCGGTAGCCTTAATAAGGAGTGGATAGCCCAAGCGCTCAGCGTGGCGTTCGGCATCGGCGAGCGTTTCCACCGGACCGCCGCTCCAGTCCGTTACCGGGACCTGCTTCCGCTCAGCCAGGCGTTTCGAGGCGATCTTGTCGCCCGCGCGCCGCATCGCCTCACCATCCGGGCCGATGAACACGATGCCTAGATCGCGGCAAAGGTCCGCGAACTCGGCGTGCTCGGCGACAAAGCCCCATCCCGCCCAAACGGCGTCAGCACGCGCGGCTGTCAGCGCCCGTTCCAGCCGGCCGTAGTCCACATAACTGCTCTTGAGCTGCTGCGTGTTTTGATCGACGACCTGAGCGGGGCCGAGACACACCGCCTCGTCCGCCTCGCGGACGAACATGGCACGACGGTCAGGTTCGGTGAACAGTGCGATGGTGCGCAAAGATGTGCCATGTTCCTGATTGAACTCGCGGGCTGCGTGGATGAAACGCATTGCGGCCTCGCCGCGATTGACGATCGCCACACGCTGGAATTCGAGATTCATAAATGCCTCGACAGATCATCACGTGCTATCAAGCCACAAGGATTACGCCGCGACCGTTTCCAATGACATTGCCGCCCGCAGCGCTTCTAACCGCCCAGGATCAACGGCGCCGGGAACCGCCACCGTGCGGTAGCCGCTGAGCTTCAGGTAGCGGGTTCCCTTCGCATTCACAACCTCCGCATCGAAGCTTCCGTCGACCGGGTTGGGAGTGACCACGGCATACAACTGGCCTTCCGCCTCTTTGGGATCGCACACTAATAAGGAGACGCGACCAATGTGCTGCGGCAGGCCCATGCGGCCCTCGACGCCCATTTCCCAGACTCCGGCGGTCTGGAAGCACAACTCGATCAGTCGCGGCGCCATGAGCGTCAGCAGGCCGGACGGGTGGTGATTGTTACGCAGGCCTTTGGCCATCAGGCCAACCATCCGCCTTCCATCCCACCATGCCCGCTCAATAACCTGGTACGCGGGGCCGTGGAAGTAGAGGCGGTAGAGGTCGGCGGCTTCAATGATGTGTCCGTCTGGCGGGCCCAGGGCCGGCACGGTCACCAACGCGGGCGCGTGTTTCACCAGTCGCGCGCGCGCCGTGAAATGCGTAGTCACTTGCGGCTCGGTCTGATTCGGAAGTGGCCGGCGCCCAAGCAAGCGGCAATCCGCGATCAAGCCGTCTCCGTGCGGATGAATCACTGCCTCGACCGTCACCGGGCGGGGCTCGTTCCTGTAGAACTTGAACGGCGCCAGGAAGTTTACCTCCTCAATCGCCTCGACATGCCAGCCCGGAAGCAGGCACAGGGCAGCTTCGGCGAACGCCTCGATGCCCATGACGCCGGGCAGCACTGGCGTGCCGTCAATCTGATGGTCGTGCAGAAACGGTTGAATGGCCGGGTCGAGCATGGTCTCAATCGTGAGCGGGCTGTAGAGTCCGGCACTCGCGATCTTGCCGATCATCACTCCACAGCCCGCTGGCCCCTGCGCCAGCGAGCGCTTTTCAGCGGAGACTTCCGCCAGGCCGCCAGCCGGATCGAATTCATTCATAAGCACACCAAGACGCTGGCCGATGACAATCTCGCCGCGGGTCCCCCCCACAGTCAGTTCACGCCGAATCAGTGGAACGCCCGCTTCGGCTGGCAACATATCGATGCCCGCCAATTCCATCACTTTCGGGACAGAGCCCCGTGTGGCCATGCCGATGCCGCCCCACGCAGTCCAGTCAATGACGATGCCGCGTGTGGCCGGCCGGGTGCTGCGGAAGCTCGACGTGATCTTGCAGAGCAGATCGTTGGCAGAACTGTAGTCCGTCTGTCCGACGTTGCCGAAACGTCCGGCAATGGAGCTGAACGCCACCGTCGCCCGGAGAGGCATGTCGCCGGCGGCGCGCAGCAGATTATAGAACCCGTCGCTCTTGACGTCGAACACCAGGTCGAATTCACGAGGGTCTTTGTCTGCCAGCGAGTGGCTGCGATCCAGGCCGGCGGCGTGCAGTAACACATCAATGTGCCCGTTGCGCTGGCGCACCTGTTGGATCACTTTGTCCACAGCGTCTGCATCGGCGAGGTTGACGCTGAAATAGTACGGCGTGCCGCCAGCGGCGAGCACCGCGTCAATCGCGCTGCGCGCAGCCTGCGCCCGCTCCAGGGCCGCCAGCTCCTTTTCAACCAACGCCGGTGTGGCCCGTTCGCCGCGTGCCTGGATGCGAGCGAACAGCTCGCGCTTTAGTCCTTCTTTGTCGCTGGCGAAGCGCTTGAGGTCAGGATTGTCCGCATCAGGCTCAGGCACCAAATCGAGCAGGTAGAAGGTGCCGCCGGAAGCGGCTGCCAGATCGGCTGTGATGGCCGAGACGATACTTCCCGCTGCGCCGGTGATCAGGAATACAGTGTTCTCGTCGAGCGTCAGACCTGGCTGTCCGTCGGCCGCAGGTTGTTCCTGCAGCCCAATCGTCCAGCGCAGCCCTGCCCTGTAGCCGATCTCGACAGCACCTGGGTCGCGCAGGGTTTCTTCGATCAGGATGCCAGCCACTTCCTCCGCTTTGCGCTGCGCTTCGAAATCGATTACTTTGACGAAAACGTCCGGCCGCTCGCGCTTATACGCTTTGCTGAAACCTGCGACCGCGCCGCCGAGCGGGGCTACTGCCCCGGCCTCGTCGTAGCCATGCTGTCCGCCCAGCCGAGTTGCCGACACTAAGAACGTGCCGGGCTGCGCGATCTGCTCGTAGAACGCGCGCATCGTGCCGTAAAGCGATTTGATGCGCACCCGCACAGCTTCATGCCAGGTGGCAAGATCCAGGTCGCGAAGGTTGCCCTCGTTGTCGAGTGCGGGCAGCCAGTAAACTCCGTGCACCGGACCGGCAGCCAAGAACTCCTTCAGCCGATTGGCCAGTGCTTCGGCGTCTGGCGCGTTCTCGATACAGAGAACTTTGACGCCCGCCGTCTCTAAACGCTGCACCAGTGCCTTTGCAACTCCGCCTTTGTCGGCCATGACCACCACCCGCCGGCCGCCTTCTAGCGAAACACCCGTTGGCTTGCACATGCTGAGCTCGGGACGCAGGACCGGCACCGGCACGCGCCGTGGAACGCGATTCGCAGCATCCAGACTGGCGAGGGCCGGACGTGCGGCCTTGACCGGTGCGGGAGCAGGAGATGAGGATGGTTTCTCCGCCGTCGGTTCATATTTCTTCTGCGCAGCGGATGGGACTGAAGCAGATGCCCCGGACCCGTTCTGCGCGAATTTAATCACGTGGGCCAGGGTAGGAAAGTCGCGCAACTTCACATTCTCATCGCGGGGAATGTTGTATGCGGCGCGGATTGCGGCGAACATCTCCGCTTGCTTGACGGTGTCGATGCCGAGGTCTGCTTCGAGATCGAGGTCCAGATCGAGCATATCTTTGGGATAGCCAGTCTTCTCGGCCACGATCTCCAGCACCTTCTCCTT
>ODAK010006532.1_pt1 | contig 11745 bp, 10 predicted proteins | sample 1539591 | NCBI WGS metagenome assembly ODAK01 (sample SAMEA3539303, study PRJEB22396) | soil metagenome | biome: tundra; feature: field; material: soil | place: USA | collected 2010-05 | depth 0.15 m | reverse complement strand
CGCGAACGAGCCGTCGCCGACGTACGTGCGCGCACAGAGGACGGCGTGGGCGGTGCCGAGCGGCACGCGCTGCTCGGTGAACGAGACGTCGATCCGCGACGGGAAGCACCGGCCCACGTGGTACCGGATGGCCGGTCCCGTCTGTGGGCCCAGGACCAGGACGATGTCACCAAACCCCGCCGAGGTTGCGTCGCCGGCGATGAGGTCGATGACTGCTTCTCCGTGCAGGCCCAACGGTGCCAACGGTTTGCATCCGCCGTAGCGCTTGGCCATGCCTGCGGCCAGTACCACCAGCACGGGCCGGTCGTCGGAGCCGCTTACCGTCATCCTCCCCATCGTAGGACGGCGCTCGCCCATGTCATCCCGCCTCCGAAGCCCGAGAGCAGCACCAGAGCGCCGGGGCGGAGGCGATCGGTCTCGAGCGCGTCCGCGAGCGCGAGGGGGATCGACGCCGACGATGTGTTGCCGTAGCGGTCGATCGTCACCACACAGCGATCGTCGGGGATGCCGAGTCGTTGGCTCGCCGCGGTGATGATGCGGGCGTTGGCTTGATGGGGGATGAAGAGGTCGACGTCGCTGGTCTGGAGCCCGGCCTTGGCGAGTACCTTCTGGGACGATTCCACGATCACCCGCACGGCGTGGCGGAAGATCTCCTTGCCGTTCATATAGAGGTAGCCGCCGTGATCGCACTTGAGGAGGTGGCGCAGGGACCCGTCCGCCCCGAGGTCCCAGGCCAACAACTGGCCCGGGCCGTCGGTGGCCTCGAGGAGCACCGCACCGGCTCCGTCGCCCACCAGCACGGCGATGCTCCGGTCGTCCCAGTCCGTGATCTGCGACAGCGTCTCGCTGCCGATCACGAGCACCCGTTGGGCACCGGCGAGCACGAGGCCATGTGCGGCGACGAGCGCGTACACGAATCCCGAACACGCGGCATTGACGTCGAAGGCACCGCCGCGTACGCCGAGGCCTTCGTGGACGGTGGCCGAGGTGCCCGGGACGAGTGCGTCGGGCGTGGAGGTGGCGAGCACGAGCACGTCGACGTCATCGCCGGTTCGCCCCGCTCGCGCCAATGCGGCGCGGCCCGCCCCGATGGCCAACTCGGCGGTGGTCCCTCCGATCCGTCGTTCCCGGATCCCGGTGCGCTCGGCGATCCACTGGTCGCTGGTGTCGAGACGCGCCGAGAGGTCCTCGTTGGTGACGACCTTGTCGGGGACGGCGATTCCCCACCCTGTGACGACTGCTCCGGGCATGCGGCTCAGGTTCTCTCGAGGACGTGCACAGCGACGAGGGCGGTGTCCTTGCCCGACATGATCCCGCCCGTGTTCACCGCGGCCGCCAGCCGCGGCTCGTGCACCTGCCGACCCGTCGCGGTACCGCGCAACTGGGCGACGAGCTCGGCGATCTGGCAGATGCCGGTCGCACCCAGGGGGTGGCCCCGGGCCACGAGGCCACCGCTCGGGTTGACGCACACGCCGCGCCCGCCCACGTCGGTGTCACCGGCCAAGGTGGCGACGCCGGCCTCGCCGGCGGGGAAGAACCCCAGCGATTCCAGGGCGTAGAGCTCCTCGGCGCTGGTGGCGTCATGGAGCTCGACCACGTCGATGTCCTCGGGGCCGACGCCAGCTGCCTTCCACGCCTCATCGGCGGTCTCGCGCAACCGGTCGTGGTAGTCGAGCTCGCCATTGCCGGATCGTAGGACGCTGGCGCGCACTCGTGGCGCACCCGAGGCGGTACCCGCCGACAGCACCGCGGCGGCTGCTCCGTCGGTGAACGACGAGCACATCAGGCGGGTGAGGGGTGCGACGACGACCGGCGAGGCGAGCACCTCCTCCACGGTCACCGGGGACTTGAACTGTGCGAGCGGGTTGCGTGCCCCGGACCGGCGGGCCTTGGCGGCGGCAGCTGCGATCTGGCGAGGTGTGGTGCCCCGCTCTTCGATCTGATGACGGACCCAGGCGGCGTTGAGTGCCATGAGCACGCTGCCGGCATCGTTGTCGAGACGTACTCGGAGCTCGGCCCGCTCGTCTGAGGGCAGCCCGTCCTCGATCCCGGCGATGGTCTCGCCCCGGTGGCCCGTCCACATCTTCTCGACTCCGACGACGAGCACCGGTGACTGACCCGCTTGGGCCGCCAGCACCCCGAGGTGCATCGCCGAAGACCCACCGGCACACGAGTTGTCCACGTTGACGACACCGGTGGTCCCGAGGTCGACGTCGCGGAGCCAGCTCTGGCCACGGATGCAGCCCTGGTCACACAGTCGACCGCCCAGGGCGTTGGCCACGATCACGAGACCAACGTCACCGGGCGACAAACCGGCGTCGTCGAGAGCCGCCCTCACCGCTTGTCCCGCCATGACGTCGGGCGTCAGGTCGCGCCGGTCCATCGGCGTCATCCCGATCCCGACGATGCTTACGTCTTGTCGCACGACGACCTCACCTCCAAACCTGGTCTTCGAACCGTGTCCCGTGTGCGGTCGACGCCATCTCGCCGACCCGAACCGGACCGCTGGCTTCGTGGTGCAGATCCGGAACGGACCCGTTCGCTGAACCTGCCCCTCTGGGCAGGGCGGAACGAGACGCGATGAGGCCGGCGAACTCGCCGGCCAGGTCCTCGAACTGTACCAGCGGGTCGTCCGAGGTGACGAAGACCGCCACGTGTTGCGCTCCGGCTTCGGTGAATCGCACCAGTGTTTCGGCACATTTCCGAGCGCTCCCGGCCACCAGATGCCGCTCGAAGGAGCGGGCCGGGAGCCCGTAGAGCGAAGCCATCCACGACAGACCCTGTTCGGCGGCACCCGAGCTTCCCATCGACACGAAGGCCACGGTGGCGCGCGCCACCCTGACGGGGTCGCGTCCCACCCGCTCGGTCTCTTTGTCGAGGCGACTCAGAGCCGCGCCGTATTCGTCGGCCGGAATGAACAACGGGATCCATCCGTCACCGCGCTGCGCGGCACGGCGCAGCGCGGCTTCACTGGACCCGCCGACCCACACCGGGACCGGGCCGACGGCGGGCAGTTGCGAGTAGCGCTCGCCGGGGGAGACCGCCCACGATCGCCGGAGGGTGTCGATCCCCTCGTCGAGACGCCGACCACGGCCTCTGAACTCGACGCCCGCGGCGTCATACTCGCCGGCATGGGTGCCCACGCCGACACCGAGCACCAGCCGGCCTCCGGACAGGTGGTCGAGCGAGGCGACTTCCTTCGCGACCGAGGGTGCGTGGCGCAGCGGTAACTGCAAGATGCACGTCCCGATGGCGGCCCGGCTCGTGGCGCCGGCGGCGACCCCCAGTGCGCTCAGGGCCTCGAGGGCAGGCCCGTGCCAGAAGATGTGGTCGCACACCCACAGCCCTTCCGCCCCGCCTGCTTCGGCTCGGCGGCACAGGTCTGCCAGGGCGGCTGCGCTCGGGAGCTCCGCCCGGTGCTGGGGAAACGTGGGGAGGATGAGTCCGAGGCTCCCCGCGCCCGGCCCGGTCACGTGGCGTGCTGGCGCGGCCAACGTGTCTGAGGGCACGCCTCATGGTATCCGGGGCCAATTGTGACGATCCGTCAGATCCCGGCATCGCCCCCATTGGAGCGGCCGTGGCACGGTCCGCACCCAGTCACGGCACAATGGAGGGGTGACCCACCTCGACCAACCCGACCTTCGTACACCTGACCAGGGAGAATCTGACACCCACCAGTCCGGGCCCGGCCCGGACGGAGTGGGCGACGAGGTGCGGACCCAGCGCGAGGCAGATCTCCGGTCACTGATCGAGCTCATGCGACCCGCCGTGCAGGCCGACGGTGGCGACCTCGAGCTCGTGTCGTTCGACGTGGACTCGGGACGTGTCGAGGTGCAGCTCCAGGGCGCGTGCAGCTCGTGCGCCATCTCCTCGGCGACGCTCGAGGGCGGGGTCGACCGCATCCTGCGGGGCCGTCTGGACTGGGTGACCGAAGTCGTGGGCGGTGTCGACGAGAGCACCGACCCCTTCGACAGCGCGGGGATGGGCCGGGGGGGCTACGTCCCCAAGTCCTAGGTGACGCGGTTCTGACGGACGCGTTTCTGACTTATGCGGCGAGGTCGGATTCGTCGATCGCCCCGTAGCGCACCAGCGGCTCGAACAGGTCGAGAACCGAGCGGTCAGGGTCGGTGATCCCTCGCAGCGCCGGGGTGGCCAGCCGGCGGCTGATGAAGCGTCGGGCCACCGCTGCTTTGCGGGCGTCACCGTTGCGGTCGAGGGCCCACGCTGCTTCCTCGACGAGCAGGGCCCCTTCGACGGTGTCGGCGAGAAGCTCGGCGAACCTGCGACTCTGGAGCAACGCGATGTCGTCGGGTGCGCCTTCGAGATACGAGATCGCTTGGCGCGTGTCGCGCAGCGATGCCGCCACCGTGTCGAGCGCGCCGGCCAGAACCTTGTGACCCGAGCCGGTCTCGAGTGCCTGTTCGGTCCGGGCCAGGAGGGCGATGTGGGCCTGCTCGCCGCGCATGGCTCGCCGGACGTCGATGCACAAGATGTTCTCGGTGCCCTCCCAGATCGTGTGGCACTGCGCGTCGCGCAATTGGCGGGCCATGGGCCAGTCCTCCATGTACCCGTTTCCGCCCAGGACCTCGAGGCCCGTCGACGCCGCCCACAAGGCCATGCGCGTGCAGCGCATCTTGGCCAGGGGCACGAGGATGCGCCGTACCAGGCGACCGGACTCGGCGTCTTGAGCCCCCCGGGCTGCCGCCGCGCACTCATAGGTGGCGGCCATGCCCGCTTCGAGGTCCACGAGCATGTCCACCAGGGTCTCGCGCACGAGGGGGTAGCTGTCGATGCGGCTGCCGAATTGCGATCGCCGACCGGCGTAGATAGCGGCTTCGAGGAACGAACGGCGGTGGATGCCCAGTCCCATCAGCGCCACACCGAACCGGCTCCCGTTGACCATCTCCATCATGCGGTTGAGGCCCCGCCCGTCGCGCGCCGCATCTGCGCTGCCCGCCCCTGCACCGGTGTCGAGCGCGCCGGAACCGCCTGCCAGCCACGCCCGGGCTCCGTCGAGCGATACCTCGCCGGTCGGCACTCCGACAGTGCCGAGCTTGGGCTTGAGGCGCTTGATCCTGAATCCATTGGCGGATCCGTCGGGGAGGATGCGAGGGACGATGTAGGTGGCGAGCCCGCGGCCCCCCGCCGGGGCCCCGTCGGGTCGGGCCAGGACGATGAACACCTCGGCGTCGACGTTGGAACAGAAATGCTTCTCACCCGATAGGAGCCACTCGTCACCGTCTTGGACGGCGCGCGTGGTGTTGGCGCCGACATCGCTCCCGCCCTGTCGTTCGGTGAGGAACATCCCGCCTTCCCATGCCTGGTCGGGATCGAGGCTCCGGAGCCGGCGAAGCAGGTCGTCGCGGGCCGCGGCGGGGGCGTAGCGCTCCACGATGTCAGCGGCACCCGAGGTCATGCCGAGCCCGCAGTAGATCGCGGTCTCGGCTTGTGACACGAGGTAGGAGACCGATGCCGTCACCACGCCGGGCACAGGCCGTCCGGCCAGGGCCTCGAGGCTGACGAACCCGTTGCGGACCAGGTCCGCCTTGTTCTCGGTCCAATTGGGATGGTGGACGACCTCGTCCACCTCCTCGCCCCAACGGTCGAAGCGGCGCAGGACTGGCCCGTGCTTGTCGGTCACCTCGGCCCGGGGCGCGATGACCCCCCCCACCAGGGCTCCGAATCGACCGACGTGCTCCTCGGCCAATGCGCGGTCCTCGGGGTCGGGGAGATGGCGGTCCAGCAAGGCAGTCAGGTTTGGGTCGAGGGAGTACCAGTCGAGTCCGGCGGCCTGCTCGTATTCGGCGTAGTCGGGAAGCATCCTCCGATGCTACGGCCCGGGGCGTCGCTGAGGGCTCGCCCTCCCGCCTGGGACGATCACTTAGGAAAACTAATTAGAATGGTGAACAATGACCACGATCGCCGACGACCCGCCCCGCCCTGAGACCCCTGCGCCCACCGAGGCTTCCCCGGTCCCGAGCCCCGACCCGGACGCGGGCCCCGATGCGGTGGGCCCCGATGCGGTGGGCCCCGATGCGGTGGGCTCCGACGCCGAGTTGGCCGCCCGACTGCGACTGGCGATCCTGCGCCTGTCGCGTCGGCTCCGGCAACAGGTCGCGGGCGGTGTGACCTCGTCGCAGGTCTCGGCCCTGGCCACCGTCGAGCGCCTGGGCACGCCCTCGCTCGGGGAGCTCGCTTCCTCGGAGCAGGTGCAACCGCCGAGCATGACCAAGATCGTGGTGGGACTCGAAGCCGCCGGACTCGTGGCGCGCCAGGAGGAAGAGGCCGACCGCCGCATCGTGCGGGTGAAGCTCACCGCCGATGGTCGTCGCACCTTGGCGCGCAGCCGGTCGCTGCGCAATGCCTATCTGGTGCGACGACTGCGCCGGCTCTCGGTCGATGATCGAGCCGCGCTGGCAGACGTGGTGGGCCTTCTCGAACACTTGGTGGAACAGCCGTGACGCGCCTTCGGCGCATTGCCGACACCACCTTCCGGTCGTTGCACACGCGCAACTACCGGCTCTATTTCACCGGGCAGATCATCTCGGTGAGCGGCACCTGGATGCAGAGCGTCGCTCTGGCGTGGCTCGTCGTCCACTATCTCGCACCGAGAAGTCAACGCGGTGTCGACATCGGGATCACCCTGGCCCTGCAGTTCCTGCCCATGCTCCTCTTCGGCGCCTGGGGTGGGCTCATCGCCGACCGCGTCGACAAGCGGCGTCTGTTGGTCACGACCCAAGTCTCTGCCGGGTGCCTGGCGCTCGTCCTCGGGCTCCTCGTGCTCATCGGCCCGGGCCCGGCGGGCTCGGCGCATCTGTGGGAGGTCTACCTGCTGTCGCTGGCGCTCGGGGTGGTGAACATGTTCGACAATCCCGCCCGCCAGACATTCGTCATCGAGATGGTGGGCAAGAACGACCTTTCGAACGCGGTGAGCCTGAACAGCATCGTCATGAACGGCGCCCGGGTCATCGGGCCTGCCATCGGGGGCGTGCTGATCGCCACGGCCGGCCTCGGTGTCTGCTTCCTCGCCAACTCGGCGAGCTACGTGGCGGTCATCGTGGCGCTGATGCTCATGCATCGCTCGGATCTTCACCCCGCCCAGCGCGTGGCGCGTGCCAAGGGCCAGTTGCGTGAAGGCGTGCGCTATGCATGGCGGACTCCGAATCTGCGAGACCCTCTGATCCTCGTGTTCGTGGTGGGCCTTCTCGCCTACAACTTCACTGTGATCCTTCCGTTGCTCGCCCAAGAGACATTTCACGGAGGGGCCGGGACCTTCGCGTTGCTCACCTCGCTCATGGCCGGTGGAGCCGTGGTGGGGGGGTTGATCGTGGCGAACCGGGGCAAGCCCAACATTCACCGGCTGACCGCTGTCGGGATCGCCTTCAGCGTGATGATCGGCGCCGTCGCCCTGTCCCCGACCCTGGCGGCTGCCTGCGTGCTGCTGGTGCTCATGGGCGGGCTCTCCATCGCGTTCATCGCCACAGCCAATTCCACCATTCAGCTCCAGGTCGAGCCGACCATGCGTGGTCGCGTCATGGCCCTGTACGCCATGGGATTTCTGGGGACCACCCCGATCGGTGCACCGCTCGTGGGTTGGATCTGCCAGACCTCGAGCCCCCGGGTCGCTCTTCTGGTCGGTGCGGTCGCCACCCTGGCGGCTTCGACGCTGACCCGGCTGCGTCACCGCAACGAGCACCGCCGCATTGACGCCATGGCGCCCGTCATCGACGAGGTCGAACCCGGCACCGAGCTCGGCGTGGCCTGAGCCCCGGTTGCCTGAGCCCCGATCGCCCGCGCCTGGTCGGGGGACTACGCGTGGGAGGGTTTGGGCTCCTTGGGGAGCCCGAGAACTCGCTCTCCCACGATGTTGCGCTGGATCTCGGCGGTGCCACCCCAGATTGTCTCGGAGCGGCTGAAGAAGAACGAGGCCTGCAAGTCGCCCACGGGGTAGTCCGTCGCACCGCGTCGCGGCCGCATGAGCTCGCCCTCGTCGCCTCCGGGCCCGCCGAGGACCAGACCTTCGAGTCCGAGGATGTCTATGGCGAGGTTCATGACCTCGCGGTGGTATTCGGACCAGAACATCTTGTGCGTGGCCCCGAGCGCAGCGGCGTCGTGGGTGTTGTTGAGGGCGTCAGTGAGCGAGCGGTAACCGTTGATCTGCATGATCTTCACCTTCGACCAGGCGCGGGCCAGGCCCTGGCGGACTTCGGGGTCGGCACTGCGTCCTGTGCGCCGGGCGTCGTCGATGACGTGGTCGAGCTCTCTTGCGAAGCGTCGGTGTCCGGTCGTCGACGACGCGCCGCGTTCGAAGCCCAGGGTGGTCATGGCCACCTTCCATCCATTGTGCTCGCCCCCGACCACGTTCTCCCGGGGACACCGAGCACCGGTGAAGAACACCTCGTTGAACTCCGAAGAGCCGTCGATCTGCCGGATGGGTCGAACCTCGATCCCGGACTGCTTCATCGGGACGAGCAGATAGGAGATGCCCTGATGTTTGGGCGCCTGTGGGTCGGTGCGGGCCAGGAGGAAGATGTAGTCGGCGAATTGCGCCTGGGTCGTCCACACCTTTTGGCCGTGGATCACCCATTCGTCGCCGTCGAGATCGGCTCGCGTCTTGAGCGAGGCCAGGTCGCTTCCTGCGTCGGGCTCGGAGAAGCCCTGGCACCACGAGATGGTGCCGTCGAGGATCTTGGGGATGAACTCCCGCTTCTGTTGCTCGGTTCCCCACTGCAAGATGGTCGGGCCTACCAGCGTGTCGCCGAAGAAGTCGGCACGCATGGGCGCCACGGCACGGGCGAACTCCTCGTTGAGGACGACCTGTTCGATCAGCGACAGGCCTTTTCCGCCGTACTCCTTGGGCCACGAGGCGCAGATCCATCCCCCCTGGCGGAGCTTGGGGACCCAGTCCGCGTTGAACGCCTCGCGCTCGGGACCCGTGAGCTGGAACCCGGGCTCGAACCACCCCTCGGGGAGGTTGTCCTCCAACCAGCCCCGGACCTCTTTGCGGAGTGCTTCTGCTTCGGGCGGGTAGTTCAGGTCCATAGGGCCGAACGTATCCCCGGATGGGGGGTCGAGCCAAGGGCGTGGACCACGAGTCGGAAGAGCCCTACGAGAGTTGGACGGCCTTCACGAACAGCAGGACCACCGCCAAAAAGAGATAGGCGTACATCAGGTACATCGTCGTCGTCCGCCCCCGCGTCCACGTGGGCCGCTCGATCAGGGCCAGTGGCGGCATCCGCCACGTCATCCGCCTTTCGCGCTCGACGGGGTCAGGGGCGGCGCGGTGGCGCAGTGCCCGCAGGTACAGCGCCCCCGCCACGACCAAGACCAGCGCCAGCGCGCCCGACAGGCCGGCCAGGAGAGCGGGCACATCGATGTGGGGGAAGACCGTGGTGGTCATCAAGATGAGGGACAACACGAACAGGACCGAGACGATGAATGTCGCCAAGATGTTGAGCCAGGGCCGGTTCACCCAGGGCCCGAGCACGGCCTTGTCGTTGCACAGCAGCAGGAGGAACACCGTGGCGCTGGGGAGGAGGATACCGGCCAATGCCTGAACGACGGTGGTGATGACCCCGAGGCGCGCGCCGGGGATCAGCACGATCGTGGCGGCCAGGGCGACGATCCCCGTGAAGGTGGCGTAGAAGAATTTGGCGTCACGCACTCGGCGGTTGAGTGAGTGTCTGGTGCCGAAGATGTCACCGAAGGCATACGACGTCGACAGGGTCACCGCGGCGGCGCCGATGATCGACGCGTTCAGAAGGATGATGGCGAAGAGCGTGCCCGTGGCGTTTCCCAGGTAGCGGTCGAGCGCGTGGGCGACGCCGCCGGCGTCGATGAACCTTCCCGCCGCGTGGGTGTGGGCGAATGCGAAGGCGACGGTGATGATGATCAGGCTGGCAGCCAGCACGGTGATGAACGAGCCGAGGACGGTGTCGACCCGCTCGTAGTTGATCCAGCGGGGCGTGATGCGCTTGTCGACGATGTTGGACTGCTGGAAGAACAACTGCCACGGAGCCACGGTGGTGCCGACGACCGCGATGATGAGAAGGATGGAGGTGGAGTTGAACCCGCCCTGGACCCCTGGCGTCACGAAATGCTTGAACACCGGCCCGGCATGGGGATGGGCGTAGATGGCGAGGGGGATCACGAGGAAGTTCGCCACGATGAACACGAGCATGAACCGCTCCCAGCGCCGGAAGCTGCCGCTGGCGGTCATCGCCACCAGGCCCAGCGCCGCCACCGGGACCGAGATGTAGGGGGTCACCCCGAAGAAGCCCAGCGCCAGGCTGACCCCGATGAACTCGGTCACGATGGTGAGGAAGTTCAAGACGAACAGGTCGCCGACGGAGAACGCTCCCCAGAACTTCCCGAAGCGCTCGTTGATGAGCCGGGCGTGGCCCACGCCGCACACCGCCCCGAGGCGGACGACCATCTCCTGGTTGACGATGAGGACCGGAATCAGCAGCGGAAGGGTCCACAGCAGGCTGAGCCCGAAGTTCTGACCGGCCTGGGCGTAGGTGGCCACCCCGCCGGCGTCGTTGTCGCCCACCATGACGATGAGGCCCGGACCGATGATGGCGAGCAACGTGAGGGCGCGGCCCCGCCACGAGCGCCGGGGACCCTCGTCGTGGACGCGAACCGTCCCGAGAGCACCTTGGATGTCGCCCCCGTGCTCCTCGTCAGAGGGCACGGGCATTCCCGGTGTGCAAGGCCTGTGCGGCCATGGAGGACCTCCCGACGGTGCCGGCGTCGTGGGCGTGCAGGGATCGCGCGCACGCCATGGCGTCGGTCGGCCTCCGGTTAGCCCAGTGGCGTCAACCCTGCCTGGCGGCGTGCGCGCGTGAATCGTCTAGGTGACGGGTCAGCGTGCAGCGCTGCTCCTTTGTCGGCCCTGGGCGCCGCACCAGAGAAAGCGGTGGCATCCGGTAGGGCGCCGGACTCGCCGCGACTTTGCTCACGGTGCACCCTTTCACGCCGGTGACCCGGCTGAGGTGCGGCTTCTTCGGAAGAGACCCTACCGTGTCCGCCCCGTCTTCGGGAGTTGGACCGGGCCCGATTGAGCGGTCAATCGTCGACCGACGTCATCCCGAAGTCTCGCCGCCAACCGGTGGGGAGGAGCATCTCGAGCACGTCGTCGACGGTGATCACTCCCACCATGCGGTGTTGCTCGTCCATCACCGGGGCCACGGTCAGGTTGAAGTCGGTCATCTTGCGGGTCACGGCGTGGAGGTCCCAGTCAGGGTGGACGTGGGCGGGGTTGGGTCGGACCACCGAACCGAGCGTCCCGGTCGGGGCGGCCTGGATCAGCCTCACCACCGAAGCCGAGCCGGTCACGCGGCCGTCGTCTCCTCGGGCGAAGACCACGGCGAGGGCTTCGGGGGGTGCGGTGCTGCTGCGCACGGCCTCGAGGACGTTGCTGATAGGAGTCGATTCCGCCAGGCAGAGGAAGTCGGGGCTCATGAGCCCGCCTGCGGTCTCGGGGTTGTAATTCAACAGTGTCCGGATCTTGCGCTGCTGTGCCCCGGGGAGGAGCTGGAGGACCGGCAGTCGGTGGTCCTGGTCGAGCTCGACGATGAGATCGGCGGCGTCGTCGGGGGCCATGGTGGCGAGCAGCCGGGCCGCCTCGGCATCGGTGCGGCTGCGAACTAACTCGATCTGATGCTCGGCATCGAGCTCTTCGAAGACGTCGGCCTCGAGCTCGCGGTCCAGGCCCACCGCCTCGATGATCTCTTAGCCCTCTTC
>ODAK010006531.1_pt1 | contig 11745 bp, 10 predicted proteins | sample 1539591 | NCBI WGS metagenome assembly ODAK01 (sample SAMEA3539303, study PRJEB22396) | soil metagenome | biome: tundra; feature: field; material: soil | place: USA | collected 2010-05 | depth 0.15 m | reverse complement strand
AGCAGGCTCAGCGCCGACGGCGCGATCACGGCTTGCTTCACAGGTACGCGAGCGTAGCGCTGTGCGGCCCGGAGATACTGCTCGGCGTGGACCTGGTACCGGAACGGGCCTGCCGTCAGCACCGGCAGCTGATGGCCGTCGGCGAAGGGGATCACCGCGCCGTCGGGGGCCAGATCAGCCGAACCGGCGACGGGATAGGTGGCGAAGCTCGGCTTGGACTGCTCACCGTCGCTGACCACCGGGGAACCGGGGGCTTCCAGCCGATCGGTTCCGTCGGGATCGTCATGGCGCAAGCATAAAGTACCGAAAGCGACACGATCTAGACCGTCAGCTGCTGACTCGCCGGTACCCTTGGCGACCCGCCGGGGCGGCAATATCTCCGGCCGCAGCACGTTGCCGTACAGCCCGGGTGGGAACCTGTGGTCATGCGCGCACTGGTGATTAACGGCCCTGGATCGGCCCGGGTGCAGGAGGTCGGCATACCTGTTCCCGGTCCCGGGCAGGTGATCGCGGACGTCCGCCGGGCCGGGATCTGCGGGACCGACGTCGAGTTGTTCACCGGCCAGCTAGCCTATTTCGCCCAGGGTAAGACGGGCTTTCCGCTACGCCCGGGACACGAGTGGTGCGGCGTGGTGTCCGCGCTCGGCCCGGGGGTTGATCCTGGCTGGCTCGGCCTCCGGGTGACCGGGGACACCATGCTGGGGTGCGGGCACTGCGCCCGCTGCCAGGCCGGGCGCGGGCACGTCTGCGCCGCGCGGCACGAGGTCGGGATCGTGGGCTGGGCCGGCGCGCTGGCCGAGAAGGTGCTGGTGCCGGCGTCGAGCCTGCACCGGCTGCCCGACGCCCTCGACGACCGGGCCGGGGCCCTGGTCGAACCCGGAGGCAACGCCTGGCGGGCCGCGGCGGCGGCCGGCGCCGGCCCGGGGAAGCGGATCCTGGTGTGCGGACCGGGCACGATCGGGCTGCTGACGGTGGCCTTCGCCGCGGCTGCGGGTGCCGAGGTGCACGTCCTGGCCGTCGACCACGGCCGCCGCGAGCTCGCCGCGTCGTTCGGGGCCGCGGCGTACTGGACGGCCGGTGAGCCGCCCGCGCAGACCTACGACGCGGTCATCGACTGCACCGACGATCACCAGATGCCCGCGGCGGCGCTGGCGCTGGCCGAGCCGGCGGGCCGGCTCGTCTGCATCGGCATCTCGGGCGTGCCCAGCCTGATCGACAGCCGGGACCTGGTCCTCGGGGACCTGACCGCGATCGGCATCCTCGGGGCCTCGGCCGGGCTGGCGCCCGCGATCGAGCACTACGCCGACGGCCGGGTGGACCCGTCGGCCATCGTCGAGGTGACCGTCGGCCTGGAACACGCGGCCGAGGCGCTGGCCGGGCAGGTCAGCGCCGGAGCGGGCACCAAGATCCACATCGACCCATGCGGGTAGGGCCGGGATCCCGGCTGCCGCTGGGTGAGACGCTGCAGGCCGCCCTGGGGCCGGCCACGGTGGTCCGGCGGCAGTCCAGCAGCCCTCGTTCGCGGGTCTGGCTGGTCGAGTTCGGCGGCGCGCCGGCGATCGTCAAGCAGATCACCGGCGGATCCGATGCCGGGGAGCGGTACGCCCGGGAGAGGACCGCGCTGCGGCTCGCCCGCCGGGTCCGGCCGTACGTCGTCCCTGACGTGCTCGGGGCCGATCCGGACGCTCGCGTGCTGGTGCTCGAGTACCTGACCGCATCCACCCGGCGCCCCGCAGGTGCGTGGATGACCGACTTCGCGACCGCGCTGGCCCGGCTGCACACCGCGACCGGGCCATCGGACACCGGTGCCCTGCCGGCCTGGACGGCGCCGGGTGAGGCCGACGCCCGCTCGTTTACCGACCTGGCCCGGGGGCTGGACGTGCCGGTCCCCGCCGGGCTGGCCCGCTGCCTCACGGACCTGGCCCGGCGGCTCGATCCGGCCGCCGGACACGCGCTGCTGCACGGTGATCCGTGTCCCGACAACGCCATGCCCACCAGCGACGGGATCAGGTTCGTGGACCTGGAGCAGGCGGCGCTTGGCCGCGGCCTGACGGAGCTGGCGTACCTCCGGATGGGCTTTCCCACCTGCTGGTGCGCCACGTCCGTTCCCGCACCCGTGCTGAACGAGGCCGAGGCGGCCTACCGGTCGACGTGGCGTTCCATCACCGGCACCGACCCGCCGGGCGACCTCGCCGACGCCTGCGCGGGCTGGCTTATCCGCGGCGACACGCTGGTCGAACGGGCGCACCGCGGGCAGTCGGACCAGTTGGCGCGGGTCACACGGCAGGACTGGCGCTGGGGCACCGCGACCGCCCGCCAGCGCCTGGCGCACCGCCTCGCCGTAGTGGCCGCGTTTGGCGCGGATCATCCCGAGCTGGCCAGCGTGGCCGAGGTCAGCTCGGACCTGCGCGACCGGCTGCTGGCCCGCTGGGCGGATATCAGGCCCTTGCCGGCAGCCGAGGGAAACCCCCTCGGCCACGGGTGACCATTCTCCGGCGGCGGCGGGTGGTCAGGCGCCGGTACCGCAGCGGCCGAACCGCAGTGTCGCGCGGAAGGGCTGCCGGCCCGCCGGAGTCCGCACGTCTATGGTGATACAGCGCGGGCCGGCCACGATGACGCCGATGTAGAACTCGGTGAAGCCGTCTCCGTAGATGGAGGAGCCCGCGGGACAGCCTGCGAAGGTGGCGTCGGCGTGGCCGTCGCTCAGCGTGTACTGGCCGGTGTTATCGAAGCCAGGGAGGAACCGGAGGTAGGGCTCCCCCGCCGCGGTGGGCGTGACCGACGCGGTGGTCTCGCCCTGCAGCATCACGATGAGCGGCACCGCCTTGAGCGTGCCGTTCGGGTTGCGGAAGCTGAAGTCAGGGGCGATGCCAGCGTTGATGATCCACAGCGGCCCGGCTTGCACAGCTCGCTGGCGCCAGTTCGGCGACAGGGAGCCGTAGGTCTGGGCGGCACAGCCGTAATACTGGCCCGGCCGCGTCGTCGCTGGCGCAGACGCGGGCGGGGCGGCTCGGGTCGTACCGCCGGCCAGCAGGGCGGATCGGGCCGGGGGAGCCACCACGGCGGCGGCGACCGCGACGGCGGCCCAGGCGACACCCAGCCGGACCTTGTGCCGCCGGTGCCGGCGGCGGACCTGCGCGATAAGGTCCCCCGGCGGATACTCCGCGGCGACCGACGACTCCATCGCCGCCCGCAGCCGGTCCTCGAAGCCGGTCATGTCACTGAACCCTCCCGATCGGGTACGCCGGTGTCTGGCCCGGCCACGGCCCGCAGCCGGGCCAGGCCTCGCGAGAGCTGGCTCTTGACCGTCCCTGCGCTGCAGCCGAGCTCATCGGCGATCTCCGCCGCCGACAGGTCGCTGAAGTAGCGCAGCACCAGCACGGCACGCTGCCGGGGCGGCAATCCCGCGAGCGCCCGCAGCACGTAGTCACGGTCGACGACGGCGACCGCGTGGTCATCGGCCGCCGGCGGCCCGTCACCCGGCTGCAGAGGCCGTTCCGGCCGCCGGGCCGCCCGCCGCCAGCGGTCCTTCGAGGCGTTGGCCAGGATGCGCCGGACATACCGTTCTGGATCCTCGGAGCGGCAGATCCGGACCCAGCGGCGGTAGGCGCGTTCGAGCGCGAGCTGGAGCAGATCCTCGGCCGCCGCCCGGTCGTGACCGGTCAGCAGCAACGCGGTCCTGAACAGACGGGGCGAGGAACCCTGCACGAACTCCTCGAACGACACGCTCGCCTCCCGCGCTCAGCACGCCCTACTCCCCTAACGCCGGCCGAACGCCGAAGGTTGAGTGGCGTTACGGCAGCCGGATGCCGTGCACGAACCCGTCCTGGTCGCCCGCGACCAGCGTGCCGCCGACGATCACCGGGCGGGAGAAGGAATGGGCCAGCGTGTGCTGCACCGACCCCAGCCGCCGCCCGTCGGCGAGCCGGACGCCGATCAGCCTGCCGCGGGCGGACAGCACCCAGGCGCTGTCGCCATCGACGGTGACGCCCGCGTTCAGCACCCGGACCCTGAGCGCGGCTCGCCACAGGGCGCGGCCGTCGGCCAGGCTGACCCGGCAGACGGTGCCCTGCTCGTCGGTCAGCAGCGCGGTGCCATCGCCGAGGACGACCGCGGACGGGTACATGGTGCTGCCGGGAAACCTCCAGCGCACCGCGCCGGTGGCTGCTTCCAGCGCCAGCGAGCCGGATACCGTGGCCACGATAACCGTTCCGCCGCCGAGCACGGCGGCGCTATCCCAGCCGCTGTACAGGGCGACCCGGTGCTGGTCGCCCGAGACCATCGGGCAGGACCAGGCCTGCCGTCCGGTGAGCACGTCGTGCGCCCGCGCGTAGCCGTCCGCGGCGCTGGTGTAGACCCGCTGGTCATCGCACGCGGCCTGTCCGGCGGAGAAGCCGCGGCCGGTCACCGACCAGGCCAGCTGTCCGGTGGCCGCGTGAACGGCGAGCAGCTGGCGGCCGGCCGAGAACACCACGTATTCGCCGGAGCCCACCCGCGCCACCGCGGGCGCGCTGAGGACCGGCGCGCCCGCGTCGAACCGCCAGATGGTCCGGCCGGTGGCCGCTTCCAGGGCGTACAGGTGCCGATCGGCGGACGGGACGAACAGCGTGCGGGCCGCGGCGTCCACGCCGGGCTGGCGGTAGACCGGCCCGAGCCGGACGCGCCACTGCCACGGGGTACGGCGATCTCCCGGGCCGGGCGAGACCCGGACGGCGGCCACCTCACCGGCGGTCGAGGCGGCCACGATCACCGGGCCTGCGGGCGGGCCGGCCACGGCGATCCCGGCCTGGACCGCCCCGGCCAGCCGCAGCCGCCAGGCCGGCACCGGGTCGGCGGCGCCCCCGGGCACGCTGAACGGGATGTGCTTCTCCTGCCAGCTGCCGTCCGGGGCCAGCAACCGCAGCTGCAGGCGATGCTCCCCCGGCACCAGCCGAGGCACCGGCACCGTCCCGGACCAGCGCCCGGCGCCCGGACCACTGGGTCCCGCGTCAAGATCGTGCCAGTCGCCGCCCGCCAGCACCTGCGGGTAGGTCGATACCGACACGCGGCTCACCTCGGCGGCCGGCTCGGCCAGCACCGTGACCGGCAGCCGCCCGCCGGCCGCGACGCCGACGATGACCCGGTGCCGGGCCCGGGAACGGCACCCGGACAGCGGGACGGTGGCCACTGGCCACCGGGCCTGCGTCCCGTCCGCGGCCACCATGACGCGGGACACGGCCAGCACCGGCGCACCGTCCGGGCCCGGCGCCTTTTCCGCCCAGTAGAAGACCGGGCTGTCCAGCACGGGCGCCAGCGTCACCTGGGTCAGCTCGTTGAACCGCGTGACCTCTTCGCGATGGATGTGCCCGGCGAAGATGCCGCGTACGTCGTAACCGGTCACCAGGTCGAGCAGGGCGGCCTGGTCATCGATCTCATAGTGGCCGGCGCCGACCGGGAAGTGCTGGAACAACAGCACCGGGGTACCCTCGGCCAGCCCGCGCAGGACCCGTTCGAGCCAGCGCAGGCCGCCCGCGCTGTAGTGGCCGGGCTCCTGCAGCGCCTGGGTCGGGTCAAGCCCGACGAAATGCACGCCGCCCGCGGTGAAGGACGACGGCGCCGGGCCGAAACGCGTCTGGTAGCGCCCCTTGGCGGTGGCGTCCCACCGCACGTCATGATTGCCCGGCACGTGCCGGATCCGGCCGTCGAGCGCGGCGGGCAGCGTCCGGCGGTACAGGCCGTATTCACGCGGCAGGCCGGTGTCGGTGATGTCGCCGCAGTGCAGCACCAGGTCCGGCTGGAGCCGGGCGATGGCGTCGTACACCTGGGCCAGCCGCTCCGCCGACCCGGCCCGCGCGGCGCTGACGTGCGTGTCGCTGACCATGGCGAAGCTCAGCGGCTCAGCGGGGCTTGGCCTCACCGCAGGCCTGGCGCGAGCAGGACGCGGAGCTTGAGCATGGCCTTGTGATGATAGTCGGCGTGATGATAGTCGGCGGCCCGGATCGCCCGGGTCAGGTCTCGTCGTGCTCCTGCAGGAACACGCGGAACTCCTCGATCGCCTCGTCGGTGTCTGGGCCCAGATCGGGGACAATCGCCATGTCGGTGCCGGTCCAGTAGGCGCCGGCGTACTGGCCGTCGTCGGTCTGCACCAGGAGATGGTGGTGCGCGATCTTGATGTGGTCGCGTACCTCGATCCAGGTAACCCCGGGTGGCACCAGGCCGATCGCGGGGGAATCGCTGTCGTCGATGTCCAGATTCTCGAGCACCTGTCTCCCTCCGGGGCCTTAAGCCTAATCATGGGCGCGCAGGCCAGGCCGTTCGGGATAAAAATGAGAAAGCGCGGACGGTGAGCCTTCGCGGCCGGCGCTCGGGGACGCGCGCGCTGCTCCGGGTGCCCGCGTGGGCGGAATCCCAGGATCGTGGATAGTTAGCTCGTTATTTCGAAGGTAACTATCCACGTTAATTCTTGACGTACAAGTTCTGTGGCCAGAGATACTTGCGGGTGCAGCGGGTCGCACGGTGATCGGGGCCTCGGGTGCTAGAAGGGGCTCTGGCCGGGGGGCGACCGGCTGGGATGGGGGGACGCACCATGGCCGTTCGGGCGGGAATTTTTTGAATTTGCGGGGCGGGTTGGCAGACTAGGGTGACGATGCTGATCGCCGTGGAAAAGATGAGGCAGGCGCTGTTCGGGCCGCCGCCGGACGAGTGTGCCCACCGTCGGCTGCGGGCGAGGCGGGCGTGAGCGAATCGGCGGCCTCGGAGGCACCGTCGGATGAGGCACCGTCGGATGAGGCACCGTCGGATGAGGCACCGTCGGATGAGGCACCGTCGGATGAGGCCTTGGCGGGTGGGGCGTTTTCCGGGCGGACGGCCTGGGCGCGGCGGATGGAGACGCCGCTGCGGACCTTCCTGCGGACCGAGACGGGGAGTGCCTCGGTGCTGACGGGCGCCACGGTGGCCGCCCTGATCTGGGCGAACATCAGCGTCTCGAGCTACGACAAGGTGTGGGCCACCCGGCTGTCTGTGCTGGCAGGCAGGTCGGGCGTGACCCTCGACGCCCGGGGCCTGGTGAACTCCGGGCTGATGGCCCTCTTCTTCCTGGTGGTCGGGCTGGAGGCGCGGCGCGAGTTCGACATGGGCGAGCTGCGGGTGCGGAGCCGGCTGGCGCTGCCGCTGCTGGCCGGGCTGGGCGGCATGATCGTGCCCATCGGCATCTACCTGCTCTTCAACGCCGGACGGCCGTCCGAACACGGGTGGGGCATGGCGATGTCGACGGACACCGCCTTCGCGCTCGGCGCGCTGGCCCTGGTCGGCCGGCGGCTGCCGGACCGCGTCCGCACCTACCTGCTCACCTTCTCCGTCGTCGACGACCTGGCCGGGCTCGCGGTCATCGCGGTCGCGTACAGCGGGCAAATCCAGGTGCTACCGCTGCTGTTCGGACTCGGGTTCCTCGCCGTGGTCCTGGTCATCCGGGCCCGCGGCGTCCGGTACGGACCGGCTTATCTGGTCATCGGGATCGCGGCCTGGGTGGCGTTCCTGAAGTCGGGCGTGGACCCGATCGTGGTGGGCCTGGTGATGGGGCTGCTGACCTACGCCTACTCGGCGACCCGGGCCTCGCTGGAGCAGGCGTCGGAAGCCTTCCGGCTGTTCCGCGAGCAGCCCACCGCCGAGCTAGCCCAGTCGGCGCGCGCCGGGGTGCGCACCGCGATCTCGCCGAACGACCGGCTCTCGCAGATCTTCCACCCATGGACCAGCTACGTCATCGTGCCGCTGTTCGCGCTGGCCAACGCGGGGATCGTGCTGAACGGCGGGTTCCTGGCCCGCGCCTACACCTCGCCGGTCACGCTCGGCATCATGATCGGCTACCTGGTGGGCAAGCCGGCCGGCACGGCCGGCTGCGCGTGGCTGGTCGCCCGGCTCAGCCATGGGCGGCTGACTCCGCCGGTCGGCTGGGGCGCGGTCGCCGGCGCCGGGGCGGTCGCCGGGATTGGCTTCACCGTGTCCCTGCTGATCGCCTCGCTGGCACTGAGCGGCACCGAGCTGGCCGAGGCAAAGCTCGGCATCCTGTCCGTGGCGGTCGCCGCGACCGGCCTGACCTGGATCATCTTCCGGCTGGTGAACCGGCTGCCGGTCCGGGCCCGGCTGCGCGCGCTGCTGGGGGTGGCCGAGGCCGTCACCGACCTGATGGTGCCGGTCGAGCCCGGCCGTGATCACATCCGCGGCCCGGAAAAATCCCCGGTCACCGTGGTCGAGTACGGGGATTTCGAATGCCCCTACTGCGGTCAGGCCGAGCCGGCCGTCAGGGAACTACTGCGTGATTTCGGCGACGTCCGGTATGTATGGCGGCACCTGCCGCTGCCCGACGTCCACCCACAAGCGCAGCTCGCCGCCGAGGCCGCCGAGGCGGCCGGCCGGCAGGGCAGGTTCTGGGAGATGCACGACCGGCTCTTTGACCACCAGGACGCGCTGCGCCCCCGCGACCTGATCGGGCACGCGGCCGCGCTCGGCCTCGACACCGCCCGGTTCGTCGCCGACCTGCGCAAGCACGCGGGCGCCGCGCACGTCAGCGAGGACGTGGAGTCCGCCGACCTGTCCAATGTGTCGGGGACTCCGTCGTTCTTCGTCAATGGTATGCGGCATTACGGGGCTTACGATATTCAAAGCCTGTCAAAAGCGGTTAAATTGGCCATGGCCAGGGCAAAAATTAGCGCCTGATAAGCAGCGACACGGCGGATAACCGCACGGCTTCCCGGACTTTGGGCGACCAGTGTGTCAGCCTAGTCGCGGTAAAGATTTGTCCAGCCAGGGGGAGAAAAAATGAAGCGCACGCTCGCTGCGGCCATCACCGCGCTGCTGACCGGCACGTCGATATGGCTGGCCAGCGCGCCCGCTGACGCGCGGTCTAAGCCACCGAAGCAGCCGGTAAATCACAGCGCGACGATTAAGGTCCTGACGAGGTGGACCTATCAGGGGGACGGCAAGCTCGCGGTCAAGGCCAGCTGCTCACAACGGCTTGACCTCGCGGTCGTCAGGTCAAAGATGCTGCCTTATCCGGTCAACCTGCGTCACGGCGGCAACCTTCTGATCAATGTCACCGATAAGACAAAGCCAGGAAAATACGCAATCGCGCTCTGGTGCGTGCCGAAAGGCGGCCGGATCAACGCGGTCGACGTCATGTCGGTGAAAATCATGAAGCGTCTAACCTCGTTCAAGCAGCCGCGGACACCGGCGCTGCCGCGGCACTTCCACGCCAGCGTGACCGTACGCTCGGGGCCGCCCGCGGTGAGGACAACCTCGCACGGCAAGAACAAGCACAGCATGAAGATGACCTGCGGGTGCATGCACGGCTGGAAGCAGCCCGCGAAGAAGGCCCCGGTTCCGGTCGCTACTGTGCCCGCGCAGTCCCCCAGCGGCGGGGAGCCGCAGGCATCATGAGAGGCTGGCGTTAACGACAAGGAGGAGGTATCGGGTGAACGCGCAGCCAACCGCCGCAGCGGCCGGGACCATCGACATCGGTGGCGACCTGACCGTCAACCGCCTAGGGTTCGGCGCGATGAGGATCACCGGGCCGGGCATCTGGGGCGACCCGTCCAGCCGGGATCAGGCCATCGCGACGCTCAGGCGGATCGTGGAACTTGGCGTTAACTTCATCGACACCGCCGACTCCTACGGGCCCGAGGTCAGCGAGTCCCTCATCGCCGAAGCGCTGTTCCCGTATCCGGACGACCTGGTGATCGCGACCAAGGGCGGCCTGGTACGGCCGGGCCCGAACCGCTGGGACGCCGACGGGCGCCCGGAGCACCTGCGGGAAGCGTGCGAGGGCAGCCTGCGCAGGCTCAGGCTCGAGCAGATTCCGCTGTATCAGTTCCACCGTCCCGACCCGGCGGTCCCGCTCGCCGAGTCGGTCGGTGCGGTGGCCGAACTCAAGGCCGAGGGCAAGATCCGGCACGTCGGCATCTCCAACGTGACAGAAGAACAGCTTCGTGAGGCCCAGCAGATCGTCCCGATCGTCTCGGTGCAGAACAGGTACAACGTCACCGACCGCAGGTCAGAAGCGATGATCGACCTGTGTGAGCAGGAGCAGATGACGTTCCTGCCCTGGGCCCCTATGCAGGAGGCGGACAAGAACCCCGCGGTGACGCAAGCCGCCCAGCGGCACGGCGTCAGCACGCACCAGGTGGTCCTGGCCTGGCTGCTGGCCAGCTCCCCGCAGATCCTCCCCATCCCCGGTACCGGCTCCCCCGGGCACGCGGAAGAGAACATCGCCGCGGCCGCCGTCAAGCTGAGCCCGGATGAGGTCGCCGCGATCAGCAAGGGCTCGTAATCCGAGATGGAAACCGCGAAGTCCGCGGACGGCACCGTCATCGCCTACGACCGGACCGGCGACGGGCCGCCGCTGGTCGTCGTCGTGGGCGCGCTCTGCGACCGTCACACGTTCGTCTCGCCCTCCGAGCTGACCGGCAGGTTCACCGTCTGCACCTACGACCGGCGCGGCCGGGGCGATAGCGGCGACACCCAGCTCTACTCCCCCGACCGTGAGATCGAGGATCTCGCCGCCGTCGTCGAGACGGCAGGCGCGGGCGGGTCCGGCGTGTTTGCGTACGGCCATTCCTCGGGGGCCGCGCTGGCGCTGCAAGCCGCCGCGCGGGGCGTGCCGTTCGCCGCGATCGCGGCCTACGAGGCGCCGTACATGATCGCCGGTACGCGGGAGCTCGCTGAGGACCCGGCCCCGCGCATCAGTGCCATGGTGTCATCCGGGCACCGGTCCGATGCCGTCAGGTTCTGGATGACCGATGTGGTCCAGGCGCCCGCTGAGATGGTCACGATGATGGAGCGCTTCCCCACGTGGGCCGGCCTTGAGGCGCTGGCCCACACGCTGCCTTACGACCTCGCCGTAGCCGGTGACCAGGGGGTTCCGGCGGGTGAGCTGGCGCAGATCACCGTGCCGGTGCTTATCCTCGGCGGCGGGAGGAGCCCCGGCTGGTTCAGGCAGACCGTCGAGGCCACGGCCGCGGTGACACCAGGCGCGCGGCTGGTGATGATCGACGGCCAGGACCACGGCGTCCCGCCCGAGGTGATCGGGCCTGTGCTGACGGAGTTCTTCCTCGGCTCCTGAGTTCTCGAAAGGGCGAAGCGTGACTGATACAAGCACCGTGCGAGCCGGGGAGGTGGCGATCGTGGGGGGGCGGGTCGTCCCGATCGAGGGCGAGCCGGTCGAAGGCGGGACCGTGGTGCTGCGGGACGGCAAGATCGCGGCCATCGAGGGTCCCGGCTTCGCGGTGCCCGACGGGGCGGACGTGGTGGACGCTACCGGCAAATGGGTGCTGCCCGGCTTCATCGACGCGCACGCCCACGCCGGCGTGTCCGAGGAGGCCGAAGGCTGGGCCGGCCAGGACACCAACGAGCGCACCAATCCGGTCACCGCGCAGGTCCGCGCGCTCGACGCGATCAATCCGGCCGACCTGGGCTTCCGCGATGCCATCACCGGCGGTGTGCTCGCGGTCAACGTCAACCCGGGCTCGGCCAACCCGATCGGCGGCCAGACCGTGGCCATCAAATGCTGGGGCCGGACCGTGGACGAGATGGTGCTCCGCGAGCCGGCCGGCCTGAAGTCCGCGCTCGGCGAAAACCCCAAGCGGGTCTACGGGGAGCGGAACGAGACCCCGTCGACCCGCCTGGGCACCGCCGCGGTGATCCGGGGGGCGTTCGTCGACGCGCTGAACTACCAGGCGAAACTGGCCGCGGCGGAAAGAGCGCCTGACTCAGAAC
>ODAK010006530.1_pt1 | contig 11747 bp, 14 predicted proteins | sample 1539591 | NCBI WGS metagenome assembly ODAK01 (sample SAMEA3539303, study PRJEB22396) | soil metagenome | biome: tundra; feature: field; material: soil | place: USA | collected 2010-05 | depth 0.15 m | reverse complement strand
CCGCGCCGAGCCGCACAATCCCGCCGGGATCTCCGCTCACGCCACCCACAAACAACACCGACCGCGTTTTTACACGGCCTGGGTCATTAGCCGACATGGCGACAAGCCGGTGCGATGTCCACTTTACCCCCAAGAGAGGACATTGATCCGAGACGCGCGTGTTCGCTTTATGCCAAAGGCCGACATCCACTCGGAACGCTGTGCCGCACCGATGACGGGTTGACGGCACGATCTAGGCAGCCGTCCCACTCGTTGGCGAAACGAGAAGGGGCCGGCTGCCAATTCCGTGGAGTAGTGGGGTATGGCTCCTAGTATTTGGTGACAGTGTTTTTCGTCGGCAGCGCGTTCTTGTTGTCGACGGCATAGTTATCGTTGAAAGATTGCAGGGTGCCGCCGGTTACAGTTATCGGGTTTTGGTTGGTGGCTATGGTATTTACACCCAGCGTCAGAGATAAGCCGTTGGGGGCCGTGCCCGAAAGAGAAAGTCCGGTTGCGTTGGCTTGAACGATCTCATTGCGCACGAATACATTGGTTATTGCGCCGGAAGACTGAACGTTAACGCCCGTCTGGCTGTTGCTTATCGTCCCGTTCTGAATCACAACGCCGATGAAGGCCGACGGGTCAAGGCCGTCACCGAGAACCTGAATTCCGATATGATTGAACGAGGCGTCCACCACCAAAAGAGTCGCCTGAACAACATCCGTCGAACTCAACGCGGTGGGCGCGACGTTGATGCCGGGACCGGAAACGCCCTCGATGTTCGTGTTTGTCACGAGTATTGAACTCGGCCCGTTCGGCTGGTAGGCGATACCGTAGGTGGTAAATCCGGAGATGACGCAATCCCGCACGATCAATTTACCTGCAGCAGTATATTGGATTCCCATGGTCCCGGTACCGGTGCCCTCGATCGTCAGACCTTTCAATTCGACCGGACCGGTCGTGTTAATGGTGATGCCGACGCCTGAAGACGCCTGCACGCCGGCCAAACCGCCCTGATTGATGATAACGATGGGGTTCGAGATGGTGAATGCGCCGTAGCCGGCCGTATCAAGCACGTCGATCTCTCCGTTTGGGGACGTTGAGTTCACTGCTTGCTGAAAAGTTCGGCACGGCGCCGCGAGAGTGCATGGATTCGAGTCCAAACCGGTCGATTTCACGTAGCTCCTCGTGTTCAGGGCATACGCAGGGGCTATGGCGAGCAAGGAAGCAATTCCAAGCGCGAGCAGCGATGGTTTGAGAAATTTCACGGGTGAACCTCGGTTGATAGGGATGGGCACGTTCACAAGAAATTGCGGAATCCGGTGAATTCTAACAAAACGGAGGAGGGGCCGCAAGCGTCCACTTCCAGCATACTGGTCCCTTCGGGTGGCATCGGCATCACCAACAACGCCGGGCGATGCCGCCAGCCTGCGCTGCCTAACCATCGAGGGCGCGCGCGCCTGCAGGAGCCTACCCGGCGGGCTCACCATCGCAGTTGTGGTGGAAACAGAATTTCCCGCCCCGACTGGTTTGCAGCCGTTTCCATCGACCCTGATAGAAACCACTCTGACTGATACAAGTTCGCGTCTTGAATTTGAGGATCATATGGAGAAATTATGTTGAGCTGATATTTTCTGGCATCGGCATCGCGTGGTTTTTCTCCCAAAGGTCCTTGGCGATCTCCAGCGCTTTGATATCCAAGTCGTGCCACCAGGCCACTTCGTTCCCGGTTTGATGCAGCTGCTGATGGTGATCCCGGCAGAGTGGCACGGTGAACTCATCGCTGACTTTGAGACCCAAGGCGCGCGGTTGTGCGAAACGCGGGCTGGCGCCCACAGACAAGGCAGGGCTGAGAGGCAATAGATCTCAGGTGAGCTTTGTCGCGAAGCTCATGCCAAGAAGACAACGAAGACGATCCCGCTGGCCCAAAGTTTTGATGGTGTTCGCCGGGGTAACGGCTGTCTTTTTGATAATCGGTCAGATAGTCGCCAATAACAGACCCCCGCCAGTTCCCGGCTGGGATGGCCTCTATCTTTGTTCGTACGTGGCGTCACTCGATGGAGCCAAAATACTCATCCTGGAATAAAATCATCATGTAATTTTCGAAGACGAGAAGAACCCAAAGGACGCTAACGACCGGGATCAAAATAAAACTATAGAAGGTGAGTGGTCTTTCGACGAAGGGTCGAAACGATACGCAATAACATTGAATGGCGCGACAACTGTTTATTCCGTGGTCCAATGGGAGAATTCCAACACGTGCCTGCTGATCAGCGGCGATTTAAATTCGGCAAATCTTCGTGAAAGCTGGTTCTCACAGAATGACGACGAGCCGTATGACACGCGCGATCGCGACTAGCGATACGGTCATTGCGATGCGACATTCCTCGATCATGTTGCTCAATCGTCGGAGCCACGGCTGGCCATTTTTCTTTCCGCAAGTCGCTGTCGCTCCTCCATCCACATGCGATGCCTTTCTTCTGACTGTTCGATAGGCACATCCCAGTTGTGAGCCATACTTTCCGCCACTGCATAATTTGGGTCGGGAGGCGGGTCGGGATAGAGCAACACTAAGCTATCAAGTTCGGTTTGTTCAGCGGCGCTACGCTCGCGATCTTTTATACAGTATAACTCCCTCATTCGTTCCCGTCCGTGGGCGTCAGGGCCTTCAGGATATGTAGTAACTCGTGCCCTCAACTGCGCGTCCTCTGCATCTTCAGCGTCATTCAGGCCCCCATAGGGCGGTGGCGATATGCGTTTGCTGTGGAGCCTAGACAACCGATAGGTATCATTTTGGAATTGTTCTAGCCCATAGCCGGGCGGGCAGCCGATTGCTCTCTCTCTCTCGAGGATGCGAGAGCGAAGCATGCTTTCTTCTTCTGTCTCGGGATCGTTGGGGTGGCGGCTTTGTAGCAGCGCTAGTGGATCGAATCTAACACTTGATACCCTCGCCTGACGGCGACGATGCTCTTGTTTGGGTCTGCGAGCCAGTTGAAGGGTTTAGCATCATCATTAGCCTCTGCGACGAGCCGGCTTATGGCAGCATGAAGACCTACGACCACATTCGATAAGTCCGACGGGGATCCCATTCGGGATTCAAGTGTCAGATTTGATCCACTAGCCGGCGCAGGTAATCATCCCGCAATGCTTTCGCCAATACAGGGTCAACGGTGAAATCAGGTGCATGAGCTTTTGCCTGCTCAATCGCGCTATTGGCGCGCGTCAGGCGATCCAATCGGGCGCGAAGTGAGCGTGTGCTCATTTTTTTGGTGCCTTTTCCAACGCAGTCAGCCTGGCCTCGATCTCACTCGTTTCGAGTAGCCGGACATGGGAAGAAATCACAGCTATGATCTCTGATGCCTCACTCGGCGACAGGGTGCCCTCCGCGCATGCTTTCAGTACTAGTGATGAAGCGTGGACCGCTTCGGCGGCCGTCCCGATTTTGGTCGGCAATGGGAACGCGACGGTGCGCCCCTTTCTTGGTGGCAATAGGCGTTCAAGACAAAGCCGAAGCGCTGTACTGTCGCCCTCCAATGCTTTTTCAATCAGCTTGCGAGTTATCGCATTAGCTTCGCCGTCGAGCAGTGCCTCGGCTACGACCGTGGCCTGGTTGCGCGCACCCTTCGGCCTTCCTTGCGGATTGCCGCTTTTGCCTCGTTCGAAGGGGCGCCCTCGCTGTTTCGGCGCTGTATTTTCAGCACGGTTGAAAGCATCCATGAAGACCACCGTTCCATAATTGACTACGACCCCCGTAGCGATATCTGGTTAAGGCTTAATGAGAAATTACTTCACAGATTCAATGCGTTATACGGGCACAAATCGACCATCTAAAACCTTACTTTCGGGAGTGTCTCGTGCACCCCACCGATAAAAGGGGCTAAATACGAGGCCAGGTCAGCTGCCTCGAGCCGCGGTTCAAAGCGGCACCCGGAATCACCTCAAGATCCTCGGGCTTGTATGTATAACCGCGGTCGACGTTAAGTACGCCGTCGCGATCGAGAAACGCGGCCGGCTGCTTTGGGCGTGTCAAAGGCTCAGTGCGCGCGTCATTGAAGTTTTGTATAGAAGGTTTTGTGGTTGGTGCATTCAAGGGCGATGTTCCGGCATCTCTAACATTCGACTGGGATTATCCGGTCGCCATCCTTGTATTGGCATTCCTTCAAGGGTTCGGCCTGCACGCCCGCTGTTGCCGTGCCACTCGCTGGATTCGACGCTGGGGTGATCGTTGGGCCAAAAATTGCGACTTCCAAATTATTTTTGGAGTCATGCATGACGTAGTCATTGCCCTCCAAGAGACGCGTAACGACGCTCCGCAGGGATCCAGAATACGTTCCACTAATCACGCCTTTCGGGGGCTCCGCACTGCGGTACTGAAACTTAAAGGAGGCTCGAAGCGCTCGCAGAACCTCATCGAGAGTTGCCTGCCGCGTCTCAATCTTTAAGGCGTCCGCAGCGCCGGAAATGCGGACTTCGGCGTTAGCAGACTGCGCAAAGCCGAAACAGACGAACCACAGGGCGAGGATAATATGTATTGCGTTCCTCGCGCCGCACGATGACGCTGAAATGGAACCGAGCCCTTTTATTCGACCACTTTTCATAGTCCTGGCTGCCTGTGAATGCGCCAATTTATAGCCAAAAAACGAATGTCTGTCCTGGGGTCGCGTCCGCCACTGAGGCTAGCACGAACGTCGTTACCGCGATGCATAAGGCACTTCGAATCGATATTATCCCATTCAAGGGCCGCCCTTTTGAATTATAAGGAATTGTGCGCAAGAGTTAATAGAGCCTCTTGCAAAACTCCCGACGGAATATGGCCCGCGAAACTTGTTCGCCCGTGACAGGGTGGTTTTGGGATCGTTGTGGTGGCTTTCGCTACCAATTTGGTCGATTTTCCCTGGCGCCAAGCGCATCAATCCTGCCGCTGTCGCGGCCTGCGTGTGATTTTAAGTCCTGCGGGGCGTGACTACGTCACGAGGCGCATCAATTGTTCGGCGGCCAGCGCCAGGATACCGAACATCAAGTGGCAGAGCACCTTGTCGTGACCGCGCACACGCACGAAGCGGGCGCCGTAGCTGTCCTTGAGCGCGCTGTTGACGCGTTCGGCGGCGCTTCGCTCCTTGAAGCGGATGTCTTCGGCCAGAGCGTGGCCAGCACAGCGCCGGGCGCGCGCTTCGGCCTCCGCTTCCGCCTTGCCGCCGCGCCTCGGGTTGGGATCGATAATGGGCACGTGGCCGAGCGCGCGGCTCCTTTCCGCGATCTCGGGCGCGTCGTACGCGCTGTCCATGAGATCGTAGAGATTGGTGACGCGCCCCGCCGTGATCGTCGCCAGCGGAAGCGCCACCTGGCTGTCGTGCACCGACGCCGATGTCAGCAGGCACGACACCGGAATATCGCCGTCGGCGGTGTCGATGTGCAGCTTATAGCCAATCCAGCTCGTCTTGTGGCCTTTGGCGTTGCGTTTTGTGCCGACGGCACATGCCGTTGGAAGATCGGCCAGCATCGCGGCCAGCGTCATGTTGACCTGACGCTCCAGTCGCCTTGGCTCCTTCGCTGGTCCCGCCTCGCCCTTTTTTGGCCGACCACGCTTGCGCTTCGGCGCTTTTTCGGCAGGCGCGGTTCGCGCCGGCTTCTCGCGCGCCTCGATCGCCGTCGCGTCGCGCGATATGTGCCCGACGAGGCGATCCTTGTGCGTCTGTTTAATCAGCGCCTCGTGCGCGCGGCCCGGCAACCCGCTCCGCGCAAATTCGGCGAAGGCGCGCGAAAATGTGCTCTCGCCGGGAACACTGGCCGCGCGCTCCCACCCGCACAGCCGGCGTAGCGTCCTGTCGACGGCCAGCCGCTCGATCAACGCCGCAGTCGTCGCCAGGCCGAGAACCGCCTTGGCGACGAACGAACGCGCCAGCGCGTGCCGATCTTTAAGCGGACGCCCCGGCAGGCCCGGCCATGTCCGCACGAACGCCTCGACGCCAGCGACCTCAAGCACGACCACCAGCCGCTGGTGTTGTGCCGTGAGCGGCCCTGTCTCTTCCCGTAGCATCGGGAAAAGAAACCATTGAACGTGATCCCAGGTGTTTGATAGCGTCTCGCGTAGAGGCATGTCCGCGCCCTGATTCGGCTGGTGATTCGTTGCGGAAACACCATGCGCGACGCGGGCGCGGAAGCCTCGATTTATTCCCTCTCAGAATGAAAAATTCCGCGTGAAGTCGCAGTTTTGCAAGTGGCTCAATAGCATGGTTTTGACCCTGTCAAACGCGCGAATGTCTGGCACCAATGGGCTTTCTTGGATTGTTTAGCGCTTGCCGTTTGCGTGGATCAATAAGTGAGCGTGGCATCGCGCGCATGAAGTTCTTTGGCACATCGATCTAGGGCTGCGAGCATTGCGTTCCAGTCACTGCCGACCGACTTGAAATGTTCCAAGGTGAAGGCGGACGACCCGAGCTTGTAGCGTTGACGACTGGGAACATTGGCCCAGCTATCAAGGATACTTCCGATATCAAGCGCTACGCCACCTCCGGTTTTGATCTTGTCACAATAAATCTTTCCGAGGAGGCCGGCTCCAACCAGGAATACATCGCCGGGGCGGACGGCGTCCAACCGTTGCATTACTTCTGCGAAGCCATCGGGCCAATGAGGCCGGAGCTCCGAGCCGGGAAACTCATATTCACCCCGGACAAGATAGTTGTGCACCGTTTTCACGCCGAAAGTTTCGACAATTTGCGGGCCAAGGTCTCGGCAGCCGATCACATGCACGGTATCCAGACCACGCAACAGATACGCAAGCGCTCCGGACCACTGTAGGTACCAATGGACGACCGAATCCGTCAGGAGTTGAGGAGCGGAATAGAGGCCGTAATGATCGAGCGCGTCTAGGACCATGCCGTAACTAGGCGTCAGCGACATTTGAAAACGAGTGGAGATACCCAAGACATCGGCGGAGCGGGTCGCTTGCCGGATGCCATCTGCGATCACCGCCAGTTCCGTTGCTTGAAGGTCGATCGGACCAAACCAGATGCGCAAGAGATGCGCAAGATCATCCGGCAATTGACGATCGGGCCAACACAGCATTACGCCTTCACCGTTACCCAGACGTATCAGCGAGAATCCTGTCTTCGCGTTTATGGCGGAGCGCGCGCGCTCCACAATCTCTTTAAAAGGCGATCGGTCGAATAGATGAGGAGAGGGGGTCTCTGGAAACATTAGATAACGGTTACACTCACACCCCGTCTCCAGTCAATTCGCCTCACGGGGGGCGCTGGAAGTCAGTTGCGTTTACGATGTCTCGATCGGTGTTCCTCCGGTAAGGGCCTGACGCTGCAACTCGAGCATATCCTGATGCATGATACCATGCGCCTTTTTGGAAATTTACGACGCGGATAATGGGTTCGCGTGGCCGGTTGGCAACCGCAACGGCCGACAGACTTCAATTTGTCCTTCGCCCCATACTAGGGCGCTTGTGTGGGATAGGTACTATTGCTATTGGCGGGGTCGACGGTATCAAAGGGCTGCAGTCAAGGCATACAAATGATTTCGGCAGACCGACGCTGGATTTTCGTACATATCCAAAAAACCGGTGGCAATGCGGTGCGGGCCGCACTCGGTGTCGAGATCAACGACGCGCACAAACATTTTATCGCCAGCGAGCTGCGAGAGGTTTACGGGCGGCTGGCTTGGCAGCAATGCTTCAAGTTCGCGTTCGTTCGCAACCCTTGGGAGCGGCTGGTCTCCTGGTGGTCGATGATCAATGATGCGCGCGAGCGAGTTCACTCGGCGCCGCTGAACAAGTTTCAGAGCTATGTGCTGCAACGCGCTAGCACATTTCAAGAGTTTATTACGAATTGCACCGATGAGATTATTGACATTGACGGTCCCAAATATATTTTCCGTAATCAAATCGATTATCTCGTCGACGAAAATGGTGAGGTCATCGTCGACCTGATCGGTCGGTTTGAAAATTTCCAGCAGGATTTTGACCAGGTGACAAAGCGTCTAGGCCGGACAAACGCCACGCTGCCTCAAGTCAACAGCTCCCGGCACGGCGCTTATATTGATTACTATACGCCGTCGATGGCTGACATTGTGGGCCGTCACTATGCGCGGGACCTAAAAACGTTCGGTTACCGCTTCGGAGAGTGACGCTGCGGGAAGCTGGTATGCGAATTAAGCGCTGCAACAATCGGGCATATATAATTTTCGATAAGGCGGAGCTAGATGCGTGATAAAATTGCGAGAACAAATTAACGAGATCCACCCCAACCGTAATGACCGCTATTGTTAGGCGCTTCATTGTCAGTTGAATTCATCGGCCGGTCAGGATCAGCTATTGCTCCCCGAACCACCTTTTTCATGTCGGGGCTGGTGATGGCAATCGACATCTGATCGGCGGAAATCCGCGCGACATAGTCGTTTCCTTCCAGCAACCGTTGAAGGACCGCCCGAACAGAGCCGGAATAAGTTCCAGTAATCGTCCGATCGGTCTGGAGCGAAAGTTTAATTTTGGTTTTGAAAGCAGAACCGAAAGCATCAGCGATCTCTCGCAACGAAGCATTTTTTGCCTCGAGGACCATCGCATCCTTCGATCCAGAAATATGAACTTCAGCGCGAACGTTGAGCGGCAGAAAAAACCACGCGATTGGGGTGAGCGTGACACAGACTGCAAGTTTGAATCTTTTCATGTCAAGTTGCCCGGCATTAAAAGCTTCTCTGGCTATTCACGCTTTAGGTTTTCTTAAGGTTAGCTTAACAAAACTCCGGGCAACAAATGCTGCCCGGAGTGCCAATCTTCGATTTTACGTCCAGACTAAGCCACAAGTTCATTGCAGAGGGGTGGGTGTAAACGTGCCGCCTGCCGATGTGGATATATTTTGGCCGTTACCTTCGATGGTATTGTTCACCGAAGAGATGACATTGGCGTTATTGATCGACCTTACGCCCGTCTGATTGCCGCCAAGTGTGCTGTTAGTCAAAATCACGAGCGAGCCGGGTCCATTAGCATTAACGGCCGGGCCATTGGTATTGAGCACGTTGACCTGGTTGTAAACGCTATTGACGTATCCAGCGCCCGTTATGCTCAACGCCGTTACCGCGCTGCCACCAAATGAGAAGAATTCGGATTCTGAGACGAACGTATTGACGCCATTGCCACTCGACAGACCCGATGCATCGGTTCTGATGCCGTATCCCGCGTGATGCACTTCCATATGGTTGAAGTGAAGCCGGGCGTTGTTGGTGCCCGTTGGCGCGACCAAGACGGCGCCGCCCACTTGATTGAAGGCGACGTCGCCATTGGACATATAAATTTGGGTGGAGCCGGATCCGCCCGGAACAATATTGACGATCGGGCCGCTAGTGGTGCTATTTCCCCGGAAGATGTCGTTGGTCAGGCTGATGACGTTGCCGGAACCAACTTTCAGTGCACCGGTTCCGCTGCCAGTTGTCGCCATCCCCAAGTGCGCGATTTTGACGACGTCGTTCGTTCCGGCCTCGAGGTCAACCGCAAAGCCATTGTAGGTGCCACAGGTTCCTGCAGCCGCGTTAACGCAACCCGCCGGGTCGCCTGAGGCTTGGATGACTACAAAGTTGCTTGGATCATTCCCAGATATAGAAATCGCCGCGGTGATAATAATAGGCCCAAAGATTCCCGGCCCGATAATATTAACTGAACCACCCACGGCAACGGTCTGCAGCGCAAAATTCAACGTGGCGCAAGGAGCGGCCAACGCACACGGCGAAGCATCGGTGCCGATTGCCTGGTTAACGTAGACGGTGTTGATTGCCACCGCATTGGCAGGCACCGAAGATAAGCCGGCCGCGATCGCCAAACCAAGTGACACTAAAAGTACTTTGGATTTCCGCAATAGGGGCGCAGAAATTGAAGAGGCTGCGACAAGCCGCCCGCAGCCTCGGAGCTAGATCAACTAATCCCGCTATTCCAAATTATCAACGGCTCCGTTCGGTGCACCCGGGGTCGCATTGCCGGAATTCCAGGTGGTCGCCGGATTGGTTGACGACACCGTGCCACCAGCAAGGAGGCCGATTCCGGTCGTATTGTCGAGGATTGAGGATTGGCTGATCCGGACAAGTGCATTCGCGCCATTCGCCTGGATGCCGTTCGTTCCGTTATTGGCGGCGACGCTGTGTACAAAATTTACCACCGCGGCCGTCGAAACCGACACCGCGAGTATGCCGTTATTGGTATTGCTCGAAGCCTCGCTGTTATTGACCGTCACCTTACTGTTGTCTTGGGCGCGGACGCCATAAGTGTTGCGGACCATCCGCGTGTTTGTGACGAGCGCATTCGCGGTGAACCCGCCCGTGGGGGCGACTAAGATGCCGCCGCCAGCATTGTCGGCGACAATCGTGTTCTGGACGGCAAGCGACGAATTCGCTGTACCGGGAGCGAAGTTGATGGCGTTGGTGTTGAAGCCGCGAATGATGCAATCGGTGACAAAGAGCCCCTTGCCGGCAATGAAGTTTATGCCGCTCAGGCTGCTGTTTAGCCCCTCGAAGTCGAGGCCCTTGAGAAACACCTCATCGCCTGCTCCCGCGTTGACCGTGATGCCATTGGTGCCCGAAACCAGCACCCCGGCGGTGCCGGTTTCGCAAATGATAGCGATCGCCTTGATGATAGTCAGCGCGCCAAAGCCGCCCGGATCGAGGCAGTTGATCTCACCGCTCGCCGCGGTCTTGGAGATAGCGCCGGCAAAGGTCTTGCATGGCGCGGTCCGGCTGCAAGGGTTGGCATCGTCGCCGACGCCGGAAACCCAAGTTCTAGTCGCCTGCGCATTGGCCGGCGTAAGGGAGGAACTTAAGAAGACAGACGCCGCGATAGCCGCAAATAAGAACAGGAATTTTCGCATTGGTCACCTCCTGGTGAATTAAGAGATTTATCGTTGCACAACTGAAGCCAAAATACACCAGATTGCGCGCATAAACATCACCCAACTTTCCCATAGGATAAAATGAGAGCTGCCAATATGCAACATTTCGAGATCTTGGATGAGTTTAAGGGAATTGCGGTGCCAGCCGATGAATCATTGAAATTGTGAATGAATCCATCATAAACAAAACGGTGTACCATTGACACACGGGGACAAGCTCGTAAGCAAGGGACGTCATGACGGCAATTCTACGCGACATCAATGCGGCGACGAACGCGCGTGACCTGTACGTCGATCTTCTTATCCGCAGCCTGCTAGACGGCATCTACGGCGACCACATGCCCGGACCCTGGCTGCCAGGCAAAAAGTTCACGCGCGGTCCCAAGATGGAAGGGGTGCTGGGGCCGTCGTTGGCTCACACGATGGTTGGACTCGACCGGCTGAACAATGTGCGAGATCTAGTGCAGAGCGCACTCGATCAATCATTCCCGACGATTTCATCGAAACCGGCGTCTGGCGTGGTGGTTGCTGCATCCTGATGCGCGGCATGCTGGCGGTAAATGGCGACAATAAGCGAAAGGTTTATGTCGCCGATTCCTTTGAAGGGCTGCCTCGGCCAAATCCGGAGGCCTACCCCGCCGACAATGGCAATCGTCTTTACGAGCACACGGAATTGGCGGTATCGCTTGAAAAGGTCAAAGACAATTTCAACCGCTATGGCCTGCTGGATGATCAGGTTGTCTTTGTCAAAGGCTTCTTCAGCGAGACTCTGCCCGCTTTGCAGGCCGGGCCGTTTGCGCTGATCCGGCTTGACGGCGACCTCTATGAATCGACTTATACCAACGGCGCTAAAGATTGACCTTTGCCCATTGGCGTGTGGTGATTGAAGCG
>ODAK010006529.1_pt1 | contig 11749 bp, 8 predicted proteins | sample 1539591 | NCBI WGS metagenome assembly ODAK01 (sample SAMEA3539303, study PRJEB22396) | soil metagenome | biome: tundra; feature: field; material: soil | place: USA | collected 2010-05 | depth 0.15 m | reverse complement strand
ACGGAATCATTGTGACAAACACTGGTGAAGTGTGATAAATGTTTGGCTGCTCCCAGAACAAAAACGCAAAATGAAACAAAACAAATTGGTCGTGGGTTTGATCGCGGTGATGATGTCAGGCTGCCTTTATGCCCAACCTTCCGTCAGCAATTCCAAAATGAGCGCCTTCATCGGCGATTTGATGAGCCGGATGACGCTGGAGGAAAAAATCGGGCAGTTGAACCTGCTGTCGGTGGGCTTCGATGTGACCGGGCCGCAACTGAGCAAGGACGCGGATACGAAGGTTCGCCAAGGCCTGGTGGGCGGGGTTTTCAACACTTACACGCCGGTGGCAGTGCGGAAGCTGCAATCGCTGGCCATAAAGGAGAGCCGTTTGGGCATCCCACTGCTGTTTGGTTACGATGTCATTCACGGCCACAAGACAATTTTTCCGATGCCGCTTGGGCTTTCCTGCACTTGGAACCTGGATTTGATCGAACGGAGCGCGCGAATTGCCGCCGCGGAAGCGAGCGCCGATGGCTTGAACTGGACTTTCTCACCGATGGTGGATATTGCCCGGGACGCGCGGTGGGGAAGAATTGCGGAAGGCGCGGGGGAAGACCCGTATCTGGGCGCGCTGGTTGCCAAGGCGATGGTGCATGGTTATCAGGGCGGCGATCTTGGCCGGAGCAACGCGCTGATGGCGTGCGTAAAACACTTTGCTTTATACGGCGCAGCCGAGGCGGGCCGGGACTATAACACGGTGGATATGAGCCGCCGCCAGATGTATGAGTATTACCTGCCCCCCTACCGCGCGGCGGTCGACGCCGGAGCCGGCAGCGTCATGAGTTCCTTCAATGAAATTGATGCCGTGCCAGCCACGGCCAATCGCTGGCTGCTCACGGATCTGTTGCGAACGGAGTGGGGCTTTAGAGGCTTCGTCGTCACGGATTATACGGCCATCAACGAGATGAGCGAGCACGGCATGGGCGATTTCCGAAAGGATGCCGAACTGGCCTTGAAAGCCGGGGTGGACATGGACATGGTGGGCGAAACCTTCCTAAAGTATTTGCCGGAACTCGCCACGCAAAAAGAAATCTCCGAGGCCGCAATCAATCAAGCTTGCCGGCGAATCCTTGAAGCGAAATACAAGCTCGGGTTGTTTGCCGATCCGTATCATGGTTGCACGGAAGAGCGGGCCCGCGCGGAAATTCTCACGCCGGAAAACCGGAAAGCGGCACGGGAAGTCGCCGAGCAATCCTTCGTCCTGCTGAAGAATGACCGGCGGATCCTGCCCTTGAAAAAATCGGGGATCATTGCGTTGGTGGGGCCGCTGGCGGATGACCAGCAGAATCTGCTGGGCAGTTGGCGCGCTGCCGGCGACTGGCGACTGGCGGTCAGCGTTCGGACTGGAATCAGCAATGTCGCTGGTTCCGCAGTGACGATCCTGCACGCGGTGGGCGCGAACCTCGTGGATGATCCGGCGCTGCGGGCAACACTAAAGGCATTCGGCGCGGAGCTTCCGATGGACGGGCGTCCTCCAAAAGAGATGGTGGCGGAAGCCGTCGCAGTGGCGGCTCGTGCGAACGTGGTGGTGGCGGTGCTCGGCGAATCATCCGGCATGACCGGCGAGGCCGCGAGCCGCAGCGACATCGGACTTCCCGAAAGCCAAAAGGAACTATTGCGGGCACTGGTGGAAACCGGGAAACCCATCGTGTTGGTGCTGATGAACGGCCGGCCATTGACGTTGAGTTGGGAGGCGGAGCATTGCGGCGCGATTCTCGAAACCTGGTTTGGCGGCACCGAAGCGGGCAATGCCGTGGCCGATGTCCTGTTCGGCGATTACAATCCGTCGGGGAAACTGACGGCGACTTTTCCGCGCACCGTCGGGCAGATCCCCATTTATTACAATCACAAGAACACCGGGCGTCCTTACAAGGGCGACCCAGGAGCCAAGTATGTTTCCCGTTACCTCGACGTGTCGAATGACCCGATGTATGCCTTCGGCTACGGCTTGAGCTACACGACTTTTTCCTACGGCGACGTCAAGTTGAACAAGACCGTGCTGGCCGATGAGGAGACGCTCGTGGCCTCGGTCAACCTGACGAATACGGGGCAGCGGGCCGGGGAGGAGACGGTGCAGTTGTATCTCAGTCAACCGGTGGCCAGTGTGACGCGCAGCGTGGAGGATCTGCGGGGATTCCAAAAAGTGCGCTTGCAGCCGGGCGAGACCCGGGAAGTGACGTTCCGCATCACCCCTGACGATTTGAAATTCTATAATGGCAAACTCGAATACGACTGGGAACCGGGGGAATTCATGGTCCGGATCGGCGGCAACTCAACCAGCCAGGTGAAGCCGGCGACCGTGCGTTGGAGCAAAAAGGCCGTTCCGGCAAAGACCCCGTGAGCAAGCCATCCGGTTGTGGATCATTGCGTTCGGACTCGCTTCGGCTCACTGATAATCTGAATCTGTTTTTTTGGAAACAATTTGAAGGTTTTCGCTTGACATGTTGTCCGGCTCCCGCTACAAATTATCACACGACGTGGTAAAGTAATCAACTGAAGGATACAATTATGACCTCATTAAAATGTTACAAATGCAGTGCGACACTAATCGGCCTTTGCCTCGCGGCCGCCAGCGGAGCCTACGCCCAAGTCAGCACCATCAATTCAGCCATCATAAATCCGAGGGTTTACAATGATGTGCCCGGTGCCACGCTCACCACCGTTGCTCTGTATCCAGCAGTTATCGGGTTTGATGAATCGCACGTCAGCAGGACCAATGGCTTCGCGAACCGGGATACTTGGCAGTTCTCGAACAACGGGGGAACCAGCGCCTACCAATTCCAGAATAGTGACTACTTTAATGCTTCCATGACCATGCAGTTGACCGGCAGTCCGATTGGCCCGCGCAAGGAAGCTGGTTTTCTTTTCAGCACGGCTAACGCCGGCGATATCCAGTTTATCGTCAATACGGATGGCCACGAGGTTGTCCAATTCGGCGGGATTTCCTTTTACTCGTTTAACGCGCTGCCCTTCGCAATGACATACAATTCTGGCAGTTTTATTACCTTGGGATTGAAATATTTCCTAGACACGGCGACCGGCAATAATGCGCTCCAATTCTTTGCCAATGGCAACGCCAGTCCCGTTTTTGACTTCTCAGCTCCCGGTGTCGGCATAGGCAACGGCAGCACGCTAGGCGGCTATTTCCAGATTGTAAATGACCCCGCGAACCCCGCCAACTCCGGGACGGCGGTCTTCCAGAATATCACGATCGCGGTTCCTGAGCCCTCCAGTTTGGTTCTCTTGAGCGCGGGCATCCTGCCACTGTTGTTGCGCCGCCGTCGCGTCTGATACATCTGATATTTCATCCCGGCACGGCGGAGGCTCTATTCCGCCGTGCCGTTAGTTTTTGCATGTCCTGAGGGGTATGAACCGCAATAGGGGTCTTGGGCTTGGGGTTGGAAGGGGCACCGGCATTTCAGCGGGTGGCGTGGACGGGATGATGAGCAGCGCTGACCTGATGGCCGTTACTCGCCATTCGAAATGTAAGTTTCCCCACCACGGATCTTCCAAAGCTCGGCACCGGCAAAGTAAATCACCGCGAACTTCAACTGTTGATGGCCGATTCCAAATGAAAACCGGCAGCTGCCCAGCGTAGTTTCGATCTAATTGACGGCTCTGGCCGCGTGCGAGTTTTACCCAAGTGAACAGACGGCGGGGTTCCCTATCAAAAATGATATGCGCCATCGCTATGGGCAATGACAAGTGAAAATGGTTCGACGTAAATCCCGTCTTTAGTTGTGCGCAATGCCTCAATCCCGGCCCGCTGGTCATTGGCTACGATAATCCAGTCTCCCGTTACAGTTAAATCCCGGCCCTGAGCCGAGCCGTTGTAAATGACGAGAATATTCTTCCAACTATCTCCGTTCGCATTGTTTCTGATGACATATTCAACCGAGTTGTCCGGCACGTTCGTCGCGAAATCCAACGCCTGATCCACGTCCGCCCTTTCCGTCATGCGAAAGGCGGGGTGGGTTTTTCTTAGCAAAATCATGCCTTTGTAAAAGTTGAAGACCTTCTTGTGTTTCGCCTTCAAAGACCAGTTGATGGGATTTACCCGCCGATCATTGTCATTGTAACTATTGCTGACTAGATTCTTGGATCGCAGGAATTCGTCCCCGGCATGAAGGAACGGCACGCCCTGAGTTGTTAAAACGATGCCCACCGCGAGCTTGTCCATGTTGATCCGCAGGTTTTCCGGCACATCTGATGCCGATGACTGCAATTTATCCCAGAGGCAGAGATCGTCGTGGGCAGACGCGTAATTGATGGTTTCGTTGGGCGAAAAAACCTCAATGCCTTGACTGCCCTTGCCATTGCTTTGTCCTTTGATATTGAACCGAAACCGCTTCATCCCGTCGTATTGAGGCCCGGCACCTTGGACGAAACCGCGCGCAGCGCCAATTCCCGCATCTCCTTTGATATTGTCCCTGATCCCATCGTTAAATGCGGCGATTCCGGTCCCGAAGACATTGGCCTGCGTCATCATCATTTTGGCTGGTAAAACTTTTTCCATGTCCCACCCCTCGCCATAGATGATTGCACTCGGATTGATTTTTTTTGCCTCGTGATAGACCTCAAACATCGTGTCGCGATCCAATATCCCCATCAGGTCGAACCGGAATCCGTCAACGTGGTATTCCGTCATCCAATACTTGATGCAATCCACGATGAATTTTCGCGCCATCGGCCGTTCCGAGGCAATTTCATTCCCGCAACCGGTGGCATTGGCGTAGCGGCCCGCTGCATTCGTGCGGTAATAATACCCGGGAAAAATTTTGTCGAAGATGGAAAATGACCTGAAGCCGGTGCTGGCGGTGTGGTTGAACACCACGTCAAGGACAACGCCAATATGATGTTGATGAAATGCCTGGACCATGCTTTTGAATTCCTTTTGCCGCGCTGTGCCATCCGGGTCGCTGCTGTAAGAACCCTCTGGGGCGTTGAACAGCACCGGGTCGTAGCCCCAGTCATACCAGGTGTATTCGTCAGCCTTCTGCCTTTCGTCGCCGCCGGCATAATCATTCACTGGCAGGAGATGAACATGGGTGATCCCCAGTTCTTCCAGGTGATCGAGGCCGCTCTTCTCGCCCTCCAGAGTTTTGGTGCCCGCTTCAACCATTCCCAAATATTTGCCCCGATTCGAGATGCCGGAATCAGGGTTGATGGAAAAATCGCGGATATGCACTTCATACAGAACGGCGTCGGCATGGTTTTTCAAGCCCACAAACGAGTCCTGATCCCAGCCCTCGGGATTTGTTTTAACCCGGTCGTAAATCAAGGTTCTGCCAGTATTGGCCGAACATCCCCGCGCATAAGGGTCGTTCACCTGGAAACCAGTTGGCTGGCTGCCGGCCAATCCCGGCAGCGCAATCTGATAAAGATAATATTTTCCATCCAGATCTCCTTTGATGGTGACGGACCAGATCCCGTTGCTGTCACATGTCATCGGGGTTGAAGAAAAAGAGGCGGTGGTGGCATCATCAAAAAGCGTGATGCCGACGTTCGTGGCCGTCGGTGCCCACAACTTCATCGTTGTTGATCCCGTGCTGTAAACCGCACCCAGATCATCGTGCGGATAGCGATACTCAATGAGACTCGATTTCACGGAAGGGGGGCTTGGAGCTTCGTTCGCTGTCAAACCCGTTGCGAAAATAAAAATAAACCACGTCACCGATACACGACAATGACAGGACAAATGCAGTGGTCGCCTGTTCTTCATCGCAAAATCATGAACCCGGTTTCCGAGTTTGTCCAGTTGAACGGACGCGGAATTTATGCCGTCACCTAAAAATTTCCCCACCGCTCCTGATTTAATGAGGGATGTATAAAACCATGGAAAATCTACTGTTCCTTTGGTTTTCTTCTTCGATAAATCGAAACCAACGCCGGTTTCATCAATCGTTGCTTGACGTAGTCCACGCCGGTTGAAAAGCTGGCTGACGAAACCACTGTGAAACCAGCCGCAATCGCCGATCATTCTTCTGCCCGCACGCATTCCTTTTCGCGAGCCACAACGTTCGCGCTGTCGCCATGACCTGGTCACAAAACTACGCGCCGCTGGGCAGTGTCGGCGTTTCGGCGCTGATCGCCGCGCTGCCGGTCATCACGTTGCTCGGTCTGCTCGCCTTCTGGCACGTTCGCGCGCAAATCGCCGCGCTCGCCGGATTGCTCGTTGCCGCGACGATTGCGATGACCGTCTATCACATGCCCGCGCAACTCACGCTGGCGGCGGCCTTGTTTGGCGGCGCGTTCGGTTTGTTTCCCATCGGCTGGATCATCCTCAACGCCATTTTTATTTACAACTTGAGCGTGGAGACCGGGCAATTCGCCGTCCTGCAAAAGCAACTGGCCGGGGTGTCACGTGATCGGCGAATTCAAGCGCTGCTGATCGCGTTCAGCTTCGGCGCGTTCATCGAGGGTGCGGCAGGATTTGGCGCGCCCGTGGCGATCACTGGCGCGTTGATGATCGGGCTTGGCTTTCGTCCACTCGAAGCGGCGAAGCTGGTGCTCATCGGCAACACCGCACCCGTCGCGTTCGGATCGCTGGGGATACCGATCATCACGCTGGCCAAAGTCACTGGGCTTGACGTGCAGATATTGAGCGCGATGGTTGGCCGTCAACTCGGTTTGATCTCCGTCATCATCCCGTTCTGGCTGGTGGCGGCGCAAGTGGGCTGGCGCGGCATGATTGGAGTATGGCCGGCCTGCCTCGTGACCGGCATCACGTTTGGCCTCACACAATTTCTGGTCAGCAACTATCATGGCCCGTGGCTCGTGGGCATCGCCAGCGCGTCGGTTTCATTGATTTCGCTCGTGGGATTCTTAAAAATCTGGCGGCCTGCGGAGGAACAAATATCTTCCGCGCAAACCGTCGTTGCAGAACAACCGAAGGCCGGCCCGCGTGAAGCAGCGTGGAAAGCGTGGCTGCCGTGGATATTTCTCACCGTGTGCGTATTTCTTTCCGGATTGCCAGCGGTCAAAAGTTTTCTAAACAGAGTGTTCGCGCCGAACCTTCACGTGCCGCTCCTCGACAACGCCGTGCAACGCGTGCCTCCGGTGGTTGCAGCGCCCATCTCCGAGCCTGCGGTTTTTGTGTTCAACGCACTCTCCGCCACCGGCACTGCTCTGCTGATCGCCGGAATTCTCGCCGGCTTTTGTCTTGGTTTCCGCCCGAAACGCCTGCTGCAAATCTATGGTCGCACGATCTGGCGGGTTCGCGTTTCGCTGCTCACGATTTCGCTAATGCTCGCCCTGGGGTATACGACGCGCTTTAGCGGCACGGACACCACGATGGGGCTTGCGATGGCCGCGACGGGTTTTCTGTTTCCATTTTTTTCTCCGCTCATCGGCTGGATGGGCGTGGCGCTGACAGGCAGCGACACTTCATCCAATGTTCTGTTCGGCAACCTCCAACAAGTCACCGCGCAACAACTCCACCTCTCGCCAATTCTTATGACCGCCTCGAACAGTTCCGGCGGCGTGATGGGCAAAATGATTGACGCGCAGAGCATCGTCGTCGCCAGCGTCGCCACCGGCGGGCGCGCTGACAGTCCCGACGCGGGCACGGTTTTACGTTCCGTGTTCTGGCACAGCCTCGCGCTGGCGGTGCTCATGGGCGTGCTTGTGATGTTGCAGGCTTACGCGTTTCGATGGATGATTCCGACGCCGTGAGCGCGAAAGATTGAACTGCACGTATGATTCGTAACCGCAGATGAACGCAGATGAACGCAGATATGCAGAAGAATGCCTGGGCTTCCAGAGCTGGCCGGGGTGGGCATTGATCGCTGAAGATTTCAATTCGGCTTGCCGCCATATTCCCCGGTCTTTCCACTCTGCGTTTATCTGCGTCCATCTGCGGTTAAATAAATAATCACTTCCACACTAATGAACATACCGCTCCATCACGCCATCCGGCCCGGCATCGTCCACTTCATGGCCTTCCCCGCCACCATCAAAGGCGAAGGACCGATTATCGAAACCTGCCGCCAGATTCTTGCCGATCCTTATTTTGAAGTTCTCGAAATTTCCTGGATCAAAGATTTAGCTGTGCGCTCACAGGTCAAAGCGATGATCGCCAGCGCCGGTGTCGAAGCGAAATACGGCGGCCAGCCGCGATTACTGACGCAAAAGCTCGACCTCAACAGCGCCGATGAAACCATGCGCCAACACGCCGTCACCGAAATCAAATCAGCAGTGGACGAAGCGAGCGAGCTTGGAATCCGCGACGTTGGTTTGCTTAGTGGCTCTGATGTGCTTGCGGCAGAGCGACCCGCAGCAATGAACCGGTTAGAGAAATCACTCGTCGAACTTTGCCACTATGCAGCCGACCATGGATGCAACATCGTCCTCGAAGTTTTCGACCGCGACATTGACAAGAAAGCCCTCATCGGTCCGGCGGACACCGCGCTTGAAATTGCCGTGCGCGTGAAACGTTCGTGCAAAAACTTCGGCCTGATGGTGGACTTGAGTCACATTCCGCTCTTGGGCGAATCGCCCGCACAGGCGCTGTTGCCCGTGCGCGAACACATCGCGCACATCCACATAGGCAATGCCTATTTCAAAGACCGCAACGATCCCGCGTGGGGCGACCAGCATCCGCGCTTTGGCTATCCCGGCGGCGCGAACGACGTGCCGGAAATCGTCGAATTCCTCCGCGTGCTCTTTCAGATTGGCTACCTCAAAGCGGACGGTTCGGCGCGCAGCAATGTTTCTTTTGAAATCAAACCGTTGCCCGGCGAAGATTCCACTGTGATGATCGCCGCCGCCAAACGAAAACTCGGCGAAGCCTGGGCGCAACTGACACTTTGAACGACGCATGAAAATTCTTCACACCTTTCCGTCGAAGCCAAGTCGCGCCGGTCTGAACGATCAGCGCAGACCGACCCCCTCTCCCCTCAAAGGGGAGAGGGCCGGGGTGAGGGGTGAGAACGGAAATAAACGCACCATCACGAAAGCGACTCAATTCCCGGCTTTGATCCTAATTACATTTCGACGTCGGTTTGAAACGTCTCACCCCTCACCCTCAATCCCTCTCCCCTTTGAGGGGAGAGGGAAGCCGCAACGGACGTCGCGCTTCAATTCCGTCCGCCGTGGACCCCAAAACACATAAGCAGGATGAAACCAAAAGTTTTTCTCACCCGCCGGATGCCTCCCGCCATGATGGAGCGCCTCGAACGTGAAACCGAACTCGCCTGGCACTCGGAAGACCGCGTCGCCACTAAAGCCGAAATCGTCGCCGGTTTGAAAGGCCGGGAGGCGCTGCTCTGCAATATCCTTGACCGCGTTGACGCTGAACTACTGGACAGTTGCCCCGGCCTGAAAGTCGTCGCGAACTTCGGTGTTGGCTTCAACAACATTGACGTGACCGCCGCGACCGCGCGGAAAATTCCTGTGACCAACACGCCCGGCGTCCTGACCGATACCACGGCGGACATGGCTTTCACATTGATGCTGGCCGTCGCACGGCGGCTTGGCGAAGGCGAGCGAATCATGCGCGCGCAACGATGGACGGGCTGGCAACCGCTGCAATTGCTCGGAGCTGATGTCACCGGCGCGACGCTTGGCATCATCGGCTACGGACGCATCGGCCGCGCGCTGGCCCGCCGCGCGCAAGCGTTCGATATGCGCGTGATTTATTGGAATCGAACACCCCTGCCCGCGTCCGAGGAAGCTGGCGCGACTTACGCAAACTTCGACGATGTGTTGCGCCAGTCCGATTTCGTTTCGTTACATGTCGCCTACAATTCCGAGACGCATCATCTGCTCGGTGAACGCCAATTCGCGTTGATGAAGCCGACCGCGTTTGTGATCAACACAACTCGCGGCGCGGTGATTGACGAAGCGGCGCTGGTGCGGGCGTTGCAAACCAAACGCATTGCAGGCGCGGGTCTGGACGTCTTCGAGCGCGAGCCGCAACTCGAACCCGGACTTTGCGAGCTTGAGAACGTCGTGCTCGCCCCGCATCTCGGCAGCGCGACCATCGGCACGCGCACCAAGATGGGCATGATCGCCGTGGACAATCTTCTCGCCGTTTGCGCCGGCCAACGTCCGCCCAACTGTGTCAACTCGCAGGTGCTCGGTTGAATCGCCGCACGCCTCGTGGAAGGCGTGCTTCCAACAAAAGCGGTGGTGCGACGTTGCGATAGGAGCGCGGACAGCCTTGTCCGCGAGTTCCAAGTCTGGCGTTCTGCGTTCTCGCTTGCCTCCATGCTCAATCATTGTTCTCATTTTCTCGCGGACAAGGCTGTCCGCGCTCCTATGAAACGCAGCGTGCAAGAAACCATCCGCGAGAAGCGTCAATGGCACACGCCGCCTGATCCCGAAACCACCAAGCTCGGTTTTCGCGGATGGCATGCACGAGGTTATCTCCCGCACTTCGACGCTACGGGCGTCCGCCAGATGCTCAATTACCGTCTCGACGACGCCATGCCCGCCACTCGCCGACCCGAATGGGCAGCGATGCTGGAGATCAAAGACGATCTGAAACGGCGCGCAAAAATTGAGGAGTATCTCGACCATGGTTTTGGCAACTGCGAACTGCGCGACCCGCGCGCCGCGCAGGTGGTGGAGGAGAACTGACTTCACTTCGACGGGAAAGATTATGGCCTGCTCGCCTGGGTCGTGATGCCCAATCACGTTCATCTGCTCGTGGAAATCTGGCAAACGCCGCAAACAGAACTGCTCAAGGATTGGAAAGGTTACAGCGCGCGACGCATCAATCGGCTGCTCGGTCGTCGCGGCAAGTTGTGGCAGGACGATTATTGGGATCGTTACATTCGCAATGAGGAGCATTTTCGCAAAGTGGTCCATTACATCGAATGGAATCCGGTGAAAGCGGGCTTGGTGAAATCACCAGAGCAATGGCCGTTCAGCAGCGCGCGATTTCGTGATGAATACAATCGCTTGAAGTCGCCCTCGGCATAGGAGCGGAGCGCGGACAGCCTTGTCCGCGAGTTCCAAGATGTTTATCAACGCGCAGAGGTTTCGCCATTTTCACAACTCGCGGACAAGGCTGTCCGCGCTCCTCAAAGATCCACCGCCACGATCTCATGGTCGAGAATTGACGGCACGACGACGTGCAGTTCACGGTCGCGCTGCGTGTAGTGCGGTTTCTTGTCCGCAGCGAGAAGATGCACCCGACTCACTCGCGCTCCGTCCGGCAGGCGCAAGCGCACTTGCTGCTCGCTCACCGGAATCAACTCGCGCAACGGCCCTTTCATCATCATGGGATTCGTCAGGTTGACGAGATGCACGGTCATCGAGTTTTTCTGCCGCCACGCCGTCACGTCCAGCACGCCAACGCCGCTCACGGAAACGGGCGGCTCTTCGTTCGTGGCCCATTCGACTGCGTTTCGCAACAGTTTGAAGTGATCCACACAAAGCACTTCCCAAAATGTGCGGTCAATGTCCCAGGGAAAATAAACCACGCGGCCACTGGAACGCCACTCCTCTCCCTTCCCTCTCCTCTCCATCGGATGGAGAGGAGAGGGTGGCCTCTGGCCGGGAGAGGTGTGGTTCGTAAGGAGATGCATGTCGATTTCCCGCAGGAAGACTTGCGCTATATCGGTTTTCTCAACGCGCGGGAAAACTTTTTCCATCGGCAAATCTGGGTAACTCGGGATGAGCGTCAACGGAGCTTGCGCGAATTTTTCGCGCGGCTCGACTTCCAGCCGCCACACGCCGTTGACGATGCGCGGGGCGT
>ODAK010006527.1_pt1 | contig 11752 bp, 10 predicted proteins | sample 1539591 | NCBI WGS metagenome assembly ODAK01 (sample SAMEA3539303, study PRJEB22396) | soil metagenome | biome: tundra; feature: field; material: soil | place: USA | collected 2010-05 | depth 0.15 m | reverse complement strand
GACATGCGCACGCCAGGATGTGCAGGTGTCAATTATCGAGCGCGGCGACAGCTACTACCACCCGGTGACGTTCATGGGCGGCCAAATGATCACCATGTCGCTCGACAGCGATCAGACCATCAATCCATTTGATCTTGAGCCCGGTCAGACCGAGCCTTCGAATGACCATCTGTCGTTTCTAAAGAATCTCAGTCGATTCATGATCGGCGACAGCGGCGAGGGCGATACGGATCTCCTGGACAACATGATCATGAACGCGATTCGAAAGACCTATGCACGAGCCCAAATGCGGATTGACAACCCTATCCCCCTCTACAGCGACCTGTATGACGAGCTCCAGAATTACTATGACGAAGACAAGAATCCACGCGTAAACGAAGCGGCGCGGATCGCCGCAGCCAAGATGCGGGCCTGGGTAAATAACGGGATGTATGCGCGCCTGTTTGATCGACCAACCACCGTCGATATGTCGACGCCGTGGCTTTATTTCAATGTGGAGCAATTGAAGGACGATCCGAAGCTCGAAGTTGCGATGAGCCTCCTGATCGCCTATACCACGACAAAGCGGGCGCAGGGCAAGACGAACAAGCGTTGCATCACGGTTCTGGACGAGTGCTGGTCGCTCTTGCAGTCTCGAAGCCTGGCGCCGGTTGTCGTGCAGCTATTCCGCACTGCTAGAAAGCGCAACGCCTGCGTGTGGGGGATCTCTCAGGCGGTCGAGGATTTCACGGGAACGCCTGACAAGCCGAACGAGTTCGGTGGTGCCATTCTTGCAACCACCGCAATCAAGATGATCGGCCGCCAGAAGGGGAATTTCGACGTCCTCCGGCATTTCGTCCACTTGAACGAGACAACGCTCAACCGGGTCAAGGGCCTGGGCATGACGGAAAAGGGCAAGAAGAGCGAGTTTCTGATCGTTATCGGGGAGAAAGCCGAGACCACTCACAGTCTCCACATCGTCCCCACTCCGCTTGAATATTGGCTGCTGACCACCTATCCGCGCGAGCGCTGGTACCGGCAATGGTGGCTCGCGACTCATCCGGACATGAGCCTGATTGAGCGCTACGAGGAGCTGGGGAGACTCTTTCCGAATGGCCTTTCTGACCTACCTGAGTTGCCCGAAGAGCGGTCCGGCGACGTTGACCGCATGGGAGTGGCTGCCCCCAGAAAAATGGACAGCGCGTCTGCGGCTCCGCTTGCGGCGCTAGAGGAGAACGAGATGAATTCAGTGATGGAGGTTGAAGGGGCCCTATGAAGTCACCTCAGCGAATCAATCGTGCCGCCTTCGGCGCCAGTATTGTGCTCCTACTTTTCCTGGCTTCAAGCAGCGCGTCCGCGCAGTTCGGCAGCATCTTCTCAGCAATCCTCGGCACGATTACTGGGCCAATCGGAGGCGCCCTTACGGAGATCAACCAGGTCCGGACGCAGATCCTACAAACCGAGCAGCAGGTTCTTTGGCCGATTTCTCTTATTGGGCAGGCACGGAACTACATCACCACCATTAAATCGAGCTATCGGGGTTGGATGAACAACGTATACGCCCTCCATGTAAACAGCGCCATCCTGCCAAACTCGAGATCGCTTGAGTCAGCGTTTCTCAGTGCGAATACTGGGCAGATCGCCAATTTCAGCCAGGCCTATCGAACAACCTACGGAGCACAACCTGCGATCGGAGCTGCGCCTCAGGTCAATTTGCAGATGATGGACATCGAGGACGCTACCGCCATGGACGGCACGGCACAATCGATCGCTGCCGATCAGGCTACACAGGCTATGCTTCAGACGGCACAAAAGATTGAAGACCAGGCGCAGACAACAGCGCCGGGCACAGCGGATATGTTGGCGGCCGAGGCACGAACAGCAGAACTTGCGAGCATCGCGATGCAGCACAAGCTGCTCGCGTGCCAGTTGCGCGAAGCGGCAATGGAGCTTGCCCATCGCGGATCTGTGCTCAAGCAATCTACAACCAACATGCAGAACCTAAACCAGCGCATCCTGAATCGACTCGGAGGTGGTCAATGAGATTATGGAAGTCATTCCCCAACAATGTGCTTCTCCAGAAGCTCCTTATTGCTGGAGCTGGAGTCGTGATTCTAAGCGCAATTGCAGTCACTCCGGCTCACTCGCAATTCGGGATCGACATCGCGGCCATTCTCGCGGGGCTCAAGCAGGTTGAGAGCACTCTTAACAGCGCGGTCGCAACGCCCTTGAAGGCCATCAACAAAGTAGAACAGCAAGAACAGCAGTTCCAGCAACAAGTTCTATACCCGTTGTCGGCGATCAACGGCGCAAGGCAGATGGCGGGCAGTTTTACGAGTTCGTTTGTCAGTTTCCGTCAGCTTGGAACAATGAACATTTCAAGCGCGCAACTGCCAAATCCGCAACAGCTTGAACGGCAGATGCTCTCCGCGAACCCGAATAGCATCGGGGCCATCGGGAGCGCATTTCAGAGCGTGTTTTCGCCACTGCCTCCCCAGACCGCTGTGCCCCAAAACGTCGCCCATCAGATCGACATGGGGGATGCCCAGGCACAGGACGCGATCAAGAAGGCTATCGAGCTCGATGCGTTTGCCGCGCGGGAGATGGAAGTAGCGCAGAAGTTGAACGAACAAATTGCGGTGTCTGCACCAGGAACGGCGCCGATCCTCGATGCTGAAGCCAGCGCGTGGGTGGTGCAGGCGAATGCCTACACGCAGATGGGGATGGCGGAATTACTGCGCCTGAATAGCGCCAGCTTGTCGAACCATAGCGGTGAGCTAAAAGACTCGACCACTCAAATGAAGAACCTTAATCAGAGAATGATTCAAATCCTCGCTCGTCATTGATTGGAGGCACTGCCATGCAGCCGGGAATCTTTGAGTTTCAATCAATGCTTACGTCCGTCGTGAACAGCATCAGCGGAACGCTGCTTCCGACTGAGCAGAACGTGTCCTATGTCATCATGACCATCTGCCTTGTGCTTGGAATCTATGAGGCCTACTTCAGGGGCGGAGATGTTCGATCGCTCGCTGGAACTTTCCTCAAATATGCAGTCGCGGCGTTCGTGATTGGGTACTGGTCTTCATTCTTTTCGGATCTGTTCGGCGGGTTCAACCAGATTGCTGGCTCGATCGATAGCAGCTATGGGGGTGTCGATCTGGCAAAGAACTGGCAGGCTCAATTGCAGAACCTTTTCCAAACTAACGGGTATAACAAGCTGTTTACTTCGATTCCGTGGACCCCTTCCGCTCTTCTTACCCTATTCGAGATTATGCTTGCATACGTAATCTACCCGATTGCGGTTCAGATCTTCGCTCTCATATATACATTTTGGGGTTCTTGCTTGTTTGCTATGGGACCGTTCGTGATCGCTCTTGCACCAAGTTCGATGGTCAATTCGTTGACTAAATACTATGCAATGAATGTGGGAATTTGGAATGCGTGGTCCATTATCTATGCCGTCTTCGGTTCCATGATCACAGCCATCCACGCAAATGACGTCAATGCGATCATCAACGGAAACCTTGGGAGCTTCGGATTCGGCGGCGCTGACTTTGGAGCGCTAGACGGCGGAGTCGAGATGATTGGTTTGGTCAGCATCATGTATGCAATCTGCATTCTGCTGATCCCGATGGTGGCGGCATTCATACTCCGCGGCCAATTCTCCGCCGTAGGCGCCGGTTTGACGATGTCGGTGTCAAAGACATTGAACGGAGCCATGAATGGAGCACGGGTCGGTGCTGCGGGAGGTCCGGTTGGGGCTGTCGCGGGTGGGATGGTTGGAGCCGGTGTGGGCCTCATGGGCGTGGGTGTCAATTCATCGTTTTCGATGGGCAATAGCTATGGAGGCGGTGGCATAAGTCAGGGAGGAAGCGGCAGCATGCCGCCGCCGGATACACCCCATGATCCGAACATGACCCGGTACAGCTAAGGAATCAAGGCAAAGCGCACGAGCCATTCGCAGGCATCAAGCAGGGATACATGCAGGAGGTCCTAAGTGGGAAAGACACAGTTCAAGAATGAGACTCCCAAGTTCTACGAAATGGATGGAGCCCTCCGGGCCTACTCAAACCGCAGCCTCGTGTTGGCCGGGATCATGAGCCTGGTGGCGCTGATTGCGGTAGCGGGGTTCCTGTTCGTAAGAATGGAGCCTCCCACGGTAATTCGCATCGGCAGCGATGGGCAAGCAAGCGTCCTCACTCCGTTCGGCGGCACCAAGTCGCACAGCCTGCCGTCGATTCTCACCGCGAGGTCCCCGGGTGTTGCCCCAGACGAATACGAGAAGCAGGCCTTTGTAAAGACCTTTCTGTCCCGTTACCTGACATACGACCCGCATACGCTCTCGCAGAACTGGGCTGACGCGATGAATCAGATGACCGTGAATCTGCGCCGTACCGCTCTGACCGCGATGGAAAAGGACGACACTGTCGGCAAGCTGGAGGACGAACAGGCAAGTTCAACATTCAAGTTGAGTCACATCGAGGAGAGCAAGAGCGAGCCGCTTACTTATAACGTCTTCGGTGTAAGGACCGTTCGCAAGCTCGACAATGAGCACGAGTTGATCAATCAGCTCGTCGAGGAGTATCACGTCCGCCTGGTAAATATGGACCGTTCGGCGGACAACCCAAGCGGGCTGCTGATTGGAGATTACTGGTCCAAGCAGATTGAAGGCGAAGAGAAGTACGCCGTACTGGCGGACAGCGCACTTGCCGCCAACACGGCAGGGCAAATGAAGGGGGTCAGCAATGAGCAGTGAGGCGCGGGTAATGCCAATGCCGGCGGCAATCCCAGTTGACGAGAAGCGGCGCGGCCGGAAGCCGGGCGGCGGTAAAGACAAAAGCGGCTCCCGGGTTCTGTTCTATCTGGGAGAAGGGGGAGACCGTGACGGGCACCGGCTCGTTCTCAAAGAAGAATACTCAAGCGAGGGAGATGCAATGGTCGAATCCCTCAAGCGCAATGCTCCTTACTATCGCATCGAGGTTTGGCAAGCCCGTGCAATCGTGAGGGAAGGAACAGTAGAGATCAAGAAAGAGCAAGTTTCCGTGCGGACGTAAGAGCACCGAGCGGACGAAGTCAGAAAAACCAATCGACAAAGCATTGCTTTCCGATTTGGTTGTCTGAGCCACCTTGCGGGCCAACTCGCAGGGATTCGTTCCGCTAACCCGGCATTGAAGCCTGGTTAGTTCCCCTTCAACCAAGGACGGGAAGCGCCAGGTCAGCCGGAGTTTGGCGGGTTGCCATGGCCTTCTTCCTGTGCCTGAAACACAAGGAGAACTCACATGCAAAGTGTTTACGCAAATCGAATTGTGATGCTTGACATCGACACCAACGGGCGGATTGAAGAACGGATCCCTGGCACGGGTCAGGAGTCCTGGCTTGACCGCACGCTTCTGGGCGCGATGTATCCCAACATCCACGTGGCATTGGTCAGTGTCCCCACCGAGCCTCTCGACGATGTCGAAGAAGCTCGTGTGGCGGATCGAATGACGGCCGTGTCACACAACGGCATTGCCTACAGGATGGTCGGCGCTTCCGGGTCGGCCAAAAACGGCAAGTACTACTACTGCGACGCTCAACATGAACCCGTGATCGCCAAACGCTTCCAGCAATGGCCGGAAGCAGCAATTACGTACTTCGGCATTCTCGTGTCCAGCTGCAAAGCCGTTCACGCGGAGGCTGAGGCGAAGGTAATGGTGGTCAAGGATCTTGAGCTTGGAACCAACGATTGCCGAGGATGGATCAGGAAGAGTCTCTTTAAGAAGCTTTCACTTCCTGAAGGGCATTTTTACCAATTCCGTCTGGCGTTCGCTGACACCCAAGCCAAGGGCAGCTTCAAGGTGATGACCGACGAGGTTGCCGATGCCTTGGGCGTTGACATCGTGGTTCCCGACAGTGCGATCAAACCCAGCATCAAGATGCCGAATGCCTTCGCCAGCATGATCGGTTTGGGCTCTCGGATCTCGAAAGGCTCCATCGTTCTCGGAATCCGGGAAGTGTCACGTCCCCTCCAGTTCGAGTCGAGCTATACGGTACTTCAGCACGCGCCCATGGATTCGATTGAAACCGAAATCGTGCCGCAGGCTGTGGAATCGCTTGAATCACTCAAGACTGCATGGCGAGAGGGCAATCACCGCAAGGTGGTTGAGTTGATTGGCCAGCAAGTTCGCCAAAGCGACGACTCGGAGGGAGAAGAGTTCCAACGGGTAGTCGAGGCGACGTTGCTGGCGGATGGATCGGGAGAAATCACCCGCCATCCATATGTCCACACTCAACTCAGCAGACTGATGGCGCGATGGGCCTACAAGCTGATGACTGGGGGAGGAGTCGAATTGCCGGCGTTCGCTTTGGCCGACGATGGTTTCCTGGTCCTTCAGCATGGCAAGGTTCTATCCGGCGCCGATTGGATGCCACTCACGGCGGCCATCACAACCCTTCCATCAAACCGCGGGCTGTGCGTACGTTACCCCGTGCGCATGAAAGAGGACTTGCTCCCACTTGAACACCTGCAAGGGGAGAAGTTGACTGGACACCTGATCGAAAAGCACGGACTTGAGCCTGAAGTGGCAGCCCAAGTTGTGAATGACCAGTTGACGCTTGAAGGGACATACACGCTCCACTCAGAGACTGCCAGACGCAACGGCGGAGACTACGACTTTGATTGGGTGTGTGTGATCGATGGGGACCGGTTTCCTCGATTCGTTGATAGCCGCTTCCGCATGGAGCACGAACACGAGATTACGAAGACGAAGGCCACCAAAGCCAAATCTCCGTGGTTCTCTCTTGAATTCGTGGCCCTCAAGTCTCGCGGGAATCAGATCGGAGTAATTACCGACCTGATGAGTTCCTGTGTTGCCGCCGGCCGCTACGACCTTCTCTATGAGCTGGTCGGTGAGCTGCAACTGGAGATCGATTCGCTCAAACACAACACGAACGCGGACCGGAAGAAGCTGCAATTGATTCGTCAGCAGGTTTATCCGGCGCCGTGGCTTGCCCTGAAAGACGCAAGGTCAATCAGCGCTCAGGAATTGCCGCTATCACTCGATGTTCTGCCCACGGACCGAATCGGAAGGCTCTACAACATTCTTCGCAAGCATATCGAGGAATTGATGGAAAAGCCGTTTCCGATCGAGCAATTCCGCGGACTGATCACGGGCAATCCAGTGACAGGCGCAATGTTTGAAGAAGCTCGACTGGTCAACACCGTGTATGCAGCAGGACACGGAATGATCCAGAGAAAACTCTCACAGGAGAAACAGGCACATGACGAGGCGGTTCAACGAGTGGCTGAAGCCAAGCGGTCAGGCGACGGGCAGCATATCGCCTCAGAGCAGAGGGGATTCGCAAAAGCGAAAGCGCGATATCGCCGTGCTCAGGAGCAGGCCCGGGAACAGTCATCATCCCTGCAATCGATCATCCGCAGTTGGGGTGATGGAAAGCAGGAGGACCGGGTCGGCTGGTGCCAGGCGCTCCACACGATAGTGTCGCGGGGGAAAGGCATGGGCTCGATTGTTTTTCATGCTTTTCCACAGGAGCTTGTCGAATCGATTGCAACTCGCACGGGAGGAATTCGCACGCAGGTACAGGGTTCCAACCGGGGAGTCAGGGTTGTTGTCGAAGGCGAGAACCTTTACTCGGTTCGTGGAGACAGGAAGGAATTCCTGCTTCGTATGGATCGCAAATCGAACCGAATTGAACGGAACCCAAGTTAACCCGACAAGGTGATTTATGGCTTGCCGGCAGACAACCAAACACCAGCCACCTGGCGGAGCAACAGTCGATCGTTTGTCCTCCTCCTCCGGGAGGCGTGGAAAGCCTGTTGCATGTCAGGGAAGAATGGAGCGCAGTATGCGGTTCCTGAACTGGCAGAGAACGAATGGAGGAGTGCGAGTTTCCGTTCGGATTCAGCGCACGCCGAATCAATGGTACTTCCAGTGGGAAGCTTCTGGAAGACGCCGCTACTCGAAACGCGAGCTGCTTGACATCGAAATGCGGGTCAGGAAGTTCGTCGGCCGGTGCCCATTGCAGGGTCCGGAAACAGAAACTCACACCGTTTGGCTGTGAATAGACCACCCGTGTGAAGAGAGGGCCGCATGGCCTCCTCTTCACCGGGGTAGAAAAAGGAGAGCCATCATGCTCAAACAGAAACTTGCTATTGCATTCATGATCCTGGGCGGGAGCATGGTAGTCGCTCAGAGTATCGTTCATCAGCCGGTCAATTCCAACGGCGTCACCGTAATCCACACCGCACTTGATCACATCAGTATTCTGGCGTTTCCAGAGAAGATTACGCGCGTGGCAGCGGGCAGCGATGCCGTCGAAATCGAGTGGCACGATAACAATGTCTTCATTAAACCGGTCAAAGGGGGACACCCCACCAACCTCATGGTGTGGACTGAGCACCAGTTCTCTGCCTATGAATTGGAAGCGGCAGGTGATGTAAAGTCGATGACCTTCGCGCTTGACCAAACCGGTTTGCCGCCACAGACGCCCGGTTCCGAACCTGCCGCGGTTCCGAAGCCGTCTCCTGATGAGATTCAGCGCGAAACCGACTCCGTCATCGGCTCAACACTTCTGCAGGCCACTCCCGTGGTTTCTCGCGGGGTGCGGCCGGCAAAAGATTTGGTCAGCGTGCTCATCAAAGAGGTGGTCCGCGACGGGAACTCTTACTTCGTGCGCTTCACGGTAGTCAACAATAGCCCACACCCTTATCGAATCATCTCGCCGAGCGTCCTCACGATTAAGCCAAAGCAGAATGCCGAACTGTTGCCGTCGATGAAAGACGTGCAGATTTCCGAACAGGCAATCCACCAGTTCCAATCGGATGAAACAGCCCAGGTCACAGTCAGGGATGCGGATGTTCCACAGAAGGACGTTGCTCCCGGCAGGACCGTAGAAGGGGTCTTGACAATTCAGCCGGCCGAAATCGAAAAGCCTGGAGTCTATCAATTCGTATTCGGCAACGAAGGCAACCGCCCGATCAAAGCCACGGTGGTGCTCTGATGGCAGAACTTCAATTCATCACTCCTCAGGAGGCGCGTGCGCGCCTCCTTGTTGTTTACAAGCGTTCCGGTGACGGCGCCTTCGTGGAAACGTTGCGCCGGCCATTCCTCAATCCTGTCGAGCAGCGTAACGCTTCGGGCAAGCGTAAGGTACACCCGTTGCTGGTCGCAGGCCTTGTGATTCTTATCCTGGCTGCTGCGACCGTGACGTTCTTCAGCTATTACAGGTGATTCAAGGGCGAATTCTCAATGCGACAACAAATTCGGTATGTCCGTCACAATGATGCCCAGGATGCAGTCCTCCTGGGATGGGTGCTAATCCTTGGCGTGCTCGGTGTTCTCTATTTTCTTGCCTATGATCGTCTGCACATTGCCGCCGGCCAGTTAATCGAGATGACAATCTACCCCCTGCTGGTGGGCCTCTTCTTTTGGGAGACACTTCGATTCAAGGCGACCAAGACGAACAAAATGGAGGCAGCCTGGCCGCGGCCGATTCCCATTGTTCCGAGGCACAAGGAAGAGGAATACCTGAAGGAAGCCGAGAAGCGGTCATCCGTGCTGATAGGCTATGACATCTTCGGGAAGCCTTTCTACTGGTCGGAAAACACGCGCACCATGCAATCGAACGCCTTCGGAATGACCGGGGCAGGCAAAACAAACCTGCTTGAGGCCATAACCGAACAGGATATTTTGCGCGGAGCCCCGATCATTTTCATCGACGGGAAGGGTGATCAAAAGCTTCTGGCCGAGCTATTGCCTTCGATTGAAGCTGCGGGTCGGATGCATGACCTTCGCATCATCGATCCCACGCGGCCGGAGATTTCCGCGCGCTATAACCCATTCTGGGCGCCGGAAGGCAACGCTGAAGAGCACGTCGGCTTCGTCTTCGAGTCCTTCAATATGGAGAAGGACTTCTTTGAGGGCCATCAGCGCGTCTACCTCGAGAATATCGCTCGCGTCCTCCACTACTCGGGAAAACGGTTCAACTTCCACGATGTTCTGGTCTGTGCATACGATCAAGCGCTGCTCAAGAAGCAGATGAAGATCGCCCTCGACCGCGTGGAAACAGACGCCTCGATCACCCGTCAGCAGAAGATGACCCTCACCATGAGCGTGCGCAATCTGCTTGAATCGTTCGAAGACAAAGAGAGGGTATCGAAGATCCAGGGGCTCATCAACGAAATGATGACCTTCATGGGTGACGAAATGGCGATGATCACAGGCCCATACGACGAGCTCCTTTCGCTCGACGATGTCATCGACAATCGTCTCATTCTTTTCATGAGCCTGAACGTGAACGTGAACGAGCGGGCCGTTACCGCGCTCGGCCGAATGCTCCTCCAGAACCTCCAACTCATGATAGGCAGAAGGTATTCCCGAGCGGAAGAGGGCGAACATCAGCCCTTTGTCAGTGTCATCATGGACGAATTCTCCCCGTTCGCTTACGAGAACTTCGCGCACATTCTGCAGACGGCCAGAGGGGCAAATGTGGCTTTCTTGTTCGCACTACAGAGTGCGCCGCAACTGCTGCAGGTCGGCCGGGGCTTCCGCAACGACGTGGCCAGCGCCCCCAATACGACCTTCATGCTGCGCACCAAGGATGAAGAGACATCCAAGTATTTTCTGAATGCGAGTGCGAGAGTGCGCCAGATGCGGCGCAGCATGCGAGTCGAAAAGAAGGGTGTCTTCAATCCGGAATTCGAAGAAGGAACGGAAGGCAGTCAGACGGAGATCAAGGATACTCTCGCCCAGGACGAGCACATCAAGAAGATGCCTGTCGGCCAAATGGAAATGCTCGTCACCGATCCCATTCTTGGAACCATTCACAAGCACCTGCACATCAGGAAGGCCTGCAGCCAATGGCTGCCGCGTGTGCCGATGAACGTATACCCCAAACTTGACACGCTGGCGGCGGAATCGCACGGGCTCAACCTGAACTTCCCGGTACCGGACCTTGAAGAAAAGCGGCAGAGGAGGCGGAAGAAATGAAGCATCTTGGACTGGCGATTGTTCTGTTTCTGATCTTACTTGCGGCGGGAGATCGGCTTGACGCGCAACCTTCTGCCGCACCCCAGTCGGCTGCTGGACGCAGTTCCTATGATCCGATGTCGCGAAGGAAAGACGCCGGACGGCCAAAGGGAATTGTCGAAACCACTTTGGCGGGAGTCAACCCGCGAGACAAGGATTACGGAGAAGTAGTTGCAGGCTGGCGGAAGGAGGTCTTTGAGAACACCATCAATCGGGCTTATTGGTGGGGCCTGATCGTACTCGGGCTAATCCTCGGATTCTCCCTGGCAACGAACGGCTGGTTCATGAGAGAACGCGAAAGGCGCCTCGCAATCTCGGCGGATGTGGTTACGCAGTTGTTCAATGCGTACGTCGGCTCACGAGCAAAGGCGCTTGAGGTGATCGCCAAATACAACTCCCTGGTCGATCGCTACAACCGGCTGGACGTCGAAAAGAAGCAACTCGCCGATCAAATGGCGGGCCTTCCCGCGAAATCGTCCGACTCCGAATTGGACTACAACCAGGCCAGGGAGGATCGGGTGACAGCGCCTGCGCGCCCATCTGCTGTGGCGCAGGTCACCAATCAAATCGCACTCAATTTCGATCAAGAGACACCCGAAGTCGAAATCCTCCGGTCCCAGATGGCAGAGTTTGAAACCAAATTGCAACGGAAGACCGCCCAGCTCCAGGCCAAGGACAATCAGATCTCGAACCTGCGAGAGCGATTGAGCCGAGCTCATGACAGCCTGGAAGGGCAACGCAAGCCG
>ODAK010006526.1_pt1 | contig 11755 bp, 6 predicted proteins | sample 1539591 | NCBI WGS metagenome assembly ODAK01 (sample SAMEA3539303, study PRJEB22396) | soil metagenome | biome: tundra; feature: field; material: soil | place: USA | collected 2010-05 | depth 0.15 m | reverse complement strand
TTGAGCTATAAGTTCCGGCGACTGGTGAAAATGTTGGAGTTGCTGCCGCAAGAGTCGTAATGTTATAGGTAGCACTGCTTACGGGTGAATCGGTATACCCACTGGCACCAGCAACTGCATATAAAGTCTCGCTGGACGATACTGTTACAGGAGAAGTATATTTTGTTCCCGATGTACAACTGGCTCCATCAGTTGCAGGACTACCAGTTGTACTGTAGCAAATCACGCTTCCTAGAGATGTCGAGATTGAAACAGATTGAGTACTGCTATATGTCCCGCCGGCCGGAGAAAATGTTGGTTTTGTAGCTGTCGACGTAATGTTATAGGTAGCACTGCTTACAGGTGAATCGGTGTATCCGCTGCCGCCTGCAACTGCGTATAAAGTCTCGGTGGATGCTACAGCTATTGGAGCTGTGTATAGAGTTCCCGATGTACATCCGGTTGCTCCATTCGTTGCAGGACCGCCGGTTGTATTGTAGCAAATCACGGTGCCTAAACCAGTAGATAGTGCAACATCTTGCGTTGAACTATAAGTTCCAGAAACTGGTGAAAATGTTGGGGCTGTTGCGGTTGTAGTTGTTCCTGTACTTGTTGTGCAAACATCGGCTGGACAAGCATTTCCCAATGACTCCCAAATATAGCTTGTGAGAGTAATTGGCCCTCCGTACAAGCCGTTCCCCGGTGCTGTGAATCCTCTAACTCCCGGATCGCCTTGCCCGGTGTAGGATGCCATGTCTGACTTGATAACGGCTTCATCGGTCCAGGGCCACAATGGAATTGTAGTCAGAGTATCGTAGCCGGTGTCTCCCCAAAGCGTTCCCGGTGTGCCAATGCGGTAGAGGATCGTCGCCCCGACGTCCCCTCCATCAGACGCAGTGCCCTTTGCTGGCGATCCGGCCTCCACGCGCACGGGATATAAAAGCAGCGGATTAGTGCTGAGACGGTCATGCGCTCCGGCAGTTGGCGTTGCTGGTGAAGCGGAAGTCCCAAAATTCGCGGTCTTGCTATAAAAGATGTTGTAGTCAGAGTTCAGGTATCCGGCTAGGCCGTAAGAGTTGTCTTGCTGAAAGATCGAGTCTTCTGCGAGTTCTTGCGTAAAGTTGGTATTACTTAATTCCACCGCCCCAACGCCGTCTGCTGAGTTTCCAGTGTTCGGACTACTTCCGGTGAGATTGACCGCCGTGATGTGGTGTATCAACAGATTCGCCGGGTTCACGGTAGTATCGAGGCGATTTGTCCAGATTCCCGCGGTGCTGTTGATGATTGCAACATTGGATATTTCACGAGTACCGATCAGTTTTTGATCGTTGATGGACGCTCCATTCATGATACTGGGGTCGGTTCCAGTTTTCAGGTTGATGAATATGTCGCCTTCATACTTGCCGCTGTTATCGACGCTGGCGTTGTTCTCGCTCCAGATTCCTCCGTAGAGATTTCCTGTTGACGCATCCAGTTCCCCGGAGTCTACGGAGATGTCATTCTGCCAAAGAATGTTGGTCGAGTCGTACATTGTAAACTGAGCGCACTGACGCCCCCATGTTCCAATAACCCCACCTGAGACTTCGGCGGAGTCGTGACGAGCAACGTTATGTCTGAAAATGATATTTTGGGATTGGTAGGCCAGAAACTTGTATCTGCCGCACCCCCACGCATGGCTGTCTTCCACGAGCGCGTAGGACGTATTGGTAATAACGAACACGGCTGTATTGTTGTTGCAGGGGGCATTGTAGCCTGCCAGTTTAAGTAGCTTGATATGGTCGGACGTATCAATCGTGATCGGATTCTGACTGTCAGTAAGCGATGGGCCGGAAGCGAACTTGATTCCAATGACTTGAAAGTAGTGCATCCCGTACATATACAAAGTTGCCTTGTAAGCAGGAGTCACCGTGCTTCCGTCTACAGTCGCCCCCCACGTGTTTTCCGCCTGAACGGTTGTGTATGCCCCGGATGATCCTGACAAACTGGACGGCGGAGAAACCATCTGGGTATACGTTCCGTTTCCAACGATCAACGTATCCCCTGGAGCCATTCCTGTCCAAGCATGATTGAAGGTGGCCCATCGTGCTGCTGACGTTCCAGGGTTTGAATCAGATCCCCCGGTTGCCGCTATGTAATATGTAGCCGAATAGGCAGTAGTTGAAAATCCAAAAAGGAGCATTACGGCAAGAACACACGTTTTCGCAACGTTTGTCTTTACAGGAGGAAGTTTGAAGAGATTTTTAAACATATTATAGCCCTCGAGATGATTTTTATCTAAATGCAATTCTTCAAGTACGCCAGAATATACAAATGGACTAGTTGTAGGTGTCCATCAGGGCGCCATTGCCTCCCGACGGTTGGCTGACACAATGCTTCACGTCCTTGTTTCGTCTACACAGCCGGAAACCCGCGACTGAAGCGTCATGAGTTGGCTTTTATATGCCTGCTGGTAAGCAGGAGCCACGATCACGGACTTGGTGCCGTTGGCCAAAGTCGGCGGGCTCTTGGCGCAAACAGTGAACAGAAAATTGGCAGTCTTGGTCAAGTGGTCAGTCGATTGCGCCTGCACCGTCACAGTCGCCGTGGAAGAAACCTTATAGGTGCCGCTGCCGCTAATTGAGCAGTTTCCCTGCGTTGGCCCTATGTTCACTTGGACCGTCGCAATTGCGCAGCCTACCGACGACACATCGCTCCCGTTAGGTGTCGTAAAGGTAGCGGTGGCTCCCCCGGTTGTCGACAGCACACTCCAGTTGACTGTATTCAATTTTCCGCCCGCAATGTTGACGTTGATCTGCCTCATTGACCCCGCTAATACCTGAAAAGGGTATGCAGGTACGTTCGCAGTGACGGTCACCTGCCCCGGTGCCAGGGACGCGGATAGAGCGAAGAGGCAAGCCACGCTAACGGTAAGTTTCTTTAAGAAACTATGGATGCCGTTGCATGGACGTAGGGGCTGTAGAAAAGCTATTATCTTATCCATCTTCTTCATCTTGCTTTCCCGTCTTCTAACCAACTATTCGTTCTCTCAAAATAAGAGACAACTCTTGGAAGTATTCTCCGCGTGTACCTCTGCGGGGCAAATTAGCTAGGCTTGCCCTCACCTCAAGCAATGCCAATGCCAAACTTCGGGGTGCAAGGCTTCAAAAAATTTATCCTATTTAGAATGAGCTTTATTGCTCAGATGATTCCTGGATGAAGGATAACAATGTTACTGCTTTACAATGTGGAGGCCGTGTAGATTTTACATCGATCGGCATTTTCTACCCGGTAAGGAAGAGACATTTTTCCCAGCCGTGAATCTGTGTTCGTCGGCAAAATTCCGCCATGGAACGCTGAACCACTTTCTGCTTTGCCCGCTCGTCAGGTGGGCCGATTTGAGCGTATCATCCATTCAAATTCACATACATGCCACTTTAGTGTTAATGCTCGTCTGAAATAGTCAGCATCTCTTGCAACGTTATGGTCGTCACTGCGACAAAAGTTGCCTTAGATAGTGCCAGTAAATAGGCATAAGCTGGAACAAATTGTGAGTCCGCTTGCCAAGTTACGGTTGGGGTTGCAGAGGCAGCAATCGGCCGGCTGGTGCATCGTTCCGCGATCCTATGGTTGAAAATCCCCAGACATCCGATGGCGGCCAGGAAGAATCTGGCCCGCGAAGCCAGCCGAGCGGCAGGCAGCCCGATACCGCTGGAGGAAAAGAAGAGCTGACACCGGCCACCTGAACACGTTTTTTCAATGGGTTCGGCCCTGCCGTTTGGGTTACTCTGATTATGGCTGCTCCTTACAACCAGGTCATTCACAATGGGCTTTGTTCTAAGCATTCTCTATTTCGTTACGTACTACTTGACGCCGGCCTATATTTTTAGGCCGCTCGCGGATGCGCACGTTGAGGTGATCATTGTAGCGTTGGCCCTCATTGTCTCGCTGCCTGCACTGATGAAGTCTTTCCTCCTGAAGAATCCACAGTCTCTGGCGTTAATGGGGTTGGCGACAGCAGTCTTCATGTCGGAGCTAATTGGAAGGCACTGGGCCGGCGGAGCTGTAAAGGAATTCTTTGCCTTCCTTCCGAATGGCATGGCGTACATCCTCGTCTGTCTGCACTGCAACTCGAAAAGAAGGTTGCAGATTCTCACCTTTGTGCTGCTCTTCATCTGCCTGCTTGTGATTGCACACGGGTACTTCGACTTGTTGCATGGAGTTCCGACAAGCGCGCCCCCGCCAGGAACGGGATTCGGTGATCCCCTCGAATCTGGGGCCACGGCAAGCCCATATCTAATGAGACAAATGAACAACTTGGGAGATTGGACTTACCGTTTGCAGGGGCTTGGAGCGCTCAACGATCCGAATGACTTTGGCCAGTTGCTTGTCTCCTTGATTCCGCTGATGTTTATCTCCTGGCGGGCAAAGAAGATGATTACGAACGTCGTACTTGTGATTTTGCCTGTCGGAGCGCTGCTGTTTGGGGTATTCCTGACACACTCGCGCGGCGACCTGGTGGCCTTGACTGCTGTAGCGGTCATTGCGGCGCGTCGCCGCATCGGAACGCTTCCTGCAATAATGCTAGCGGGCTGTCTGTTCCTCGCGGCAATGGCTCTGCACTTTACGGGTGGACGGAATATTTCTGCCAGTGCGGGCGAAGATCGCACAGCTCTCTGGGGACAGGGGATGCAAGTCCTGAAGTCTCATCCATTGTTCGGAGTTGGCTACGAAGGCCTCCCGGACTATACCGATGACCATCTGACCGCGCACAATTCGGTGATAGTCTGCGCTTCAGAGCTTGGCCTGTTCGGGTTGTACTTCTGGTGTCTGTTCCTGTTTCCCACGGTGAGAGACGCTCTGGCGAGCGCTTCGCCAGCAAGAACGAGTGAAGGAGTGCTGATCGTGCCCGAAGAAGAACAGTTTCCGCAGCCGGGATGGAAGATTGAGGAAATCGACAAGACCGAGGTCAACCGGCTGGGGCGTTTGATGGTATTGTCGCTCACGGGCTTTCTGGTTGCAGGGTGGTTTCTCTCTCGCGCCTGGGTGATGACGTTCTTCCTGTTGGGTGGCATGGCCGAGGTGGTTTTCCAGATGGCTCTGCAGAGAGGGATGATTGCCCCCCGTTTGCCACTCAAGCGTGTGCTTGGGTATGCAGGCGGGTTGGCGATCTCACTGTTGCTGGTGATGTACATCATGATCCGATTCCTGAATCTGATGCACTGATTCAACTGATCGAACAGCTACGCGACGCAATGCAGGATTAGAGAACAGATCATCACCGCGCTGTCGCAGATTCAGGAAACTTTTATGAGGATTGCACACGTTGTAGACAGCATGGAGGTGGGCGGCGCCGAGACAATTGTGTCGCAAATGTGCCGTCTGCAGCGGGAAGAGGGGCACGAGCCGTCCGTCTATGCGGTTGAGGCTATTGGAGCGCTCGGCGAGCAGATGCGAGCAGATGGCTTCACCGTACAGTCGAACGTGGGCCGGCACCTGTCAGACTCCATACGGAATTTTTTTCGCATCTTCAAAGAGTCACAGCCCGATGTTGTCCATCTTCATAACCCGACGCCGACGATATATGCAGCCATTGCTGCCAGCGTAGCGGGCGTTCCCAGTATTATTTCGACGCGCCACAGCCTGGTGGCCCCGCCGCGAAAGCTGGCGGAGGAGCTGAAATACGCCTTTGCGGCTCGCTTTTGCGATTGGGTCGTTGGAATCTGCGACGCAACAATGGAGAATGTGAAGAGCATCCACGGCGTTCCGGCGCGCAAGATCGTGCGTATTTACAATGGCACGGCGCCACTGCAGCGCGTCGCGAAGCAAGATTGGCCGCCGAAAACCGGATTCACGCTGGTCTACGTAGGCAGGCTTGAGCCCGTGAAGAACCACTCCCTGCTACTGAGTGCTTTTCGCGAGGCCCTTAAGTCCACGCCGAGCCTGCGGCTGTGGATGGTAGGTGATGGCAGTGAACGCAAGACACTCGAGATTCTGGCCACTGAATTGGGCATTGCCTGGCAAGTGACCTTCTGGGGCCAGCAACTTGATGTGGCGCCCTTCTTCTCCGCGGCCGATGCCTTCGTCATGTCGTCGAAGTCGGAGGGATTGCCCATCTCGCTTCTCCAAGCCTTCTCGCTGGGACTACCCGCAATCGTGACAGATGTGGGCGGAATGGCGGAAGTTGTGCGATTGGCGCAGGCTGGCTTTACAGTCTCTGCGACAGATCCTGGGGAAATGGCGGCAGCGATCCTGCGCCTAACAGTCGGCGACGCAGAACGGGCGCAATTCTCGAAGCACGCAACAGCGACGTTCAATTCACGGTTTAGTCTGCAGACCATGGTTGACGGCTACATGCATCTGTATCGAAACACCTCTCGAGCGCGACGCGTAGCGAATGTCTGAGTTTGGCTTTACGGTCTCGCTATTCCGCATCGCTTGGATTCACAGGCGCCTCCGACAAGCAGGCTGCCACGGTTTCCGACGCAGATGGGCAGTTGCACATTTGGTCTAATGGGACTCTTAGGAAGGAACGTTGCGCGCTTAGCCGGTGGCGCAGCTTGAGCAGCGGCTTTTCAAGTAGAAAATAGGACCCGAGCGCGGTGGCGACTGCAAGAGCCAGATTCTGCGGGAATGCGTTTATCCAGGCACCGGAACTCCGATTGAGAAATAGTTGCTGCCACAAATAGAGCGAATAACTGAGAACTCCTATAAAAGCAACCGGCTCCCAGTTAAGGCCCCGTGCAATCCAGTCGCGGGAGCAATAGACGCTGCGGTGAATGAGGACCGCGAGACTCGCGTTAATCACCGTACTGCCGAAGACTGAGACTACAGTGTAGCCCATGTAGCGATTGGTCAACAGAACGAGCGCCAGCAATCCTGCCGAATATACGGGCCTGAACAGCTGTAGATACCAACTCTTCCTTTCAAGCCAGCCGCCAACCATTGCCAGAAGACAGCCCATTGCGATGCTGTCTGCGACCATCGGAAACATCTCCAGATCGCGATATGGGGTTCCTCTCAGGAGCAGCCAGGCTCCCGAACGCGCGACGGGACCCAATAAAACCGCGGCGACTGCGGCCCCGACCGCACGCCGCGGTCCTAATAGAACGAAGGTACAAGGCCAAATCAGGTAGAACTGCTCTTCGACGGAAAGAGACCAGAGATGTCCAATCTGCCATGATCTCTCTGGTGCAAAATTTACCGTGTATGTTACGGCGTGCCAGATGTCCCCGGAATGCAAATGCAAAATTCCCGCTGCCCACAGCAGGGAGACGCAGGCGATAAACGTGTATGCAGCAGGAAACAGACGGAGCGCCCTTCGGGCATAAAACAGCCGGAGCGATACATAGCCACTCTTTGCCCGCTCTGACAGCATCAAACGCGTAATTAAGAAGCCGGAAATTACAAAAAAGACCACCACCCCTAGGTGGGCGTAGTCTCCGATGCCCAGGTCGACCCGCACAAAGCCCCTTGTTCCACTGAGGTGCCCCAAGAGCACAAGGACAATCGATATTGCCCGTAACCCGTCCAGTGAGGGGAAACGGCCTGCCTTGGCAGTTTGCGATGCAATGGGCTGGCCTTCTACTTCGCTATGGGCGTAGCTTGTCAATTGCAATGTCATCTCCGGGGTGCGGCCCAGCAATCCTCGTCAGCGGCTTAGTTCGCAGTCAAACGTCAACCGGATTGGCTTGCCTAAATCAAGAACCTCAAAGTCGGTCACCTTCAACGACTGCAGATCATGCGGACCGAAATTGACATCTGCGTACTTTGCAGTAGTGTCGGCATCGCTCTGGGCCGTGAGCGCCATGTTGCCGCCGTCAGACAGGTACATGCCGTATTTCTGCATCGCGCGCGCAACCACCTGTGCAGCGGGCGTCAATTGTGACACGTCATACGAAGCCTTCAGACGAAAATGCGCTCCATATGGTGGAGCCGAGTCTGGACCCTTCGGCCCACCTGCGTGTGTCGCGGGGTGCACAAAGACACCGGCGCGAATTCTCGGATTAGGAAGAATGAAGCGAATGGCGTGATTGATGCTTCCTGAAGCGAGTTCGTCGGCATTGAAGAGCAGCGGCGCAATCGGAAATCCAGCAGCGTCGGCGCTGGAGCACTGATCTCCGCGTCCCGACGGCGGATAGACACGGCTAAGGTCCCATACCGCCACGAAGTTTGCCGCGAGCTTGCTCTTGTCGTAGTTGGCCTGGTACGCCTCATACAGCTTGTTGTTGTTCCGGTCGACTACGATGAGATGGCAGTCATTTTGATCAATATCGCATTGATAGCCCGGTTGCCCTTCTATGCCTCCTCCAGCAGGGAGCGGAATCTCGGAAACCTTGTCAGAATCGGCTGCCATAAAATCCCCACCTTTGTGAAAAGGAACTTTCGGGGTGGTGGGGGAGGCCTGCAATACGCGGACACCGAAGTCGACTTGCATTCTTCCACGTCCCCATCCGCCCGCGTCTGCGAGCCAGTCGATGATGGCGGAGGACTGGGAATCGACAGGCGCATGGCTCACGTCCTGGGTCCAGATAGCGCCGGGGGGGAAATACGGTGCAGGCGGAACGATGTGTTCCAGCTTTGCAGCCCTTACGTTGTCAATGTGGCGGTGAATCACGAGGCCAGTCACGATGGCGCCGAGTCCCAGCACGGAAATGAACAGCATGCTCTTTCTATTGATCATGGCGGTCCGATGCTCCCTTCGTTGCTGCGAATCATTGTGGGTGATCTTGTTAATATCAATTGCTCCGCTAGAAGCGATCGCTTCCGGCGTTACAGGACCGCCTGTTTCAAGGGTTGGCCGCCGCGGCTCCAACTTGCTCGAATTCCATATTTTCCAAAGTGGGCCGCGGGTAAAGAGAAATTTGTAGAGCCCGGCAACAGCAGCAGCGTTGAGCACGAGTAGCGCACTGGCCGGAGCCGCGATGCGATGCAGTATTGGGATCTTATAACGCAGGCCGGCGATTGCGATTGTCCAGCCTAGAATCTGAAGAGTTGCGAATGCCGCAAAGAGAGCATAACTGGCGGAGAGGACCACTGCAGAGACAAGCAATAAGACCAGCAGATAAGGCACTATGAGACGCATCACCTTGTGCGAGACAAGTTGGAATAAAACTCGGTTCTGTGGGGCCAAGGTCCACGGCGCCAGTTTGAAGAGCTGGAAGTTACCCGCCAGCGTACGCACTTTGCGATGAAACTCGCCTTCGACTTTCTTCGGCCATGTGTCGAAAACGCAAGCGCGGAAATCGAAAACCGACCTATAGCCCTGTCGGATGATCGAGAGCGGCTGAAACATATCGTCCAGAATCAGCCCCGTTGGCAACGGGACAAAGAGCTCGCGGCGAATTGCGTAGAAGCCTCCATAGACCCCAACCGGCGAGTCCGATACAGCTTCACATTTTCTGATCCACTGTTCGTATCGCCAGTAGAGCCCGCCAACTGCCTCAGAGGTGGCATCGTGTCCATCCTGGCGCAGAACGAGTTCGCCTGCGACGCAGCCCACCTTCGGATCGGCGAAGTTGCCCACCAGTCGCTCAATCGCGCCCGGAGCAATTTCGGGCCGGATATCCACGAAAAGGATCACATCCCCTGTGGCTTCAGCAACGCCGGCGTTCACGGCCGCTGCCTTGCCGCCGTGCTCTCTCAGCACAACGGTTCTTAAGGACGAATGCTGCTGGCTTAACAGCAATTCTGCTGTGCCATCGGTTGAGCCGTCCGAGACAATGATGATCTCTTTGACGTTTGAGTAGTCTAAGTCAAGGAGATGCTGAATCTTGCCTGGGAGCAGTGCGACACCGTTATGCACGGCGAGTACGACACTCACGCTTGGGTTGATCGGTGCGAACTTCCAGGGCCGCGGCCGCAACCTTGACAACACCCACATCGCTGCAGGGTATCCCGCGTAAGTGTAAAGAATCCCGATCAAGGACAGCCAGAAGACGATCTTCACTGGGCGCCCCTTCGCAGAATAATCGTCTTCACCGTCTCAAACATAATGAGCAGGTCGAGACCTATCGACAAATGCTTGACGTAATAGAGATCGTATTCAAGTTTCTGCTTCGTTTCTTCCAGGCTTGCGCCGTACCGAAAGCGCACCTGTGCCCATCCTGTGATTCCTGGACGGATTATGTGCCGAAGTTCATAGAAAGGAATGTCGCTGGTGAGCCACTGAACAAACTCGGGGCGCTCCGGGCGGGGACCGACAAATCCCATTTCACCGCGGAGAACATTCCAGAGCTGTGGAATCTCATCAAGGCGAGTCTTGCGCATGAATCTGCCCAGCGGAGTGACGCGAGAGTCATTCTTGGTTGCCCACACGGCGCCATTTGCTTCGGCGTCCTGGCGCATCGTCCGGAATTTAATCACGGAAAAGGGACGCCCACGGAGCCCGACACGAGTTTGACGGAAGAATATTGGGCCCGGCGAAGAGAGGCGAACGGCCAGGATGACGAAGGGGATGATCGGCAGGCAGAGCAGCAACCCAATGAAAGAAACAAGAATAGAAACCAGACGGCGGACAATCTGCTGCGATGCCCTCACGTTGAAGCCGTGAGTGAAGATAAGGGAGCTGGGATTTAGACCGTCCAGAGGCAGTTTGCCGAGGAGCCGCTCCATGAGGAAGTTGGCATCCTCAATTACCACCCCGTGGAGGCGAAGGTCAAGGAGTTCACGAACCGGCATCGATCCACGCCGATTCTCCATGGCAACAATGACCCGTTCAATACCCGGCTTCGGTTGGCAAAAGGCGCGAAGGTCCGCCGCAAAGCGTTCATGGTCGCCGTTGAACTCACCCTTCCCTTCGCCGTCTACAACTTCCATGCCGGCATCGCGCCGGATGCGGAGTGTCTCGATAACGGTGCGTGCGCGCTCGCCGTTGCCCAGCACGTAGACGCGTTCTCTGAACGCCGACAGGCCAATGATCCATTCATAGGTCCGTCGCCAGACAACAAGAATGATTGCAAGGATGGCAATGCCGATGGTAAGAACATGAGGACCGATATAGATGCCAGGAAAGAGATAGACAACTCCTCCGAGCAGAAAACATAGAACACTCAGAACCAACAACAGTCGAAAGTAGATCTCCCAGCGTCCTGAGATGCGTTGCGGCTCATACAAATCGAAATAGTATGAAAGAAGCAAGGTGAGAACAGTGATACCCAGGATCTTCAGGATCCCGTTCTCGTAGATCAGAGCAATGTACGTATCCGGCCCAATCCGAAAAGCGGCGGTCAGCAAGAATGCGCCGCTCACGAGGAGCGCTTCGCAAAGAAGTAGCGCCAGCGTTCGGGTCGGATAGTAGACATTGAAAAGCCTGATCATTACTATCTCCCGTTGTCCTTTGACCGCATAGCATGGCTGCCGGCTTCAGGCTCACCGTAGTAGTTATAGTTGTAGTTATACGATCCACTGCGTGGAGCATGCGTGACGTCATTGAGCACAAAGCCGAGGATGCGCGAGTTGCTGAAAGCAGCCTTGGTACGCTGAGCGACTTCGTAAGGCGTGGTTGCTACACGGGCAATAAGCAGAACCGCATCGGCGGCGCGGGCAAGGTCCACAGCGTCCGAAACCGCAAGGACCGGCGGTGCGTCGATCACTATCCAATCAAAATTCGGCGATATAGTCGTGACGAGTTCTTCGATACGGCGATTGGCCACCAATTCGGCCGAGTGATCACTGCACTTGCCGGAAGGGATAAAGGTGAGGTTGGAGATGCGGCCCACACCTTCGTTTTTTGCAGTTTCGGAGCTGCTGTCACGCTGCATGATTTCAGCCAATTCTGCCGTCCCCTCCAAATAATCCG
>ODAK010006525.1_pt1 | contig 11755 bp, 13 predicted proteins | sample 1539591 | NCBI WGS metagenome assembly ODAK01 (sample SAMEA3539303, study PRJEB22396) | soil metagenome | biome: tundra; feature: field; material: soil | place: USA | collected 2010-05 | depth 0.15 m | reverse complement strand
GCTTCCTGGCCGCGATCGTGATCGGCTCGGGCATCGCCGCGCAGCACCTGTCCCCGGGTGCCACCGGGCTGGAGCTGCTGGAGAACGCGGCGGCGACGGCGGCCGGCCTGTTCGCCATCATCCTGATGTTCGGGCCGGTGTCGGGCGGCCATTTCAACCCGGTGGTGTCCTTCGTGGATGCGGCGTTCGGCGGGCTGAGCTGGCGCGATGCGGCCGCCTACCTGCCCGCTCAGGTGGCCGGATGCATTGGCGGTGCGGTGGTGGCCAACCTGATGTTCGCTCAGGCGGCGGTCAGCATCTCCGCGAAGCACCGGGCCACGCCTGCGCATTTCCTGTCCGAGGTGATCGCCACCCTCGGGCTGATCCTGGTGATCTTCGCGCTGGCCCGCTCCGGCCGCTCTCGGTCCGCCCCTGCGGCGGTGGGAGCCTACATCGGGGCTGCGTACTTCTTCACATCCTCGACCAGTTTCGCCAACCCGGCGATCACCATCGGCCGGATGTTCTCCGACACCTTCGCCGGCATCGCCCCGTCCTCCGTGCCGGCCTTCATCGCCGCCCAGATCCTCGGCGGCGCCGTCGCCGTGCTGGTGATCCGGGCCCTGTACCCCCGCTTCACCCCGGAGCAGGCCGCCGACATTCTCTTTCCCCACCACGCTAGCCAGGGCGGCCCAGAACGGGCCCGCGCCGCCCACGACGGCGCACCGGCACACCCCAGCCCGCCACCTGGTCAGAGCCAGCCCCGCTAAGCAGCCATCCCGGAGGAATCCAGCCATGCACCTGGTCATGATCGGCGGCAGCGACGCTGGGATCAGCGCCGCGCTCCGGGCCCGCGAGCTCGACCCCGGCGCCGAGGTCAGCGTGGTCGTCGCGGACGCCTACCCGAACTTCTCGATCTGCGGCATCCCCTACTACGTCTCCGGGGAGGTGACGCACTGGCGTAACCTAGCCCACCGCACCACCGTTAACCTGGAAGCCACCGGGATGAACCTGCGGCTGGACACTACCGCCCGCCGGATCGATGTCTCTGGCCGCAAGCTCCTCGTCACCGGCCCCGGGGGGCATGAGGAGCTGCTCGCTTACGACAAGCTGGTCATCGGTACCGGCGCGGTGCCGGTCCGCCCGCCGATCGGTGGCCTGGAGGCGCTGGGCCCGGATGATGGTGTGCATCTGCTGCACTCGATGGGCGACACGTTCGCCGTCATGCGCACCCTGGAGGAGAAGACACCGGGCACCGCGGTGATCGTCGGCGCCGGGTACATCGGCCTGGAGATGGCCGACGCCCTCACCATCCGCGGCCTGCACGTCATCCAGATGGAACAGCTGCCCGAGGTGCTGCCCACCGTCGATCCCGCGCTCGGCCATCTCGTCCACGCCCAGCTCGCCGACCGCGGCGTTGAGGTCCTGACCGGCACCACGGTGCGGCAGATCACCCGCACGGGCGGCGAGGCGGGAGGGCTCCAGGTGGAGGCCACCGCCGCTGATGGCACGGCGGTGACCCGGCAGGCTGACATGGTCCTGGTCGTCGTGGGTGTCCGCCCCGACACCACCCTGGCTGCCAGCGCGGGGGCTGCGCTGGGGGCCAGGGGCGCGATCGCCGTGGACCGCGGCATGCGGACCAATCTCCCCGATGTATACGCCGCCGGGGACTGCGTGGTCACCTGGCACCGGCTGCTCGGCGAGACCTACCTGCCGCTCGGCACCACCGCGCACAAGCAGGGCCGCGCGGCCGGGGAGAACGCCCTCGGCGGGCACCGGGAGTTCGCGGGGAGCCTGGGCACCCAGGTGGTGAAGATCTTCGACCAGGCCGCCGCGCGCACCGGGCTGCGCGACCACGAAGCTGCCGCCGCCGGGTTCGACCCGGTCACCGTCCAGTCCGAGGCCGACGACCACAAGGCCTACTACCCCGGCAGCCACCGCATCACCATGCGGTTCACCGGCGACCGCGGCACCGGGCAGCTCCTCGGCGTGCAGCTGTTCGGGCACCGGCACGCCGAGATCGCCAAGCGCATCGACATCGCCGCCACCGCCATCTTCCACGCCATGACCGTCGACGGGCTCAACGACCTGGACCTGTCCTATACGCCACCCCTCGGCAGCCCCTGGGAAGCCATCCAGATAGGCGCCCAAGCCTGGCTCCGCGAAACCGGGCAGCCCTAACCCACCTCACGTCAGCAGAGGAAAACCATGCCAGCCAACGACGGACGGCATCACCACATCACTCACCGTGCGCGCGTCGGCACCTTCAGCGCATGCGCTGCCGCGATCATCGCCCTCGCCCCCGGCGCATGCACCAGCACGACCACCACGCCTGCCACGAGCACCGCGGCCAGCGCTGCCTCCAGCGGTGATACGGGCACCCTCACCGGGGCGGGTTCGACGTACGTCGCCCCGTTCTTCGCCCTGGCCTTCGCCAGATACCATCAGCAGCACCCTGCGGTCACCGTGACCTATTCCCCCGTGGGCAGCAGCGCGGGCATCGCCGCGATCAGCGCCCGGCAGGTCGACTTCGGTGCCTCCGACGTGCCCATGAACGCCAGCGAGCTGGCAGCCGCCAAAGGAGGCCGGGTCACACAGGTGCCCGACGCTCTGGGCGCCGAAGGTGTGGCCTACAACCTGGACCTCCCGGCGGGCGCCCGGTTGCACCTGACCGGCCCGGTGCTTGCCCGCATCTTCCTCGGGCAGATCACCCGCTGGGACGACCCAGCCATCACCGCCCTCAACCCCGGCATCACCCTCCCGCCCGCGCCGATCACCGTCGTGCACCGCTCCGACGGCAGCGGCACCACCTACATCTTCAGCAACTACCTGTCCAGCGTCGACCCGGCCTGGGCGGCCAAGGTCGGCGCCGGCAAGACGCTGCACTGGCCGGTCGGGGAAGGCGCCGAAGGCAACGGCAGTGTGACCTCCACGGTGTTCCGCACCCCCTTCTCCATCGGATACGTCGAGCAAGCCTATTCCCAGGGCCTGGTCCTGCCGTTCGCCGAAATCCGCAACCAGGCCGGAAACTACGTCCTCCCGTCCACCCAGACCATCGCCGCCGCCGCCGCCCAGAAACCCGCCATCACCCCGGCCGACTTCTCGATCGTCAACCAGCCCGGCGCCAGCAGCTACCCGATCAGCGGCTACAGCTGGGCGCTGTTCTACACCCGCCAGCCCAGCCAGGCCACCGGGCAGGACCTGGTCACCATGCTGGACTGGCTCACCCACGACGGCCAGGCCTACGCCGCCGCGAACCTCTATGTGCCCCTGCCAGCCCAGGTCCGGCAACTCGCCCATACCATGCTCGGCCAGGTAACCGGCCCTGGCGGAACGCACCTCCTCGGCTGACAGCGGTCAGGAGCGGGCAGCCTGGACAGCCGTGATCGCGATGGGTTCCGAGATGACGAGGGCCGGGCTGGCGGGCGCGGTCAATCCCGGCGGCCGGCCGTTTGCGACGAATGCGCCAGGTGGGGCAGGCGAACGTCGTCAGTAGAACAGCTCATCTCGTCCGCGCGCCGGTCTGGACCTTCTGCCGGCACTGCGCCGGGCTGGCTGTCGGCCGCGCCGGGAGTTCCGCTGAGCGGGCTAACCAGGGCGGCGACTCTGGCGCGGCTGACGCCGAATTGCGCGGCCAGCTGGCGTTGCGACGGGGTGTCGCCGACGCAGTCGCGGGCATGCAGGTAGGCAATGATGACCGCGTCGTCGGCCGTCATGGCGACCTGGTGGGGGCACTGGCCAGGTTCTGGCCCGACCTGGCCAGGACCGGACGGGACGCTTCGCTCGCGGGAGCGGCGCACCAGTCCCATGAGCGTTTTCAGGCTTACGACGTGGTGCGCAATTGGGTGATCATGGACGAGGCATGATGATCGCGGCGTGCCGGTCGCCGGACAGCGAACGGCCGCACAAGATCATGAGTCGGTGTCTAGTCGATCATGGGCTCGTGCGGCCTTGAGTCATTCTGCCTTCACCGGGATCTCCCGTCATCACCTGGGCCGGCTTGTGGCTGAGCTGGCCGGCCCGTGGCAGGCGGGCCGGGAGTCTGACCTGCGCCGCCGCCGCGGCCGCGAGCGCCGCCGGGCGGCAGGCGCCGGCCGGGATCATGAGCTGGTGTTCACCGACCGGGTGCTGGTCACGCTGGCGGTGCTGCGGCTGCAGGTCCCGCACGCCGCGCTGGCGCAAATGTACGGGGTGCACCGCTGCACGGTGACCCGCGCCGTACGGGAGGTCCGGCCGCTGCTGGCCGGCCGGGGGTATTCCACCCCCCAGGGGCGGCGGATTTCCACGCTCGCTGACGTGTTCGCCTACGCCGCCGCCTGCGGGATCACGCTGCGGATCGACGGCAGCGAGATCCAGGTCCGCCGCCCCCCGGCGCACCGGCCCGGGCGGCGGGCGTTCGTGTCCGGGAAGAAGAAGATGAACACCATCAAGTTCACCAAGGCCTGCGACGAGCACGGGCGGACCTTATGGGACGGGACGTTCCGGCCGGGCCGCCAGCACGACCAGACTGCCCTGCAGACTGACGGCATCGATGACCTGCTCGATCAGTTCCCCGCAGTCAAATGCGAGATGGACGCCGGCTACCGGGGCCTGCACCGTGACCACCCCGGCCAGGTCAGTGTCCCGCCGAAGAAACCAGGCAAAGACGCGGCCCCGGAGGTGCTCCAAGCGTGGGAGCAGGCCCGCCACGCCCAGTCATCGACCCGGATCTGCGTGGAGCACGCCATCGCTGACAGTAAGAACTGGCGGTCCCCGCAACGCTGGACCGGCAGGCGCGACGACCTGCCGGAGACCATCCAGGCGATCGGCTCACTGGTATCCGACCGCGCCGCCGTCCGGTAACCCGCCGCCACGCACCGATCACACAGACACCCCAGGCAAGGACGCCCCGACCCTAACTGCGCACCACATCGTAAGAGAACCCGGCCAGGTATAACACCGCAACCTTGCCCGGATCCTGGCCGCTCAGGCTGAACGCCGGAGGACAGCCGGTCGAGATCCCTGTGCGTGTGGTCGGCACGGCGAGGGCATACGCCGCTGCCAGGGCGACGAACTCAGTCCGGCCGGTCCAGAGCATCCGGCCACGTTATCGGGCCATCCCGGCAGGGTTATGACGTGAACCATCAGCACTGCGTGCCGGTCTGGGACGCGCAGCCGCAAGATCGCCCGGCCCACGCTCGCCGGCCTTCGACCACAGCCCAGCCCGCGATCCCCAGCGCGACCACGCCGTCGAGCCACCAGGCACCCAGCAGCGTGTTGGCGGCCAGCCCGGCGAACACCGCGACCGCGAGGTATGCGCAGAGCAGGTTCTGTGTTCCTTCCCCCACCGTTGCCGCTGATCCGAGCCAGGCGCCGATCCGCCGTTTGGCCACCCCGAGCGCAGGCTCCAAGACGGCGGTGCCAGCAGTGAGCACCAGCCCGGCAACGCTGGTCTCGGCACGGTCACCGGCCGCCAGCGCCCGGACCGCCTCGACGGCGATGTAGGGGGCGAGCAGGAAGAAGCTGACCGCCACCAGTTGCTGCGCGCGCCGCTCGGAGGTGGCGCTGGCCAGCCGGGTGCCGGTGAACCGCCAGATCACGATGATGCTGGCCAGCGCCTCAATGCCGCTGTCCAGGCCGAACCCGAGCAGGGCCACTGACCCGGCCAGCACCGCCGCGCCGACCGCTACCCCGCCCTCGATGCCCATCCAGGCCAGCGTGATCCACGACAGTGCCCTGGCCAGGCGGGCGAGGCGGAGCCAATCGGCCGACACCGGCACTGGCCCGGCGCTCTCGCATCGGCCGGTCCCAGGTGCGGCGCGGCTGCCAACGCCGACAGCGCGGAAACGCTGAGGACGCAGCATCTGGTTACCTCCGAGCTTCAGGGTCGTGCCGCCTCACGGGCAGGTACCAGGGAGGTCGAGAGCGGCGAGGATGCGGAGGCCATCCGCCAGGCGCTGGTCGGCCAGCTCATAACGGACCCGGCGGCCTTCCGCGGTCGCGGTCACCAGCCCGCATTCACGCAAGCAGGCCAGGTGGTTGGACAGGTTAGCCCGGGTGGTCCCGACCTCCTCGGCCATCTCCGCCGGATAACCAGGGCCGTCAATCAGGTGCACAAGCACCCGGCGGCGCGTGGGATCGGCCAGCGCCGTCCCCACGCGAGCGAGAGTTCCCAGGTCCACCTGAACCGATACAGTCATCCCTGTACTATACAGCCAACACTGAATCGGCCTTCATGCATCTACGACCTGGGCACCAACATGGGCTGGGCTTCCCTCGGCAAGGGCGACTGCTGGAACGGCGCGGGCCGCTGGTGCTCCGGCGACATCGGCAGGAAATGACGACCTGGGGCGGGGCTAACGGGTCAACGGGGGCAACGGATACCAGCGGGTTGCTTGCCGGGAGCAGCAGCTATCGTGACCGGGGCGTTTCGGTCGCAGGTGCGATTGCCTGAGCGATGGTGCGCAGGGTGTCGTCGAGGACGCGGTAGTAGGCCCATTTGCCGCGCTGCTCGCGGGTGACGAGCCCGGCGTCGGCGAGTTGTTTCATGTGGTGGGAGACGGTCGGCTGGGACAGGGCGACGGGCCCGGTGAGGTCGCAGATGCAGGCTTCGCCGCCGTCGGCGCGGCGATCAGCGAGAGCAGGCGGGCCCGGGTGGGGTCGCCGAGGGCTTTGAAGATGCGCGCGAGCCGTTCGGCTGCGGCGGCGTCCAGCGCTCCGCCGGTGTCCCGGCCAGCCTCGTAGATGGCGAGGACACCGCCCGCGTCGGGCGGTTCCATGGACCGGATCAGCACGCCTGGAGGGCGGTCGGCCTGGTGGCCTGGATGATCGCCGAGCGCAGGCCGGGCCCGGCCTTCTGGGTGGCGGTGATGTGGATGCCGGTGAACCCGGCGTCAAGCAGCAGGCAGTGGTACTCCCAGTGGCGAGGGTCCCGGTCGTGCACCCGGTCAGCTGCTCTGCCTCGGCCCGCCGCGCTGGGTCGAGCCCGTCGTCGGCGATGATGTCGCTTATCCCGAGCCTGCCGCCTGGGCGGAGGACGCGGAACGCTGCGGCCAGTGCGCGGGGCTTGTCGGCTGACAGGTTGATCACGCAGTTGGAGATGACGACGTCGACGTGGCCTGCGGGGAGCGGGATGTCCTCGATGTGGTCGTGCAGGAACTTGGCGTTGGTGACCCCGGCCTGCGCGGCGTTCTCGCGGGCCAGGGCGATCATGTCCGGTGCGGCGTCCAGGCCGTATGCTTTCCCGCCCGGGGAGACCCGGCGGGCGGACAGGAGCACGTCGATGCCGCCGCCGGAGCCGAGGTCCAGCACGGTCTCCCCGGGATGCAGTTCGGCGACAGCGACGGGGTTGCCGCAGCCGAGGCTGGCCCGCGTCGCGCCCTCGGGTAGTTCGCTGGTGTCGTCATATCCGGCGGCGCCGAAGCAGCCCGCGGCGAACGCGCCGGGGCCGCGGTCAGTGACCGGCTGCCCGGCTCGTGCGGCCCGGGCGAGGCTGGAGTACCGGTCTGCGACCGCCGACCGGATCTCGTCATGGTCAGGCGGGTGGCTGGCTGGCGCCATGGTCGTTCTCCGCCCGGTCGAGCGGTTTCACGCACTTCATCGTTAATCGGCGATAGACGATGAAGCTGTCCAGGGCAACAGCGGATCGATGCCGCCCAGAATTGCCTGGCCCGCAGGCAGGCACCCTGGCCGCGGGCGACCACAGTCGAGCGTGCGCCACGGGCCCGTGCACCGTGGGTTACCCGGCCTGGCTGTCAGGTATGACACCGGGCTTGCCTGCGTCCGGTTACCGCGGCGGGTCGCCGATCAGGGCGCCGAGGCTGGCCAGCGCTCCGGTCCGTGCCCGGTAGTAGACCCAGACGCCGCGCTTCTGGCGGTCCAGCAGGCCGCTTTCGTGCAGGACCTTGAGGTGGTGGCTGATCGTGGGCTGGGAAAGGTCGAACGCGCCGGCCAGGTCACACACGCATGCTTCGCCGCCTGGGTGCGACGCCACCAGGGACATCAGCCGCAGCCGCACCGGATCGGCGAGCGCCTTTAGTAGCATCGCGACCTGATCGGCCTGCTGTGGGGATAGCGGCACCTGCGACAGCGGCGCGCAGCACGCCACCGGGCCGGCTTGCCCGGAGGGCTGGGGGACCTGCGGCACCGGGGTGCAGCACACTGCCGTCTCTGCCGGGCTGAGCACCACGAGAGACTTCGACATACATCTATATTGACAGACTCCGATGTCTTGTGGCAAGCTCGGCGGCAGAGCTAGATATAGACAGTTATCGAAGTCTTGGCTCAGGAGGTTCTCATGTCCCGCGTCCAGCTCGCCCTCAACGTCAGCAACCTCGACGAGGCGGTCGCCTTTTACAGCAAGCTGTTCAGCACCGAGCCGGCCAAGCTCCGGCCTGGCTACGCCAACTTCGCCATCACCGAGCCGCCGCTGAAGCTCGTCTTGCTGGAGAACCCCGGGCACGGCGGCAGCCTCAACCACCTCGGCGTCGAGGTTCCCGACATCGACACTGTCGACGCCGAGCAGTCGCGGCTCGCCGGGACGGGGCTTACCTCAATAGATGAACGTGATACCACCTGCTGCTACGCCAAGCAGGACAAGTTCTGGGTCCAGGGTGCGCCCGACGGCGAGCACTGGGAGATCTACACCGTTCTGGCCGACAGCCAGACCTTCTACGACTACGACCATGAGGGCCCCGAGTGCTGCGGTGCCGGCGCCCACGCATCGGGCGAGCAGGCCGCCTCGGCTGCCAGTTGCTAGACGGGCCCGGGGCGCCTGCGGCCGCATGCCGCCTGCAAGCCCCGGCGCGGCTGACGCTGTCCGCCCGGCCCGCATATCTGACTGGCGGCAGAGACCGCGTCTGATCAACGCCGCACCCTTCTCATCTCGCATCAGGGAGCCATCGTGACTACTATTCAACCTGCTGTTGCCCGCCCGCAGGACGCCGCGCGGCTCGCCGAGCTGCGCGGCCTGTTCCCCGGTCTCGCTGACGGGTGGGCGCGCCTGGACGGTCCCGGCGGGTCACAGACGCCGGCACCTGTCCTGAAGGCGATGACGGGCTACCTGCGCCGCCATAACGCCAACCTTGGCGGCGCTTTCCCGCACAGCACCGCCACCGGCCAGCTGGTCGCTGACTCCCGGAGCCTCCTCGCGGCCTTTCTCGGCGCTGGAACCGAGGACGTCGGGTTCGGGCTTAACGCCACCATGCTGAACTCTCACCTCGCAGGCCAGGCCACCCGCGGGATGCGGGCCGGTGAGGAGATCATCGTGACAGCCCTGGACCATGACGCGAATATCACTCCCTGGCTGGACGCCGCCGCCGACCATGACCTGGTGATCCGCACTATCGGAGTGGGCGCCGACACCCGGCTGGACGTGGATGCCCTCGCCAGCGCGATAGGCCCCCGTACCCGGATCGTGGCGTTCCCGTGGGCATGCAACGCCACCGGCACACACGTCGACGTCCGTGCGGTGACCGAACTCGCGCACGCGGCCGGCGCCACCGCCTGGGCCGACGCCACCCACTACCTCCCGCACGGGCCGGTGAACGTCGCTGACACTGGGGTGGACGTCCTCATCGGCTCGGCCTACAAGTTCTTCGGCCCGCACCTGGGCATCTACTACGCGCGGCGGCAAACAGCGAACACCTGGCGCCCTCCAGAAGCCGGCACGCTGCCGTTCGAGTCACTCGCCGGCCTCACCGCCGCTCTCGGCTACATCAGCAGCACCGGATGGGAGTTCATCGAAGGAACCGAGCGGGCACTTGGCGAACGGTTCCTGGGCGGACTCCCCGAACGGTGGCGGCTCCACGGGCTGCCCGGCATGCACGGCCGGACCGCCACCTTCGCGCTCACCCTGCCCGGCCACGACCCCCGCACCCTCGCCGGGGTCCTCGCCGACCACCGCGTCGCCGTTACCGCCGGTGACTTCCACGCGCCTGCCATCATGAGCGCCCTCAACCTCAAAGACGGCGCCCTCCGCGTCGGAATCCTGCACTACAACACCGGTGCCGAAATCGACCGGACCCTGGAAATCCTCACCACCCTCGCGGCCCGGTAGCGCACCGGGAAGCGAAGGCGCCAGCACGCGCGCCGATCACGCAGCAGACCGGAGGTAATCCCACGTGGCAGTCGCGACTACCCAGGCTGGCGCATGGTCTGGGCCCTCGCGGTTACCGAGACCATCTCCTACGGCGTGCTCTACTACTTCGGCACATTCTTGCTGCCGATGCAGCAGAGCCTGGGTTACAGCCAGGCCCACACTGACCGGGGCGTTCGATGACCCCGATGGGGCCAGCAGCGGCGGGTGCTGCGCCCCGGCGTCGGCCGTACTGCAGATCGGCCGCGACCCGGTCAGCGCCTGACCGGGTGGACACGCCCGCCGGGGGCGCCGCGGCGAGCGGCGCCTCCCGGTGCCGCGCGCTGATGGCCCTGTGTGCGACCGAGATCGTCAGCTACGGCGTCCTGTACTACGCGTTCCCGGTCCTGGCCGGTGACATCAGCGCGGGCACCGGCTGGTCGCGGACCGCTGTCACCGCGGCCTTTTCCGCAGGTAACCTGGCCGGGGTGCTGGCCGGGCGGCTGATCGACCGGTACGGGCCGCGGCCGGTGATGACCGCCGGGTCGGTCCTGGCCACCGTGGCAGTAGTTAGGTATCGCTACGGTGCCGGCGTACGGGTGGTTCTTCGCGGCGTGGCTGCTGGCCGGCGTCGCGATGGCCGGGGTGTTCTACCCTCCGGCGTTTGCCGCACTGACCGGCTGGTACGGGCCCGGCCGGGTCCAGGCACTGACGACCCTCACCCTGGCCGCCGGGTTCGCCAGCACCATCTTCGCGCCGCTCACCGCCGCACTGGCCGGGCACATGGACTGGCGTGGCGTCTACCTCGTGCTCGCCGCCGTCCTGGCCGCGGTCACCAGCCCCGCCCATGCGTTGATGCCGCGGCTGCCGTGGACTGGCCGGCACCGGAACCGGGCCGCGGCCGGAGTTATGTCGATGCAGGCGGACCGGCCCACCTTGGAGTTCATCCCCGCAGCCGAGTCGCGGGTCGTTGTCGAGGCCTGCGCCACGCCGCTGGTCGGTGAGCCGATCAGCGAGATGTGGCCTCCAGGCTGGCGCAGGTGTTCAAGGCCCTCGCCGACCGGGTCCGGCTCCGGCTAGTGTTCTTGATCGGCGCACATCAGGGGGGTGAGGTGTGCGTCTGCGAGCTGACCACGGCGTTCGACCTCACCCAGCCCACCATCAGCCACCACCTGAAAGTCCTCCGCGAAGCAGGGATCATCGAATCTGAGCGGCGCGGTACCTGGGTCCTACTACTGGTTCGTGCCCGCCGCGCTGGAGCGCTTGGCCGCACTGCTCTCCACACCCGCGAGGTAATTGCTTCCCCGTCCCGGCTGCGGGCACGGTCCATGACATCGGGGTGGTGGCGGTCAGTTCCGTGACCGCCACGCTGTTGATCGATGCTGGCAATCTGCTCGCTCATCTTGGCTAACCGGCCCGATTCCCCTTGCAGGCTCCGCTCGCCCTGCCTACTGCCACACGGCCTGTGAGCACGATCAACCCGGGAGGGGGGCCGGGCCCGCACAGGCGATCTCAACGGCGCGACGGGCTACACATCCAGCCCCCGGTACACTTCACGGCGGTGCCCGACCACCGAAACGGTGACCACACAGGCGTCGTCGTCCACGTCGTAGATGATCCGGTAGTCACCCATCCGTATTCGCAGCCATGGCCGGTGGCCCTTTAAGGGCTTGACCCCCTGTGGCCTCGGATTCGCACCGAGGCTGCGCATCGCCTCTAGGACGT
>ODAK010006524.1_pt1 | contig 11756 bp, 14 predicted proteins | sample 1539591 | NCBI WGS metagenome assembly ODAK01 (sample SAMEA3539303, study PRJEB22396) | soil metagenome | biome: tundra; feature: field; material: soil | place: USA | collected 2010-05 | depth 0.15 m | reverse complement strand
CTCAGACGAATTCGGTCAGCTCGAAGTGCACCCCGTTGGGATCCTCGAGCAGCACAATGCGGACCGGACCGCGTGGGCTCTGTACGGTGACCTCGCGCAGAGGGCCGGCGTGACCAAGTGCCGCGAGCCGCTGGAGCGCCGGATCGATATCGCATTGGAACGCCACCAGCATCAGGCCCTCGGCCGGCGTCTCGCTGTCAGGCTGCCGCGTTCCGGGCGTTCCGAAATCGACCAGCTCGAGAATCCCTCCGTCCCGGTTGGGATCACCCAGGAAGACCGAACGTAGCGACGTTGACGGTGCATTGAACAAGGTCGGCCAGTCCCCCTCGAATTCGCCGTCCATCATGAGCTCGAGCCCCACACCATCACGCCAGTACTCGATGGAACGATCCATGTCGCTGACGCGGATCACGGTGTGGTGAATGAACACGTTCAGTGGGCGTGGGGGTCGACGCCCTGTTTGGTGCCACTGAACGCGGCGTACCCGAGACGCACGCCCATGTTGCCTTCGTCGAGCCCGAGCAACTGGCGGAGGCTCGAGCTGAGCGCGCCTTTCACCGGCTCGGGCAGGAGCGCTCCCCAGTTGTACTGGGTTCGGATGAAGGAGGCGACATAGAAGGCGATGAGGATGCGCCGAGGACGGTCCGCACTCCGGTTGGCGCCCGACGTATGCCAGAGGCGCCCGTCCATGGCGACAATCGACCCGGCCGAGGCCGGGATCGGCACCGTTCGCCTCAGGTCATCGTCGCTCGCCATGTCATTGGTCGTGAAGCGGTGGCTTCCGGGCAGGTAGCGCGTGGCGCCATTCTCCTCGTCCATGTCGTCTAGACAGATGAAGAGGTTTGTACCGTAGGGTGCGAGCCAAGGTTCGGGGAGCACGGCCATGAGATCATTGTGCATCCCCATTGATTCCGATCCGGGGAGTGAGATATTCGCCGAAAGACTGGAGAGCAGGTAATGGGCCCCCAGGACCGACGACACCAGATCCCTCACCGTCCGATACTCGACCATGTCTCTGAACGCGGGGTGCTGATCGAGCAGATGGAGCACCCTGACGCTACGGTCGTTCACGTCGACCCCCTCGCGGAACAGGATCTGCCCCTCGGAGCGGGCAGCATCGAGGGCGATCGCGAGGCCTTCGCGCAACGCGTCGAGCTGCGACCCGGTGAAGACCCCGGGAACGGTCACCCAGCCCTCTTCACGGAGCTGCAGGGTCCTTTCCTCGAGGGACGACGCGATGGTCATGGGAGCGACGTTATCCGCCTTCCCGGGCACCGTCGCCGGGTTCGCCGCTCCACACGTGGATCCGTGGTCACCCGGATCCATCGCGGCGAGACGAACCCGCGCGGATGGCGGCGGTAATGTGACGAGGAAGCTCGTCGAACTGCCGTCGGGTGAGCGCTCACGAGGTATGGGGGATTGCCATGACAGATACCCTGATCACCGGCGGCTACGTCGTGGATGGAACGGGGGCTCCGGGTGCGATCCGGGAGGTCGCCATACGTGACGGCCGCTTCGTCCCCCCCGATCAGGTCAGCGGGTCAGCGCGGGTCATCGATGCCACCGGCCTCGTCGTGGCGCCGGGGTTCGTCGATGTCCACACCCACTACGACGCCCAGCTGTCATGGGACCCCGCGGCAAGCCCCTCTCCTCTCCATGGCGTAACCACCGCGATCGGGGGGAACTGCGGATTCACCCTCGCACCCGCAGGTGAGGCCCATGCTGACTACCTCATGCGACTGATGGCGAGAGTGGAAGGCATGCCGTTGGCCGCACTCGAGGCAGGCCTCCCCTGGGACTGGAAGAGCTACGAGGACTGGGTCACCCGCTTCGACGGACACCTCGGGATCAACGCGGGCTTTCTGACCGGTCACTCCGCCATCCGTCGGGTCGTGATGGGAGAGGCGTGCCACGAAGCGGCCACCGACGAGCAGGTCCGAGAAATGGCGAGCCTCGTCACCGAGGCGTGCCGTGCGGGCGCCCTCGGGTTCTCCACATCGCGCGCGCCCACCCATAACGACGGCAACGGCGACCCAGTCCCCTCGCGAGGGGCGAGCCTGGAGGAGCTGGTCACGCTGGCCAGCGCCGTGGCCGGGGTGGAGGGAACCACGTTGGCGGGAATTCTCGACGGCTCCCTCAACGGCTATACCCAGGAGGAGATGGAACTCCTGACCGCGATGTCCGTCGGAGCCAATCGGCCCATCAACTGGAACGTGCTCGGCGGTTCTTCCATCAGCGGCGGTGCCCATACGCACCAGCTCGCTGCATCCGACTATGCAGCAGCCCACGGAGGCCGGGTCGTCGCGTTGACGCTCCCCAACAACATGGGAATCCGGCTCTCTTTCCTCTCGGGCTTTGCCCTCGATGGGCTCCCGGGCTGGGGTCCGGTCATCAAGCTCCCTGTCCCCGAGAGGATCCGGGCCCTGGCTGATCCCGATGTGCGCCATCGTCTCAAGGAGGGAGCCGCATCGGATACCGGAGTGTTGCGCCTCCTGGCCAACTGGCCGCGCCTCGAGGTGGTCGAAGTGACGAGTGCAGCAAACCGAGGGCTCGAGGGGCGCAGCATCGGAGATATCGCAGCCGAGCGAGGTGCAGACCCTTTCGACGTGCTCTGCGACATTGTGGTGGCCGACGACCTTCGTACGGGGCTACGGCCCGCTGTCGCGCCAACCGCAGCTGAGGAGTGGGGCCTGCGGGCCGACGTGTGGCGCGATCCTCGCACTGTTGTCGGCGGCTCAGATGCTGGAGCGCACCTTGACATGATGTGCGGCGCCACCTACTCGACGGCGGTACTAGCCCACGCCGTAAGGGAGTTCGGGGTGATCTCGCTCGAAGAGGCCATCGAGCAATTGAGCGACGTCCCCGCCCGGCTCTATGGGCTCCGAGGGCGCGGCCGCATCTCGGATGGCTACGCCGCCGACACCGTGCTCTTCGATCCCGACACCGTCGGGTACGAACCCGAGAGGATGCGCGAAGACCTCCCAGGTGGAGCGTGGCGGCTGTATGCCGAAGGCGTCGGTATTCATCACGTGCTCGTCAACGGCACCCCGATCGTCAACGACGGGCGGATCGTGGGAAACACCCCCGGCACGCAACTACATTCCGGGCGCGACACGTATACCGTCACTCCCTGAGCGCAAGGCCTTCCTTTGCCATAGGCGAGCCAGGAGCGAGACGGACTGCCTCGGGGCCGCAAGGCGAGCCGGGTGCCGCCATGCGCCACTGTTTCGGATGAGCGACGGCTGCCGTCGATCGTCCCCTTGGAATGGGGCGTCGCCTCGCAGTGTTTGTGGGCCGGCAGTGACTAATTCCGATGCGCTGCACAATCCCTGTTTCATGAGGAGAGACATTCGGGAATTGAGATTCAGAGCCATCTGTTTAAGAGATGGATATCCCACTTATGATTTGTTTTTCCGATTGAGACTGGTATACTTCTCGGGGTGGAGATATTGAGTCCCAGATTGAAGGAGTCCCGAATGAGCGCACCGCACGTAGTAGACATCGGCGAACTTGAGCTGTTTGCGGACTGCACGAAGGCAGAGTTGCGGCAAATTCGCTCGCTCACGACTTACCTCCAGGTCCCGAAGGACCAAGTCCTGATGCGGGAAGGAAGCCCGGCCCACGAGTTCATCATCATCGACAGTGGTACCGCCCGCGTGTCGCGAGTGACCGACGACGGTGTGGCCGATGTGGCAGAAGTCGGGAGCGGCGAGTTCCTGGGCGAAATGGCGCTCCTCAATGGATCGCGCCGGACAGCGACCGCCACTGCAGAGACTGATCTCGGAGTGCTCGTCAGCTCGGCCAGCGAGTTTCGCTCGATTCTGCGTCTGGCGCCCTCCGTGGCGGACAAGATCGTCAAGACGTCGATGGACCGAGCTGCGATCCTCGGCGTGGCCGCCTGACCAAAGCCAGGGCAGCCCCGGAGCAGTGGGCTGCCGAAGACTCAGACCAAGGCATGTGTCGGCCTACGACACCCGCACCCCAAGTCGCTTGACGCCGCGCACATAACTGTCGCGTGCGTAATCGATCGGGCCTTCCAACTGGATGTCCTTCGTACGACTGAGAAGCTCCTCGAAGAGGATGCGCAGCTCGAGCCGCGCTATGTGGGCACCCATACAAAGGTGGGGTCCCGTTGCAAAGGTGAGATGCCGGTTGGGTTGCCGCGCGAGATCCAGCTCGAGTGGATTCGGGAACTCCCCGGCGTCGAAATTGGCGGAGGCGACGAACCCTGCGACCGGATCGCCCGCCGCGATCTGCTGGTCAGAAATCTCGAGATCGCGTGCTGCGGTCCGGCGGATGTAGATCACCGGCGTCGACCATCGCAGCAACTCCTCGATCGCACTGTCGGGGATGCGATCAACCCTTTCCCGGAGCCACGTCAATTGCTCGGGCCGTTGCAGAAGGGCGAGGAGGGCGTGGCTGGCACTGTTGCGAGTCGTCTCATTGCCCGCGGCCGCCAGGGTGAAGACGAATCCCATCAACTCATCTTCACTGAGCGCGTCGCTATCCGCTGCCGCAACGATGACGGACATGACGTCGGTACCGGGACTCCGTCGGCGCAGGTCGGCTAACTCGAGCCCGTACGCCCACATGTGCTCCATGGCATTGAAGAACTCGGCGGGGGTCGGTGCATACTCGGGGTCGGTTGGTGTCGTCAGCGTGTTCGTCCATTGTGCAAGCGCGGGCCGGTCGGCGTCTGGGACACCGAGAAGGTCACAGATGGCGTGGAGCGGAAACTGGCTCGCCACCTCTCCCACAAAGTCGAATGTGCCGAGGTCGACTGCCCGCTGGACGATGTCGGTGGCGATCGTGCGGAAGTGCGCCTCGAAGCTACGCACGACTGCGGGGGTAAAACCACGATTGACGAGGCGCCGGTTCCGGACGTGCGCCTGGCCGTCCATGGTGATCATGGCGGGCTTGCCTCCGTCCTCGGACACTGTTGTGTGCGTGGCGCGCATGGTGACGCCGCCGCCCGACACGAACCGATCGGGATCCCTCAACATGGCCGAGACATCTTCAAACCGTGAGAGCACCCAGGCGGACTCCTCGTGTCCCGGTATCTCGCAAGGGAGCCGTACGCAGGGCGCCCCTTCCCGTAACCGGGCAAACAATTCGACCGGCAGGCCGTTTTGCCCGGGATCGCCGTTGGCGTACAGGTCAGGGTCGAAGACATTGACCTCGAGAAGATCTCCAGCGATCATGTTCCCCCTTTTGCCCTGGCTCGCGCTACGTCGCCAGCCGTTGGACATCGTACGAGGGCTCATGATCGCACGTCGGGTTGTGGTACCCATCGCCAGTTGCAAATTTCCAGCTCACACGGCTGCTCGCAACGACCTCGCTATGTCATGTTGCCCGCCGGTTGCCAACTGGTTGGGCCTCCGTCGTCAGGAGCGATCATTCGCGCTGGCGCTCAGCGTCGCTGAAGGATGCCGCGCAGATACGCTGCCTGACCGACGTGCTGCAGATCATCGGCGATCACGCTCACCAACCGGATGCTCACCGTGACGGGCGGATCCCAGCTGTCATCGATAACCCGGGCGAGCTCGCTTTCCTCGAGTGATCGGAGGTACCGCATCGTCGTTTCGTGCACATCCTCGAAGTAGCCGAGAAGGAGCGGGCCATCGGCAACGACCTTGCCCGACTCATCGGGACCGTGCCCATACCCGGTATCGGCGATGTCTAGAGGAAGGCCGAACCGCTCGACCCACCCGCTTTCCCTCCAGACCTGCTCGCTCCCCGCAAGATGCGCCACGTGGTCGTCCTGAATGCGGGTCAGATGCCATATGAGCCATGCGATGGAATTCGACTCGGCGTCGAGACGGAAGGCCAGTTCCTCTGGAGTGAGGCCGTTCACCGCAGGGTGCACGGCGTCGCGGATCCGCTCGAAGGCGTCCATCAGGAGGTCGCTGCTCGTCATCGGTACCTCTTCAATCGGCAAGTCGTATGCATCCGTCGGCCAGTGAGCCTAGCCACGCAGGCCATGTACTAGATCGCCCGTGGCGGGACCTGGCGCGCCTTCTGGGATCAGCCATTCCCATGTCCGCAGATATGGTCTGACAATGCACCGACCGCCGAATATCTCCCTGCGACCCGGAGCAACGGTCGTTACCCTCGGGATCCTCCTGTGTGCACTGATCATTGGGTCGTGGCAACTCCCCGGTGTTGCCGCAGCCGTGCCCCACGCCACGATCGCGCCCACCAACCACATTGAGTCGGGCTTGGCGGGGCCAGATGCGGTGACGGCCTTTGGAGCTGCTTCTTCGGTGGTATCGGGCACCTCCCTCCCCGGGCTCAATGCACCGATCGTCGGGATCACGGCCACACCCGACGGGCGCGGCTACTGGTTGGTGGCAGCGGACGGCGGGGTCTTCACCTTCGGCGATGCCACCTTCGAGGGGTCCGATGCCGGGACGACGACCCAGGGAGCATCGGCCGTCGGTCTGGCTGCTCGTGCCGGCGGCTACTGGATCGCCTATGGACCCGATGCGGAGGCTGAGATGATCCCCGCCATCGCGCACTACGTCGCCACCCGCGACGACAACGTCACGGTGGCTGTACAGAACATCCGCACCGGGCAGATATTGCAGTTCCGACCCGGTGTCGTCGAGCACACTGCGAGCACGCTGAAGGTGGACATTTTGGCCACACTCCTCACCCAGACACAGGCGGCCGGCCGCTCACTCACCCCGGCCGAGCAAGCCCTCGCCGTGCCAATGATCGAGGACGGTCTCGACAGTGCGGCGGATGCCCTCTGGGGCCGGCTTGGCCCGGCGGCCGTCGGAGCATTCGAACGATCGGCAGGAATGACCGACACGATGCCTGCCACCGATGGCATCTGGGGCACCACCACGACGACGGCTCTCGACCGCCTCGCGATGATCCGCACCCTGGCCCAGCCCAATGGCCTGCTCTCTGATGCATCCCGGGATTACGTACTCAACCTGATGGAACACATCAACCCGGCGCAGGACTGGGGAGCAACCGGAGGAGTGCCACCCGGCGTCGCGGTGGCACTCAAGAACGGGTTCGCTGTGATCAACGGCTGGCAGATCAACACGACTGGATGGGTCGTCGGGGACGGACGCGACTACTACATCGCCGTGCTCACCGATGGCAACGCGACCGAGGCCTACGGCATCGATACGGTCAACGCCGTATCTTCCATCGTCTGGAACGCACTCGCTCCCTGACCGTGCGTCGACTTCCTAGCGCGTGCCGCCCACGGCATCGTGTTGGCCGTGCGACCGCGGAATGGATCCGCTCGGAGTGATCTCGCTCCTGCGCAGCCGGGATCCATTCGCCACTACGGATCCACGTCGTAGGGTCCGGGCAACTACCCAGAGGATTGCGCCGGCCCCGAGAGCGACAACGGCCCAAGGTGACAACAGCACGGCGAAGAGTCCGATCGCCATGACTTCGACGGCAACGGTGATGCGACCGACTCTGGGCCCCCATTCGAAGAAACGCCGGTGGAACTCCCTCAACGCTTCCGCACTGGTGATATGGCGGCCGAGACACACCGACAGTCCTCGCACCAGCCCGAAGAGCACGCCGAAAGCGACTCCGAGCCACGGTTCTCCGACAAGAGCGGCCAACACGATCATCAGATAGACGGCTGCGGTCATGATGTAGGTCGCAAGGCCCGTGCCGATATGCCATCCGAACCCGGCTCCATAGACCCAAGGACGGAAGCGATCGAGCCACCGCTCGTTTACCTGCCGGTGATGAACCGGGAGATGGAAGCCCCCCAACCCCGCATCTGACGTCGCGGCCACGGCACTGGCACCAAGCGCGACGAGGATTGCCTCGCGCGAGGTGAGGGAGATTGCATCCACCGCGACGGTCACTGCGCCCACAAAGAGCCCCAGGCTGGCGCCGCCAAGGGTGCTGCCTACGACGTACCACGCGGCAGTTGCGCGGAATCGGTGGCCACGCCCCGCCTCACTCAGAGGCGTGATGGAGGCCAACATCGAAAGACCGCACGGGGACCAGGTCGAACGGACGGCCGCGGCAACGGTGACCACAACGGTGGCAACGATGATCCAAACGGTCATGGGACTCCTCTCTCAGGCGGCAGAGCCGTAGAATTGGGCGTCACCGAAGGTGAAGATGCCGCCATCGGCGCCTACGAACCAATAGCCCTCTCCGGTCGGGGTCGACGCCATCGCGACGATCGGCTTGTTCAGGACCTTGCCACCCATTGAGCCGTAGAACTGGGCATCACCGAAGGTGAAGATGCCGCCATCGGCGCCCACGAACCAATAGCCCTTTCCGGTCGGGGTCGACGCCATCGCGACGATCGGCTTGTTCAGGACCTTGCCACCCATTGAGCCGTAGAATTGGGCGTCACCGAAGGTGAAGATGCCGCCATCGGCGCCGACAAAGTAATAGCCCCCACCGACGCGAGCGGAAATACCCACAATCGGCATCTCGAGCTCCGTTGTCGACTGATCACCAGCGTCGGCAAAGTCACCATACGTAAAGAGCTTTCCGAACGATGTGAGGACGGCGTATCCCGCACCATCTGCACTCGGGGCCATGCCGACGACCTGACAGTTCGTCGCCGGAGACCCGCACGGGGGCGAAGGAACGGCGGTGGTCCAACAGGCGACGTTTTGCTCAGCCGTTCCGTTATCGACCGCCACTGCTGCCGTGCACGTCGGGTCGATCTCCCAAGGCGGGACGCACGCCACCACTCGGCACACGATCCGGCCCATACAACTGACATCCTGATTGCATTGGCCGTAGCGAAACTGCAAGCACCCGGTCATGTACGAGCTGCAGCCATTGGGGCCACAGCCGCAGTTGACCCCATCACACTGAGTGTCACAAAAATTGAAGCCGTTTCCACAACCAGTGGTGCAGTTGCAGGTTGCGTTGCAGTCCATGTAATAGCGAGGGCCGCCGCAGTACGAGGAATTATCTGCCTTCCACCAACCCCCCATCACCGTATTGCTCGGACAATAGTTGTACCCCCCATTTACGGAACAGCAGAAATCCGTGAAGCCCGAGCAGCACGTGGTGCCGCACCCACACGCCGAATCGCCGCATGAACAGATCGCTCCGTAGGCCGTCCCCGGTTTCAGAGCAAGATCGAGCCCTGCGCCGATGACGACCGCACTTCCGGCGAAGGCGGATCGATTGATGAAACCTCGACGGGAGAGGCGCGTGCCGAGAAAACTCGATGTGCGCTCGACGAGTGTCGTCGAGAGGGTCATCGGTGCGTCACCGCTCCTCCGGCACGCCAACGGTCCTGCGGGCGGCCTCCAGCGCGGCGAGCATCGAGAGGGTCAGGTAGGACAACCAGACACCGACAGCCGATATCACCAACAGGGGTACGCCATCAAACGGTTGGTGGCCAAGAGCGGTGAGGATCGTGCCTTCCGTCGGCGCAGACGTCGCCAGAAGAGTCGCCGCGATCGCCAGCGCGAGGTCGACCACCACATGGACGAGTGTGGCAGGAGTGTCGGGAGTACCGAAGCACCCGCAACTCGCGAGTGCACCGCCCCTCGATCGGGCGTACGCCACCACGCCGGCAAAGGCGACATAGGAGGCAGCAACGAGCCCAGCCGACACCGAACGCGGCACGGCCACGGCGACCACGCCGAGCCCAGCCTCAAGAGTTGCAGCGATGCGGATGGTCGTTCGCATACGCCGAACATGGGAGAGAGCGCTAAATCGGGTTGGCATCAACCGTACGAGGGCCCGGGCGGTGTCATCAGGTCGCGCAGCTTTCATCACACCGGCGAGGACCAAAAGGGTGCATCCGATCAGGTAGGGGCCGATCAGTTCCACGGTGGAGCTCCCGAGTTCAGAGACAGCGGTTGGGGACTTACCGACAGTACGGCAAGCAGGGAATTGACTCGGGGCACCAAAACGCCCCGTCGAGCATGACTACCTAGCACCGCGTAGAACGTGAAGGGGCGGCCCGCTTCGGTGAAGAACCATTGCGTACCCGACTGCCCCCCGAGACCACGGCGGAGCAACGTGGGCCGGAAGTCTCCGGCGGACAGAGATCGTTGCATCCCCTGCCGGGCGAAGAGCTCCTTCCCCACACTCTCAGGTCCGTACTCAAAGAGGACGGCAAAGATGTCATTCGGGCCCATCAATGTGACGGCGCCCCCGCCGAAATCAGCCACCTCCTGCGGCAGCGGGAACGTGGCAAAGTGGGCAACCGGGTGGGCGATCTCACCTTCGAGATGAGGCCGCACGAAGATGCGTCCCTCGAAGCCTTCGGGCAACGTTGCGGCGATGCCGTGGGCGCGCAGCATCGCCATTGCTAGCCGACCTTCCCGATGGAACCGGCGGTCCAGGGCTCGCTGTCGTCCTCCTGCGGAGCGGGTGACTCCGACGGAAAGACATCCGCAAGGGATCGGGGGTAGAGGCTGCGATGGCCGGGATGGATCCCCGCAGCCAGCAGTTCTTCATCATTTGCCGTTTCGCGCTCTGGGCCGTCAAGGCCGTCGGCAAACCCCTTGCTCCGGCTACCCAATCCGAATGGTCGCACGTCGACCACGGCGCGCCGCACCAACTCAGCCACTTGGTTGAAGTGGTTTGCCACCCCCTCGCCGATGCGCCGGGCCGAAGCACCGTCGACCAGGACGAAGAACGGGGAACCCGGGACCTCGTAGTCGCCCCAAGCTTCCGTCGACATAATGACCTCCAGGCGCTCGTGCGCCTTCGACCGCACCTCCGCCGCGCTTTCGAACTCGGGGCCTTTGGTCACGACGAGCAGGCGAACTCCCTCAGGGAGGCCGAGCTCGTGCGGCCTCTGCAACGCGTCCCAAAAACCCGCACAGGTGGAGCAGCCCGACGACAGGAACGCAATGAGCGTCAAGGTGTCATGGCCCGAGACCGTCAGAGCCAAGGCGTCACCACCGGGCGTGACGCCGGCAATAGTGGGAGCCGATACGGAGTCACGTTCTCCGGGGAGCGGCGGGCCCAAGGTGAACGGCACGTGGACGGCGCGCGAAGAGGGATCAACCCCCCCATGATGTCCGTGCGCGTCACGTCCCGTCGCAGAAGGGTCCCCCACTCCCGCCCCGAGGTCGTGGAGTGCTTTCAAGATATCGGCGTGACTTCTGAGCAGGCCCGCAACCAGTATTCCGAGGAGGAGGACGACGAACGTCAAGACGAGAACCAGAGCGACCATTGCGTGTCCTTTGCGTCAGGGGAACGACGCGAACTCTACCGGCCAGGTCCCCCTGATCACGGCACACCGCCTTCCACGGCCTGTCGGAGCACGCCATGCTGCAGATGGTGCAGCACGACGTTGCCGACCGGAAGTCGCTGCGACAGGTACGTGACGCCGATCTGTCGGACGGCGTGATGAACGATCTCAGGGGGACGCAATTCGGTGCCCAATCCCGCCGTGATGAACAGCGCCGTCGCCGGGCCAGCGACGTCAGCGGTGTGCCACACACCCGGCTCGACGCACAGGACGAGCTCGTCGCCCCAGGGGTGCACCTCCCACGTGTCCCAAGGGTCGGTGAAGGTATGCAGTGGCGCCAGGCGCCCCTCACTGCCGTGGGCCGCGTTCCGCTCCGCAGAGGACTGCTACCAGTCGGGGGTGCCCGTGAACGGCGGTTGTACGATCACCGAGGCTCCCAGCACGAGATGCACAGGCGTGACTTCCAGGCGGAAACTGGATTCGTCGGCCATTCGTTCAACTCTGGCATGGAAGCCGTGGGGATTGCGCGCGTAGAAATTAGAGTGGTGCGATGAACGACACGGACGCCACCGTCGAGCACATCCTG
>ODAK010006523.1_pt1 | contig 11758 bp, 5 predicted proteins | sample 1539591 | NCBI WGS metagenome assembly ODAK01 (sample SAMEA3539303, study PRJEB22396) | soil metagenome | biome: tundra; feature: field; material: soil | place: USA | collected 2010-05 | depth 0.15 m | reverse complement strand
GCCATGTGGCGCGCGACATAAAACAAACTCTCGGGATCCCTCATACCCGATGCCTCATGTTCGCCAACGGCGAGCGCTGCGCCAACACGGTCACCTTCAAGGAGAGCCCGCAGCGAGCGCATCATGCTTCGTGGGCCACCCGCGCCAAACTTCTCGCGTTCGCGCAGTCTGCTAAGTGCCTCCCCCTCTCGGCCCGAAGACGCCAGCGCAATCGCATCCAAGTAGAAACCTCTTTCGGGCGGAACCTCGTCCAGAACCTTCTGAAAGTCACAGAGAAGGAAATACGTGTGGGCGATGCTGGTCAAGGAGTGAGGATCGAGGCTGGTTGCGCGCTGGTGAGCGACCAAAGAAGCTCGCAGTTCGCCGCAGTAGCGGCAAGACTGCACGAGACCGGCGAAGAGCTCCGGATCGTTGCGTTTGAGCCTGGCACGTTCGAGGAGGCGCACCATGGCGCTCGGCGCCAGCCCCCGATCCGTTTCGATGTAAGTGTACAAATTGTGGGCCATGCTCAGGTCCGGATTGAGTGCAAAGGCTCGACGGTAGGCTGCGTCCGCACGCTCAAAATTCTCTTCTGACTCCTCACCGAACTTTTCCAGCAGCCGGTAAACTCTGCCCAGGCGGGCCCACGCGGGTGCGTAACTGGGGTCCTCTTGGAGGCAGTGGAGGAGCAGGTCGCATGCTAGCTTGGCGTTGTCCGTCGTCTTATGTTGCACAGTTTGATTCGCACGCAGGTAATACTCGTATGCTTTGGCGCCAGCGGGCACGTCAGTTTGGAAGGTACTTCGTTCGCGATCCGTCAACGGCCCTGCCAGCAATTGCACAATGCGCTTAGTCAGGCTGTCCTGGAGCTGGAAGATGTCGCCCAGAGCGAATTGACCTGTATCCGACCAAATCAATGCGCCACTCGGCGCCTCCACCAATTGGCTGCTGACCCTAAGCTGATCTCCCACGCGCAACATTGTGCCGGTGAGGATGACGTTCACGTCCGCTTCATCGCCGATTCTTTTTGCGTCCGAACCGTCGAAGCGCGCAGCCACCAAGCTGGAACGTACGATCAATGAATCGATTCCTGAAAGCGAACTGCTGATGGCATCCGGCAGAGAATAAGCCAGGAAATCGGTGTCGTTATCTGGCCGCAGTACTCGAAATGGGAGTGCGATGAACCGTGTTACCTGCGTGCTCCGCACTTGCGGCTCTTGGCTACCAACAAGGTCCGCTGAGCGGACAGCCTCGATCATTTCCTTGGCGGACTGATAGCGTTGTTCAGGCCTCTTCTCAATTGCGCGACAGATCACATTGTAAATCGCTGAGATTGCGGGCGACCCGCTGAGCCGGGGTGGCTCGCTGTGTTTCACGCTGTATAGGACATCGATGGCGGAAGCGCCCTCAAAAGCGCGTCGTCCGGCAATCATTTCGTAGATCACGCACCCGGCGGCGAATAGATCGGCGGCCGGACCGGCGCGCAAGCCGTCAACCTGCTCAGGCGCCATGTAGTGGGGTGTACCGACGATGCTTCTCGGCCCAGTCAGGACGGTAGCTGTAGAGACGCTATCCGCATCGTTAACCAGGGGCGTTCCCGCAAATCGCGCCAGGCCGAAGTCGAGTAATTTCACACCGTGAGGTGTCAAAAAGACGTTGGACGGCTTTAGATCGCGGTGAATGATGTTGAGGTTGTGCAGTGCTTCTAGTGCCTCCAGCATCTCAATCGCGATCTTGCGCGTTTCGTCTAATGGTAGAGGCCCAGCCTTTAGTCGCTCTTCGAGCGAACATCCTTCGAGCAGTTCGAGTACGAGGAATAGGATGCCGGCCTCTTCAGCTACTTCGAAGATCTGGCAGATGCGCGGATGATTGATGCGCGCGAGCGATCGCGCTTCCTGCCAGAATCGGCTTTTGGACTCGGGGCTTTCTGTGGTCTCACGAATCGTCTTAATCGCCACGGACCGCTGCAGGCGTTCGTCGTGGGCAACGTAGACCACGCCCATGCCACCCTCACCGATCTTGCTAACGATCCGGTAGTGACTTATCTGACCAGGAACTGAGATGGCAGGTGATCCCAGTGCCGCGCTGCCTGCGATCTGGTTGAACATTCCCGCGGTGGCCTCCGGCACTGGCCAGCGCTGCGTCCGGCCTTCCGCCGCGCTCGAATTGATCAACAGGTCTACCTCGCGCCGCAGTTCCTCGTCACCGTGGCAGGCTTCGGTCAGGAACGCACTCCGCTCTATTGGGTCGCGCTCCAACGCCAATCGGCACAGCTCTTCGACCCACCGCTGGTGCTCCAGGCTCATCTAGGTGTGCACCTTCTGGACTAAGACTACCTGAAGTCTACGCCTTTGGCGAAAATCGCTCCCGCTCAAGCCCGAACCTCCAAATGCCGGGTTGGCGCCAATCCGGAACTCGACCTGAAGCGGAATTCTGGGACATTACTCCTGTGATGTCTTAGATCTGTATCAGAAGCGATCCGGCGGTACGCACTTGGTGGAAGTGGACAATGCTGGTACGCCGGAGCGCTTTTGATACAGATCTAAGACTTCTGGCCCGGATCGACTGGCGCACATCCGCGGGGTTGGGTGTTTCGGCGACCGCTCATTACTGATATCGTCAGCAGCTTCGACCACAAGCAGCCATAGGGTTCTCATGGCTTGCTCACAAATAGGAGCGCGCCAGGCGGTGTTTGCACGCCACCGACGGAAGCGATTACCGCAGCGGCGCCGCTGGGTACTGTGGCGGGCAGTTGAATGCTCACCTGGTATAACCCGGCGCTTCCGGCCGTGAGAAACGCGCCGATCACCTTAGTTGCCACTCCACCAACGGTCACCGTTGGAAGGTTCACCATCGCGGGCACGCCGCCCGCCTCGGTGCCCGCAGCGACCGCAGGTTTTGTCGCTCCGAAGCCGGTGCCCCACAGTACAATGATGTCGCCCGGCTTTGCCGCTACGGTTCCTGGGACTACGGATGGGTTGCCTACCAGCGCATAATCGGGCAGCAACGAAGCGATTGCATAGTTCGTATCAGGATACATAAAGAATGCCGGCGCGACACTCTGCAGTTCGACCGTTGCCGGCGCGCTGACCGCACCGTTGTTCGTAACCACCACTTTTACCGGGCCGACTCTGCTATCGGAAGGCGCTTGCACGTTGATCTGCACGGGGCTGATGTAATTCACGAAGGCTGGTTTGCCGTCGATGGTGACGCTCACGCCATCGAGCGAGGTGGGCAGCTTGCCATCGGCCAATTCGCTGGAGGTCCAGGTGCGGCCTGGATACGAGTTGGCCAGATTGGTGCCCGAAATCATCGCCCAGGACCCGGCTTCAATGCCCGGCTGGTAACTGGCGCCGTTCAACACGGAACTAATCGCCGGTGGTCCCGGCGCCGCAAGTTTCACCACAAACACATTGCCATACCCAAAGGGCAGCGCCCCGCGAGCATTCGGGAAATCGACCGACCAGGTTTGTCCCACGAAAATCACATTGCCTTGGGAGTCAACCGTTGCTCCCAGCGCGCCATCGTCCTGCGATCCGCCGAAATACGTCGAGTAATTCAGCTTGCTGCCATCCGAGGAAATCGTCGACGCAAAGGCGTCCGCCAGTCCGGCGGTGGCGCCTTGCGCGGGCATCACCATGGGGAAATCGATGGCGCGCGTTTCGCCCGCCACCGTCGCGTTCCCTGCCGCGTCTAGAGCGATGCCAGAGATCCAATTCTGCATCAGGATGACGCCGGGTTCGGCGAGGTAGTCGATGCCCGATTCCGTGGAGGCGTGGCCGCGCAGGTAGGTGGAGTATAGGATACGCGACCCATCCGCGCTGAGCTTGGTGACGAAGCCGCTGGCCGCGATCTGGTTTGTGGAGCCGTAGAGCGTGCCCGTGGAGCCGGCCGGAACAATACTGATGACCGGCGGTGGAATGAAAGAGCCAATGGCGATCCACGTTTGGGCGTGGTCGCGCGAAAGATACATGCCTTCGAAGCCAATCGCATAGAGCGTTCCCTTCGGATCCATCGCGATTGCGTTGGAACTCGAACTCACACCTGGCGGCGGATTGATCGGCGACCAGGTGACGCCGCCATCGACGCTGCGAAAGCTGAGGCCGTCGTAGACCGTCGAAGGGTTGGTGGACCCGTCCACGATCAAGGGCGGATTGGGCGCCGCCGAAGAGATCAGTATCCAATGGGCTCCTCCGTCCACGCTGCGATAGAGGTACGGATTTTGATTGGTGCTGCATTCGCAGAACTGCTCGTTCGAGGTTGCGAAGAGGTGGCCACTCACGCGCGGATCGAGCACCATGGATTGAAGGCTTTGAGGAAAAGGCACCGAATTCCAGGTGGCGCCGGCGTCGCTACTTTTTCGGAGCGTGGTCCCGATTTCCCAAACGATCTTGGGGTTCTGTGCATCCACTGCGAGTTGAGAGATTGCCAACGCTGGAGAATCAATCGGGGTCCAGCTGTTCGCGCCATCCACGGTCTTATAGACCGCGCTCGAAGCTGTAGCATTCGCCGGCGACACGGCTGCGTACAAGGTCTGCGGATTCGCCGGATCAATGGCCAGCGCCTGGATGTTCGTGCCGGCGATGCCGCCGCTGGCCGCGGTCCAGGTGACGCCGCCATCCACGCTTTTGAAGACGCCCAAATCCCCGGTGGCTTCATAGATAGTGTTGGGACTGGATGGGTCCACCACCAACATCTGCGGAAGCGCGAACGGTAGATCGTCCATAGGCGCCCAATTGGTTCCGCTATTCGTGCTCTTCCAGATCGGCCGCGCGCCCGGCGAACTCTGTAAGGGACGCACCAGCGGAAAATCCACCGACGACGTGTTCCCTGCAACGTAGACCTCGCCCGCGCTATTCACGGCGATCCCAGTTGCGCCAGCCTGGACGCTCCCGCCCAGCGCAGTTTCGTAGATTTTGTTCGATCCATCGGGCGAAATCTTGAAAACGATGGCATACGCGCTGCCGGGCGGTCCAAAGGTTTGAGTAGCGGTGGAGGGATTGGCGGAGGAGGACGCCCCCGCGACGTAGATGCTGCCCGCGCCATCCAAGGCGATTCCTCCGGCACCGCTGTTGGGGTGGAAATACGAAAAGACTAGCGTGCCTTGCGGAGTCAGTTTGCTGACGAAGATACCGGCTTGATCGGGCCCGTTTTGTGTGCCCGGGAAGCCGGTTGCGGAGTCTGAATTCACCGCGACGTAAGCGTTCCCTGCCGAGTCAACCGCGATGCCGGCGGCCCCGTCGTCACGCTGGCCTCCCAGAAAAGTGGAATACAAGAGTTTGGCGCCGTTGGGGTCGAATTTCGCCACGAAGGCATCGAAGTCGTCCCCCATGCCGTTGTCCAGCGTCCCCTCGATCGGATTGACGAGGGGAAAATTCGCGGACCGCGTCAATCCGGTGACCAGTACATTGCCGGCGCTATCCAGGGCGACGCCGGTGGCCCAATCGTCGAGAATACCGCCGAGATAGGTGGACCAAATCAGCTTGCCATCCGGTCCGAGCTTGGCGATAAATGCGTCGCAGGTGCCGCCAAACGTGGTCTGGAACGCTCCTGTCGTGACCGGAAAGTCGGATGAATAGGTCAGGCCAACCACATAGACGTTGCCTTGCGCGTCAGACGTCACTGAAGTAGCGTACTCTTGGCCGAGGCCGCCCAGGATCGCCGAGAAGATCGGTCCAGCAGCGTGGAGGCTGCCGGCCAACAGCCATAAGAATATCGGGATTTGTACTGCCGCTTTCATGGCTTCCTTCCGAAGATCGATACCTCGGCCGGCGTTTGCACACCACCCACGGAGGTTCGCCCAGCGCCTACCTCGCGGGCCCATTGGTATACCGATCCCTGTTTCGCGATGGCCCAGACCGCCACGGCCGGTGCGCCAGAACCGACCTTAAGGCGAGGCGCCGGCGCGTGTAAACCCAACATTTTCGGCATTCCAACCTAGTCATCGCTATTTGCTTGCAATTCCGACGCCAAAATCGGCGGCTTGCGCTTATCTGGTATTTAATTGAGGACCGACAGGCTTGAGTCGTGCGCCATGGCCGCACATGTGTGACGGGCCTATTGGTCGATTCTGCCCTTGCAGTTGCAATCCGGCAACTATCCACCTTTGATGCCGAGTCGGTATCTCGGACTCGCACTGCTCGCTGTCTAGAAACGCTATGACTCAATCGGAAGTGCCCCGGCGCATGAGACTCCGGGCAGAGTTGAAAGCTGGGGCCGGGGCACTTTCGATTGAGTCATAGCGTTTCACGGGAGTGGTCATTCGCAGCGGCTGAATCCAGCCCATTCTCCGAGTGGCGCGTAATCCGACCGCAGCTACATCAGGAGGCTGAGGAGGAGTGCAGACCGTCGGTTCCGGCGTTTGCCGATGCGAAGGGGATTTCGCGACAGCGATCGGATTTCTAAACTCTTCGGCGTTATGCCTGCGAGTGCCGCTGTAACGTTCGTTGGCTTATTCCTAAACTCCCGAAGGGCTTTGGTACCTATCCGGTGGCGAGACAACGCTGCGGGATTTCAACGACCGGTGAAGGCGTGTCAACACACTACAGCGTCCGAGGAATCATTGGCAGTGATAAACTTGTGCCAGCCGCGCCCGCCGATTACCTGGAGGTCCCATGTTGCTCACAATTCGTCGCCTGGCGCTATTGCTTTGCTCGTTTGTTTCCGGATATGCTCTTCAAAACTCTTCCGCAGCCGCGCTGCCGCCGGCAGATCAACTTCCTTTGAAATACACGGCCCTGTTTGGTGGAGAGGCCAATATCACCGCCATCGCTGTCGACACCGACGGCAGTGCATACATAACTGGTACGGCGAACTCTGCTCTCCCCGTGACGCCAGGGGCGTTTCAGACAGATTACAAGCCCGGTACGTGTGGTTCAGCGTTTCCCAACGGTCCACAGCAGACTTATCCTTGCCCCGTTGCTTTTGTCAGCAAGTTGAACCAGGACGGGACCGCATTGGTTTACTTGACCTATCTCGGCGCCTCGAATAGCAACGCATCCGCGATCTCCATTGATGGCCAGGGCAACGCATGGATCGCCGGCTCGGTGTTCTCATCGGATCTTCCGGTTACCCCTGGCGCTTTCCAGCCCATGCTCAAAGGAACGCAGAATGCCTTCGTCGTCAAGCTCAATTCAACTGGCTCGCGCGTTCTGTTTGCCACCTACCTGGGCGGGAGCGGTTTTGACGCGCCCACGTCGTTAGCTGTGGACGCCGCCGGAAACGCGTACATCGCCGGAGGGACCAGCTCGACCGATTTTCCAGTTAGCTCAGGCGCGTTTCAGACCGACGCCGGAAAGAACCTTGATGGACCCAACGCATCGTTTGTGACCAAGTTCGATCCAAGCGGAAAACTGGTGTACTCAACGTATTTCCACGGTGGAGACTCAACCAGCACAGGGGTAAGCTCTATCGCAGCCGATGCCAGCGGAAACGCATATCTGACGGGATCGCACGATGGCGGCTCGCTTCCTACGACTCCCGGTGCGTTTCAGACCAGCGCGAATGGGCCGGATGCGGCTTTTGTCGCAAAGCTCGACGCGGCCGGATCGAAGCTACTGTATTCCACGTATCTTTCAGCGAACAGCCAGGTTAGCGGGGGCGCGATCGCCGTGGACGCGCAGGGCAACGCTTACGTTGTCGGCGGGATACTGCTCAACATTCCTCATCTGCCGAGCTCGTTCCCTGTTACACACGGGGCATTTCAAACCACGATGCCGGACTTCCCGATCGAGGGCGCTCCTCAGTTGGGCTTTATCACGAAGCTGAACGCTACTGGATCGGCATTAATCTACTCGACATTCCTGTACGCGTCCGATGATACGTGGATCGGCGCTTTCGTCGTGGACTCCTCGGGGTCTGTGGTGGCCGTGGGGACAACGTATGCTCTCGATTTTCCGACGACTCCCGGGGCACTGCGCCAGTGCAATCCGAATGGAACGTGGGGTTCTACCGGATTCATGCTGAAGCTCGCCTCAGACGGTTCCGGACCGGTGTATTCGACATATCTCGGGGCAGATGCACTTTCAGCCGTCGCGGTGGACAGCGCCGGTGATATTTACATCGCTGGGAATGACTTGGGCACACTCCCAGTGGTTCCGGGTTCGTTTGGGTGGACCGGGTCTGGCGACTTCGTCGCCAAACTCGCGCCTATGCCTCTGCCCATTGGGTCCGTCAACTGTTTGGTGAATGCAGCCAGCCGGGGTGGTATTGCCATCGCGCCTGGTGAAATCGTCGATATATTCGGAAACGGCATCGGTCCGGCGCAGACCGTCTCTCCGTCAGCTTCTTCCGGGCATATTGGAACGTCGCTCGGCGATGTGGTCGCTCTGTTCAATGGCGTACCGGCCCCGCTGCTTTCGGCTGGTCCCAACCAGATTCGCGCCATCGTTCCTTTTGAAACGGGTCCCAGCAACTTGGACGGGGGCGGGATAGCAACCGTTCAGATCCTTAACGGATCGACTACTGTTCAACCTGTCTCAGCACCAACGGCAGCTTTAGCTCCTGCAATTTTTACGGTCGATGGGAAGCCCGGACAAGCGCTCATGATCAACGAAGATGGGACACTGAATTCGGAAAAGAATCCCGCACGCCAAGGATCAATAGTGACGATATACGCCACCGGCTTGAACAATACGCAACCCCCGCTCCGAACAGGAGAGATAGCGCGTGGAGCGTCTCCGCTCGCGTTGCCGATCGAGATTAGTTCCGCGGGATTGGTAGGAGTGTCCGGCGTGCCGAGTTCCGGGCCGGAGATCACCTACGCCGGAGCCGCACCGGGTTTTGCCGCCGGTCTTACGCAGATCAACTTCCGGGTTCCGGTTTCAATCTTCCATGGATTTACTCTGCTGAACATACAGCAACCGACCATCAGCACCTTCTCTAGCCAGGTGGGAGTGTACTTTTACATGCAATAACACTGGTGCTCATAGTCACTGATAAAACGCCGATGTGTTTACCGAAAAGATTTCACTTGGATGTGTTGTCGGCTGTGGAATTGCCTGGCACCCGGCGCTTGGTAGGTGATCGGGGCGCAGTCGTTAACGGTTTGCCGATTCCTGTTGAGAACAGACCTTCTCACCTGGCATCAGTCTGGGGGACGCAGTTGCTTTCAGGAACCCTCATAGTGCTCCGCTCGTATCGTCAGAGACTCGGAGAATGCCCCGAAGGGCCTTGTTGGACATCACTCCTGGTAAGTCGACACCACGGTAATAGTAAACATCAAGGTGAAAGGTGCCGAAACCATCTGTTTTAGTTAGGCACAGTGCCAACGACTTCAGAAATCGCTTGTTTTTAGCCTCGTCGGAGAAATCTGTGGGTCACCGATACGCTCCAATGGGCGCCGAAGCTCGGCTCTCGCAGCCCGCGAACCCGATGTGGGATAGCGCGGCTTCAGCTTTTCCTGTTCGTAGCCAGTTGCCTTTCGAACAAGTTTGCCCTCTCCGGTTAAACGCCACGCCGTCTGAGCGAGGACTTAGACCGTCAGATGTCAGCAACGGGCGTTTCTCGGCCAGGTGCCGGTCTTCTGTGGGCTGGTAGACGATAAACATTTATCGTCTAATAAAAGAGGCCGTTTTCTTGGCTTCTAGAACGCGCTCGTGCTTAAACAGTGTCCGGCTACTGAATAGAAATCGGAACAGCTACGCTCGACGAGTCTCCGACCGTTACCACAAGATTCACCGCCGACGAAGCCTGAGGGCCCGAAGGCAGAGATACGTTAATTTGGAAGTACCCGGATTCGAGCGTGGGAGCCGATCCGGCGTAGAGAACAATGGCATTCGTTCCCCCGATCGACACTGAGACCGGCAGAGTCAGGGTCGCAAGCGATGCAGTGATCGGCCATAGTCCCCCGGTTATTCCGAGGGGATTCGTCACACCGCCGCCGGTTCCGTAGATCGTTATGAAACCGCCCACCTTTGCCGGATTCGAGGGAGAATTCAGCGTCCCGTCGGAATTCGCGACGGCGAAAATCCCCGGCGCTGCCGTCGCGACAACCACCGGTGCCGATGCCGACGCCCCGGCCGGCGGACCACCATTGTAAGTGACGACGACTTCAGTGGACGTTTGGCCGGCGATCTCCCACGGCACCTGCACGGTGACCTGTTGTGACTGCGCGGAGAATACCGGAGCCGCGATACCGCCAAATGTGACCTGAGTGCCTCCCAGTTGGTCCACTGGAGCCTGACCTGCCGCGACCGCGGCCGTCGCGGGACCAATCCCGTAACCACGGAGGGTAACAATTTCTCCCGGCGCGACGGTGCCCGCCTCGCCGCTCGCCGCGTTCTGCACCGTCAGCCACGGGTAGATGCTAAAGACCGAAGTCTGCTCCGCGAGCACAATCGCGCCGTTGGGAGCCACCGCGATCAGGGGCGTAGCGCCGGTCTGCAACGGACCCGCGTAGGTGGCCCCGGCAGACTCGCCATCCGGTGTGAACTTCGCCGCGTATGCGTTGGCAAGGCTTCCCTCAAACCCCGATTGAAACGCTCCCGGCGAGGCCGCGAGAAGCGCGTACCCTGCAGCGCCGGCAACGAAGGCGCTGCCCGCGGAATCCAAATCTAAATCGAATTTGTTCGTAGTGGGGAGATAAGTCGAGTAGATGAGGGCCGATCCGTCGGCGCTTAGGTGCGAAAGATAGCCTCCGGAAGACAGCTCCGCCCCACCTTGCGCCAACACATACGCGCCGCCTTGTGCATCCACTTTTACCTCCGATGCGTAGTTCCGCGTGGCGCCGAGAAATGTGGAATAAACCAAGCCCGTTCCCTGGGGGTTCAGCTTGGTTACAAACTCCATGTACTCCGCGCTCGGAAAGTAGCCGGTTTGAAATGCTCCCGGCGTGACCGGAAAATCGGCCGCCTGGGTAAACCCGACGACGAACGCGTCGCCTGCCGCGTCGATGGCAATCCCTTGCGGAACGCTTAGTCCATTGCCGGACAGGTACGTTGCGTAGAGCATCGCCGACCCGGACGCATTCAGCTTGGCGACCACGCCCGAACCGTATGGATACGACGGCGGCGCGGGCTGATAGGCTCCGGGCGTCGTTGGAAATGGCAAGGCCCCCGCGGTTGTGGTGGCGATGTAGGCCTCGCCCGCCGTGTCAATCGCCAGGGCAATGGCCTGCGGCATGGCGAGCGCCGGTGGACTCACCGGAAGAAGGGTCGAATAGACAAGCGCAGTTCCCGAGGAGTTGAGTTTAGCGACGAATCCGAAGCCATCCGCCACGTTGGTGAACGCGGCGCCAGCCGTAACCGGAAACGTATCCGGCTGACTGACAGTATTTGGAAACGTGGTGCCACCCAGGTAAACATTCCCGCTCGCGTCCACGCAAATCGCGCTCGCGACTGTCTGGCTTCCGTTGCCGCCGAAGTAGGTCGCGAATAAGACGTTCCCCGCCGGGTCCAGCTTGATCACGAACGCATCCGTGCACGGAATCATCAGCTGGCCTCCGTGGAAGGCCGCGAGAACCTCGCAAGTACCGCCGCTGAACTGGGTTTGAAGCGCGCCCGCGGTCGCAGGAAAGCTTGAAGAGGTTGTCGAGCCGGTGAGGTATGTGTTTCCCGCCGCGTCCACCGCTATGGCTGTAACTGTGGTGCTGGCAGGGACAGCGTAGGTAAACGTCGGCTGATTTGCAGCGATCACGCAGGGTGCAAGAAACAACAGAACAGGCGTTGCCCGCATGACATAAAGTATACAGCCCAGCTTCCGATAATCCGGGATTACGTCAAATCCGTTTATCAACAGACAAAACGTCCTTTATGTCCGGTGATTTCTGGAGGCAGCCCAC
>ODAK010006521.1_pt1 | contig 11759 bp, 10 predicted proteins | sample 1539591 | NCBI WGS metagenome assembly ODAK01 (sample SAMEA3539303, study PRJEB22396) | soil metagenome | biome: tundra; feature: field; material: soil | place: USA | collected 2010-05 | depth 0.15 m | reverse complement strand
TACCTGGACAAACTCGATGGTCGCGTCACGCCAGAGTTCTTTGACGAACGTGCGGGTGCGTGGCGCCGCGAGCAGGAGGCGATCTTGCGCAAGATCCAAGATGCTCAGCAGGCCACGCCAGCGCCTGTGGATCAGGCCATCGATATGTTAAGCCTCACCAGCCAGGCGTGCCAGATGTTCATGCAGCAGTCGGCAGAAGAGCAGCGACGTCTGCTCCGAGGGGTGATCCAAAACGCGACTTGGCAGGACGGCACTTTGCGGACCACGCTGTTCGAACCGTTTGAAATTCTGCGACGTTCGAACCAGGAAAGTTATAGAAAAGAAAAGGAGATAGCTGGGTCTGGGCGGGATTTAGAGAATTGGCTCCTCAGGTAGGACTCGAACCTACAACCCTTCGGTTAACAGCCGAGCGGGTTTGAGCCGTCCCGTGTTGCAAACACAAGTACTTAGACGCGCCAAAGCCGAGTTTCCCCGAAAACTGGGGGGACTCTGGGGGGACGCTCTCACTGCCGGACTGAGGGACTCGCGGAGGCTTGGAGGACGATCAGTGGAGTGGCTCCTGGTGTAGCCTTCTCGCGAACTCGATCATCGACTGCCTCGGCGAACCTCCCGGCACTGGAATTCGCCATTCAATCCGCAGTCGATCACTGTCTATCGATATTGATCCACCTCGCCGGTCCGAAGAGGCGTGGCAACCCCCAGCCGCTCGCAGAACTCCCCGGAGCCGGTCGAAAGCTATTGAAAAAAAAGACTAGGGATGAGATTCCCCAGAGGGCGGCCGTGTTGGAGACCATATTGCTACATCAAATGGAAAAGGAGTCTTAGCAATGATGAAGCTGTTGCGAGCGCTGATCCTTGCAGGCAGTCTGACGTGCCTTCACGGTCAGGAATTCGTAGTCTGGCATACGGAAACTGATCCAAATACCCTCAGGGCTCTCGACAATATAGCCCGTCGATTCGAGAAAGATCATGTGGGCGTCTCAGTTCGGATGATGGCTGTCGGGTGGATCGATCTGTATAGGAAAATAACCCTGGCTGTACAGACCGGGGAGCTTCCAGCTCTCGCGCAGATCGAACCGTTCATGGCCGCCTACCTCCGCCGTCAACGGTTGCTCCAGCCAATAGACGACGTCATCGAAGGCATCGGCGAGTCCGACATCTACCCGAGCGTCATAGACCTCCAGGAATTCGATGGGCATCGCTACGGGATCGCGACCGCGCTCGGCATCTCGTACTACTCGTATCGTAAAGACCTGTTCCAGAAGGCGGGCATCCAATCGATTCCGCGATCATGGGATGACTACCTTGCGGTACTTCGAAAGCTCTCGTCAGAGGATCGCGAACGCGCGCCTCTACTGCTGCCAGCAAATGACCTTCACATGCTGCTCCTATTCTCTGAGCTACTAGCATCCAATGACGGAAGCCTGTTTGACAATCAAGGTCGGCCACAATTCATGGACCGAAAAGTCCTGGAGACTCTGCGCTTCTGGGAGGAACTTGCGAAGCTGGTGGCGCCCCAATACAGGAACAGCGCATATTCAGACAACTTTGTGCATTATGCGCAAGACAGGGCGCTGACCCTCCCGGTGCTTTTTGGTCGAGGAACGCTTCAAATCGAACGAACCGCGCCCGAGGCTCTGCGAAGTCCAGAAATCTTCGCTCTGTTCCCGCATATTGTAGGACCATCTGGCAAGAAAGCATATGCCACGCTTGACGCCGAGCCTTGGGTGATCTTTCAGAAATCTCCTCAACCCGCCATTGCCAGGGAGTTCTTAAAGTTCTTCTACCGAAAGGACAACTACCTCGAATTCTGTCGCTCTGTGCCGATTCATCTCACCCCGATCTTTCGGTCCCTAGCGACAGGTACGGACTATACTTCCGATCCGATGGTCCAGAAATGGCGACCGTTTTTCGACTACCAGATCAAAATGCTGCAAGACGATTCGGTACTGCCGATCTTCATGGCCCGAAAGCAGGATCGGTATCTTACGTCGCTCTTCCGGCTTGAGGGTAGCCATGTCGTAAGTGACATGCTGCGCGCAATCACCGTCTCGGGGCGAACCCCGGAAGAGGCTACGAGCCTCGGGCTGAAAGCCGCAGACCAACTCAACGAGCGACCGCTGCCCGAATCTCGTGGGCCAATGAGTTGGATAATTGGCGCCCTATTCGCGGCGGCAGTCGCCGCGATATTGCTGTTGGCGCGTCGAATTCGACGCACAGCGAAATGACTATCGCCTTATGACGCATTCTCGTAGCGGAATTGTGATCGTCCTTCTGATCTGTCTGCTTGCCGCCATGTTCTGCGCGCCGATCCTTGGCGAGCTTGCTGAGAGTCTTCTGAGCGACGGCGAACTGGGATCAGCGCGAACGTTCATCGGCGTACAGAACTATGTCGATCTTGCGACTCACTTGTCTTTAGGGCAAGCGATCATCGCCTCGATGGTCTTTACATTGGGCGCGGTCTCCATTCAGCTTGCGCTCGCGTTGGGCGGCGCCCTCTTCGCGCAAGAGCGCTCATGGCTCGTCCGCACGCTCTTGGTCCTGCCGTATGCGCTACCCTCGGTGGTCCTGGCGCTGATATGGCGCTTCCTGGCAGATCCGGCAGTCGGCGCAATACCGCGCCTTATCGCCCTGACTGGGCTAGGTCCGATCGATTCTCTTGGCCCTGCCGCAAGCCTGTGTGGCGCGGTACTCATCTCCGCCTATGAAGCGTTCCCATTTTGCTACGTTCTCTTTCTCGTCCGTCTTCTTCAGATTCCCAACGACAACCGAGAAGTGGCCGAGATTTGCGGCGCCCAAGGGACGACCATATGGCGATCACTGTACTGGCCTGCGATCAGGAGAATGACTCTGTTTCTTGGTTTGCTTCGAACGATCGTGACGGTCTCAAAATTCGACGTTCCCTGGCTCGTGTTCGCAAACCGGGCCCGTTATCCGTGGACCGACACGCTGGGCGTTAAGATCTATCGGACGGCATTTGAAGAATTGAAATTCGGGCGGGCATCCGCAATTGGCATTGCGGCGCCCGTGGTGGCATTCGGAATCTGGTTGCTCTCGCGCCGCATTCGGAGAGTGGAAAGGTCGTGGCATGATGCGCAGGGTTAGTCTGTATCGCGTCATTGGCGTCATGATACTAATCCTTGTTTTAGCGCCCGTCGGATGGCTGGTGATTTGCGCTCTACGGCCTTCATCCGACGTCCTCAATCATCCCTACTCTCTCTCGGGTCGTCTCACGGCTCAGAACTTAGTGGAAGCATTCCATCTGCCGGGTTTCGCGCGGAGTCTGACAAACAGCTTCGTAGCTGCGCTTCTCAGTAGCCTCCTCACCATGGCGATCTGCGTGCCAGTTGGCTATGCATCAAGCCGGTATGAATTCACTGGCAGACACTTCGTCCAAGGATTGGGAATCGCGGGGTATATCTTGTCTCCTGTAATTCTGGCTATTCCGTATTTCAGGCTACTTGCGACGGTGGACTTGACGAACTCTGTTGTTGGCATCACTTTGCTGCATGTCGCCCTCTCGATCCCATTCTGCCTAAGCCTGCTTGATCTCCTGTTCCAGAGCGTACCGTCTGCGCCAGAAGAGGTCGCGCTCCTAGCCGGAATGGAGGGCCTGACGCTGTTGCGGCGGATTGTGCTTCCATCTGCCCGTCTGCCAATACTCGCCATAGGACTGTTGGCATTTCTGGTCTCGTGGAAAGAATACTTCTATTCCTTCGTGGTCTCTAGTGGGGAGAATAGCCGGACTTTACCGCTTTTGTTGAGCGCGATGATGGCTGGAGAGGTCCCGCAATGGCATCTCCTGTTCGCCTTATCCGTAGTTTTGATCTTGCCTGGGATAGCTCTGGTAACCGTAGCAACTCGGATGGGGATTAGCGGTCGAACCGAGGGAGGCGCGCGTGACTGAATCGGCAATTAGTCTATTGGTCGACAATCTGACGATCGAAGCGCGCGGCGAGAGGAAGCATACGATAGTTAGCCACTCTCGTTTGCGCTTGAGCGCGGACAGGTACTCGGCCTGTTCGGCCCGAGCGGATCGGGGAAGAGCTCCATATTGCGAGCGATCGCAGGACTCATACCGGCTAAAGCCAATCCCAAGGGGCGAATCCGCTGGGCCCCTGAGTCGCGCCGCTTCACCGGTAGAGTAGAGATAGGACAGAGGGATGTTACCTTCCTCCCCCCACGTGATCGTGGAATTGGCTACGTCCCGCAGAGCTTAGCTTTGTTTGACGATCAAACCGTGCGCGCGAATTTGGCATTCCCGCTAGTGGCAACGCGAGTTCCAAATAGAGGCGAAGTCCAGTCTGCTGTTGAGACAATGGCTCGGTCGCTGGGAATCGCTGAACTGCTCGATCAGGCCGCACGCGAAATCTCAGGAGGGCAGCGGCAGAGAGTCGCGATAGGTCGCGCCTTAATAGGTCGGCCTTCCCTCGTCTTGATGGACGAACCTCTCGCCAATCTGGATGCGTCCTTGAAAACCAATGTGATGCGCCTATTGAGCCGTTCCTTAAGGGAGGCTCAGGCCTGTACCGTATATGTGACCCATGAACACGCGGAGGCCACTGAGTTGTGCGACATGGTGGCGTTTCTTGAGAAAGGCGCTCTTCATCAGGTGGCGTCACCGGCGGAGGCTTATCAGAATCCGAAGACCCTCTTCGTAGCTCGGAGCTTTTCGGGGTTTGTCAACGTGGTCCCCGGATCTCTTGACGCAGCGGGTCGGTTCAAGCCGCTCGGCGTGAATGCGTATTGGCCGGTCTCCGAGGGTACCAAGGGCTGGGTTGCCGGGGGCGGCCAAATGGTCCTTGCCGGTCGCGAAGGGGGTTTTCGACTCACGCATGACAACAATGGCATCCCTGGAGTAGTCGCACGAACGTTCATTCGCCAGGATTACCATTTCGCGCGCGTGCAGATCGGCGGTACTCTTGAGATCGACGTCACCACAAGCGGTCAGCAAGAGCCTGAAGGTGCGAGGGTTAGCGTTGCCCTTGCCGGCGCGTCAAGCCCAGACATTAGACTGTACGATTGCGGCGCGGCGCCGATTTCCGCGCTTCCGTCGCCGGGTGGAGCGCAGTTTTGACGAAACGTTCTCTTCCATGATCGATGTTCCTCTCGGGACTTCGCGTCCCCAGCTAGCGGCGAAAGAGAAAATCCCGAAGAGCGTGTCCCTCGCGCGGTCGCGCGGTCCTGCCCCCCGCCAATGCATCCACATTAGGCTGTATAATAAATAGTCACGGTTATTAGGTGCATTGCTGGCCCTTTTGGCGAGAAACCGCGCACGGAGGGCGGCCGTCAAGCTATTAGAGAGGTGATGTTTATCCCGATGAAGCTCTCTTCAGTCTGCGAACTCGAATGGCAGGATGTGTTTCGCGATCCACGCGCAGGATCGTTCGTTTTTGCCGCGCTATCGGCTTTCCTGGGGGAACTCGGCGTCCCATCTGAGGGGGTGGCCGATGCCGCAAACCGGATCGTCAGCTTCGCCCACGATAGCGCCGACGAAACTGAATATGAAGCCGCGGTTCACGACCTGCTAGATCGCGTCGGGGACGCCGGCCATCGGATTGGAGCGTTAGAGGCCCGCGCCAAGCAGATCTTCGGCCAAGTCCGCCCTCACCTGCTTCCGGGCAAGACTCTGGACTTCGGTTGTGGCGATGGCCGGATTGGAGAACGCATTCACGATGAACGCGGAGAGGCGAGTCTCCTGGACGTCTATCGTCATGATCGCATCGAGTTCCTTGCCACAAAAGGGATGAAGTTCATCGCGGCCGGGCAAAGAGGCCGGCTTCCGATCGATGACGGAGCGTTCGACAACCTGTTGGTGTGTACCGTGTATCATCACGCTGAAGAGCCGGAATACACCTTGAAGGAAACTGCGCGCATCACACGACGCGGCGGGCGAGTGGTAGTAGTCGAATCAGTCCATGGCGCGGGGAATTTTGACGACCGCAATTGCGAGAAGTCCCTCACCGCGGATTTCATACGCCTAACGGTCCAGAATCAGTTCTTGGCGAATTCCTTTTTCGACCACCTGTTCAATCGGTGCTTGTTTTTCAGCCCCACCCCAAGCGAGAAGATCAACGTGCCGTACCATTACCACAGGATGTATGATTGGCCCGGCGTGTTTAAGGCGGTCGGCCTGCGGGTTGTGGATATGACGCCCCTGGGCGTCGATCACCGGATCGCTCCCTTGTTCCACTGCCTTTATGTACTAGAGAGAGAGTGAAGGAGAATACGTCTTCAAATCTAATTCTCCGCGCGCTCTAAGCTGTGCGTCGAGACCCGGTTCTCGCTGAACTCGTCACGAACGTTGGACAACTCGTCTCTGCGCGAGCCGCGCAAAAGGATTTCGTCGTCAACTACGGCGCGACAGTTACGGCGGGACTGCATCGGTTTTCCCAGCAGCATCTGCGGGGCTATATCGACAAGGTCCTAAAGCGGCCGCACGTCGCGGTCGTGCTGAGCTATCAAACGTCGCTCTCTGATTTTGACCAGGCAAAACGGCGGATCACGGATTGGAAGGCGGACCCGCTGACGCCCGGCAGCGAAAACATGGCGGCGCAGCTTTCATCATTCCTCGCGCGCGAATGGGTTTCCGGCGCGGGCCAGCGCACGGATTTCCAAATTCATTCCTTAGCGCAGCAGCGTGTCCGCGAAAGGACCGGGGTGTTCGTGCGGGTACCTGTGTATATAACCTCGAAGACGACTGCGCCAGCCTGGATCGACGTGGAATCGCGAGCGACTGACCTCTTAAGACCGACGAGCGAGGCCGGCGATGTGGCATTCGTGGAGGTAGATGCGACGTCCAAGGAAACGGTCGCGAAGACTCTCGGCGCATTCACGCAATCGTGGAAAAAACTGGCCCAAGGCGACACATACGTCGGCCACGAGGACATCGCGAATTATGCGCCGTATTTGCAGGGGCTCATCGACGGGACAGCCGGGGAATGCACTGGGTTTGTGACCACTGCCATCTCGGATGAGTTGTCGAATGTTCCGCTTGGAACGCTAATGCTCTTCAGTCGCGAGCCGATCGATCCTTCGATTGTCCTAAGCCTCCAACATCTGTCGTTTGATCTCTTCGGTGCCTTATATAAGACCGAACAGGAGAGCGTCATTCGTCATAATTTGACCGCGCTGATGGTGACGTGGATGTATCAGGAAGCGGCGGATTGGAGCGAGAGACTGCGCGACGCAGTGCGCACACTGCGAGACAAGAATGCCGCGCAAGCAGGGCTCAAGCCGCTAGAGGCTTTGGCTGAGACAGCCGCCGCGCCGATAGAGCTTTTTATGCAGATCGTCGGCGTGTCGGCGACTGGAGTTGCGATAGAGCTGTTCCGGCGGATGGTGGAAGCGACGTTCGAAAGCGTAAACCTGCCGTTGAATCGAAAGCTTGTGATAGAGGGCTTGCCGGCAATCCCCAGATATCTAGCTCTCATTTGTCTAGCATTGATACGATTCGCATCCCGCTTGATTGTTGAAGACCCGGCCAAGAATCCCTCTATCGACGTCCGCCTCGAACGGATAGGGGAGAAGTTGGCGCTCAGGATTGAATCATCGCCTCATTATGAGGACGCGGATCTGGAAGGTGCTTTGAGGATCATGAACTACCCCTATAGGCAGGCCAAAGACGTCGAGATTCTCCCGGGGGCGCGTTTGGACCTTCGCCTCATTTGGCATGTGCTGTTGATGAAGGATGGGCGAATCGAACGAGCCGTCGCCAAAGACGGTTCAATGACTGTAGAGGTAACAGCGCCGATTGAATGATATTGGCCAAGTCTCGGGCATCGTCGCGGTATTCTCTCATTCGTGGCATTTCGCGATTGGGCTGAAGCGAGCCCTCGCGGACTTGTTTCCGCAAGTGGGGATCCGCTGGTCGCCTTTGGCGGATCGGGCTCCACTGGAAATTCCGAGTTCCCCCGTCGCTCGGTCCGGTCCGAGGGAAGGCCTAACCCAAAGGGAACTGGCTGTATACGACGTGATCCTTGTCGATCCCCAACAACTCAAGCAATCGCCTCCGCCTTCGCCGCTAGAGCGCTTCACCACGGAGAAGCGGCTTTCAGCGGGCGCTCACCCATTGTTGAAGGCCTGCGAGTCTTGGCGCCTGTTGGACCGGGTATTGGTAAACGTTTCCTCGTTTGAGCTGCTGGCGTCAGAAGCGGCGGAACCCGCGAAAGTCGTTGAGGAGATGGTGACCGGCTACCGGGTCGGCGTGTTTCGGCCGGGGCCGGAATCGGTAGGCATGATCGATCTTCTCGCAAAGATCGCGCAGATCGTGAGCCTTCGCCGTTTGGGATACCACTGCGACGCCCGGGTTCGCGACTTGCTTATGCTCGTTGCGCGGCGCGCGCTTGCGGAGAAGCCGGAGCCAGTCATTATATGGGGCGAAACAGGCACCGGAAAAGAAACGGCGGCGCGCCACCTCCACCAATTAGGTCAGTGGTTGCGGAAGCAGGAGGACGGTACCGAGAAGGACCTTCCATTGGAGGTCGTTCATTGCGGCGCATTGAGCCCAGAATTGACCCGCGGGGAGTTGTTCGGACATGTGCGCGGAGCGTACACGGATGCTGGCGCGCACACGTTTGGCAAATTGTTACGGTCGCTCGGTTGCGTGCGCGGCGACATGCCGGATGTGGGGAAGGCTAAAACGGCCGTCACGGCGAACCTCAAGAAGTTGCAAGAGCTTGCGCAACAGATGCAGAACCTTACCGGCGTAAAGCCTGAAGGGTTTCGGCCTGACGTCGTATCTGGGCAATTGGCTGATCTCGCCAAGGATCTTGCGGCCTGGGTAGGAGAGCATTGGCAGCTTCTTGCGAGGATCGCGGCGAGAGCCGCCCAGGGGCCAACTGACCCGTCAGAGGAATATGCCGCCCTGATAGAGAGCACGGGCTTGTTCGCCCGCGATGGAGAGCGATCGCTGACGTGGCGCATTAAGACCGATGCTCCTTTCGGCACCCTCTTTCTTGATGAATTCGGCGAACTTCCCGGTAGCGTCCAGGTCATGCTTCTGCGCTTTCTGGAATACGGCGAAATCGAACCCCTCGGGTACGAAGGCAAAATCAGCCTCATTGACGCAGACAACCGCCATCACTTAAGGATCATTGTTGCGACGAGCAACCCGGGCGTGGCAAGGACTATCGGGTTAGAGCCTGACCAAGCGACGGCGATGAAGAGAGCATCGGGGGACGCTTCAACGCGGTGGCACGATAACGTCGTCAAGGACGATCTTGTATTCCGCCTAAACCAGTGGCGGATCGCGCTCCCTCGCCTTCAGCCGTCGGAGGTATCTCACCTTGTCGAGATTGAGAAGCGAGCGAAGGAGTTCGGCGCGGTCCTCTGGAAGCCAGATGCAATAAAGCAGCTCGAAGAGATGGTGTCAGGTGATGCCATTACGGGAAACCGCCGACAGGTGCGTCAGATAATTCAGCGATGTATGGCGATTGCAAACGAACTTCCTCGTCTTAGCCGGATTACGACGGAAACCGGGGTAGTGACGAAAGATGTCGTTGTTGAAGCTACGGCGGATATTCGCCTGGAGGTGCCCCCCTCGGCCGCGCCGCTGGCGCGCGGTGAGGGTCAGAGCGCGTCCGCGAGCGTCCGGCCCGAACGCGACCGAGTGAGGGCTCTCCGAGACGCAATCAACTGGGACGCGCAAGCAAGCGCGCAGATCGACATTAGCGAAGCGGCGGAATTTCACGAGATACACGGCAAGATTCCCGATCGAACGCAGCTATGCAAGTTGATCTTGAGATCGGCGAGGTTCTATCTCCCAGACCACGAGTTTACGGCGGGCGACATCAGCGAGGCGTGGGGAGCCGGCAAGGGTAGCGGAATCAGCAATTTCCTGAAGCGAAATTGCGAACAAGCTCTCCGCGATCTTTACGGCTCGATTCCGGAGAAGCTCGCCACGAAGGAGAGCAGAACCGCCGCTGCACTTTTTGCGTATTCAAAGGGGGAATTCGAGAAGTCGAAAAGTCGCGAGAAGATCTCGAAATAGTCGGCCACGATTGCATCGAGTTCGTCATCCTGCCAGTGCGTCCCGATTTCGCTTCGTCGGCCATTGCCCCCAAAAGCGACGTCAGTCGATATCGATCAATGCTAGGGACTTGATGGGACCTAAATGCGCTGAAATTGAGAGATCAGCGGCGACGCAGGATATTTACTTTCAACAACATAATAGATGCTCTAGCACGCGGTATTGTTTGGCACGATCAGTGCATCCTCCTTCGCAGGAGGAAAAGATGCTTCGCCCCGCGGTCGTCTCTACCATAAAATACGTGCTCTGGGCTGCTTTGGTTGCCGCGATCGCCGCCTCGGCCGGAAAGCTCAAGAGCGCCCACGTCAACTTCAGTCACAATGAAGTGATGGCGTGGCTGTGCGCCATCTTGTACGCCCTGGTATTGGGCGTACTCACATTCACGCCCAAGCTGTTGAGTCCTGCGCGGCGGGGCTTCGCGAAAGCCTTCACCTTCTGTTTGCGTGTCTTCGTTGCCCTGACCCTCGGCACCGTGTACGCGGCACCTGCCATTCAGTTGGAGATGGGGCGCTGGCCGACGCCACGCGCGCGAGCCACATGAGCATTATCCACATGATGGAGTACGTGCTCCTTCCTCCGTGGCTGAGTCCTTCTCTTGCCGACGTAGTTACCTACGCGTGCTCAATTCTGCTGATCGACCTGTTCGAGGCCATCCTGGAAGGAGTCACTCACGCAGAGACCTCGTCAAGGGACAGCCTCTCGGTTAATGGGTAAGAGGAAAGCCGACCGACCGCTGGGGCCTGTCGTGTTGCTTGCGAAAGATCTTACGACGCTCGGGCTGAAGCTGTCGGGTTTGTCCGCGTAGCACAAATCGAAAATGTCCGCGACATCGCCGCCATCAGCCGCCCGATCAATGTTGAGATACTCGTGGCGTTCATCAGGTTAAGGTAGCGCGCGTCTGGCGCAACCCCAAATTGGCGATTGCCGTGGCTACCCCCCTCCTCGCTCGGCGTGGTTTCACTTTCAGGTAGACAGGTCAGGCTTCCGGCTCTGGGGCCGATCCCTTCACCTCCGGGGGGCCGAATGCGCCGGGGCCGGAAGACCCGCTCGCGCCGCCCCGCTTCTCGGATGTATCGCCGTACCCCAAAACTTAGGTGCAATGTGCGTCTGGATCTGCCGGTTCGTTTACTGAACCACTGCTGGTTGAGGCGGCAGTGCAGCCTGTTGCCCAGCGGCGTCCTGCTCGCGCCTCTCGTCGGCGGCGCGCTGGCGAACAGCAATCTCATCCCTGCGCTCCTCAAATGGCGAATGTGAGGGCCGGCCATCCCGCCCTTTTGATCTTCGTTCTGATTGAAGGCCCTTTTCGGATAGCGGCGACCGTCGCTTGTCGATGCCGCAGGCAATGTGCAGCACTCGCCCTCGCGAATGATCCGGCTCAGTATCCAGTGCCCGCCGCTTGGCCTCCATCCGAACATGGGAGTACTGGGACAGCATGGCGCGTGATACATGCCCAGCGATGGACATGATCACCTCGTCACCCGCGCCGCCCTCCGCCAACTCCGTGACCAGCGTGTGGCGGTTATCGTGCCACCGGCCCTTCACCTCTTCCTTGGGACGGTCTAGAGGAAGTCTTGAACAACGTGCTGGGGCTTGTCGGAACCCGGCAGTGCCCACTGACCACATAGCCGCGCGGCTCCGGCTTCTCCTTCATCGGAGCTAAAGGGGCGAACTTCGCGCCGGGCCAGGAGTCTGAGGCCGGGGCTGTGTTTTAGAATCAGTTGAGGCATTT
>ODAK010006520.1_pt1 | contig 11760 bp, 10 predicted proteins | sample 1539591 | NCBI WGS metagenome assembly ODAK01 (sample SAMEA3539303, study PRJEB22396) | soil metagenome | biome: tundra; feature: field; material: soil | place: USA | collected 2010-05 | depth 0.15 m | reverse complement strand
TGCCGCTGCGAGAACGCGTCGTTGAGCGCGTTGTCGATGTCCTGGATGCGCACGCCGAGGCGCGCGGCCGCCGCGCGGTCGATGCTGACATTGGCTTGCAGGCCGCCTTGCTCGCGGTCGGTGGTGACGTCGGTCACGCCCGTGACCTGCTTCACCCGGTCCATGACCTTGGGCACCCAGCTTTGCAGCGCGTCGATATCGGCACTCCACAGCGTGAACTGGTATTGCGAATCGCTCTGCCGTCCGCCGACCCGCAGATCCTGCGCCGGCACCATGAAGACGCGGATGCCGGGGATCTGATTGAGCTTGGCGCGCAGCCGCGCGACGACGAGCTGCGTGCTCACATTGTGGCGCTCGGCCAGCGGCTTCAGGCTGATGAACATGCGGCCGCGATTGACCGAGGCGTTGAAACCGGAGGCGCCGACCGAGGAGCCAAGCCCCGCCACCGCCGGGTCGGTCAGCACGACGTCCATCGCCTTCTGCTGCAATTGCAGCATGGCCTCGTATGAAATATCGGTCGAGGCCTGCGTGCCGCCGAAGATCAGTCCGGTGTCGTCCTGCGGGAAATAGCCTTTCGGCGTCTTGATGTAGAGCCCGACGGTGAGCGCGATGGTGGCGACGAACACGATCAGCGCCAGCGCGTGGTGTTCGAATACGAACGAGAGCGTGCGGTCGTAGAAGCGTATCGTGCGCGCGAGCACGCCCTCGACCAGGCGGTCGAGCCAGGTGGCGTCACGGCTCGGCGCCGAGCGCACGAAATAGGCGCAGATCATCGGCGTCACCGACAGCGACACCACGGTGGACACCACGATCGCGAAGGCCAGTGTCACGGAGAATTCGCGGAACAGCCGCCCGACAATGCCGCCCATGAACAACAGCGGAATGAACGCGGCGATCAGCGACACGCTGATCGATACCACGGTGAAGCCGATCTGCTTGGCGCCTTTCAGCGTGGCGCGCAGCGGCGAGGCGCCCTTTTCCAGATAGCGGAACATGTTCTCGATCATCACGATGGCGTCGTCCACCACGAAGCCGATGCACACCGCCAGCGCCATCAGCGACAGATTGTCGATCGAGAATCCGGCCGCCCACATCGCCGCGCAGGTGCCGGCGAGCGACAGCGGCACGGTGACGCCGGCGGCCAGCGTCGCCGCCGTGCGGCGCAGGAACAGCGCCACCACCAGCATTACCAGGATGACGGTGGCGCCGAGCGTGAGCTGCATGTCGTGCACGCTGGCGCGGATGGTCTGCGTGCGGTCGGCCAAAATCGAGATGTCGAGACCGGCCGGTACCCATTGCCGCAGTTCGGGTAGCAGGTCGTAGATACGGTCCACCGTGTCGATGACGTTGGCATTGGCCTGCTTGGTGACGATCAGCAGCACCGACGGCTCCTTGTTGAACCAGCCGGCGGAACGGCTGTTGCGCACGCTCGGCTCGATCGAGGCTATGGTGGACAGGCGGATCACGGTGCCGTCGACGGTTTTCACCACCAGCGGATTGTATTCGACGGGGGTGCGCAGCTGGGCGTTGATGCCGATGGTGACGCCGCGCTTGGCGCCGTCGAAGGTGCCGAGCGGCCCGACCGCGTTGGAATTGGCGATCGCGGTGCGCACGTCCTCCATGCTCACGCCCATGGCGGCGATGCGCGCCGGATCGACGCGCACGCGGATGGCCGGCTGCTCGGAGCCGGCCACCGTGACGTCGCCGACGCCGTCCACCTGCGACAGCCGCTGCGCGATTATGCTGTCGGCGGCGTCGTAGACCTCGGCCGGCTGCATGGTCTTGGAGGTCAACGCCAGGATCAGGATCGGCGCCGCCGCCGGATTGGCTTTGCGGAAAGTCGGCAGTGTCGGCAGGTCGCCGGGCAGATCGCTGAGCGCGGCGTTGAGCGCGGCCTGCACGTCGCGGGCGGCGCCCTCGATGCTGCGGCGCAAGTCGAATTGCACGGTAATGCGCGAGAGGCCGAGCGAACTCACCGAGGTCAATTCGGTGACGCCGGAAATCTCGCCCAGCCGCCGCTCGAGCGGGGCGGCGACGGTGGCGGCCATGATATTGGGATCGGCGCCGGGCCGGCTGGCGCTTACGAAAATGGTCGGGAAATCCACGCTCGGCAGGCTGGCGACCGGCAGGAAGCTATAGGCCACGGCACCGACCAGGAACAGCCCGACCGCCAGCAGCGTGGTACCGATCGGCCGGCGGATGAACGGGTAGGAAAAGTTCATAACCTACTCCGCCGGATGCGGCCGGACGTTGCCGGGCGCGGTCAGCCGCGCGCGCAGCCGCTCCATGTAGAGATAGATCACCGGCGTGGTGTAGAGCGTGAGCAACTGGCTGAGCAGCAAGCCGCCGACGATGGTGATGCCGAGCGGATTGCGCAGCTCGGAGCCGGTGCCGCTTTCGAGCGCCAGCGGCAGCGCGCCGAACAGCGCGGCCAGCGTCGTCATCATGATCGGCCGGAAGCGCAGCAGCGCCGCCTGCACGATCGATTCCTCGGGCGAGAGGCCCTGGTGGCGCTCGGCCTCGATCGCGAAGTCGATCATCAAAATCGCGTTCTTCTTCACGATGCCCATCAGCAGCACGATGCCGATCAGCGCGATCACCGAGAGGTCGTAGCCGAACAGCATCAGCGCCAGCAGCGCGCCGACGCCGGCCGAGGGCAAAGTGGAGAGGATCGTGAGCGGATGGATGAAGCTCTCGTACAGCACGCCGAGCACGATGTAGATGGCGATGGCCGCGGCGAGGATCAGCCAGGGCTCGCCGGTGAGCGACTTGGCGAATTCCGCCGCGTCGCCGGAGTAACTGCCGGTCACCGACGGCGGCATGCCGATCGCCTGCTGCGCCGCGCCGATGGCGCTGACCGCGTCGCTCAGCGCGTAGCCGCTGCTAAGATCGAAGCTGATGGTGACCGAGGGGAACTGCTCCTGGTGCGCGATCGCCAACGGCGCCGAGCTGTTCACGAAGCGGGCGAAGGCGGCGAGCGGCACCTGGGTCGAGCCGGTCACCGTGTTGGGCGTGGCCGTGATGTTGGTATTGGTGCTGCCGGCCGCGGTGTTGGCGACGGTCGCCGCCGTACCGGTCGAAGTGCTGGCGCCGGTGACGTAGAGCTTGCCCAGCGAGCCGGGGTCCTGCTGGTAGCGCGGCTGCGCTTCCAGGATGACGCGATACTGGTTGGCCTGGCCGTAGATGGTGGAAATCTGCCGCTGGCCGAAGGCGTCGTTGAGGGTGTCGGTGATGCTCTGCATGGAGACGCCGAGCCGCCCGGCCTGCTCGCGGTCGACGTCGACGTTCACGCGCGGGCCGCCTTCCTGCGCTTCGGAGGCGACCTCGCGCAGCGCCGGATCGCCGCGCAGCTTGCGCGCCAGCTTGTCGGCCCATTCCAGCACCTCGGCGGCATCGCTGCCGACCAGCGTGTACTGGTACTGCGCGCGACTCGAGCGCGTGGAAATCTGGATGTCCTGGGTGGCCTGGAAATACACGTTCATGCCGGGAATGCCGGCGACCGCGTCTTTCAGCCGCGCGATGACCGCGTCCACGCGCGCGCTGCGCGCATTGCGCGGCTTCAAGGTGATGGCGAGCCGGCCGGCATTGGGCGTGGCGTTGAGCGGGCTCACGCCGATCACCGACACCACGCCGGTCACGTCCGCATCGGTGCGGATGATGGCTTCGACTTCGTTCTGGCGGCGCTGCATTTCGTTGAACGAGACGTCGGTGCCGGCTTCCGTCACCGCGGTGATCAGGCCGGTGTCCTGCAACGGCAGGAAGCCCTTGGGCATGATGATGTAGAGGAAAATGGTGGCGGCCAGCGTCGCCAGCGTCACCAGCAGCGTTTCGCGCTGGTGGCGCAGCACCCAAATCAGGCTGCGGTGATAGGCCTCGACCGTGCGCTCGATCAGGCCGGAAAAGCGCCGCGCGAGCGCGTTGTCGCCGCCGCCGCCAACGCTTCCGCCACCTTGCCGCAGCAGCCGGCTGCACATCATCGGCGTCAGCGTCAGCGAGACGATGGCGGAAGCGACCACCGCGATAGTGAGCGTGAGCGCGAATTCGCGGAACATGCGGCCGACCAGGCCGGTCATGAACAACAGCGGGATGAACACTGCGATCAGCGACAGCGTCAGCGAGATCACCGTGAAGCCGATTTCGCTGGCGCCGCGCAACGCCGCGTCGAGCGGTTTTTCGCCGTTCTCCATGTGGCGGACGATGTTCTCGATCATCACGATGGCGTCGTCGACCACGAAGCCGGTGCCGATGGTCAGCGCCATCAGCGACAGATTGTCGAGCGAGAAGCCGGCAAACCACATCACGCCGAAGGTCGCGATCAGCGACAGCGGCAGCGCCACGCCGGCGATGATGGTGGCGCGGACGGTGCGCAGGAAAATCAGCACCACCAGCACGACCAGCACCACGCTGAGCATCAGCGTGAACTGCACGTCGTGGATCGAGGCGCGGATGGTGGTGGTTCGGTCGTTGACGATGGTGAGTTGGGCCGCCGCCGGCATCGCGCGCCGCAGCCGCGGCAGTTCGGCGCGCACGCGGCTCACGGTCTCGATCACATTGGCGCCGGGCTGGCGCTGCACGTCGACCACGATCGCCGGCGTGCCCTTGTAGGAAGCGCCGACCTTGGTGTTCTCCAGCCCGTCGACCACGTCGGCGACGTCGCTGATCGCCACCGGCGCGCCGTTGCGGAACGCCACCACCACCGATTTATAGGTGGCGGCGGCGGTGATCTGGTCGTTGGCGGCGATGGTGTAGGACTGGTGCGCGCCGTCGAGCGAGCCCTTGGCGCCGGCCACGTTGGCGCTGACGATGGCGGTGCGTAGATCCTCGAGCGCAATGCCATAGGCCGCGAGCCGCGACAAGTCGGCCTGGATGCGGATCGCCGGGCGGATGCCGCCCTGCACCGAGACATGGCCGACGCCGGTCACCTCCGAAAGCCGCGGCGCCATGATGGTGTCGGCCATGTCGCTGAGCGCGCGCAGGTCGATGGTTTGCGAGGTGAGCGCCAGCGTGATGATCGGCGCGTCGGCCGGATTCACCTTGGAATAGAGCGGCGGGTAGGGCAGGTTGCGCGGCAGCGTCGAGCCGGCGGCATTGATCGCCGATTGCACGTCCTGCGAAGCGGCGTCGATGTCGCGGTTGAGATCGAATTGCAGCGTGACCTGGCTGATGCCGAACGAACTCGCCGAGGTCATGGTTTGCAGGGCCGGGATCTGGCCGAACTGCCGCTCCAGCGGCGCGGTCACCAGCGAGGCGATGGTGTCGGGGCTGGCCCCGGGCAGCTGGGTGGTGACCTGGATGGTGGGGAAGTCCACCTGCGGCAGCGCGGAAACCGGCAGCCACCAATAGCCGAGCGCGCCACCCAGCATCACCGCGATGCCAAGCAGGGAGGTGGCAATCGGCCGGTGAATGAATGGGGAGGAAACGCTCATTGCTGCGGGTTCGGCCTCCCGCCGCCGGAGCGCTGGCCGCTGCGCGGCCGCGCGCCTTGCTGGCCTGCAGCCGGCGCGCCGTCGGCGCTGCCGAACGCAACCTTACTGCCGTCGGTGAGCCGGACGAAGCCGGTGGTGACCACGCGTTCGGGCGGCGTAAGCCCGCTCTTGACCACGGTCTGCGTCTCATCCTGCTTCTGCACGGCGATCGGGCGTATCGCCACGGTGTTGTCGTCCTTGACCACGTAAACGAAGGTGCCGTTCGGGCCGCGCTGCACCGCGCCGGTCGGGATCGTCACCACATCTTGCAGCATGTCGATCAACAGCCGCACATTGACGAACTGGCCCGGCCAGAGTTGCAGGCCGGTATTGGGAAACTCGGCCTTGAGCTTCACGGTGCCGGTGGTCTGATCGACCTGGTTGTCGACCACGCGCAAGACGCCGCGGTCGATCACCGCGTCGCTGTCGGGGCGCTGCGCCTCGATGGTGAGCGGCGTCTTGGCGAAGGCGTCGTTGACCTGGCCGAGATCCTGCTGCGGCAGGCTGAACAGCACCGAGATCGGCTTGAGCTGGGTGATCACCACGATCGCGGAATTGGCGTCGGAGGCGTGCACGATATTGCCTTCGTCGACCATGCGGATGCCGGTGCGCCCTGCGATCGGGGCGACGATGGTGGTGTAACCGAGCGTCGCCTGCGCGTTCTCGATCGCCGCCTGGTCGGATTGCACCAGCGCGGCAAATTGCGCGACCAGCGCCCGTTGCGTGTCGGCCTGCTGCTTGTTGATGGCATTGGTGGCCGCCAGTTTTTCATAGCGGTCGAGGTCGATCTTGGCGTTGGCGAGCTGCGCTGCGTCCTGCGCTTTCTTGGCGATGGCCTGGTCGAGCTGCGCCTGGTAGATGGTGGGGTCGATGCGCGCCAGCACGTCGCCTTTCTTGACGTCGTCGCCTTCCTTGAAGCCGACGCTGAGCAGCTTGCCGTCCACCTGTGGACGCACCGTCACGGTGTTGAGCGCCTTGATGGTGCCGACGGCGTCGAGGTAGACCGGCACGTCGGCTTTGGCCGCGGCGGCGGCCAGCACCGGCACCGGTCCGCCTTCGGCGCCGAAGCGGCTGCGGTTCTGCTGCGGCGGCGATTTGCTGAAGACGTAGACCAGCGCCGCGGCGACTGCGACGACGATCAGTACGATCGCCAGATTGCGGCGGGTGCGGCCCTTGGTCTTTGCCCAGATTTGCTTCGGCAGTTCACCGTGCATCGGTGGTCTCCAGCGGCTTCGGCAGCCAGCCGCCGCCGAGCGCCTGATAAAGGCTCACGATCGCTTGCACATGCGCGAGCCGCGCCTGCACATGCGCTAGTTGCGCCGTATAGAGCGCCTGCTGGGTCTGCAGCACGGTGACCAGATCGATGGTGCCCTGGTTCAGGCGCTGCTCGGAAATATCGAAGGCGCGCTGCGAGCTCGTCACCACATCGCCCTGCAGCCGCTCGCGCAGCGCGGTCTGGCGGATGCCGTCGAGCGCGGTTTCCACGTCGGAGAAAGCCGAGATCACCGCCTTGCGGTAATTCTGCAGAAGCTCGTCCTGCTTGCCCTTCTGCAGGTCGAGATTGCCTTGCAGTTTCAGGCCGTCGAAGATCGGCTGCGTCAGGCCGGCGGTGAGCGTGTAGAACGCCGATTCCGGCCGCAGAAGCGTGCGCAACACCGCGCTCTGATAGCCGCCCTCGCCGGTGAGCGTGATGCTGGGCAGCATCTGCGCGCGCGCATTCTCGACATTGGCATTGGCGGCGGCGAGATTGGCTTCCGCTTCGCGGATATCAGGGCGTTGTGCGAGAAGCTCGGACGGCAGGCCCGGCGTCACCCGCGGATAGGCGATGCTACGCAAACTGCCGCCACGGACGCGCACGCTTTCCGGAGAGCGCGCCATCAGCAACGCGAGCGCGTTGCGGTTCTGCGTAAGTATCTGCTCCAGCGGCGGGATCAAGGCGCGTTGAGTATTGACCAGGCTTTCCTGCTGGGCAGTTTCGAGGGCGGAAGCGGTGCCGGCGTTGAGCCGTTGCTGGATCAGGTTGAGCACGCGGGTGGCGCTTTTCTCGTTTTCGCGTGTTGACCGCAGCAGATCCTGCGCGGCCAGAACCTGGAAATAGGCATTGGCGGTGGCAACCACGGTGGTCAGACCGACTACCTCGCGGTCATAGCGGCTGGCGACAGCGGTTTCTTCCGCCGCACGCAAGGCGGAGCGGTTCTTGCCCCAGAAGTCGATCTCGTAGCTGGCGGTGAGAGAAGCCGACAGGGAGTCGCGCTCGGAGCTGCTACCAGCGAAGCTGCCGGCGCTGGGGCCGCCCAGTCCACCGGTGGCCTGCGAGGCGCGCGAGCGCGTGGCGCCGCCATTAAGATTGACGCCCGGCAGTAGTGGCGCACCGGCAATACGCGACTGGGCGTCGGCTTGCACGATGCGCGCGACCGCCGCGGCGATGTCGAGATTGGCCGCGCGGGCTTCTTCAATGACTTCGGTTAATTCCTTCGAATGGAAGCCGCGCCACCAGTCGAGCGTCGGCACCGCCGCTTCCGCCAGTGCCGGATTTTTCGGGCCGCCATCATAGGCCTGCGGAATATCGAGCGCGGGATCGGGCTTGTCGCCGCTGAGCAGGCAGCCGCCGAGCGGCAGCATTAGGCAGAGTCCTTGCAGCATGGCCACAAACGGGCGCCCGCGCCGTTTTGTTCCCCACCTCACACTCTGGCTATCGCGACGCATCCCGACGACTTTCAAAAACGGCTCAAAACCGGAATCAGAGGGGGAAATTAGCCTGTTTTATTGTCGGGCGCTCGTGCCTTTACGGCCGGGCGGCCAGTCGGCCAGCGCGCTGCGGCCGGCCGGCGACATCTGCGAGGCCGAGAACGCGAACACGCCCTGGATGACCTGATCGAAGGCCTGGCGTGCCGCCCGGGTCTTCGCCATGGCGGCGCGCATCGCCTCGACGTCGAACGGCTCGTGCCGCAGCGTCACGCGGATCTGGTCCTGCGCGGAGTGGTATTGCGTCTGCGAATCCTCGATCAGCTGGCGGTTGGCGTTGATCTGGCCGCGCAGCTGGTCGGCGTCGGCCGGCGGCAGCGTATCGGCGACGTGCTCGACGCGCACGAACACGTTGCGGTCCCAGGCCGGTGCGGCCGGCGCGCGGATCGCCATCGCCACCGCGACGCCAACGAAGAACAAATTGAGCGCCAGCGAGCCGAGCAACAGCCAGCGCGACGAGCCGCGCGTGATCGCGGGAGCGTATTGGGCGATGGTCATGGGCGCGCTCCGGTCAGCGGTTCGGGCTCGAACACGATCGAGCCGAGATCGGCGCGGCTGGCGACCGCGAACGGCGAACCGCCCCCGTCGAAGTGCCGGTCAACCCCGGCGATGCCGATGACGAAGCCGAGCGCGGCGCAGCAGGCCAGCGCCGCCATACGCGGCCAGGCCGGCGCGAATTGCCAGTCGAGCAGCACGCCCGGCAGGCGCCACAGCGGCATCTTCTGCCGCGGCAGCGGACCGCTCAGGCGCTTGAGCACGCGCTCCACCGCCGCGTCATCGGCCGGCGGCGCCTGCGTGTGGCGCTTGAGCGCGGCCTCGAGAAAATCCTGCAGCTGCTTTTTGTTCATTTTACTCGTCCTCATCAATCGACGCTGTCGAGCGCGCGGCGCAGGTTCTGCTTGCCGCGCACCAGTAAGGTCTCCACCGCCGACACCGAAGTGTCGAGAATTTCCGCCACCTGCGCATTGCTCATGCCGTCGCCGTAAGTGAGCACGATCGCCGCGCGCTGGCGCGCGGGCAGTTCGGCGATCGCCGCCGCGACCAGCCGCTCGCGCTCGTCGCGTTCCGTTTTTTCGCCGGCGCCGGGCGCCGGATCGACGATCTCGCCGGCCGCTTCCAGCGCGACCCAGGGCGCGCGCCGCTTGCGGTCGAGACAGAGATTGACCACCACGCGCGTGAGCCAGGTGCGGAACAGCGCCAGCGGCTGCCAGCGCGGCGCATGGGTCCAGACCCGTAGCATGGCTTCCTGCGCCACGTCCTCGGCATCGGCGGCGTTGCCGAGAATGCGGCGGGCGAGCCCGAGCATGACCGGCAGATGGCGGCTGGCGAGCGCGCGGAACGCCCGCTCGTCGCCGCGCGCGATCCGGGCCATGAGCGCTTCGTCGCTGTCATCCATCGCAGTGAGGCGACCGCCATCGGGAATACCCGTCCATTGTAGTCCTTGGCCTGTCCATTAAACGCGCAGCGGCGTGGAATCCTGTGGGCAAGGGAAAGCGGGGAAACCGGGGATAAATTTGGCCGCGCGCCAGTCTAACCTATTGAATTACCGTGGTTTAGCAAGTCGGCGCTTGGCCGCGCGATCGGTCCTTTTCGGGGCGCCGGGCGCGATGTCGAGCGCCAGGGAACCGGCATGCTGGGAAATAGACGAAACCGGCAAATTGCTGTCAACATGAGGAATATCGCCGGAATTCACCGGTCATGAGGGAGGAATACCACCATGGACAAAGCACTCTACGACAAGGGCATGGCGATGCGGCGCAAGGTGCTGGGCGACGAATATGTCGATCGCGCGGTCGCCAACACCGACGATTTCAATCGCCAATTCCAGGAACTGCTCAACACCTATTGCTGGGGCGCGATATGGGGCGACGACGCTCTGAAACCGCGCGACCGCAGCCTGCTCAATCTCGGCATGATCGCCTGCCTCGGCCGCATGCACGAATTCGAGGCGCATTTCCGCGGCGCGCTGCGCAATGGGCTGACGCCGACGGAACTCAGCGCCATCCTGCGGCAGATCGCGGTCTATTGCGGCTTCCCGGCCGCGGTCGACTGCCAGCGCGTGGCCAAGCAGGTTTTGGCGGCGGAAGCCAAGAAAACATGACGAAAATCCAAGGCGTCACGGCAGAATCACGTTATTGAGATAGCCGTATTCTTGTCTTGAATGTGCCTTCATCCCGAGGCAATCCAGGCCGCGGGACGGCTGGGGCATTGGCGCTCCGGTCCAAAGGTGGATGATGATCCGACGCTACGGACTTTTCCTGCTGACGCTGCCGGTCGCGGCGGTCTTTTCGGCCGCGCCCGCCGTCGCACAGTATTATTCGTCGGCGCCGCCGCCTGGCTACTATCGGAGCGGTCCGCCGCCGGGCGCTTATTACGACGACCGGCTGCCGCCGCCTGCCTTTTGGAACGATGACGATGACGACGATCAACCGGCGCGCCGGCCGTATCGCTCGCCGCAGCTGAGCCAGGTTCCGCCAGGCCAAGCCGGCGCCCCCAACCGGATTCTGCCCTATCCGGACGAGGCCGACGCGCCGCCGCCGCCGCCCGGCTTTGCCCCGCCCAGCGGGCGTCCGCCGCTCTATGGCCATCAGCTCGACCAGCAGGCGCCGCCAGCCGCCGCGCCAGCGCCGGCCGCCACCCGCGATCCGGATGAGGTCCGCCCGCCGGGCGCGATCGGTGCAGCGCCTAGCGCGACGCCGCAGCCGGCACCGCCGGGCGCGACCGCCGCGCTGCCGCCGGAGGATCAGCCCGAGCAAGGCAAGCCCAAGGAATTAGCGCCCAATCTCAAGAAGCAAATGGTGACGCTCTCCACCAAGGAGCCGGCCGGCACCATCATCATCGATACGCCGAACACCTATCTCTATCTCGTGCTCGGCGGCGGCAACGCGCTGCGCTACGGCATCGGCGTTGGGCGCGAGGGCTTCACCTGGGCGGGCACCGAGCGCATCTCCAAGATGAAGGATTGGCCGGACTGGTTTCCGCCGTCGGAGATGATCGAGCGCCAGCCTTATCTGCCGCGCATGATGGCGGGCGGACCGGGCAATCCGCTCGGCGCGCGCGCGCTTTACCTCGGGCACACGCTGTACCGCATCCACGGCACCAACCAGCCCTCGACCATCGGTACGTTCGTGTCGTCCGGCTGCATCCGGCTGCTCAACGAAGACATCGAGGACCTGTACAGCCGCGTTCAGGTCGGCACGCGCGTCGTCGTCATGCCCGGCAAGGCGCCGGAGACGGCGGCAAATAGCGGCACAGCGCCGAACGCGGAACCGGCGAACCCGATGGCGCCGCCGCCGCACAACGGCACCGCGGTTTCCGCATCGCCGCTGCCGCCGGCGCGCTAAGCGCGCCCGTTTCCCGCAACGCTTACTTTCGCGAGCCTTGTGACCGCCTCGATCAGCGCGCCGGGGTCGGCGCCGCCTTTGCCGGCGATGTCGTGCGCGCTGCCATGCGCCACCGACGAGAACAGGATCGGCGAGCCGATCGAAAGCCCGGCGGTGCGGTTGAAGGCTTGCAGCTTGGCGGCGATGTGGCCCTGGTCGTGCAGCAT
>ODAK010006519.1_pt1 | contig 11761 bp, 11 predicted proteins | sample 1539591 | NCBI WGS metagenome assembly ODAK01 (sample SAMEA3539303, study PRJEB22396) | soil metagenome | biome: tundra; feature: field; material: soil | place: USA | collected 2010-05 | depth 0.15 m | reverse complement strand
AGCAGTGCAGGTCTTTGGTCTCCTGGAAACCGCGCATCGCCTTGGGCAACTCGGGAGCCACGGGCGCGGTCAACTCGGCGCACATCTTCACCGTGACCTTGGGTCCTTGACGATCGAGGGAGAACTGACTCATGGTCAACCTCGCCAACCGCTAGGCGGCACGCGATCGCGCCTCGTCCACCGAGGTAAAGCAGTGCAGGTCTTTGGTCTCCTGGAAACCGCGCATCGCCTTGGGCAACTCGGGCGAGCCCACGACCTTCAGCGAGATACCGAGGTCGGTCGAGACCTTGAACGTGTCGACCAGAAACTGCGCCACGCGGGACGGCTGAACCAACGTCAACTGTGTCGCGTCCACCACCGCAATTTCGAAGCAGGCTTCGCCGAGCTTCTGTACGACACCCTTCACATCGGCCGATAGCTTGGCGAAATAACGTTCCAGTCGCTCCTCTTTTCCGGTGAATGCCATGATTTGGATCAGATCTTCCGTGGCGACGTAGGTCGTTTCGTTCTTGGCCGCGTACGTCTCGATAAAGGCGTCGATCGAATCCTGTGTAAATGGCTTCATCAAAGCGTCGTCAAAGCCAAAGTCACGCATTTCCTTGGCGACGTTGTTCGCGCTTCGCAAAGCCATGCCCCAGATACCTGCGTTCGGTTGTAGTAGCCGCAATTGCTTGATAAGCGCCGAGGGTCCGCCCGCCTGGATTTCGGCATCGACGAGAATCGCTTTGAATTTCTTGCTGCGACAGGCGTTCAGGCCGTCCTGCGCCGTCAGCATTGCTTCCATCTCCACCGTTTCCGGCACCATCGAACGCAGCTTCTTGTGCACATTCTCGATGTCGTCGATAACCAGGAGGATGATCTTGCCGTCGGCTGCGTCCGCGGCAGCGCTGACCTTTGCCTGAGCGCGCGGCGGTGCCGAAAGTTTAAGCGCCTTGAGCACCTTGGCCTTGAGCTCGTCGCCCTTGAACGGCTTGAGGACAAAGTCCTGGATCCCCAGCTTCATCAGCGCCGCCACAATGGACGTCTTCGACTCCGACGTCAGCATCAACACCGGCGTCTTGTCGCCGCCCTCGCGCATCTTGGCCAGCATGCCCGGCCCGTCGAGGTTGGGCATGGTTACGTCCAGCACCACCAGGTCGTAGGCACCTTCCTTGAGCTTCTTGAGGCCGTCGTTTCCGTCCTCGGCTTCTCCGACCTCAAAACCCATCTCGATGAGCGCCTTCGAAACGATCATTCGAATAGGCCGACTATCATCAACGGTAAGAATACGAGGCATATGACTACTCCTTGTCCTTTCGCGGCATTCCTTCAAATCCCCCTAAGCGGCCTTCACAGTCCATTTAAGGTGTCCATCGCACGCCCACAGCGCGATCCCGACCTCGCGAGCCACGAGCACGAGGGCCGGATGTTGGCGCGAGATCTCCGTCAGCGCCTCCTTGTCGTCGACAATGACAGGCACCGTAAGCGCCTGATCCAGAGCCATCTCGCGCTTGAGCAGCCCTGCCGTCATGTTGACCAGCTCGCGAAGCGCGTCGTTCACCATGCCGACATCAACGCCGTCAGGCTTACAACCGAACATCGCGGCCGCCAGCGTGGCGCAGCCGCCTTCGTCGGATGAAAGACCGACGCTGACGGGCCGAGGTCCATCGACCAGCATGATGGCCGTCCGCCACGTCAACGCCGGATGCGCGCAGGCGAGTGCGGCCGGCGCCGGCGCAAACGAAATTCCGAGCATGGTCTCGGTAACATTGGAAACCAAAGCGGCCAACCGCTCGGCCTTCGGCATGGGCTTCATCGTCGATCTCCTCTTGCCTTTCTTGCCGACAGCAGCGCTGCAGGTCTTGCCGACAGCAGCGCTGCAGGCGGTCGCGATTTCACAATTTTTCCTAACATGGAGAGTTGGTAAGTATTGCGGCGGGAATAGCGCGAAACTTAAGTGGACCGAGGGCTGATCTCGCTGATCGTCTTACCTTGACGCCCCCCCGAGGGTTCCCCATGATGCCAACGTGTCGTATCTGGTCCTTGCTCGTAAGTATCGTCCCCAGCGCTTTTCCGACCTGGCAGGTCAGGAGCACGTCGCGCGCACGCTGACCAACGCGATTGCGCTCGAACGCGTTCACCACGCGTTCCTGTTCACCGGGGCACGCGGCATCGGAAAAACCAGCGCTGCCCGCATTCTCGCCAAGGCCCTGTGCTGCGAAAGAGGCCCCACGGCCGATCCGTGCGGCACGTGCTCGATGTGCAAAGGCATCGCCAGCGGGCAATCGGTCGACGTGCTGGAGATCGACGGAGCGTCCAACACGGGCGTCGACGACGTACGCACGCTACGCGAGGGCGTGCGTTACCTGCCGGCCGAGGCTCGCAAGAAGGTCTACATCATTGATGAAGTGCACATGCTGTCGACCAGCGCCTTCAATGCCTTGCTCAAGACGCTGGAGGAACCGCCCCCGCACGTCGTGTTCATTTTCGCAACGACAGAGGTGCACAAAATACCGGCGACGATTCTGTCACGCTGCCAGCGTTACGATTTCAAGCTGCTGTCGACCAGCGCGCTGACCCAGCACCTGACCACGATCCTCTCGGCGGAAGGCATCGATCACGACGCGGAAGCGGTTCGGCTGCTTGCTCGTGAAGCCTCCGGTTCGGTGCGCGACAGCCTGTCGCTCCTGGACCAGGTGCTTGCCTACGTCGGCAAGGACAAGCTGACCCGCGAACGCGTGGCCGAGGTTCTCGGCGTCGCCGATCGCACCTTGCTGTTCACGCTGGCCAGCACCGTGCTCGACCGGGACGTGCCCAAGGCGCTGCGCAGCCTCGCCCAGGCCGTCGATCGCGGCGTCGATCTGGTGCAGCTTAGTCGCAGTTTTCTCGGACTTCTGCACGACCTCGAGATCATCGCGCTGGTTCCCGATGCGGCGGACATCGTCGATGCCACGCCCGACGAGATCGCCGAGGCGAAGAAGCTCGCCGAAAAAGCTCCCCGCGGGCTCGTCACCTCGCTTTTCGAGCGCTGGGCGCGCGCCGTCGAGGACGCTGGACGCTCGCAAACGCCGCGCCTGATCATCGAGATGGCGCTGGTGGACCTGTGCTTCATCGAGCCCCTCGTGCCTCTCGGCGATCTCATCGATCGACTCGGCAGGTTGGAGGTGCGCTTGTCAGGATCGGTCACGGCAGCCCCTGCCCGCGGCGCGGATCCACGACCGCGACTTGCATCGATCCCAGCGGCCGCACCGATCTTCCCGAAGCCGGCGCCAGCGCCGCCAAGCGCACCGTCGACAGCGGCGACCACGCCGAGCATCCCGACAACCGCTGGGCCGGAATCTGACATCGCCACGGTTTGGCGCCGCGTCTGCGAATCGTTCAGCCATCGCCCGGCTATCACTGCCGCGCTCGATCACGCCGAGGTCGCATCGTGGGAAGGTGGACAAGTCACACTGCTGTTCGACCAAAAGCTGGCGCAAGATCAGACCGCCAAATGGAGAGTCGAAATCGAGCGTGTTCTTTCGCAGATCACTGGCAGCCCCACCCGCCTCGTGCTGGAGTTGAGCAGCGGCAAGAACCAAAACGTTCTTCTCCGTTCGGAGGTCGGCCGCGAAGCCGAATCGGCGCAGGCCGAGAAGAACCAGCGCGAAAGCGAAGCGCGCCAGCACCCCATCATTCGCAAAGCGCAGGAAATCTTCGGTACCGCGCCCAAGGAGATCAAGACGCAATGATGGGGCAAGCCCTTCCATGAGCGCGGCCGGACCTATCGCGCGCCTGGTGTGCGAGCTCGGCAAGTTGCCGGGCATCGGCGAGAAGACTGCCGCACGCCTCGCCTTCCACATTTTGCGGGCTCCCGAGGAAGACGCGTCTGCGCTGGCCGCCGCCATCCTCGATTTGCGCGCGAAGATCCGCCTGTGCAGCGTTTGCTGGGACTTCACCGAAGGCGATCCCTGCACCATTTGTCGCGACGAACGGCGCGACACCAGCCTTGTGTGCGCGGTTGCCCATCCGCAAGACGTGATCGCCATCGAGCGCACCGGTGGCTATCGCGGCCGTTACCACGTTTTGCACGGTGTTCTTTCACCGCTCGAAGGCGTGGGACCGGACGATCTCCGCGTCGCCGAGCTCGTCAAACGCTGCAGCGACGGTAACCTGCGCGAGGTCATCGTGGCCACCAACCCGAGCGTGGAAGGCGAGACGACGGCCGTGTACCTGGCTAAGCTGATTCGTCCGCTCGGCGTGCGCACAAGCCGTATCGCCACCGGCGTTCCCATGGGCGGCGAGCTCGAATATGCCGACCGGCTCACCCTCGCCAGGGCCATCGACGGTCGCCGCGAGATCTAGGGTGACTAACCTCGTGCGCTATAAAGGGTTTGCGGTTTCCTGTCGTTCTTCATCGCAGCGTGTGTGGTGCGCGAAAAACTGTTAAGCTAACGCGGCCTAAGAGAGTTACCTTTGAAGTCAACGTCCCACTACTTGCCAGTCACAGCCCATCAATGCTAGTTCAGTCCACCCTAAGCGTGCTGGCCCTGGCCGGGAATCAAGGAAAAGCGAGAGCCGAATGAGTGGCCCAGATGTCATGTACCCCGAAGAGCAAAAGCAGATCACGAGCGTCTGCCAGCGCCTCCATCGGGATGCCAATGCCAAGGCCGTCTTGCTCATCGGCCGTGACGGACAACCCATCGCCGAAGCCGGCGAGGTCGGCGAAATCGACGTCACGTCGCTATCGTCACTAACTGCTGGAAACGTCGCCGCCACAGGCGGCATCTCCAAAATTCTGCGTGAGAAAGACTTCACCAGCCAGTTTCACGAAGGCGAGAAAACCCACGTTCACATCACGCTGGTCGCAGGGCGGGCCATTTTGGTCGTCCTCTTCGACGAGCGCTCGTCCCTCGGTCTCGTTCGTCTGCGGGTTCGCAAGGCCACCGAAGAAATGGCACGCATCTTCGAGCAGCTCGCGCGCAAAGCCGCAAGCCATACAGGTCCCTCGATCTTGAACGAGATTACCGACGCTGACATCGACAAACTCTTCAACGATTGAGTGAGCCTTCCCGTCGATGAGCTTCATCAACTACTCCTCCCGCGAAATCAACTGCAAGCTGGTTTACTACGGGCCTGGGCTCGGCGGAAAAACCACCAACCTGCAGTTCATCTACGCACGCACCAGTCCCGAGGCCAAGGGCAAGATGATTTCGCTGGCAACGGAAACCGAGCGAACCTTGTTCTTCGATTTTCTGCCGCTGTCCCTCGGCGAAATCCGCGGCTTCAAGACCCGCTTTCACCTGTACACGGTCCCCGGCCAGGTCTTCTACGATGCCAGCCGCAAGCTGATCTTGAAGGGCGTGGACGGCGTCGTGTTCGTCGCCGACTCGCAGGTCGAGCGCATGGAAGCGAACATCGAATCGCTCGAAAACCTGCGCCTGAATCTGACCGAGCAGGGCTACAACCTCGACAAGCTGCCGTACATCATCCAATACAACAAGCGCGACCTCCCCAACGCCGCGCCCCTCGATGAGCTAAGGCAAGTGCTCAACCCGACCCACATGCCGGAGTTCGAAGCCTGCGCCACGACCGGCGTCGGCGTGTTCGAGACGCTCAAGGCGATCGCGAAAGCGGTGCTGACCGAGCTTCGTCGCGGCGGCGGCGGCTAGGCACGCTCCGCCCGAGCAAACAAGGCAAACAGGGAACCAATGACGGGCAGGCTCTTCTGCGTCAAGCCCGCCCCCGCTGCCGCGCTGGTGCTCGCCATCGTGGCAGCCACAAGCCCGGTCACGGCAGCGGTTCCCGACGAAAGCCTGGTCAACAAGGTCGTCGAGCTGAACAAGAAGGCCCTCGCCCGGTACGAAGCGCTGGACATGGAAGGTGCCGCCAGATTCCTTCGCGAGGCCATCGAGGTCTGCAAAAACGGCAACTTGGAGCGGAGCACCGTCGCGGCTCGCACGCACCTTCACCTCGGCGTCGTTTACGTCAGCGGCCTCAAGCATCGCGAGCTCGGCTTGGCGGAATTCCACAAGGCATTGGCCATCGATCCGGCCATGCGAATGACCAAGTCGCTTAGCAATCCGGAAGTAGAAGCGGCCTTCGCCGAAGCACAGACCGTGACGCCGCTGCAATCCACCGGTGGCCGCGCCCTGCCCTTTCCGACGGGCCAGGAGGCGCCAGGCGCCAGCGCCCCCACGCTGACCGAAGAAACGATCTTCCATCCGCCCGTGGCGTTGGCCGTGCGAGACCGCCACGTCTCCATCAAAGCTCAAGTTCCGCCGGGCTCGGGCGCGACTAAGGTCGTGCTCGCGTACCGCGCCGAGCACGGCGATGAATTCTTGGCGCGAGACATGGTTCCCGTCGAGCACACCACGAGCTGGTATCGCGCCGATATTCCCGCCGCCGCTGCGCACGGTAACTGGGTCGTCTACTACATCGAGGCGCGACGAGATGATGACCAACTCGTCGCGCACAGCGGGACAGCGGACGAGCCTCATCGGGTCGCCCTGGCTGTCGAGCCGATAGCGGAGGACAAGAGCGCAGGTAAGCCCGGCAAAGAATCGTCGCGTACCGACACCCAGACTAGTCCCGGATTGTGGTTTCTGCTGGCGGCCGGAACCGGCGGTGGCTACCACCAAGGCTCGCCCGAAATGAATCCGCACGATGCGAACGTGCCGCCGAACGACCTTCGCGTTTCCGGCTTCGGGGCTGCGCAGGCATTCCATCTCGCACCCGAGATCGGTTACTTCCAAACCGACCACTTCATTCTTTCGGCGCAAGGTCGCTTGCAATTCGTGGGCGGAGCCCAAGATGTCACCATTCGCGACCCGGAAGGCCAGCTCCGGACCTTCCGAGCAGCACGCATGGCGTTTGCGGGTTTTCTAAAAGCGACTTGGCTCGTGCACACGCTCAGCCGCCGCGTCCACCCCCTGCTTTTCGCCCAGATCGGTGGAGGCCAGATCCGTCACACCGTCGAGACGCCAGCCAGCGCCAACCTCTCCGATTGCAACGACAACGGCCGATGCCGGGACACCGTGCTGGGAGGACTCCTGCTTGCCGGAGGCGGCATCGGCGCGACCTATGGTCTCGTCGAGCACATCGGCCTTTACGGTGCGCTCACCCTGCTAGCAGGAGTTCCGCACGTCATGGTCGAAGCCGACATCAACATCGGCGTCGCCCTGACGTATTAGCCCGCCGCACGCCGAGCTTGGCTTCTTCTTACGCCAGCTGGTCGGCCTGATGCGAGCGGGTCGGATTATTCTTGTGGCCGCCAATGGCGCTGCCTGGCCTGCCTGGCGAGCCAGAGCATTCGTAGCGATGGCCGGCAGAGTGCTGAGGTCAAGCTCGGCGCGCGGGCGGGCAGGAGTGATCCGACGGGACGGATGGAGCCGCTCCGGCCGTCTGCGGCCGGATGCCAGGCGACATACGAGTCCATCATGGACGCGCGCAGCGCGGCCGTTGATGGACGATCCCGGAGGAGCACTCCTGCCGAGAGCCCGCAAAGGCCGAGCGCCGCCTTCCCGAATATCGACGCTTGCTCGCCCTCTTCTAATGCGGTCGCTTGGGCTTCCCACCAAAGGGCTTGTCGCCAAGGGGCTTGCCAGCAAACGGCTTGCCGCCACCAAGCGGCTTGCTGTGACTCTTGTCGCGTTGCCATGGCCCTTCGCGCTTGGCAGATGGACGAGAATCGAAGCGTTCGGGCTCGCGGCGCACGCCTGAGAAGTGCTGAGCTCGGCGCCGCGGTTGCTCCGCCGCGGCTCCGTCGATCCGCTCGAAGACAATGTGAGGCGCACGCGGATCGGTCTGCGACGACGCCAAAGCGAAGGCCTGGGCTGCCGGTCCTGCAATCTCGAATTCGCTCGTGTGCGGCCCGGTGACACGAATGGCGCCAATCTCGCGACGGGTGACGCCGCCGCGGCGGCAGATGAGCGGCAAGAGCCAGCTTGCTTCCGCCCGGCTCTGCGAACCCAGGTTGACCCGAAAGCGGACAGAGTCGAGCGCAAAGGTTTCGCGATCCACCGGCGGGCCCGCCGCGGGGTAAGCATCCCGTGTGGTCATCTTCAAGTCCACCGGCTTAAGCTTTTCGCCCGTCGGAATGCCCTCGAGCTCGCGCGCCAAGAGCGCGTAAAGAAGCGCGTCCTTCTTGATGTGTTTGCCCAAGCGCTCGGCCAGCGCGATCACGTGCGCAGCCGGCTCCGCGCCGTCTGCGACCGCTGCGCTCAGCTGCTCTTCGAGTCGCTTCTCGCCTTCGCGAGCAATCGCTTCGGCATCCGGCGCAGGCGTCCACGTAAATTTCACGCGCGCGCTCGAAAGCAAGCGCTCGGCCTTGCGCCGCTCGGAGAAATTGGCGATGAGCACGCTCGTCCCTTTGCGACCAGCGCGGCCGGTGCGACCACTGCGATGCGTGAGCGCCTCGGTATTGAGCGGCAAATCGGCGTGCACGACAAGATCGACCTCGGGCAAATCCAGACCGCGTGCCGCCACGTTGGTCGCCACCAGGACTTGCGCCTCGCCCTCGCGCAAGGCCGATAGCGCGCGATTGCGCTCGGCCTGCGCGCGGTCGCCCGAAAGCACGACGGCCCGGAACCCCTGATGCACCAATTGCCGGTGCAGTTCCGCCACGCCTTCGCGCGTGGTGCCGAACACGATCGCGCGCTGGTCGGCATGAGCGCGCAGAACATTGACCACGGCCGCGGTTCGATCGCCGTTCGCGATGAGGTGCGTGACGTGCTGGATGTCTTCGTGGCTGCCGTCGGCGTTCTCGCCCAGCTTGCGCGCGTCCACACGCACTGCCTGCTTCTGGTAATTGGCCGCCAACGACAAAATCGGCTTGGGCAGCGTTGCGGAAAACATATGCGTGCGCGTGCGCGCGGTGGCCGCGCCCAGCAGCGTCTGCAGGTCCTCGTGAAAGCCCATGTCGAGCATTTCGTCTGCTTCATCGAGAACTGCTGTCTGCACGCCTTCGAGCTTTAGAGCCCCACGCGAGAGCAAATCCACGAGCCGCCCCGGAGTCCCGACGACGACGTCGACGCCAGCGTGCAACTTGCGCAAGTCCTGACGGAGATCGCTGCCACCGGTGAACGCGACGACATGAACCTTACTCCGCGCGAAAAGCCAGGCGAGCTCGGTGCGCACCTGATTGGCCAGCTCGCGCGTCGGTGCGATGACAAGTCCCGACGGCAAACGCGGGGCTTGCACTTTCTTGCCGCTGGGCCGCTCGTCGCTCGCGGCAGCGGGGGTTGGGGCACTGGCAAATTGCGGGAGCATGCGCGCCAAGAGCAGACCGAATGCGAGGGTCTTTCCAGACCCGGTTTGCGACGAAACTAGGAGGTCGCGATCCAGGTGCGCCTCGTCCATCACCGCCACCTGCACAGGCATGGCGTCGGCATAACCGCGAGCAGAAATAGCGTCAAAAAGCGCTGGGGCCAAGCCCAGCTCAGCAAACGTTGTCATGAAGCGGCCTCCTATACCACAACGCTGGCCGCAACCGCGGCTACAGGCGAAAAAGCAGCCGTAGACCGACGAGCGTCGTGTCCGACAATCGGCCGACTTCGAGGCCAAAGGCGATGCCGCGCGACTCGATGCCGAAGCCGAAGGCCCCGTGAAAATTGAACAAATCGCCCGAGTCGAAGAAGAGCCACGGGCCCACCAATCCTTCGAAGTAAATTTGTTGCAGGTGCAGCTTGAGGCGCAGGTCGAGGGGAACGGCGACGGTGTGGCCGCGGTCGAAGAAGGCGACGCCGCCGCGGCCACCAATCGAAAAGTTACGCGCTAGAAAGCTGTCCGCGCCGAGGGTCAGATTGAATTCCCCCGATCCGCCCTCGACCCAGTCGGCACCCAGCCCAAGATTGGCGGACGCCGCGGCTGGACGGGCAAGGGCAAGCAAGGAGAAGAACACCAAAACCGAAATGCTGTGGCGGATCTGCATGGCTTTCCAAACATGAAAGCACGTCCGCACGTCTGCGCCGAATTTTCAACCTTGCGCAGAACTACTTGGCTGCCGCCAACCACTTGAACGCTTCGGCCGGATCCGAGAAGAACTGGGCGATTACGCCCTTCTCCTTGAACGCTGCCGACAGGCGCTTCATGTTGAGCTGCCCCAGCGTGCTCGCTGGCATGACGATAGCCCAAAACTTCCATCCAGCCGCGATCACCTGCGGTGTCCAAACAGTGATCGTCCACGCCTCGTCCTCCTTGCTAAGGATTGCATTCTTCCGGTCATCCGATAGCCATTTCTTGGCGTTGTGCTTCTTCATCAGATCGAGGCCGCCCATGAGCACGGCCTGGAAGGCGGCGCCCCTTATCGGCGCATGGAACTCGTGATGGACAATCTTCTCAGTGGGGTGAAACAGGAGCGTCGCGGACTCGTTCTTGGAAATGGTCGTCGCAGCCATGGGCAAACCTCCAGAGGTAGGATTGTTTGAAAGCCCATCGTTGGAAGAAGAGCCGAACTTGAATCTGCTTAGGCCAGCTCGTCGCCTGCCCCTACCAGATGAGCCGCCTGCCGCGCCATGGAGAACAGCGCCAGCGAGAGACGATTCAGGTAGGGCACCACCGGCGGATCGAGAGTTTCTACCGAGGCCACGTGGACCGCCTGTCGCTCGGCGCGACGGCACACGGCCCGCGCCACGTGCAACTGCGCCGCAACCGCGCCTCCCCCGGGAAGAATGAAGGCGCGCAACGGTGGGAGCTGCGCATCGATCTGTTCGATATCGCGATCGAGCGCCGACACCTCGGCGGTGCCCAGGCCTACGCCGTCGCGATCGCGCCGGGCCACCTGCGCGCCGAGGATATAAAGGTCGTGCTGAATTCGTCGCAATCGCGCGATGGCTTCCGACACGCCTGCCGTCGCTACGCGCTCTTCCAATCCGGCGCGGGCCAGCCCGAGAAAGGAAGACAGCTCGTCGATGCTGCCTACGCATTCGATGCGAGGGTCGTCCTTGCGAACGCGGTGCCCGCTTAAAAGCCGGGTCTCGCCGCTGTCACCGCGATGGATATTACGACTTGGCACGGTTGGCTTCGGCCAGCTTCTTGTTGAGCACGACCAGCTCGCAGATGGGGCCGCGCCGGTCGGCCTTGGAATTGATGAATCGCCTGGCCGACACTTCTTGAATCTGCAAATCCTTGTAGAGCTCGCGAATAAGCGGCGTGTCGCTGTTCGACAGCATGAGGAAGCAGCCTCTCTTGTCGAGCGCACGGTAGACGCGGGCTAGCTCGCGCTGATCTTCCTCGCCGAATGAATCGCGCGTGTACGCCGTGAAATCGGAGGTGGTCGAACGCGGATGGTACGGCGGATCGAAGTAGATAAAGTCGCCCTTCTTGGCTTGCAATTCCAGCAAGCGAAAATCGCGCGGCTCGATGCGCACCCCAGCCAGCGCCTTGGCAGCGCCCCGCAACCACTCTTCGTTGAAGAGGCCGGGGTTGGTGTAGCGACCGAATGGCACGTTGAAAATCCCGCGGCTGTTCACGCGGTAGAGCCCGTTGAAGCAGGTCTTGTTCAAATAGATGAGGCGCGCGGCCTTGGCGGCGAGCGAGCTTGGCGACTTCGTCCGCATGGACAGGAAGAAGTCCTTGCTGTGTTGCTTTTGATACTTCTTCAGAAGCTTGATGACCTGGCCGACCTCCTGTTGCACGGCCTGAAAGGTCTCGATGAGCTCACGGTTGTTGTCCCACAGGATCGCCTGGCGGGGACTAACGACGGCCTTGAAGTGAAAAAAAACTGCGCCGCTCCCCAAGAACGGTTCGAAGTAGCGCTTGATGCTTCCCTTGGGCGGATAGAAGCGCGCGAGCTGCGGCAGAA
>ODAK010006516.1_pt1 | contig 11763 bp, 10 predicted proteins | sample 1539591 | NCBI WGS metagenome assembly ODAK01 (sample SAMEA3539303, study PRJEB22396) | soil metagenome | biome: tundra; feature: field; material: soil | place: USA | collected 2010-05 | depth 0.15 m | reverse complement strand
ATATAGCTTAATGCTATATGACTGAGATTGTCACTATATTATGCGAGACTCAGTAGGTTTAGTTTCAGGTCCTTTATATCTGGATTGCTCTTGAAAGTCTCGATATCGCCAAGGTCTATAGAGCAGTCTTTGTCGCTGAGAGAATCGGGTACTTTTATACCATTGGCAGGGTTGTTGAGAAAAGAACTCATCGATTTACCGAAGCAAGCCTTCTGAATAGTCGCCGGTTGCGTTGAACGATAGGTCACGAGTTCGGTGGCGGCCTGCCATGCTTCCGGCAGGTTGGGGTCTTTTTGAACTACGGCTGAAAGTGCATCAGACAAGGCCGCAACCTTTTGAGCATTCGGCTTGGTTCCGTTTGCGCGAGCCGTTTGAATCTGGGCTGTAACCATTGTTAGGTTCGCTTGGAGTTGCTGCGGAGACTTCGGCAATTTAAGTTCGCTTACGAGCTTCGTATTTCCACCATCTGCAAGTTGCTGCTCAATAGCGGTCACTTTATTACCAATGTGAACGCTCCACCCTAATGCGCCCATGCCGACCAATAGACCCGCAGTAGAAAATCCGCCGATAACCTTCCCCCAGATTCGTAGTTCCGTTTCAACTGCGGTCACGCGCTGCGCCAACGCGGATACTTCTTTGTTCAAACTTTCAACAGTTGCCATGCCATTGCTACTCTCTAGGGGAACAGATGGAAACTCATAAAGCACAGCTTGCATTGGGCAGTCTCCTGTTATACGCTCTTAGTAAGAGTTGCCCAACGCGAAACATCCGCAACACAAATGACCCGCTGGCTGGCGGGTTTTCTTGTGCCTTGAATACTACTCCAAAGGATTTAGCGGATCAATTCGGCAACTGGCCACGCATAGTCTGTAAGGCCGCTTCCTACCGCGGTTGACGCCTAAGGTCTTGTGAACTCTACAGAAATTGTAGTATGCGAGCCATAAATTATATGCAAACTCAAGATTCTCCCATTTTTTTGAAAATGCGTTAGTTAGGCGCGTCATGCGCCGCATCCCATTCTAATGCTCGAGTTCTGACGTTCACCAGTGGCTAAATTGAAGGAGACTCCCCACAAAATCCCCCACAGCAGGAAGAGCAGGGGAAGGCAAACGTAAATTCACCTATTGATTCGAAGTGGTAGGCAAGGCGGGGTTTGAACCCGCAACCCCCGGCTTAGAAGTTCGGGTGGTCACAGCCGCTCCGCCGGGTGTCACTCAAGTCTCTCACTAATCTCCACTTCCCAGCATTTGGCACGTAACGTGCGCCCAATCGGCCGGTGCTCTAAAACCCCTCCGCAAACCCGGCTGGCGAGGCGCCGTTCCTCCTTTCGGCCGGGTGTTCTGAGCCCTTTTTGGCATGCGCAACGCTCCCCGGCGAGAGGCTGATCTCCACCTCTACCAACCGAGATCACCGAGGTGCTTCGAATGCCATTTACTCCGAAAGGCCCGACTCCCGAACTGTACGTTGTCCCACGACCTGCCGATAACCAATCTATGAGAACCGCGGAAGATAGCGGAGTCCCTGAGTTCACTGCGGTCTCCGCTGAAATTGTCGAGCGATGGGGTTTCGACACTCGCTTGACTGGGGATCTGGCGAGGGATCTCACACCACAACGTGGGCATACGATCGATCACATCAACTGCCCATCGTGCCAGGCTTACGACAAATTCGTAAAGTCCGACCTTCACGGCATGGCGGGACAGAAATTCCTGGACGCTGCTCGAGTCTGGATAAGCGCACAGCGCAAATCGGATAAGCTGCGACCTCGAACTCTAGAAACAGTGGCCGAGTACCTCAGGGCGCTGAACAAGTTCTTCAAAGATATTCGAATGAGCCCGATCAATCCCGGCATGCTGAAGGCGTACCAGCAGGCCCGCCTTTCCAATGCGATTGGCGTTGCAGGCAAGATTCATCGTCCCTGGCGGAAGATGGCCAGTCACTCGCGCATCAACCATGAACTGAACGTGCTCGGCCAGATGCTGCGCGCCTGTAACGAGTGGGAGAAAATCCGGCCATACTATTTCCCGTTGCAGACCAACAGTTGGAGCCCTCGCGAAATCCTCAGCGAGAAGGAAGAAGAAGAGCTCTTCCGCAAGACGGCCGGCTATCCGGAAGCGGAACTCGCCTATTGCGTCGCCACGATCACGAACAACACCACCGCCAGCGGGGTTGAACTCCGCGGCCTCCGGCTGGAGAACGTGTACCTTCGGCCCACAGGCGAAATCTCCGAGATCTACATTCCGCCGGATGCATGCAAAAACAACTATCGCCCCCGGAAAATCGCTCTCAACGAAGTGGCGAAATGGGCTGTGAGCAAAGTTTATCAGCGCGCCATCAAGCTCGGCTCCACAAAACCGGAACACTACCTCTTCCCCATTCGGGTGAAGCGGAACGAGTACGATCCCACGCGCTCTGCCTCGCGGTGGTTCTTGCGCTGCTCATGGAATCACCTCCGCGACATCTCCGGTTTCCACCAGCTGCGGCCCCACGATCTGCGCCACCATGCCATTACGCGCATGCTTGAAAACGGGGTTGATGGCGAGCTGGTGAATGCGATCAGCGGTCATGTCAGCAAGAGAATGCGCGAATTCTATTCGCATCAGCGTGTCCGAGTCCGCTATGAGGCCGCTCAGGCAATTGAGCCCGACTACGACGTGCGGAAACTCGTGGCTGACGGGCGCCGGCGAAGCAAGCAAGAGAGGCTGAAGGGAAAGGTGAAACCCCAACGAACCGAAACCACCGCTCAGCCGGTCCAGACTGATCAAGATTTCGAAGAGCTGAAGCGCCTCAAAATCAGGGTGGAGCAACTGCTCGCCAATGCAAAGCCCAAAGAGAGATCGACGGTCTGATCGAGATTCGATTGCGAAGACCTCGCGCGTTTCCGCTCAGATTGCATCAGTATGGTCAATGCCTGGACCGTGGCCCTTCTGTGAGGACTTGTCAGTTAAGGCGTTCCCGCGTGGGCCCATTTCTGACAGCAGTCAACGCCTACGACGAAGCATATTCAGTAGCTTCGCTACGCACGCGTCTGCCAGTTCTTTGTTCGAAATGAACGAAGGTTCCTGTCTAGGACCGCTAGCCTTTATCCAGCCGAGATCAAATTCTTGGGATAGCGTTGCGTTGTAACGAGTCTCACCCGCCATTTCGGGAGGAAAATACACACCTCCGCGAAACTCACCCGGAAGATGTAAATGCCCTTTGAACTCGCGTACACTGAGCTTCGCATTTTCCAGCGAATTGGAGAATGGTTGCTCCCAAATCACAACGACTCCGAGATCTGGGGTCTTCAGGACGCAGGATATCGCGACATTCCCGGGCTCAGGCGCCCATGCGCACTCAATCCCAAAGTCATGCTTTACTGCAACCTCGCTGCATTTGGACTTGATGACGCCGAAGAGGCTCTCAACATTTTTCCAGACCTTCGCTGGCCCATCACCGCACCGAATGCCTGAGAGAGCATCTTCGTAATCCAGCTCTCTTTGATGGATGGCAGCAATGTCGAGGACCGTTGGCGGACGCTCCGCCTCCTCGGCCTTGTATTCTTTGCCACTGAAGATCATCCGTAGCGCTGACTCGAGTGAGTCTGTGAGTACCTTTCGGGCAGCCTTTGTCTCCTCTACACTTGCCCCCTCGGCCAACGCATACGAGATTGGAAAGCGCCTGTGCGCTAGATTGAACGGCATGTCCGAGCCGGTTGGCTTCCCATATGCTTCGTTCATCACCGCGATGATTCGTCCCGGTCCCGGCTTTCTTAGAGCACAACCATACTCGATCAAAACATTTGGGTTTGACACAAGTCTTTCGTTCTCACGCTGACCGACGAACGTAAGGTCAGGAATAAAGACGCTGGCCGTTGCGATCTTAGCCATAATCGTGTCGAAGATTGCTGGAGAGCCAGGTGTATTCTTCGTGTCCTTATCGAGTTCGAGATCTTCCCTCAGAGAGGGCTCAATTTCTACATCGGCACGAAGCCGGTCTATAGCCGACTGAAGGGCCCGCTCGATGAAGTTGCGGCAGACGCCTGTGGGCCTATCACTCTGCCAAGAATAAAAAATCGTACGCATTCGGGTGCCTGATTGAATCCTCCCTTGCTTCGGTCTATAGATTATTATCCCGAAGGCCGTATTCCAGAATCCGGGCAGTTCATTGGCCGTTCGAAAGACCTATTCAGGCTTCTGGTGCCGAGAAATGTCAATCAGCACATGGGCCCGCAAGCAGTCGTCAGAACATACGACATGCATTCCATTAGCAATGGCCGACTTGCGCCGACCACCATGCGGCCTTAAACAAATCAAATGACTTGAATCAGAGCCGCCGAAACATGGCTCAGTACTTCACTAAGGGTTGAAGCGATGGTGCGGCACAACTGTTTTGACTTTTTCATAGGCACCTCCAAGGTGTTCGGGTTTGAAACGAAAAATTTCAGAGCACATGATGTGCAAAAGAACAGCAGTGAAGCGATACCATGTCCGGCGGATACTCCCAGTGGGAGCTTGGTTGGGCGTCAGCCCAAATCCTTAGCATCTCTATTGTAGAGCGAAGTCTGCGATATCGACTAAGTTGTCGCGTCTTGGGCGGGAGTCACTCCGGTCGTTAGCTCGATGGCAATGCATCGTTAGCCTAGGCAGCGAACTTAAGTTAAGAGGACGCCTTGAATAGTGCGATGCCGAGATCGGTGACTGTCATCAACCCGAAAAGCACTACACCATCCCATCCCCTAGGGCGTTCAGGCTGGATTTCGGCTTTATCAGAAATACGCTATAGCGCATATTTACAAATAACACGGTTTAGCGTATATTTACAACTTATGCGGCATTCCGTATAAGGCGGAGGTGTTTCGATGGATCAGATCACTCGCACCCCCAAGCAACTCGGCGCGGTTCTGCAGCGCTACCGGAAAGCGACAGGCCTTACCCAGGAAGCACTTGCGGCCCGCATTCGATTGCGCCAGGCAACGATTTCAGCCCTGGAGAATTCAGCGACGAATGCTCGCCTGGGTACGCTGTTCGACACGCTAGCGGCTCTCAACTTGGAACTGGTGGTTCGCCCGAGATCCAAGGGTTCGACGAAGGACATTGAGGAGATCTTCTGATGGCCAGACAGCCTCGCTATGTCCCCCTGAATGTTTACTTGAACAGCAGGCTCGTCGGACAGCTTCGGCGCGATCCTGCTGGAGCAATCGCCTTTCAATACGATGCCGGCTGGCTGGCATGGCCGCACACGCTACCTGTATCTCTTTCTTTGCCTCTGCGCGAAGCTGCTTACACGGGAACGCCGGTCCTGGCGGTCTTTGAGAATCTGCTGCCAGACAACGGGGAACTGCGCAGGCGTATCGCCGCGCGTACGCAAGCAGAAGGGACTGACGCCTACAGCCTGCTGAATGCGATTGGACGCGACTGTGTGGGCGCATTGCAGTTCCTGCCGCCGGATATTGATCCCGGGCAGGCTGGGGCGATCAACGGAGCCCCGATCAGCAAAGGCGAAATCTCGACCTTGCTTGCGAATCTTGCCACCTCACCATTGGGTATTGGCGAAGATGAGGAGTTTCGCATCTCGATTGCAGGAGCGCAGGAAAAGACAGCTCTGCTCTATTGGAACCGGCGTTGGTACAAGCCGCACGGAACCACGGCAACCACTCACATTTTCAAGCCGTCAATCGGACGGCTCCCCAATGGCCTCGACCTGACCCACAGCGTCGAAAACGAATATTTGTGCCTGAAACTGCTTGCTGCTATCGGTCTGCCTGCTGCCAAGGCACAGATGGCGACGTATGGAGAGCGTCGTGTCCTGATTGTGGAGCGGTTCGATCGGCTGTGGACACAGGATGGGCGCTTACTGCGCTTGCCCCAGGAGGACTGTTGCCAGGCTCTTTCTGTCGTTCCGTCCCGCAAGTATCAAAGCGATGGAGGGCCGGGGATCGAAGCGATTCTTCATCTGTTGCGCGGGAGCGATACCCCCGCCGAGGATCAGAGAATCTTTCTCAAAGCGGCGATTGCATTCTGGCTGCTGGGCGCGACGGACGGGCACGCCAAGAACTTCAGCGTGTTTTTGCTGCCTGGCGGCCGCTACCACATAACGCCACTGTACGACGTGATCTCGGCGCAGCCGAGCGTCGATTCCAATCAGATTCGCCATAACCAATTCCGCCTTGCAATGGCGGTCGGGGACAACCGTCACTACATCATGAAGACGATTGCAGCGCGGCATTTCATCCAAACAGCGAACCGCGCCGGCATCGGCGAAGAGGTCGTGGTTTCTATCTTCGATGAACTACGCGGGACGGCGGAAGCAGCCATTGATCGTGAAGCGGCGAAGTTGCCCAAGGGCTATCCCATGGAAATTGCCGTGTCGATTATCTCCGGAATGAAAAGGCGGCTCCGGACAATTTGAACAGGCCGAGTGTTTCAACGGGAGAGAGCGCGAAGTTCAGTTCGCTTGCGCAATGCCGTTTGCATGGTGTCATGCGCGTTTTGAGGACTAATCTCCTGCCCCGTCTAAGTTTTCAAGCGCGAATAGCTGATTGGTCCACGCTTCGCCGAGGATAGATTCGGCAGGCGCGGCATGCTCTTGTCCGCAACGACACCGCCGCCCCGTGAATTGACGATTACTACTCCCTAGGCGAAGATAATACGAAGAGGCTGTGGGCCGGGTGGGGAGGACCTGCCACGCCGAGGAGGTAGTGATGGCAGGAACGGGCGCATTGCGTTTAGGGCCGGCTGCGCGGAAGTTGATTTCACCCGACAGGTGGACCGACGGCTATCCAGGGCCAGCGGCATACAGCAGAGAGCTTGACGTGCTGCTCGACTGGGCGAGCAAGAGGAATTACCTCAAGCGGTTCGTGCCAAATATCGAGGCGAAGAACACCAAGCGCGACGAGGCACTCAATGAACTGCGTCTCGCTTATCTGTTCGACCAAACGGGCTTTCCTGTTGTGCAACTGGACCCACCCGGCGCGAATGGGAAGAAAGGCGAGTATCTGCTCGCCACGCCGGAGAAGACCGACGTCTTCGTCGAGTTGAAGAGTCCGGGCTGGGAGAGCGAACTCACCCCGGCGCAACGTGCATCTGGCAGGCAGCACCGGCCGAAGTATGAAGGCGTGGGCGGCGGTGCCGTCGGCAACTTCCAGGCGGTGCATCAGTGCATCGCGCGTCCGAACTCCTATCCGAAGTTCACTACCACGCAGGCGAACCTGCTCATCATCGCGGACGACCTAAACCTGTCGCTGCATGACACGCTCTTCCAGGTCGAAGGCTCACTTTACGGTGCCAAGTGGCAATACGGCGAGGACGGCTACTTCACCAGCAATCGCTTCGAGAACCCCGGTGGCCTTGGCGTCTTCTATGCATTCTCAGCAGTGCCATCGCGCGGCATCGAGTACCAATTCGTGATTTACGAGAATCCGTACGCGCTCCTGACGACCAAGCTGCCGCAGTCCCTACTGGAGCAGTTCAAAGAGACATTCAACTGCATCGTGAGGGGCACAGACCCGCGCATGCCAGCGCCGGTAAGGTAAGTCAGTATGGCAATCAAGGGAATCGTTGGAGCCGGTGGCAAGCTCTACCTGCGCACCGAGTCCGGCCTGCACACGCTGAAGAGTAACGGCAAAGAGCCGAGGGACTGGGACAAGGCCCAGTTTTCCAGCACGCCCGGCGAGGGCCCGTTCATGGAGTTCTTCTTCGGCGAAATCTACGACTTAGTGAATACCTCGACCATCGACGGCAAGGATCGGGAAGAACTGCGCGACGCGATTATAGTCATGGTTACGGAGGGACTGCTGCCTGCGTATGAGGACCTGCGTGCGATCTGCGCTTACAAGGATCAGCAGATCCCAGTTCTCAACCGGAAGAAGCATTACGATGACTTCGTGCGGGCGCTCTGGCATGGTTACAAGGACCTGATGCCCAAGGTTACTGCCCTGCTCGGCTACGACATCGGCTTCCTATTCCAGCGTGACGGCAAGTTCAAAACGGGACTGGAGGCGTTTGTCGCGGAAAACCGGGATCATCTTCTACTCGACTTGGCGGAATTTCTGCCCAGACAGCGCGACGGATGGCAAAAGAAGTTGAAGACGTTCCGCAACGAATACCTGGAGCATCGGGACGAGGACGTGGCAGCACAGGTGGAGAAGTTCTACGAACCTGCATGGGCCGAAACAGTATTCGTCCATGCATGGCGGACTGCCGCTGAGTTGATCGTATTCCCGCTCGAAACCAGGTTCCCACCACAGATGTCGATCATGCACCGCACCACAGAGAGACAGTTCCCCAATCATCCACTCCTGTATGAGGTCTATTTGTGCGACCCAACGCAGGTGCAGCGCCGCAGCTTCACAAAGATCGTTGCGTGAGATCCGCCCGGCGACGGGATTGGTTATTCCTCAAGAGTCGCCTCTGCGCCAGTTCTTCGGATGAAGGCGCTCGCTAGCGGTCCGGGATGCTGCCCCGTTTGTCTGGATTCCAACGAGTGTTCGCCGTCATAACGGCACAAGTTTCGAGGAGAACGGATTAGCCATCGTTTTTAGAAGTTTCAGCTGATCGGCCGACTGCGTACCACGTAGAGCTACGAAATCGTAGGACCGGCCGCCGCCACCAGTGGCCTCAGTCGCGACGCCCAAGGATTCTTGGCAACCGTATAGCATTTGAGCGTAACTGACGAGAAATTGCAGGTATTTGACGCGGTCAGCTCGACTCGCCGATGACGCAACATAAATGAAGCATGTGCCTCTGCTCGGATGAAAGTGATGGAAATAGTGTGCATTACCGTCTCGCGCCGCTTCCGCATGTTCATACGCTAACTTTCCCAGTTTGATCCGCCGATCACGCGTAAGCCATCCCAGAAAACTGGCAACCCGGAGCCCGGCCTCGTGGGTCGTATTTTCATTCCAGGAGAGATTCGGGTCAAAATCGTGCACGTGTGCTATAAGGTCGTCGATGAGTAGCCCGTATTTCCAATCCTTGTCGAGCTGAAATTTGCCCGATGCCTTCTTTTCAAACATCTGGACTGCCCTATCGAGAAGCCCAGACTGATCGCTAAGAAAATGCGGCGCCCAGATCATCCTAAATTCATTAACCATGTGTTTCAGGTTTTGGGCTTCGTCCTGGACGAGAAGCCGATTTACTTTCGACGTGTCAGTCCGAGTTTCCAAGATATTGATCATATCGCCTGCGGTATCGAAGCGGTCGGAAACAAGTGCGAAGTCCTTCAACGAAAAGACGTGAATGGGAAAAGTGCTGTGCAGTAGTTCCGGCACAAGGTCGGGCGCGTAATACGGGTCGGAATCGTGGGCCAGAACAACAATTCCGAACACGTTCGGGTAATTCTGGGGGACGAATTCAAGTTCACCGTAAAAGTCATTCCGGAGTTTGGGGACCTTTCCCTCCTGCAATAGGGCTTTTGACTTCTCCAACTGGATCACGGCCTTACCCAGACGATCTCTCACCCAATCATCTCGTTTGGCAAATCCAATCTGCGCCTTGACTTCAATGAGAACCATTACATCACCGAAAAGGACGATTCCATCGACCAGTTGGTCTCCCTTCTTCTTGCCTTTGGCGTTTCGGTAAACGAAGTCTCTGAAAAACGACTTCTCCGCGACCCACTGCGCTACCTGCTCCTCGTAAAGACCTGGCTCACCACCTGGTTGGGGCGGCGCACTCATGGCAAACCGCGTTGCGGCGAGTTCGTGAGGAGTGAGCATTGATTGATCTCCTTGCGATGCAAGGGTTAAGATCTCCCTTACTCTGCTGCAATTGTGCTGCATATCAAAGGAGGCTCGCTAGGCTGGCAGCTATTTTTAGCCTATTTAACCTCGCCATGGTCTTATTCCGGTGCGTTGGCTGCGCGCCAACTCGCCGGAGCCCGGTGCCGGTCACGGATAGCAGTCGGCAGGCCCGTTCACGGGGTCTACAGCTAAGTCAGGGGGACAGCAGATACGGATTGCAGCATACGAGCCGATTACACTCGAGGCATGATCAAAACATGGCTTAAAAACGTGTTCTGGGGTTCTACTGCGAAGAGTTTCTGGACGTTCGGAAGTATCATTTCGGCCATATTCGGTCTGACACCATATGCGAGCCAACATCCGCTGTTACGCCTTGTGGTCCCACTAACTCTTTTCGTGATCGGCTTTTTCGTTTCCAGTTGTGTCGAGTACATTGCGCTAGCGCGAAAGCTGGAAAGGATCACAAGCGCGCTGACCTTGAGTCAGACCCATACGCAGGCTGGAGAAGTAATGGTGCTGGGAGCACGACGCCATACTGTGGTCGCTGACATTTACATGAACGCGCGCAATCAAAGTGCAGATGACAACTCCCTTCGTCTTCGGTCCTGTACTGTAGATATTCCAACAGCGTCGCCATCGTATCTTATGTTCATTGAACGCAATGTTGGAAGTAACGAAGCCTTTCAGCCGAGCGACATTCTGGGACTTAATCCTAAGTCAGAAATCAAGCCGATCGTCAAAGCCGTATTTACCCTACCGGAATCTCCCTTTCCAATTCCTATACCTAATGATCAGGTCCGCGGACTCCTTGAGATACTTGATATCCATGATCGCAAACACGTCATTGAGTACTCTGCGATGCTGATGAGGAATGCTCCGATCACGGCGGATTAGTGCCGGCAAGTCGGCTGCTCGCCAGTTTCTCTGAAGAGCACCATTCGCTTTGTACCTTTGCCAGAATCTCCGGACCGTTCTTTATGCCGTGCTGTTTGCCCAATATCTGAAGTTGGGCTACGCCGTGATTCCTCCCCTCGCCCATGACGAGCATGCTTTGCTCGCCGCCCGGTCCGTAGGAAAAGACGAGGTCATAGGAGGGCGCGAAAACCCACTCGTTTCTCGCCTTCAAACGGCTTGCAAAAGCACGAGCCTTACAAGTTCCAGACACCGCCGAGCAGGTGCAGCGGATCGAGAGGTTCGCCGCAGGGTAATTCTTTGATACACCTGAGTAGCCGGCCAGCGGGAACCAACGTGCGCCAGATCACGTCGGCCCCCGCTGGGTGACTCTGCGGAGATCAGTTCGGAGGTAGAATGCAGCTATCATTCGTGATCTCGGTGTAAGATGCTGATTCCGACCATGGATCTTGACGGCATCTTGAAGGCCGCGCACCCCAAACCGCTGGGCCGCCCGAAGGAGGCGTATGAAACCGGACACGAACACGACATCCACTGAGCGGGGCCAGGCGATATTGGCGGCGATGCAAGAGGAGATGCGGCGGGTGGTGCTTGGCGAAATGCGTACGGCAGGCCAATTGGCCACCTTGGCCGGCCGCGGTACCAACGATATACGGCGCGATCTCGATCAGTGGGCAGCCGATGGCCGGATACTTTCGGTCCGGCACGAGGACGTCGATTACTACACCCTGTTCGCGCTGAATCCTGCCGAGGGATACCGGCCCTATCCGGCCGTCGCCGACGTGATCCGGATTTTGAGCCGGATCCTCAATCGCGAAAACTCATGGGGGCTGGCCTCCTGGTTTATTGGCTTGAACAGCTTTCTGGATGACCAGCGGCCTGCGGATCTACTTGCGTCTGACCCGGAATGGGCGGTCGAGGCGGCCCAAGACGCGGTGAACGAAACGATGTATCCCCAGGGATGAGCCTCGGTTCACCTTTGGTCCCACTTGCCGACGAACCGGCCGGATCCATGTCAGTGAGTGGGTTGGCCTTCCATGAGAAGGCCGGTCTCTGTCAAGTTATTTGAGGTTTGGTAAGTTCATATCTGATGTTTTCCTTTGCCCGGATAGCGGGTAATCTTTTGGCTT
>ODAK010006513.1_pt1 | contig 11766 bp, 8 predicted proteins | sample 1539591 | NCBI WGS metagenome assembly ODAK01 (sample SAMEA3539303, study PRJEB22396) | soil metagenome | biome: tundra; feature: field; material: soil | place: USA | collected 2010-05 | depth 0.15 m | reverse complement strand
TGCTTTCCAGAAAGCCGCCTAAAATGCGCCCTTCGTCAGATTGTTGTGCAGAGCCCATTAAAACGTTCGATGGCTGTCTTGACCAGGGCGTGTTCCGGGTCATCGCGTTTGGCCAAGCGCAGAAATGCATTGCTATCCAGCAAATGCGGAACCGCGGCCATTCAGTTGTGGTCCTGGTAGATCATCGCGCGGGAGAAGGTTTCGCCAGACATGGACGGGATTTTGTCGGAATACGCAGTGAACTGAAGGACCCAGGCGTCGAACTCCTCCCGTGTACGCTTCGGCTTCCCTGGTTTGGGGGCCGCCTCGCGCTCGAGCCGCGCAGCTAGAGCCTCTTCTAGAACCTGTGCGGGCGATTGCTCGGGATGTCGAGCCAAGGCATTACGCAAAAGCTCCTCGGCGTGCGGTGTCAGGGTAACCTGCATGGGTCGAGTATAGCAAAGCAGCAGTACCTTGCTTTGGATCATGCCGCTCCTGCCGGGCGCTTCGTTTTGCGCCCAAGCCGGTGTAGGCTTCAATGTGGTCTCATAAACAGTCCGGTAAGAGGGTCGAATGCCGTTGTTGTTTCGCCGTTTTGTACTGCCTATGATTTTCGCGTTTGCCGCAAGCAGTGCGGCCCAGGCGCAGTTTCCATTGCCCCTGAACCGTATCGACCAAGACACCAAGGCCGAGCAAACGCGCGAACTGGTTTCCAAGTATTGCCGGCTGGATTATGAAGGAGCGCGACTGGACCCTCAGGCGTGGACGAAATTCCAGCCCCTGGTGTGGTGGAAGACGAATCCTGAGTACACGCAGATTGACGTCATTTCACGCTATACCGTCGAAACCGCCCCGGTGTCGAGTCACGGAAAGTACTCGGTCACGGTCCATTATCGGCTTCTGGGACGATTCGAGACGGGCATTGGTTATGCACCAGAGGCTGCGAATTCCAACGAGGACGTGGATTACACCGTCACTGCGGTCAACGACGAATGGCGCATTAACGACGCCGAACCCAATTTCCCCCACCCCTCGCGGGCCGCGATGTTGAAATGGCTGAATGACAAGATCAGCACGACTCAGGACTCCTCGGCGAAAAATATCTATCAGGAAGCATTGCGTCAGTTACAGACCCAGTCAGCATCGCCATTCGCGAAATAGACCAAGGTTAAGGATCCGCCGAGCGGCGGCACCAGATGCAGCAAAGGCCTCCCGCGCCTGGAAGGCCTTTGCTGTCCGTAAGTTTTGGTCCACCTACTGCGGAGCGCCAACGCTGGCAGGATTCACCTCGGAACCTGCCGTCCGAACTGGCGTAGCCGCCGGTTTCACCGCGAAGAATTCGTGATCATACAGGTTGCGGTACATGCGCCCCGCCAACTCCGCCGCCTTGGGGCCAAAAGTAGGCCGTCCACCTTCCAGGAAAATGACGGTCACAATCCTCCCATGCTGCGTGTTGGCAAAGGAACCAAACCAGCCGAAGCGAGTGCCATCTTTGGAACAGGTGCCGGTTTTGCCCAGCACCGGCTCCTCGATGAAGTTGGTCCGCAGCAGGCGCGCCGTTCCGTACTCCACTGCTCCCGACATACCGTCGGAGATTTCCGGAATCAGTGGACCGATGTCCAGCTTGCGCTTGACCTTTGGCGTGAAGCCGGCCACTTCCTCGGGAGTGGTGGGATGTTGCATGTAATACAGGGTGCCCCCGTTGGCGATTGAACTCATCAGCGCGGCCAGTTGCAGCGGGGTGAGGGAAATACTCTCGCCGAACGAACACATCTTGCCAACGCCGCCCAGCTTCTGATCAAGTTCGGCCTGCGGGAACGTGCCCAGGTGCTCGCCGTCGATGTGCCAGCCCGCAAGTTCACCCAGTCCGAACTGGTGGGCATAATAGCTCACCCTTTCGAAGCCCAGCTTGCGTCCCACCGCCTCAAAGTAGGCGTTGTTGGAGCGCGCCAGTGCCGTGGTCAGGTCCACCCGCCAGTACTTGCCGAGTGGAACTTGCGTGTCCTTGGTTATGACGTTTTCGCTCAGCGCCGCCAAGGCCACCGCCACTTTGATGGTCGAACACGGTTGCGCTCCAGCTGACAACGCAAGTTTTTGATTTACCATCGCCAGGATGCGCCCGCTGTCTGGGTCGACCGCGACAACCGTGCCGTTCATGTTGCCCAGCGCTTCCAGCGCGGCCGCGCGGACCATCGGATCTTCACCCGCAGTGACGTCGCCTTCCACTTGATTGTCGGCAAAGGAGCTGGCCGAGAAGCGCTCGTAATAACGATGCCTCCCATGGGTAGAAGCAACGACATGCGTGGACCGATTGCGGCTCGCCACCGTCTTGCTGCTGGTCCGCATACGCGCCATCTTCTTCTGCGCCGTTGGGGTCTCGGTGATGTGATGTGTCTTGCTATGGGCCTTGTGAGTGGAAATCGTAGCGGCGGGTGCGTTGGCGCACGTAAATAGCGTCAACAAAGTATTCATCACGACGATGGCGAAACGCTTTAGCATTGGCAACCCTGAATTTCCCTGGACTCGGTAATGTTTGCTGCCGCGAGAATTCTTGCTCCCAACGATCGACTGTTTTCCGTTGCGATAGTTTCCATAGTAGGTATTCTGGGGCCGGGATTCAATCTAAAACTGCTGTGCAACGACAAAACCTATGCACCCAAGCAAAACAGATGCTTGAACTTAGGCCTGAGTTGCGGAACTCCACGAGTTGGCTTATCTGGCAATGGCCCGCCCGATACCAGTTCCTAATTGATTACTTATCACACTTTCCACATCCTGCAACCGTAGCAAGGCTGGTTCCCCGGCATAATTGTGCGATTTCGGGGCTGGCAAATATTCGTCCCAGCTTCGGACAGCGACCCCAAGGCGTGGTGTGGCGCTTCAGCTCAATTGATCATTAGCACTTTTTCTTGGGGTGTCATCCTGAGCGACGAGCGCAGCGAGGAGTCGAAGGACCCCTATGCAACGCCTCGTTGTGAGTTCCTTGTCGAATTCCGATAGCTTTTTCCCACTGCGCGAAACTTCCCCAAAAGCAGAGTGTTTCACTCACTAACAACCCTGAGAATGGTCGTGTAAAAACGGCTACCCCTCCGAAGTGCAATTCGCCCCTGTCCTTCGGAGGGGATTTTTTTGCGGTTGAATCGGACGGCTACTCCTGCCCACTGGCCGGGTGTGCGCCTCGGGACCGGATGTACTCCTCTATAACCCGATCCAGCGAACCCTGCTCGCGCAGAACGTACTCAATCGCGTCGCGGACCGCGCCCTTACCGCCTTCGTGAGACGTCACATAGTGCGACTCACGAAGCACTTCCGGTCGCGCGTTCTTCACCGCAATGGCCAGCCCGCACAGGCGCATCACCGGCAGATCGATGACATCGTCGCCAACGTAACAAACCTGCTGCGGCGTCAGGCCTTCCTTCGCCAGAATTTCGTAAAACGCGGACGCCTTGTCCTGCTGCCCTTGATAGACGTACTCGATTTTCAGGTCGCGCGCCCGCAGCGCCACGGTTTCGGAAATGCGCTTGGTGATGATGCCGGTCTTCAGTCCGCCCAGGCGGGCCAGCGAAAATCCTGTGCCGTCGTGCGCATTGAATCCTTTGGTCTCGATCATCTCCCGGCTGGCGATTCCGAAGCCTCCCTGATCGGCCATCTGCTGGCGCCGCTCGTGGGTGGCTTGCTCCGAAGACCCTCCCGGCGCGGGAAACAAGAAAATCGTGCCGTCGGTCATCACGCCGTCCACGTCGAACAGCATCATCTTGATTTTTTTCGCGCGCTCATCGGACATAGGGCCATCTTAGCAGCAGGAAATCAGAAAAGACCTTTCACCACAGAGGCACAGAGGACACGGAGAAATTTTTATTCATCACCAAGATGTCTTACGTTGTTCTTTGACTTCTCTCGTTCTTTGACTTGTTTTCGTTTTTCCTCTGTGCTCTCCGTGCCTCTGTGGTGAATAGAATTCCTCCGTGCTCCCCGTGTCCTCCGTGGTGAAATCATAATGGCGAACAATTGGCGAAACTCTGCTAGAATATCCGGATGCCTTTGGGGGAAATTCCGGTGGCGCTGGCCTGGGCGCATCCGCTGGTTGCGGAGTGGTTCCTGGGACGCTTTGGTTCGCCCACCGAGCCGCAGGAGCAAGGCTGGCCGGAGATCCTTGCCGGCCGCACCACGCTGATATCGGCTCCCACCGGCTCGGGCAAAACCCTCGCTGCATTTCTCATCTGCATCGATCGCCTGGTGCGCAAGGCGCTCGAAGGAGACCTGCACGACCGCACCGAAGTCCTGTACGTCTCGCCGCTCAAGGCGCTGGGCAACGATATTCAGAAGAACCTCGACGGCCCGCTGGGCGAGATTCTGGCGCTGGCCGCCGAACGGGGCCTGCTGATGCCCGAAATTCGCACTGCCGTGCGCACCGGCGACACCCTGATGAAAGAGCGCCGCCAGATGCTCAAGCGTCCGCCGCACATCCTGGTCACCACGCCCGAGTCGCTCTACATTCTGCTCACCGCCAACGGCAGCCGTGCCATCCTGCACGATGTCGAGACCGTAATCGTCGACGAGATCCACGCCGTCGCCGATGACAAACGCGGCGCACACCTCACGCTCTCGCTGGAGCGGCTTGACCTGCTGGCGAACCGGCCAACCCGCATCGGGCTCTCGGCCACACAGAAGCCCATTGAGGAGATCGCGCATTTCCTGACGGGTGCGGGACGCCCTGCCCCAGCCGTGGTCAACATTGGCCACCGCCGCAAGCTCGACCTGGCGGTGGAGGTCCCGCCGTCCGAGCTTGGCCCCATCGCCAGCAACGAGATGTGGGGCGAGATCTACGACCGTATCGCGGAACTGGCCCTGCAACACCGCTCGACGCTGGTCTTCGTCAACACGCGGCGGTTGGCGGAGCGCGTGGCCCTTCATCTGGGCGAAAGAATTGGTGAAGAACTGGTGGCGACGCATCACGGCAGCCTGGCGCGTAAGCTGCGCTTGGCCGCCGAGCGCAAACTGAAGAACGGCGAAATTCGCCTGCTGGTGGCGACGGCTTCGCTGGAGCTTGGAATCGACATCGGCAACGTTGATCTGGTTTGCCAGATCAATTCGCCGCGCGCGATTGCGGTAGCGTTGCAGCGCGTGGGGCGCGCTGGACACTGGCGTGGAGCTGTCCCCAAAGGCCGCCTGTTCGTCACCACGCGCGACGATCTCGTGGAATGCGCGGCCACCGTCAGAGCAATCAAGCAAGGTGATCTCGATCGCATTCAGATTCCCGCTGCCCCGCTGGACATCCTGGCGCAGCAGATCGTCGCCATGTGCAGTTGCGAGGACTGGGACGAGGACGCGCTGTTCGATTGCGTGCGCCGCGCCTATCCATACGGCAGCCTGCGGCGCGAAGAGTACGACCGCATTCTGGAAATGCTCGCGCAAGGTATCGCTGCCAAGCGCGGTCGTTACGGAGCGTATCTGTTTCGCGACATGGTCAACCGCCGCCTTCGCGGGCGGCGCGGGGCGCGGCTGGCGGCAATCACCAGCGGCGGGGCGATCCCGGATACGGCGCTGTTCACCGTGGTTGCGCAACCGGATGAGATTGTCGTGGGCACGGTCGACGAGGACTTCGCCGTCGAAAGCAACGCCGGCGACATCATGCTGCTGGGTAATACTTCGTGGCGGATTCGTCGCATTGAGTCCAATTCCGGACGCATGCTGGTGGAAGATGCGCATGGCGCGCCGCCGAGCATTCCCTTCTGGCGCGGCGAAGCTCCGGCGCGCACCGACGAACTGTCCCATCACGTGGCCGAATTGCGCGAGCGCGTGAGCGCGTTGCTGCCCAATACGGCACCGCTGGCCGTGCCGATTAACTCCGAAGCGGCCGAGGGCGACGCCGGGGGCCCCATCCTATCGTCTCCACCATCTTCTGGTGGAGACGATAGGGTGGGTAAACGTACCCGTTTGCGCGGAATCGAATCCAGCCCTGAAGTACAGCACGCGGTCGCATGGCTGAAGGATGAATGCGGCCTTGACGATTCCGGCGCTGAGCAACTTATCGAGTACATTGTCACCGGTCGCGCGGTGCTGACCGAAGTCCCGACGCAGGACTGCATCATTGCCGAGCGCTTCTTCGATGAAGGCGGCGGCATGCAGCTCATCATCCACGCGCCCTTCGGCGGGCGCATCAACAAAGCCTGGGGACTGGCGTTGCGCAAGCGCTTCTGCCGCTCATTTAACTTTGAGTTGCAGGCTTCTGCAACTGACAACGGACTGAACATCGCCCTGGCCGAGCAGCACAGCTTTCCGCTCAGCGACGTCTTCCACTACCTGCAAACCGAGACAGTGCAGGAGGTGCTGGAGCAAGCGGCGCTGGCCTCCCCCATCTTCGCCACGCGCTGGCGCTGGGACGCCAACCGCTCGCTGGCGCTGCTGCGCTTCCAGGGCGGCAAGAAAGTTCCGCCGCAGATTCAGCGCATTCGCAGCGACGACCTTATGGCGTCGGTCTTTCCCGATGTGGCTGCCTGCCAGGAAAACATTGTTGGCGATATTCAGATCCCTGACCACCCTCTGGTTCAGGAAGTGATGAAGGATGTTCTCACTGAGGCCATGGATATCGACGGCCTGCGGCGGGTGCTCGACGGAATTCGCAGCGGGTCGATTCGCACTCTGGCGATCGACACGCCCGTGCCATCGCAGTTCTCGCACGAAATCCTGAACGCGAATCCGTATGCTTATCTCGACGATGCTCCGCTGGAAGAGCGCCGCGCCCGTGCTGTGCAAATGCGGCGAGTGCTGCCGGAAGCGGTTCTGCAGGAAGTAGGACGGCTCGACCAGACGGCGATTGCCCGGGTTCGCGAAGAGGCCCGGCCCGATGTTCGCGACAGCGACGAGTTGCATGACGTGTTGCAGACACTGGTCGCAGTTCCAGAAGAGATTGCCGATGGCGATTGGCAGGACGCAGTTGCGAGTTGGATGCCGTTTCTGGCTGCGCTGCTGGAGGGTTGGCGCGTCGTGCGCGCTCAGACAAGCGAACGTCGCTATTTCGTCGCGTCCGAGCGGGCGAAAGACTTTGCGCTGATTTTTCCCGAAGCCAAGTTCGAAGTCACGCCTCCGGAACTGCCGTCCAATACAGCCTCGCGCGAAGATGCCCTGCTGGCGATGGTGACCGGCTGGATGATGCACTGCGGGCCAGTCACGGCGGGCGCGTTGGCCTATTGGCTGGGCCTGTCTGCAGCCGAGGTCGAACAAGCGTTACTCCGCATGGAGGCGTCGGGTTCGGTGTTGCGCGGAAACTTCACTGGATTGGCGAAAGGCAACGAGCCAGCCACCGCCGAGTGGTGCGACCGGCGATTGCTGGCGCGCATTCACCATCTCACGGTCGCCACCTTGCGCAAGCAGGTCGAGCCAGTCACCGCGGCGCAGTATATGCGCTGGCTGTTGCGCTGGCAGCACGTGGCTCCGCAGTCGCAGTTGAGCGGCGAACGCGGTTTGCTGGAGGCCGTGCGTCAATTGCAGGGGTTCGAAATTCCAGCGAACGCCTGGGAGCGGCACATCCTGGCGGCGCGCGTGAAGCAATACGATCCGGCCGCACTCGATCAGCTTTGCCTGACGGGAGCGGTTGGCTGGGGACGGTTGTCCCCGCACCCTGCCACGCTCGAAGCCTCAGGCGAGGGCCGGCGTCGTGTGGTGCCCACCAGTGTCGCGCCCATCACGTTCTTTGTGCGCGACGATTCCGATTGGATGCAGCCTCGCCTCGGCAATGACGAGCAGAACTTTGAGCGCGTGCTGAGCGAAGGGGCCCGCAGCGTGCTGGAATTTCTGCGGCGGCGAGGTGCGTCGTTCTTTGCCGACATCGTCCGTGGAACCGAACGGCTGAAAGCGGAAATCGAGACCGCGCTCTGGGAATTGGTGGCCGCCGGCATGGTCACCGCCGATGGCTTTGAGAATCTGCGCTCGCTGATCAATCCGCGCCGTCGCAATGCAACCGGCGCGCCCAAACTAACGCGACCGCGCCACACTGGCGGACGCTGGTCGCTGCTTTATCCCGGCGAGGGCGCCGACCGCTCCAAGGTGGTCGAGGCCACCTGCTGGATGTTGCTGCGCCGCTATGGAGTGGTCTTCCGCGAAACCCTGGCGCGCGAGTCGAACCTGCCGAAGTGGCGTGAGCTGCTGATTGCGTTCCGCCGCCTGGAAGATCGCGGCGAAGTACGTGGCGGACGCTTCGTCAACGGATTTCTTGGCGAGCAATTCGCTCTGCCGGAAGCCGTGGAGTCGCTGCGTGCGATGCGCAACCTGCCGGCCAGCGGCGAAATCGTGACCATCTCCGCTGCCGATCCCTTGAACCTGGTGGGCTTCATCGTGCCGGGCGAGCGCGTGGCGGCGATCTCCGGAAAGTATGTCAGCTTCCGTGACGGCATTGCTGTCGAAGATGGAGAGCGCTCATCCGCACTGCTTGAGGCGGCCGCCCAGTGACGCCGGCCGACTTAGTCGAGGGAGTCCACTACTACATGGAGAACGGCTTCATGGTATTCACTGCGTTTTATCTACGCCAGCGGGGATACTGCTGCGAATCGGGGTGCCGGCATTGCCCGTATGGGTTCGTGCGCAAGGAACACGAAGAAGCGCCCTCTCGCTCACCCGCAAGTGAGTAAAAGAGCGGCGCAACGGCCGCTCTCGTAGTACTCGATGATGCCACAATTTGGGCTCCTGCGGCCCGCTATCCGTGCGGGCTGACGCGCTCGGGATCGATCTTGTAAAGCACGCGCTTCTCTCCGGGCTGCGCGAACGGATATTTGTCCTTGTCGAGATACTTCTTGGCCATCTTGTCGATGTGTTTGTCGGCTCCCTCGTGAGTAATCTCGGTCACGCGCCCACGCACTTCGAGATAGCGGTAGGGATTGTCGGGATCGATGAGTGTGATGGCGACGCGCGGATCGCGCCGCAGGTTCTTGTCCTTCTGGCGGCCAAGAGCGGAATTGACCAGCACCTTGCCATCGACATAGTCCACCCAAACGGGCGTAGTCTGCGGACTGCCATCGGGCATGAGAGTGGTAAAGCTGCCGAAGGCGCGTTTATTGAATAGGTCGCGATAATTCTCGGGAATTGAAGCGGACATGCTTATCTCCTTACTTTTTTCTAAGCCGATACTGGCAACGAACAACCCACGATAGGATGTCGCAACTATTGTAAGAGGTGCATGAAGGATTGCAAGCGGCTCCCGGGCTGCGGTCATTAGGCATGACCGCAGCGGAGGAAGCTTGTCGTGTGCCCTCCTCGACGCCGGCCCGAAGGCCGGCAAGGCCGCCTCACGAACCCAGAAGTGCATTGACCTTCGACATCACCTCGAAGGCGTCGGCCACGTACAAGACGTCAGCTTTGTCGCGGGCCCATCCGCAATTCGGATCGAGGTTGATGGCGCGCCGCTCGCCAATAAATCGCCAACCCACGGTGTGCGGCTCCTCGCCGTGGCAGCACGTGGAAAGCCCCTTTGGATGACGAGGCGTGGCCCCGGTCTGTCCCACCTGGTTGAGGTGGCTCATGAAGCGCAACGCCGATTGGTTCTTACCTGTAAGTTCGACCAGGGATTTACTGCTGCCGAGCGATGCTTTGGACTTGTGCAGGAAATCCACGATGAGCGCCTCGGCTTCGGGGACGTGGGTCTGGCCGTCCTTCTGTTTCTTGGTCCAGCCCGCTCCCGCGACGAACAGCAGCTTGGCGTCCGGACGAATGGTTTGCTGGTCTGCGGGCGGAGTAATCATGCCGCGAACACTGGTCCGCTTCATACTTTCGGTCACTGGTACGGTGATCAGTTCCGGCGTGACCGGGCCACTCGCGCCTTGCCCTTGCCAGGCTGCGTGCACGCCCGGATCGAGCAGCAGCACCCATGGACGCTGGGTACGAGTGAGGGAAGCCTCGATGCGCTGGCGATAAAACCATCGCGTCAGGTCGAACACGCCCGGATCGCTTTCCTCGATGATCACCATGCAGGAGCCCTTGATGCGATCGTCCCCGGAATCAACCGCTGCGGTAACGAAGTTGGCGAAGCCCATGTTGGTGATGAAGCGGCCGCGCTTCTCCACGTGCAGCAGCGGCTCCTGGCCGTCCGCCCATTCCGTGACACGAACTTTGCCGCTCAACATGCCGGTATCCACGCCAACGTAGGGAATCGGTTCGGTAAGACAGAAAGCCCCACGATAGGTGTGGCGATGCTCTCCGGGTGCCGGAGGAGCGGCCAGCGCCATGTAGTGCGCGCGCTGCTCGGGCGTGCCACGCTCGTGGATCGGCGCCAGGGCCAGGCATCCTGCCAGGCTGCAAGTGGCGGCGCCGGCATCCACCCAGGCCAACTCAAAGGCGATCAAGGCCAGCGCAAGGTTCTTGGGTCCAACCAGGTAGCCGCCGTGCTCGGGATCCATGAAGACGGCCGTGATTCCGGACTGATCAAAAGCCTCGAGCAACTCGGCTTTCTTGCTGGTCCATTCGTGGCTGCCGCGCGACCCCTCGGAAACCAGACGCGCCACCGGCCCGCGTGCCACCTCGCGCGCAGACTGTACCACCATCTGCAGGTCATAACGGTCGGCGAAATGCCACAGAATCTGCCGAACGTTGTCGTCGGGCAACGTACGCAGGGTCTCGGATCGCAGTTTCGGCACAGTGGTTGCCATGCGCTCACCTCCGGGTGCAATAACTCTTATTGTGGTTTGCCATTAACCATTGGTGCTGTGACGCACATCATAGGGGTCGGTGACGGGCGGGCAGAGGGGGCCGGAGTTCGGCGGTTGAGGAAGGAAACGAATCCTGCAAGTCAGCCAGCACCCGAAGCACCTCGCCGGGATCGCGGCTGACGTTCAGGTCAATGACATATACGAACCGGACCACCCCTTGAGGATCGACGACGCGTGGCCGGACAATAAGAAAAAATGGTTCAGCCGCTGAGGTCTATGCCCTCAGGGGCTGAACCCAGGAATTGTGCGGGCGGCGTTGTCGCGGCTCTAAAAGCCTGCGCACCCGTACAAGCTGATAGACCAATCCTGGAATGACTCTAACTTCCAATCCGCCGAGCTCAGGCAAGGTCGAAGCGATCAAGGTTCATCACCTTGTTCCACGCAGCCACGAAGTCCTTCACAAACGTCTCCTTCGAGTCATTACAGGCATAGACTTCCGCGAGGGCCCGGAGCTGGGCGTTGGAACCGAAGACGAGATCAACGACAGTGCCCGTCCACTTGAGTTCGCCCGTCGCCCGATCGCGCCCCTCCAACACGCCTTCAGATGTGGCGGACTTCTGCCACTTCGTGTTCATGTCGAGCAGGTTGACGAAGAAATCATTGGTCAACGTTCCGGGCCGCTTGGTGAAAACACCGTGTTTGGACTGCCCGAAGTTTGCATCCAGGGCGCGCATGCCGCCGACGAGGACCGTCATCTCGGGAGCAGTCAGGGTCAGCAGGTTCGCCCGATCCACCAGCTCAGCCGCCGATCCCTCGTCTCCCTTCCGGAGATAGTTGCGGAACCCGTCTGCGGCCGGTTCCAGTACGGCGAACGCATGCACATCGGTCTGCTCCTGCAACGCGTCCATGCGCCCCGGCGAGAAGGGAACCTTCACGTCGTGGCCGGCCTTCTTGGCAGCTGCCTCGACGGCTGCGCAGCCGCCCAGAACGATCAGGTCAGCCAGCGAGACCTTCTTCCCACCGGACTGCGCGCCGTTGAAATCCCTCTGGATCGCCTCCAGCGTCCGCAGGACCTTCGCCAGCTCGGCCGGCTGATTGACTTCCCAATCCTTTTGCGGCGCGAGGCGAATGCGCGCCCCGTTAGCCCCGC
>ODAK010006510.1_pt1 | contig 11769 bp, 10 predicted proteins | sample 1539591 | NCBI WGS metagenome assembly ODAK01 (sample SAMEA3539303, study PRJEB22396) | soil metagenome | biome: tundra; feature: field; material: soil | place: USA | collected 2010-05 | depth 0.15 m | reverse complement strand
CGAGCGACGATGTATGGAGTGTACGCATGTCCCGTTATTTACGTGTCACTGTACTGTGACCGGCGCGGCCACTCCTTCGGCGCGGGAGATGGCGTTTGAACCGCCTATGCGCTTCAGGGTGCTCGCACTCCGGGCCATGGGCAACAACGCGGCGCGGCCGATGTGCTGCACGCTGCGTGCGTGCCTGCCGGGCCCAGGGGCCGGCCGTGCGTCGGCGAACGCGTCATCGGACTGCGCTCCGACGTGGGCCGATGCGCCGGCTGCGCGCGCCGGCCGCAGTCATTCGTGCCGAAGCGCCTCGATCGGATCCATCTGCGCCGCGCGCCGGGCCGGGAAGTAGCCGAACACGACGCCGATGGCGGCCGAGAACAGCAGCGACAACAGGTTGATCGCCGGGTTGAACAGAAACGGCACTCCCATCACCGCGGCCAGGCCCCAGGATGCGGCGGTGGCAATGACGACGCCCACCAGCCCGCCCAGCGCCGACAGCACCACGGCCTCGATCAGGAACTGCAGCAGCACCTCGCGCTCGAGGGCACCGATCGCCAGGCGCAGCCCGATCTCGCGCGTGCGCTCGGTGACGCTGACGAGCATGATGTTCATGATGCCGATGCCGCCGACCAGCAGGCTCACGGCGGCCACCGCGCCGAGCAACGTGGTCATGACCTTGGTCGTGCCCGACAGCGCATCGGCGATCTGCTGGGTGTCGAGGATGTTGAAGTTGTCGTCGTCGCTGTCGGTGAGCTTTCGCCGCTCGCGGAGCAGCTGGCGCAGGCTGGCCTTCAGGCGCGTGCTGTCGCTGCCTTCTTCCATCGACACCAGCAGGGTCGGGACGTTGAGTGAACCGGTGACGCGGCGCTGCAGCGTGTGCAGCGGCACGACCACCGTGTCGTCCTGGTCGTTGCCCATGCCGCCTTGCCCCTTGGCGGCCAGGACGCCGACCACGTCGCAACTGAACTGCTTGATGCGCAAGGCCTGTCCGAGACCGGACTGGCCGACGGTGCCACCATAGATCTCACGCCGCACGGTCTCGCCGATGATGCACACCGCACTGCCCGCGGCCTGTTCGTCGTCGGCGAACAGGCGTCCCGAGGCCAGCGTCCAGTTGCCGATGCCGAACCAGGCGTTGGTGCTGCCGATCACGCTGGTGGCCCAGTTGCGACCGTTGCCGACCACCGTGACGGCGGCGCGGCCTTCCGGCGCGGCGGCAGCGACACCGCCGATCTCGTCGGCGATCGCCTGCGCATCCGCGTCCTTGAACTGCTGGATGCCCGGGCCGCCGCCACCGCCCGGCCCTTGGCGCTGGCCCAGGCGCACCATCAACAGGTTGCTGCCCAGGCTGGCGATCTGCGTGTGCACCGCCTGCGTCGCCCCGTTGCCCAGCGTGACCATCGTGATCACCGCGGCCACACCGATCACGATGCCCAGGATGGTCAGGAACGATCGCAGCAGGTTGCGCACGATCGAGCGCAACGCCAGCATGAACACGCTGAACAGCATCAGACGGTCTCCGCCAGCGTCGGCGCCGCGGTCACCGGGTGCTCGTTCGGCCGGTCGCTGGCGATGCGGCCGTCGACGAAGTGCACCTGCCGCCGGGCATAGGCCGCCATGTCAGGCTCGTGCGTGACCATCAGCACGGTAATGCCGTGGTCGCGGTTAAGCGCCACCAGCAAGGCCATGATCTCGTGGCTGCGTTGCGTGTCGAGGTTGCCCGTGGGCTCGTCGGCCAGCACGACGGCCGGCGCGGTGACGATGGCCCGTGCGATGGCCACCCGCTGCTGCTGCCCGCCGGACAGTTCGGCCGGCGTATGCGTCTCCCAGCCGCCCAGGCCCACCGACTGCAGGGCCTTGGCCGCGGCCTCGCGTCGCACGGCAGCGCTGTCGCCGCGGTACAGCAGCGGCAACTCGACGTTTTCCTGCGCCGAGGTCCGCGCCAGCAGGTTGAAGCCCTGGAACACGAACCCGAGAAAGCGCCGCCGCAGCCGCGCCCGCTGGTCGCGCGACAGCGCCTCGACATGCGCCCCCTTGAACAGGTACTGGCCTGCACTGGGCGTGTCTAGGCAGCCCAGGATGTTCATGGCGGTCGACTTGCCCGAACCGCTGGGGCCCATGATGGCGACGAACTCGCCCGGCGCGATCGTCAGGTCGATCCCCTTGAGCGCCGCGAGCGCGATCGTTCCGCGGCCGTAGACCTTGGTCACGCCGCGCAGCTCGATGAGCGGTGCGCTCAAGGCGCGTTCCCTGCCTTCTGGTCGATGATCACGAGCATGCCGGCCTGCAGGTCTCCGCCGGTGATCTCGGTCATGTGGCCGTCGCTGATGCCCGGGACGACCGCCACCGACACCGCTGCGCCGTTGCGCAGCACCCAGACCTGCTTGGCCGCGGCGGTGCTGGCCCCTGCGGCGGCCGGCGCGCGCGTCGAGGGACGGCGGATGCTCGGCACCAGGCTGGAGGCGATGCCCTTGTTCGGCGCCGCGCTGACCGGCCCCGTGGACGGCGTGAAGCGCAATGCCGAGTTGGGTACCAGCAGGACGTCGTTGCGCTGCGTCGCGGTGATGATCGCGGTGGCGGTCATGCCGGGGCGCAGGCTGAGGTCGGCGTTGTCGACGTCTAGGTAGGTGAGGTAGGTGACGACGTTGTCGGTGATCGTCGAGCCGAAGCCGACGCGGGTGATGCGCGCCGGGAACTTGCGCGCCGGGTAGGCGGCGACCGTGAAAGTGGCGTCCTGGCCGTTCTTCACGGAACCCACGTCGGCCTCGTCGACGTAGACCCACAGCCGCAGCTTGGCCAGGTCTTCGGCCACGGTGAACAGGGTCACGGCCTGCAGTGACGCGGCCACGGCGTTTCCGGGGTCGACGTTGCGCGTGAGCACGACGCCGGCGGCCGGGGCGCGGATCGACGACTTCGACAGGTTGATCTGGTCGGTGGACAGCTGGGACAGCGCGTTGTCCACGGCGGCACGGGCGTTGGCATCGTCGGCCACCGCGCGGGCCAGCGTGGCGCGCGCGACGTCGAGTTCGGTCTGTGCCGGCACCTTGCCGCCAGAGAGCTTGGCCACCGCCTCGAGCCGCGACAGGCTGGCCTGCGCCTCGGGGGCGGTGGCCGCGTTTTCCGCGACTTTGGCCCGGGCCGCGGTCACCGCCGCCTGCGAGCCGTTGACCTGGTCGCGCAGCTTGGCCGGGTCCAGCTCGACCAGCACTTCGCCCTTCGTGATCATGTCGTTGACGTCGACGGCGACGTTGAGCACCGTGCCCGAGAGCTCGCTGCCGATGTTGATCGTGCGCGTGGGCTGGATCGTGCCATTGGCGGTGACGGTCAGCGTGAGGTTGCCGCGTCCCACGATCTGGGTGACGTAGCTCGGCGCCGCATGGGCCGCGCGGCTGGCCAGCCACCACCACAGACCGGCGACGACCAGCAGCGCCAGCGCCAGCGCCGCCCACCACGTGCGGCGGCGGTACCAGGGTTGCGAAGCGGGCTCGGCCAGCAGCGTGGCTAGGTCGGTCGGCTGCTCGGCGTCGGGCGCTGCGCTGGAGGCGACGGCAGGTGCTTCGCCGGGTGCGGCGCCAGCTGCGACGCCGGGTGCGGCGTCGGAAGCGGTACCGCCTGCGCTGCCTCCCTTGGCATCGCGTGTGGTGCCAGGGGTCGGCAGGGTCGGCGGAATGCTTGTGTTCATGGAGGTGATGTCCGGGCGGCGAGCGCGGCCGCCGTGGGCGCGCCGAGGTCGCCGTCTTCGCGCCAGCCGCCGCCCAGGGCCTTGAACAGCCGGATCTGGTCGGAGCTCACATCGGCGTTGGCGCTCGCCACGCTGTCCTGCGTGCCGAGTTGCGTGCGCTGCGTCAGCAGCACGGTCTGGAAGTCCACCAGGCCGCTTGCGTATTGCTGGCGCGCGAGCTTCGCGGCTTCCGCGGCCGAAGCGGCCGCGGTGCGCAGGCTGAGCAGGCGTGCCCGGTCGCCGCGCAGCGCGGCGAGCGCGTCCTCCACATCCTGCAGCGCGGCGAGCACGGTGGCCTGGTAGGCGAGCCGCGCTTGCTCGAATGCCGCCTGCTGCGCGCGCACCTCGGCCCGCGCCGCACCGGCGTCGAACAATGGCAGGCTGACGCTGGCCAGCAAGGAGCCGACGATCGAGGCACCCTGGGTCAGCGCGCCCAGCGTCGCGGCGCTGGATCCGAGCGAGCCGCCGAGGGCGAAGCCGGGAAAGCGCGCGGCATCAGCCTGCGCCACCCGCGCCCATGCGGCGCTGACCTGGTACTCGGCAGCGCGCACGTCGGCACGCTGGCGCAAGGTCTGCGCAGGGATGTCGGGCGTGAAGTCGGCGGTGTCCTGCGGTACCGCCCGGGGCGGCGTCAGCAGGTCCGCCAACCCCCCTGGCGGCCGGCCGCAGAGCACCGCCAGCGCGTGCTGCGCCTGGGCAATGCCGGCCTGCTGCGCCGGCACGAGCGCGCGGGTCTGCTCGACTGCCGCGCGCTGCTGCTCGACGTCCAGCAGCGTGGCCAGCCCGGCCTGCTGGCGCCATTGCGTGATCTGCAGGGTCTCCTCCTGGCTGGCCAGGTTGTCGCCGGCGATTGCCAGCCGGGCCTGTCCGCTTCGAAGTACGACGTAGCTCAGCGCCACCTCGGCGGCGATCGTTCCCTGCACGTCGCCCGCGCTGGCCGCGCTGGCCTGGACCGTCGCCCGGCTGGCGGCCAGGGCGCTTCGGTGCGCGCCGAAGACATCGGGAACCCAGCTCGCGGAGACGCCAGCCTGGACGACGTTGCCGGTGCGGTGCCCGTCGGCCGTGCCTTGCTGCGCCGACGCGGTGGCGCCGAGAGTCGGCCACAGCGCGGCAGCGGCCTCGTCACGCAGCGCCTGCGCCTGCAGCAACGCGGCTTGCGCGGTCTTGACGCTCGTGTTGGCCTGCAGGGCCCGCCTGACCAGGGTGTCGAGCAGCGGATCGTCGAAGCGCAGCCACCAGTCGGTCAGTGGCGCGGCCGCGGTATCAGGCAGGCCCGCGGTGTGCAGCTTCGTCGCGGACCAGGTGGCAGGCAGTTCGACGCCATCGCCCGACGGCGGCACGGCGGTCAGCGGGCTGGACGCGCAACCGGCCAGGACCAGCAGCACAGCGGCGGCGATCTGCGAGCCATGGATCCGACCTGCCACGGCGATGCGCGCTGAAGTGGACGAGCAGGAGTGCGGACCGATCGTCATGTGGCGCCGCGTGGGCCAGAAGGACGCTGCCTCGGGCGTCGGGGGCCCGTCTGGTGCGCCAGGCGGCAAGTCTGGCCGGACGCTTTGGCGGCTCGCGCGCGGACACTCACTGCCTGGGGCATGCACTACCGCCGCCGAGCGCTTGGCAATCGGCCCCAGTCGGCCGTGGCGCACGCCACTGGCGAGCTCGCGCGCCCGCCGGCGAATCGGGACGGGTCTGAGGCTTCGCGTACACCGCTGCCGGTTTCTCAGACACCGACTGAGCATCATGCTGAACGGGCCGCGGCGCAGCCTGCCCCTGGACTGCCCGCGCCAGCGTCGCAGACCGCTTTCGGGCATGTTCGACCCTGGACCCGGCAAAGGCCGAAGGCCCTGGGGTGGTGGCCAGAGTCAAGCGAGCAAGCGAAGTTCTCATTGGTGGACAATCTTGAATGGCGGGTACGAAGGCATCAACCCATTGAAGAGTGAACCCGGGCGCAGCTGCTGTCGGTTCGCTAGCGCACACGGGCGTTGAAGGCCTTGCGCTGCCACTCGACGACTTGCCGCAGGAGTAACACCGATCGATGCGGCGAATCCTGCGTGCCGGTCCGTGGCGGTATCTGTCTGCCGGCGAACATAGGCAACCCGCAACGATGCCCTGCCGGACATCCTCGATGCGACATAGCAGCCGAGCCCGTCGTGGCTCGGCACGTCAGCGCATCGACAGGCCTGCCTGGCCGGTAAAGCTTGCCGGTCCTTCCCGAAGCGCCCCAGAAGCCCCGTGAACGCGACCATGAACATGAATCCCATCACGCCTTTCTGGTCCTGGCCTGCGTTCTTGCGGGCTTCGCCGCTCGACCGCTTTGCGGTCTCTCTCGGGTAAACGGAATACTCGGCCCTTTCGAAGTTCACCCTGTCCGAGCCGCGTTCCTGATCCTGACAGCAACCCTTGCGCTGTCCGGCGCCGCTCACCCGGCCGACAAGCTCCCCTGCGGTCAGGCCAGATCGCGCTTGCGGGCCTCGAACTCGGCCTTGTCGATCTCGCCGCGCGCGTAACGCTCCATCAGGATGCCCATCGCGTGGCCTTCGACCCTGCCACCGGCCGTCGTGCCGCTGCGAAGCAACCAGCGGCCGACGACGGCGATGCCGACGACCAGCAAGACCAACCGCAGCAGGTATCCGACTCCGAAAAAGCCGCCCATGCCCCAGCCGCTGCCCCAACCCATCATGTTGCCGCCCCACACGGCTTACCCGCCGCCCTATTGCCGACTGCTCCAGTAGCGGCGCAACTGTTCGCGCTGCTCCTTGGTAAGCACGGCGTCGATCTTCTTGCGCGCCTCGAGCTGCATCTCGAACATCGCCTTCTGCGTCTCGGTCATGGTCTGGAAGGCCTTGCGCGCAGCGGCTTCGTCAAGGCCGGGGCCGAACATGCCGTACATGTGATAGCCCTGCTCGTGCATCGTGCCCATGAGCTGCCACTGCGCCTTGGCCGTTTCCTGCTGTATGTCGGCGATCTTCTTGCGCTGCTCGGGGCTCAGGTCGAGGCCGGCATAGGCCTCGTTGGCATAGCCGCCCATCATGCCCGGTCCCATGCCGTATCCACCTGGACCGCCCACCATGCCCGGGCCCATTCCATAGCCGCCCGAACCGTAGCCGCCCATCATGCCGGGCCCCATACCATAGGGCTGCGCCAGGACCGATCCGGCTAGCAACAAACCCCCGGCAATACCGATCAAAGCTCGCTTCATCACCCGCTCCTTTGTCACATATCGATGGGTCGCATTGGAGGAGGATGGTTCCGGATCCGACTTGATCCAGCGCAACTGACGCAGCCGAAAGTCGACAACGGGCAGCTTTCAGGCTCGAATGCCAATCCTCTGAACGACAGAAATGGGTCGGGAGCTGCCGATCGCTACGGTGACCAGGGCGCCGCAGAACGGTCGGCCGATGTGATTGATCGTCCGGGGCGGGCTGGTGTTTGTCGCCGAGGAGGGTGCAAACAATCTCTCCCGATCATTTCCGTGAAGAGGGGTGAGATGATGGGTAAGCAGTCTCGGATCCCTGCAAACCCGCGCTGATCCTAGCGGTGCGACAGACACCCTCGACAATCTCATGGGGCTTGAGGACCCGTTTCAGCTTCCTGCCAAACGACTTCTTGCAGCCGGCATGCTGTCGACGTTGCGCGTCAAGGCAGGGGGACGAGCCGGAATAGGAATGCCTCTCATGGAGGCGCCGCCGAATCTGAGCCCGTAGAGTTGCGTAGGTGAGGCCTTGGGATGCGGCGCTCACAGGGTCGGCTTACAAGCGGGGCGCGCTTGGGGGTAGGTCTGTGGGTAACGCCCGCGCATTGAATGTCTGAAAGCTAAGCTTGGCGCGGCTTGCAGCCGAGGCTGCGATTCCCTTCACCCGCTCCAGGAAATTAGCTCAACTGCTGGAAATCAAGCGGAAGCGGTGCTCATGGATCCCGCGGTCGCCAATGCCTTGTTCCGGCAACTCGGGATGCCGCCAATCGTGCCGAATTGAGGCCGAGACTTTCCCCTTGATTGCGACGGCACCGGCGTTGAAGCGCTGGCGCAAGGCGTTCCATTCATCCGCGGGCAGCTCCATCCCCTCCAATTGCGGACGGTCGAAGAGGGGCGCCGCGATTTCGGCGGACAATTAATCGCCGGGTCGTACATTCCGGGAGATACATGTGAATCCTGGTGTTCGAGGCCCGAGGCGTTCTCCAGACTCGGGCTCGCGAATCCGCGTGTCGTCCTTCACTCACGTTGAAAACTTGCCCCACCATGGAAGAGCGTCCTGGATCGAGTATCGGCGTCGTGGGCCTGGGCGCGATGGGCCTGGGAATGGCCGGCTCCCTCCGTCGCGCCGGCTACCAGGTTCATGTCTGCGACGTGCGGACGCAGGCTGCAGAGGCCTTCGCCGCCGAGGGCGGTGTCGCCTGTGCCAGCCCGGCCGCGTTGGCCGCGTACTGCGAGGTCATCGTCTGCGTCGTGGTCAACGCCGCGCAGACCGAGGTCGTGCTGTTCGGTGACGACGGCGCCGCCGCCGCGATGAAGTCCGGCAGCCTGTTCGTGATGTGCTCGACGGTCGATCCGGGCTGGTCGATTGCGCTCGAGGCCCGGCTGGCCGAACGTGGGCTGCTGTATCTTGACGCGCCGATCTCCGGCGGCGCGGCCAGGGCCGCGTCGGGCCATATGACGATGATGACCGCCGGCCGGCCCGAGGCCTACGCCAAGGCCGGCGCCGCGCTGGACGCGATGGCGGCAAAGGTCTACCGGCTGGGCGACCGTGCCGGCAATGGCAGCAAGGTGAAGATCATCAACCAGCTGCTGGCCGGCGTGCACATCGCCGCCGCGGCGGAGGCGATGGCGCTGGGGCTGCGCGAGGGCGTGGATGCCGCGGCGCTCTACGAGGTCATCACGCACAGCGCCGGCAACAGCTGGATGTTCGAGAACCGCATGGCCCATGTGCTGGCGGGCGACTACACGCCGCTGTCGGCGGTGGACATCTTCGTCAAGGACCTCGGCCTGGTGCTCGATACCGCGCGCGCCAGCAAGTTTCCGCTGCCGCTGTCGGCCACCGCGCACCAGATGTTCATGCAAGCCTCGACGGCCGGCTTCGCGCGCGAGGACGATTCGGCGGTGATCAAGATCTTCCCCGGCATCACGCTGCCCGCGAAGGGCTGACTCCATGGCCCGACCGCTGCTCGGCTGCATCGCCGACGACTTCACCGGTGCCACCGACCTGGCCAACAACCTGGTGCGCGCCGGCATGCGCGCGGTGCAGACCATCGGCATTCCGGATGGCCCGCTGACCAGCGGGGCCGATGCGGTGATCGTGGCCTTGAAGTCACGAACGATTGCGCCCGCGGACGCAGTAGAGCAGTCGCTGGCAGCGCTGCGCTGGCTGCAGGCGCAGGGCGTGCAGCAGATCTATTTCAAATACTGCTCGACCTTCGACTCGACAGCGCGTGGAAACATCGGTCCCGTCACCGATGCGCTGCTCGACGCCCTGCACGGCGAAGGCCACGGTTTCACCATCGCCTGCCCGGCCTTTCCGGAGAACAAGCGCACGGTGTTCAAGGGTTACCTGTTCGCCGGTGACGTGTTGCTCAATGAAAGCGGCATGGAGAACCATCCGCTGACGCCGATGACCGACCCCAACCTCGTGCGGGTGCTGCAGCCGCAGACCCGACGGCGGGTGGGCCTGGTGGGCTTCGACGTGGTCGCCCAGGGCGCACAAGCGGTGCGCGACCGTTTCGCGGCCCTTCAGGCCGAGGGCGTGCAGATCGCCATCGTCGACGCCATCTCCAACGACGACCTGCTCCGCATCGGTCCGGCGCTGGCCGGCATGCTTCTGGTCACGGCGGGCTCGGGCATCGCGATCGGTCTGCCGCAGAACTGGCCCGCGATGCGAACGACCCCCGGCGCAGCGGCCGACACCCTGCCGCCCGCCGCGGGCCGGCAGGCGGTGATCTCGGGCAGTTGCTCGGTGGCCACCAACGCGCAGGTGCTGAATTTCAAGCGCAGCGGCCGGCCGAGTCTTGCCATCGATCCGCTGGCCATTGCTGCCGGTGACGATGTCGTCGGCCAGGCGCTGGCCTGGGCCGGGCCGCTGCTGGCCGACGGGCCGGTGCTGGTGCATGCCACGGCCGATTCGGCCGCAGTCAAGGCGGTGCAGGCGAAGCTCGGCGTGGCGCAGGCGGGCGAGATGGTCGAGCGTGCCTTGTCGGGCATCGCGGTCGGCCTGGTCGAACGCGGAGTTCGCCAACTGGTGGTCGCCGGGGGCGAGACCTCCGGCGCCGTCGTGCAGGCGCTGGGCGTGCGGCAGATGCAGATCGGCCCGCAGATCGACCCCGGCGTGCCCTGGACCTCCGTGCAGTCGCCCGCCTGTGGCGGCCAGACGCTGCACGTGGCGCTGAAGTCGGGCAACTTCGGCAGCTCCGACTTCTTCACCAAGGCCTTCGCCCGGCTTGCGTCATGAGCACCGCGCTGCGCGACGAGATCTGCCGCATCGGCGAATCGCTGTTTGCGCGCGGCTATGTGCATGCCACCGCCGGCAACATCAGCGTGCGCACCGACAGCGGCTTCCTGATCACGCCCACCGACGCCTGCCTGGGCCGGCTCGACCCGGCGCGGCTGGCCGAAGTGGATGTCGGCGGGCAGCAGACCGGCGGTGAGCGTGCCTCCAAGACCCTGGCCCTGCACCGCCGCATCTATGCCGCCGACCCCGAGGCGCGCTGCGTCATCCATACGCACAGCACCCATCTGGTGGCGCTAACGCTGGCCGGCGTGTGGACCGCCGATGACATCGTGCCGCCAATCACGCCGTACTACGTGATGAAGGTCGGCCACGTGCCCTTGATCCCCTATCACCGGCCGGGCGACCCGGCAGTGGGCGATGCCGTGGCGCAGCGCATCGCCGCGATGCATGCCGCCGGCACGCCGATCCGCGCCGTGATGCTCGACCGGCTCGGGCCCAACGCCTGGCATCGATCGCCTTCGGAGGCCAGCGCCGTGCTCGAAGAGCTGGAAGAAACCGCTCGCCTGTGGCTGATGACGCGGCCCGAACCCCTGGCGCCGGAGCGCATCGCCGAACTGCGCGAGCACTTCGATGCGCGCTGGTAGCGCCTGAAGGAATCACGACATGCCCCGCTTCGCCGCCAACCTCACGATGCTCTACCCGGAGCATGACTTCCTCGCCCGCTTCGAAGCGGCCGCGCAAGACGGTTTCGAGGCCGTGGAGTACCTGTTCCCCTATGCCTACGAGCCGGCTGTGCTGGCCCGGCGACTGGCAGACCACGGCCTGCAGCAAGTGCTGTTCAACGCACCGCCCGGCGACTGGGGCCGGGGCGAGCGTGGCATCGCCTGCCTGCCTGGCCGCGAAGACGAGTTCCGCCGAGGCTTCGAGCAGGCCTTGAGGTACGCGCAGACGCTGGCCTGCCCGCGTGTGCACGTGATGGCCGGGCTGGCGCCGGCGGGCGCGGAACGGGCGCGACTGCAATCGACCTACGAGGCCAACCTGGCCTGGGCCGCGCAGCAGGCGGCGTCGGTCGGGCGCGAGGTGTTGATCGAGCCGATCAACACGCGCGACATCCCGGGCTTCTTTCTGAATCGGCAGGACGAGGCGCACCGGATCGTGCAAGTCATCGGTGCGGCCAACCTCAAGGTGCAGTTCGATCTCTACCACTGCCAGATCGTCGAAGGCGATGTCGCGATGAAGATCCGCCAGTACCTGCCCACCGGGCGCGTCGGGCACTTTCAGATCGCCGGTGTGCCCGAGCGCCACGAGCCCGACATCGGCGAGCTGAACCATGGCTATCTGTTCAAGGTCATCGACGAGGTCGCTGCGGCTTGCGCCTGGCTGGGCTGGGTCGGATGCGAATACAGGCCAAGCCGGGGCGCCGCTCCTGGCGGAACCTCCAACGGCTTGGGCTGGCGGCGGGGAAGTCGCTCGGATGGCGCCTAGGCTGGACGAGCAGGAAACAGCGATGCTCAGACCTATCGCCGCTGCGCCACATCCCGATCCGTTGATTCATGTCACACACACGTCAAGAGTGATGATGGGGCTGGGGCATGAAGTTGCCCACGCTGGAAGGCGCTG